>Ga0209728_1000876_pt1 | contig 20955 bp, 33 predicted proteins | sample RifGroD1_FD_183997 | JGI IMG/M metagenome (GOLD analysis project Ga0209728, IMG submission 183997) | Groundwater microbial communities from Rifle, Colorado, USA - Groundwater D1 (SPAdes) (version 2) | ecosystem: Environmental > Aquatic > Deep subsurface > Groundwater | place: Rifle, Colorado... | reverse complement strand
CAGATTATGATTTTTGTTTTACAGTTAAAAAGATAATTCCATTATTAGAACCAAAAACAGTATCATATACAAATATATTTGCAAGAACTAAAAAAGAAAGAAATAAAATTCAGTATAGTACAAAAACTTATAAAGAAATAGAAATATTTGAGATGACACATGAACAATCAAGATATAGAGATTATACTGTTATTCAACCAATTCACGCAGATAATGAATCAGAATTAAAAAATAAGATTGATGAATTTTTAAATAATTTAATTGAGATTATAAATAAACCAATGGAATTATGTTCACATTGCAATGGAACTGGTTATATTGACGAAATTAAAAAGATAAGTCAAAAAGATTTAGTTTAAATATATAACTTAAAATATTTTCAAAAAATAAAATATATGTAAATAAAAAAGGAGAAAATAATATGAAAAAATTACAACATTATTTATTAACAAGTAAGTATACAGAGGTTTATCATGAAGAAAATTTTAAATTTAATGCTCCTCATTATTTTGAAGTACTGGAAGCAAATGTTCCAAAATCAAGAAAATTAGCAACAATTAATTTTCAAGAAGGAGCAATTAAAGAAGTAGGAGTTAATGGAGTTAATAATGAAGATTTAATTTCTATGGTTATTTGTAGACTTGAACATTTTCAAAAATCTGATTTTGCTTGTAGAGAAAATGCACTAGCAATTACTAAATTAGAAGAAGCATTATTATGGCTTAGAAAAAGAACAATGGGTAGAGAGAATCGTGGAGTAGAAGGAAAATATATTAAATAATTAAAGTGGAAAAAGGAGAATATAATATGACTAAACAAAAAAAAGTAACTATCACACAAGAAGAATATGATAGATTATTAGAAGATAGTAATTTTTTATCAGCACTTAGAGCAGCAGGTGTAGATAATTGGAGTGGTTATGGTGAAGCATTTGATATTTTAGAAGAATGGGAAGAAGGAGAATAATTACATATTATGAAAGTAAAAATATTATCTCACTATGATAGAATTGGAGAAATTGTTAAAGCAAAGAAATTTAGTGAATTGACAGTGGAAGAAATAGAGAAATCTATAGGATACCCTGATAGATGGCAAAAAGATGACATATTTATTCATGTAGAAGGTAAAGAATGGTTATATATGTTAAATAGTGAAGTGGAAATTGTTGATGAATAAAAATGAATAAATATAGATATAATTGTATAAATTGAATTGTTATTTAATAATATTTATAAATTTAGTTAAAATAGAAAAATACATACTCATAAACCCTTATAAATCAAGGGTTTATGAATCTCAATTTCATGACCAAATATTGGTTTTGTCATGATCTAAAATATATTATAAAATCAACAGAATATTAATATAAATGTGTTGACAGTCACTAACTAGTATAGTAAAATAACTACAGAATATTAAAAGGAGGTAATTAATTTGGTAAGTATAAATGGTTATACAATTGGTAATGAATGTTATCCAAATAATGAAAGAATATTTAAAACCAAAAAATTTCACAATACAGAACCTTTTAAAATTGAATTTAAATATGAAACAGATTTAGATATTTCTATTCTCATTATGTGTAAAAAATATTTAGATGATACATATAATAATCCAAAAGTAATTTTAGTTATGAAGTATGTTCCCTATTCTCGTATGGATAGAAAAATTGATGGTTACATGTTTAGTTTAAAATATTTCTGTCAATTAATCAATGATTTAAATTTTCATAGAGTTATAGTTTTAGACACTCATTCAAATGTTACAACTGCGTTATTAGGTAGATGTATGGAAATGAATGTTCAATATTATATTGACAAAATATTTGATCAGGATAATATTGATTATGTTTTCTATCCTGACGCTGGATCAATGAAAAGATATAGTGAAATATTAAAATTGCCTAATAATATTACATATTTTTATGGAAATAAAAAACGTAATTTGCAAACTGGTGAGATCGTTAATTATGAAATTATAGAATGTCCAGATATTCAAAATAAAAATGTAATAATCATTGATGATTTATGTGCCTATGGTGGGACTTTTCAACTTGCATCAGAGAAATTAAAAGAAAAAGGAGCAAATAATATTTATTTATATGTTTCCCATTGTGAAAATTCTGTGTATAAAGGTAAATTAATTAAATCAGGTCTAGTATCTAAAATATTTACTACAGACAGTATTTTGAGTGATTGGTCAAGTAAGTTAATTTATAATATAGGAGAATAATAAAATAAAAGAGAAGGAGATAGTATTTATGAGAGTATTTCTTGGTGGTACATGTGCAAATAGTAAGTGGCGAGAAGAATTAATACCAAAATTAAATATTGACTATTTTAATCCTGTAGTTAAAAATTGGACACCAAAATGTCAAGAAGAAGAATTAAAACAAAGAGAAATTTGTGATTATGTGCTTTACACTTTAACAAGACCATATAGTACATATTCAGTTGCAGAAGTAGTAGATGATAGCAATAAAAGATCTGAGAAAACGATTATTTGTATTTATAATGAATTAATAGATTATAAATGGTATGAAAAATTGGCTATGAGCAAACAAGAATTAAAACATTTAGATACCGTAGGAAAATTAGTTGAAAGAAATGGTGGATTATATTTTAAGAGTTTGGATGAGGTTGCTAATTATTTAAATAATATTATTGAAAAGGAGAATGAATAATTATTGGATTTTTACTTAAATGATAATAATGCGGTTAATAGATTAGTAGAAGAATGGAGGAAATATGGTAAGATAATTATTGCGTATGATTATGACCATACGGTGTTTGATTATGGACAAAAAGGCAGAACATATAATGATGTAATGAATTTACTAAGAAAATGTAAAGAAATGGGTGCATATTTTATTGTTTTTACTTGTTGTGGAGAAGATGAATATGACAAGATTAGGAATTATTTAAATGAAAATAATTTATCATATGATAAGATTAATGAGAATTTAGAATTTGTACAATTTAAAGGTAGAAAAGTTTATTACAATATTATGCTTGATGATCGTAGTGGGTTGTCATCTGCATATAAAATATTATTAGAAACTATAAAAATAATTCAAAAAGAAAAGGAGAATGATATTTATGAAAATTAATCCAATGTTATTAACAGATTTTTACAAAATTTCTCATTTACATATGGCAGAAAAAGGAATCCAAAAAACATATTCCACATTTACACCAAGAGCATCAAGACTGGAAGGTATTGATAGTGTAGTATTTTTTGGATTACAAGGTTTTATTAAAGAATATTTAATAGAATATTTTAATGATAATTTTTTCAATAGGAATAAAGAAGAAGTTGTAGCAGAATATAAAAGAATTATTAAATATACTTTAGGTGATAATTGTGCAGATACAAAACATATTGAAAAATTACATGATTTAGGTTATTTACCTATTAAAATTCGTGCTGTTAAGGAAGGAACTCTAATACCAATTAAAGTGCCTCCATTTACAAACGAAAATACAAACAATGAATTTCATTGGTTAACTAACTTCTTGGAAACACTTACAAGTGCATCTAACTGGAAAGTAATAACATCTACAACAATAGTAAAAAAATATAGAAACATATGTGAAGAATGGGCAGAAAAAACATGTGATAATAAAGATCATATTCAATGGCAATGCCATAATTTTAGTTATCGTGGTATGGCTGGAAATGAAGATGCTATCATCGCAGGAGCAGGACATTTATTATATTTTACAGGAACAGATACAATACCAAGTATTTGCTATTTGGAAAAATATTATAATGCAAATGTAGAAAAAGAACTTGTTGGTGCAAGTGTATTAGCTACAGAGCATAGCATCCAATGTCAATATCAAGATGATTTAAAATATTATAAAAGAATGATTAATGAAATTGCACCAGAAGGAATTATAAGTATTGTTAGTGATGGATATGACTATTGGAATGTCATTGGGAATATTATACCACAATTAAAAAATGAAATTATAAATAGGAATGGTAAATTAGTTGTAAGACCAGATACAGGAGATCCTGTTAAAATTATTTGTGGAGATGGAGAATCAACTGATAAATTAATAAGAAAAGGTTCAATTGAAGCATTATGGGATATATTTGGTGGTACAATTAATTCAAAAGGTTATAAAGTATTAGATTCTCATATTGGATTGATATATGGAGATGCGATTACTCTTGAAAGAGCAGAAAGAATATTTGAACTTCTTGAATATAAAGGATTTTCAAGTGAAAATATTGTATTTGGGATTGGTTCATATTCATTAGGTTATTATACTAGAGATTCGTTAGGTATTGCTATTAAAGCAACACAAGTAATTATTAATGATGAAGAAGTTAATATATTTAAAGACCCAAAAACAGATAGTGATAAAATTAAAAAATCACAAAAGGGTAGAATTATTGTAATTAAAGATGAAAATGGTAAGATTAATTATATTGACGAATTAACTATTGCACAACAAGAAAAATATAAAGATATTGATTTACTTGAAGATGTATTTATTGATGGTAAATTAATTAGAGATGAAAATTTAGCAGAAATTAGAAAAAGAGTATTAAATAATATGTAAAATATTATTAAGTATACTATATGTAGTGATTCAAAAATATTTACCTACTACATATAGTATAGAGATCATGATAAAAGGAATCTTTCATTCAAACAATCTAAGTTAAGCAATAAAAATAAAAAATATAAATAAAGGAGGATTATTTATGTCAATTAGTTTACAAAAAGGTCAAAAGATTTCATTAAAAAACAATGATGGAGCAGGACTAACAAAAATTATGGTAGGTTTGGGTTGGAGTCCTAATAATCAATTTGAATTAAAGCAAATAGTTAAAACTGGTAGAAGTATAATTAATAAGCTAATGGGTAAGAAAGAAAAAGTAGCAAAAATTAGTACAGCACCTATTGATTGTGATAGTTCAGTATTTATGATCGATCAAAATGGTAAATTAAAAGAAACAATATTTTATGGCAAAAGAAGAAGTTCATGTGATAGTATTATACATAAGGGAGATGATTTAACAGGCAATGGTATTGGAGTAAAAGGTGATAATGAACAGATTGATATTGATTTAAGTAAGATTCCAAGTAATATTACTAAATTAGTAATCCTAGTTAATATTTATGCTTGTCAATCAAGAGAACAAGATTTTGGTATGGTTTCAAATTGTTATACAAGAATTGTTGCCGATAATATTGAAATATGTAGATATAATTTATCTAATAATTATGATGGTAAAACTGCTTTGTTGGTTGGTGAAGTATATAAAAAAGATAATGAATGGAGATTTAATGCTCTAGGTGAAGGTACAACGGATGTTAGTATTGAGCAAGTTGCAAGAAGATATAAGTAATATTAAGTATAGTAAAAAATAATAAAGGAGGAAATATCATGAGTATTTCATTAAAGAAAGGTCAAAAGGTAAGTTTAACAAAGGATAATCCGAATCTAGTAAGAATTATTGTTGCTTTAGGTTGGGACACAAATGAGTATGATGGAGGATATGAATTTGATTTAGATGCATCATTATTCTTACTTAATAATAAAAATAAAATCAGAAAATATAAAGATGGACATGGCATGTGGCAAGATGATATTGTATTTTATAATCGGTTAATTGGTGGAGATAAATCTGTCATCCACTCTGGAGATAATTTAACTGGAGCAGGTGAGGGTGATGATGAAGTCATTACTGTTGATTTAACAAAAATTCCTACTGATGTTGATAAAATTTCTTTTACAGTTACTATTCATGATGCTAAAGAACGTAATCAAAATTTTGGACAAGTATTAAATGCGTATATCAGAGTAATAGATGAATTAAATAATAAAGAATTATTAAAATACGATTTAACTGAAGAATATTCTGTTGAAACAGCAATGGTTGTAGGTGAATTATATAGATATAATACAGAATGGAAATTTACAGCAGTTGGTAGTGGTTATCAAGGAGGACTTGAAGCACTTTGTAGAAGTTATGGAGTGGACGTTGAATAGAGTAATAAAATAAATACAATTTAAAAAAGGAGAAATAATATGTTTTTAATATTATGTACGGTATTTTCATTAATCATTTTAGAGGGATTATTATCTGTTGACAATGCATTAGTTTTAGCAGTAATGGTTAAACATTTACCAGAGGAACAACGAAAGAAAGCATTATTTTACGGTATCTATGGAGCAATGTTATTTAGGTTAATTGCAATATTAATTGGTACAATATTAATTTCAATTTGGTGGATAAAAATTGCAGGTGGTTTGTATTTACTTTGGTTAGTTGTAAAATATTTTAAAGAAAAAAATAAAGAACAAGAAGAAACACAAAATAATTCTAATAAAAGTTTCTGGAAAACAGTAATTGCCATCGAATTAATGGATATTGCTTTTAGTGTAGATAGTATCTTAGCATCTTTAGGTGTAAGCAATCAAGTATGGGTATTATATGTAGGTGGTATTTTAGGTATTTTAATGATGCGAGGGGTAGCACAATTCTTTGTTAAATTGCTTAGTAAAGTACCAGAATTAGAAACTACCGCATACATATTAATTGCTGTAATTGGGTTAAGAATGCTAGGTTCTGCATTTGGATTTAGTTTAAGTGATATATTTTTCTTTGCAATACTTGGATTAATATTAATTGGAACATTTGTAGTATCTAATTTTAGAAAGAGAATGTTTGCTCAATAAATAATAAAATAATAGTATATAGTAAGGTATTTAATCTTACTATATACTATAAATATAAAATAAAAATATAATAATAAAATAAAGGAGAAGAAGAATAGTGAAAAAGAAAATTTTATCGTTGGTAATTGTAGTGACAATGATTTTATCTATTCCAGGTTTTGCTTTTGCAAAAAGTTTTAGCGGAGGTTCAAGTAGCAGTAGTAAATCTAGTTCATCTATAAGCACAACTAAAACTACTACACCATCTACATCAACGAAATTTAGTGGTGGTAGTTATTCTAGTAATACTAGCAATACTAATAAAGTAAATTCTACTACATCAGCTCCTACAACAAAAACATCTATAGGAATTACTACTGGAAAAACAAAAGTATCACCATCTATTCAAGCGAAATATGGTTCAGGTTATTCATCTTATAATGGAAGAAAATATTATGGAAATTCAAGATATTATCCTACTTCAAATTATAGTGGTTTTGGGCATGTAAGTAGTTTTTGGCCTGGACTTATGGTTGGCACAATGTTAGGAACAATGTTCCATCCTTGGGGTGGTGCTTATGCAACACCTACAGGTGGAGTGGTAGTTCAACCGTTTTCAATATTAGGGACACTATTTGATATATTTATAATTGCATTGCTTGGATATATTGCTTATAAAATTTATAAGAAAAGGAAGGAAAATAAATAATGAGAATAATATTAGAACATCAAGATATTGTAAATGCTTTATGTATTGTGACAGCTATTAAATACAGTGATTTTCACAATCATTATCATCATTTAGATAATACATATGTTGAAGAAATTAATCATGATAATATTAAAGGTTTTTCAGCAAATGTAGTTATTCATAATAAAAATGAATATCTAAAACAACAAGATATGATTAATTATATAGGTATTTATTTATCTAGTTATCATAATTTTAAGATTGAAGATTTATTGATTGAAATAAAAATTGACAATGGTAATTTGATTGCAGAAATTGAAGTTGAATAAAAATAAAAATATATACTACATATAGTATTATATCATATACTAATACCTATATGTAGTATATAAATCAGATCCATATTTTGCTTTTATACTAAGATTATAAGGAGGAATATTACTTTGGAAAATCTAGAAACTATTCGTGCTGATTACGAAAGAGAATATCATCAAACTGCTGAAGAATTATTACAATTAAAATTGAAAGTTGAAACTATAATTGAAAATCTATTTATTGATGGATTTACTACAGATACTAAAAGAGAAATGGTTGAAATTCTAAGAAAATGTAGATAAATATCATCACATACATACATTTTATTAAAATATAAAGGAGATTTAATATATGCAAGATATTAAATGTGGAGAAATAAATATTATGTTTGAACATGTTTATTGTACTGAATGTAAATATGGAGATAAATTAATAGAAAGTATTATAAATGAAATTGATACCCCGATTATATGTGAAAAATGTTATCCATATGATCCTGAAGATAGTAGACCGTTTCATATGAGAAGAAATTATATTGTGAAGGAGAATAAAACCATGAAAAATCAAACAGAAAATTACATAATCTTAAAACCTATTGCTGTTGAAGAATAAGTTTAGATAGAGTAAGGGAGAATATAATTATGCAAATTGAAGATTTTAGTTATTATACAGTACCGTTAAAAAAAATTAAAAAACATCAAAAGTTTATATTATATGCAATAAATAATCTTTCCAATATATTAGGTTATAATAATGCAGTAAAAATAGTAATGCAATCAGCAATTATAGAAATATTAATGTACGACTGGAGATATGTTTATCATTATGATATTAGTTATTGGTGTGATGAGATTATGAAGTATCCTGTTGTAGAATAGAAATATGTTCAAAAATTAGTTTGGTGATGACTTTAGTGTTGACAGAATGTAAAAATAATTGTATAATAAATATAAATTAATAAAGGAGGAAAATCATACTGTGGCAAAAATATTAGTTAAAGAAGAATGTTGCTATGATACTTTTGAAGGTAAAAAGATAACTGTATATTATTGTACTAATTGTAATAGTAGTAATCAAAGTCCAATGAATAAATATTGTAGTAATTGCGGTGAGGAATTTGATAAAGAAATGATTTTTGAAAAATTATAAAGGAGGTTAATCCTATAAAAATAAACATCTTCATACCTAAAACTATCAAGGTAGGTTTCCAAAATAGGTCAGATACATATACTCAAAAATTAGCCTACGTGATTTACTATGATCAAAAAAATGTATTACGTAAGGAAAAATCATGGGAAGGTTGGCGTGACAAAAACATTGAACCACAAGATTTTAAAAATGAACCAACATCAGGATTTGTATTGAATAAGAAAGTCGGGGATTATAAAAGTTCTTGGAATCATCGACATGCTTATTGTAGAGTATACGATCCTCGTAACTTCGAGATAGAAATATCAATAGAAAATTTATTATATATTCTTGAAAATAATTCATCAATTAAAGGAAAAGGATTAGAAGGAGAATTTGTTTATGGTTGGGATGATAAGAATCTCATATTAATTCCTACAGATTCACCTGATTATAAAGAAATGATGAAACTTAATGATTTAAGACATGAAAAGAAGAAATTTGATAGTAAAAATATGATTATTGGAGCAACATACAAAACTAATCAAAATTATGAATTAATTTATTTAGGTAGATACTATGAAAGCAATGAAGATAATAAAGAAACAAAATCTTATTTCTTTTATGATAGAGATAATAAATGGAGTAAGATTACTATCATTAAATCTCTAACTGGAAATATTATTGATGTAATAGATGAAAATTGTGTAGAAGATTATGCAAATTTAATGGACGAATTATTAAAAAGTAGTTATTATTCTACCAGAGAGCAAAAGTATGATGAATATAAAGATTATACATTAGAAGAATTTAAAAATGGTTTTTATAAACGTAATGGATTTTATAGTAGTAAGTATTATGCAGAAGTCAATGGTAAAATTAAAAAATATTATTATATAGACAGATATTATGGTTATTGGAGACATAGTAGTAATACAGAGCCAAAATATAGTGTTTATACATTAAATAAAGGTCATAAAGATGAAAGAATTATTGATGAAAAATCAATAGAATATGTTTATAATCAAATAAAACCAAAATATTTAGTAACTTATGATAAAAATAAAAATATAATAAAGGAGTGGAAGTAGTAATATGTCTAAACAAAACACAAATGATGAAAAGATTATGTTGTTAAAATCGCAGATTGCAGAGAAGAAGAAAGGTTTAAAAAGTAAAAAGAAATTTTCACCTTTGACAAATTGTAGTATTGAATTAGATGGAGTAAGGTATAATCTACATGTATCGCAGAAAGAAATATTGACTAATTTATTAGTTAAATTGAATATGTATAGATTATCTATTGTTGATTTAGAATTAGAAGATGAATATATTATGAGTGGATTTAGTGTTGATGAATGGATTACGGATATTAGATTGAAATTAGAGATTTTGAAATATGAAGAAGAAGATAGAAAGTTGAAATTACTTGAAAATAAACTTCATGTTCTTCTCTCTAGTGAAAAACAGGTATCTTTAGCAATTGAAGAAATTGAATCAATGATTTAGTAAATAAAATTTTCTATATACTACATATGGTATAAATATAGATTATATATACTATATGTAGTATAAAAATCATGATAAAACATAAATTTTGTGATGACTTAAAAATATAAAACAAGGAGGATTTTTTATTGGAATTAATTTATAAAACAGACAATGGTAAACTTATTCATGGTGATAATATTAAGATAATGGAGAAATTAAAAGATAATACATTCGATAGTGGTATTTCAGATTTCCCTTATGATTTAAAATTTATGGGAAAGAAATGGGATAATACAGGAGATTTTTATGAATGGTGTAAGAAAAGAGCAATTCAATTATATAGAATAATTAAACCTGGAGGTTATGTTTGTATATTCGGTCATCCTAAGACAAATCACAGAATGAAGTGTGCTTTTGAGGATGTGGGATTTAATATTGTAGAAGAAATTGATTATATTTATGGTACTGGATTTCCTAAGAATCAGGATATAAGTAAATTATTTGACAAGAAAGAAGGAAAAGACAAGGATAGAAAAATAATCGGTAAAAGTAATAGTAAGGGTATTAGAACAGGTAGCGATAATTTTGTTGGAGATGATTATAAACAAGTTGGCTATAATATTACTGAACCAGCAACAGAGCAAGCAAAGAGATGGAACGGTTATAAAACAAGTGGTTTAAAGCCAGCACATGAACCAATTACTATATTTCAGAAACCATTAAAAGGTACATATATAAATAATATTAATACATATGATTGTGGTGCTATGAATATTGATGCTTGTAGAATATTTACTTCACAAGAAGATAAAGATATTATAAATGCAAAAACATCTAAAAATCCAACAACAAATTATTCTGATAGCGAAGATAAAATATATGGTAAATATGCAGAAGATAAATCAATGCCAGCAAATGAAATAGGGAGATTTCCTGCTAATATTATTCTTGATTTATATATAGGAGAAATATTAGATAGTCAAAGTGGAATTAGTAAATCAACAGGTGGCAAAGGAGATAAAAGTAAAGGTGCTTTAGGTGATAGTGTCTATGGTAAATATAAAAATGACGAATTATCTGCTAATGCAGGAGGCTTAGGTGATACTGGTGGAGCAAGTAGATATTTTTTAAAAATTAATGATGAAGATTTTGTACCATTTTTATATTGTCCTAAAGCAACAAAGAAAGAAAAAGGCGAAGGTAATATTCATGTCACAGTTAAACCTAAACAATTAATTAAATGGTTAATAAAATTAGTTACACCTAAAGACGGTAAAACAATTGATATTACAGCAGGTAGTGGGACGCATGGGTTAAGTTGTGAGGAATTAAATAAAGAAGAAGGATATAATTTAAAATGGATTAATATAGAATTATTGAATACTGAAAAAGAACCATATTGTGATATTGCTAAGAGTAGGATTGAAAAGGTAATATAAATATAATAGCAAAGACGCATTTCGTTAAGAAATTAAAAGGAGGAATAATATTTTGAAATGTTTTTATCACAATGATTTAGATGGTAGGTGTGCAGGTTCTATAGTCGCACAATATGAGAATAATTATAATAAAGAAGATTTCTTTGAAGTAGATTATATTATGCAATTACCATTAGATAAAATTAAAGAAAATGAAAAAGTTTACTTTGTAGATTATTCATTTAAAAAGGATACTATTTGGCAATTAGAAGAAATATTGAAGAAAACAAAAAATATTATTTGGATTGATCATCATACTTCTAGTTTAAATCTTGAAAAAGAACTGCCTTGGACAAAAGATATTAAAGGTGTTAGACAAGAAGGAATTAGTGGTGCAGGATTAACTTATATGTATCTATACAATTGTAAATTTAATGATTTGCCTTATTATATTCAACTCGTATCTGACTATGATTGTTGGCAATTTAAATATGAACCAAATACTACATATTTTAAATTAGGTATTGAAATGCAAAATTATGATGCCTTAGATGATGTTTGGAAAGCATTATATGAAGGTTTTGTAGATAATATCTGTTTATCTGTTTCAGATGGTTCTATTATTGAAGATGGGAAAGTAATTAAAAAATATATAGATAAAGATAATGATTTATATAGAAACAATTATTCTTATGAAACAAAAATTGAAGGATTAAAATGTTTGGTAGTTAACAAGAGAACTAATTCATGGATATTTGGTAATAAAATTAATGAATATCCATTAGTTATGGTTTGGGTATTCAACGGTACAAAATATTCTTATTCTATATTTAGTGTTGATAATAGTATTGATTGTAGTAAAATTGCTGAGAAGTATGGTGGAGGAGGCCATAAAGGTGCTGCTGGATTTAGTAGTGATGAAATATTGTTTAAAAAAGTATAAATTAATTTAAGAAATTATATTTGACATACTAGCAACAAAATGTTAAAATAATAACAATAATAAACTAGGAGGTTAACATTATGCCAAAATATAAAATATTCTACGGATTAGGTGGAGGTTTTGGTGGGGTTGGTGAAGCAGAAATAGAAGAATTTGATAATGAAAATGAAGCAGAAGATTATGCTTTTTCTTGTGCGTGTGAAAAATATGAAAGTTATGTTGGGTCTTATGGATTAAGAGATATTCAACAAATTATGGAGCAGGATGAAGTAGACGAGGATGAAGCAGAAGGAATATTTAATGGAGAAAGAGAAAGTTGGTTAGATTATTATGTTGAATTGGTTGAGGAATAGATTGTGATATAATCACAATCTAGTTTAAATATATTAAAATAAAGGAGATTACATATGAATAAAGAAGAACAAAAAACAGTAAATGAGTTATATGAAGCAGTTAATAGAATCAAACAAGAAAACAAAATATTAGTAGAAAAGTTTACAGAAATGATAAATAAAATGAATGACAAGGTTAATAATAAACATATGCCTGTTCAATTAGAATTAGATATTCTTCAAACTACACAAGCATCTATTCAAAAAGCAATTCATGAATCATTAACTGGTTATAATTCTCCGTTAATTAAACTTGTTACAAAAGTAATAGAAGACAATTCTAAAGAATTAAAAATAATAATTAATGATAGTTTTAATGAAGTTATTAAATTAGATGAATTCAAGAAATCTATTAGAGAAGGATTTTCACATAAGATTGCTAGAAGTATTATTAGTAATAATAATGGTTTATTTGATAAGATTAGCAATGAATTAAAACAAGATGCAGTATTTAAATCTAAAATGGCATTAGCAGTTGCAAACGTAGTTAATGAATGCTTAGAAGAAAAAACTAAAACATGATCTAATCACAGTTTGGTTATAATATGAAAGGATGGAGTATGAACATGAAAATTAGTCAATTTATTGAAATGCTTGAAAATAGCAAAGAGAGATTAGGAGATGTAGAAGTATACATTTATGATTATACATCTGGTAGAGAATATAAGGTTAGTGGAATTAATAATGAATTAGATCATATTGATATAGTTGAATAAATATTAGTTTTAATGAAATTTTCGTTTTATCATGATATGGGTAAAATTACGCAATATCGTAATATATTTAATTTTACCCATATCAATGCGTACAAACCCTTGATATATAAGGATTTGAGGGCAATTATATACATAAAATAAAAGTATAATATAAATATTAGCATCAAAGAAAGATTTTGTCGTGAAATGGGTGAAAGTAATATGGAAAATGATAAAACATTAGAAAAAATAAATAATACATATCAAAATAATTTAGAACATATTGAAAAAGTATTATTAAATGTTGGAATTAATATAAGAAAAGATAAATATGAATTGAAACCATTATCAGAAATACTTAAAAAAATATCTATGAAATGGAAAGAATTATCTACGGAAGAAAATAAATTTATTAATAAATGGATTTGTGTAAGTATAGCAGGGATAAAAGATGCAAATTATTTAAGAGTTTTAATTGATAAAAAGAATAAGGAGAATTATAAATATAAAAGGAGATTATAATTATGTCACTAACCACAGATAGAAATAATCCTAATTTGAAATATGGAGTAGACAATGAACCAGTTGAGCAAAATAAAGTTTATCTAGTATTATCAGATGAAGAAATTGCTAAAGGTTATGTAAAACCATTTCGTACAAATTATATGCATTTAACATGTTGTACTTCTACATCTATGGCAGAAAATATTGCTGCTACATATGCTAGAGATCCCTGGTTTTACGGTGCTACTTATTGTGTTAATTGTCGTATACATAGACCACTTAATGAATTTATATGGGAACCAGATGGTGAATCTATGAGTCCTAGTGAATGGCCTGATGAAGAAATTAATAGGATTATGGAATTAAGGAGTAAACAATAAATATGAACAACAATAAACTTATGAATGAATATTTACAATGGTCAAAAGATACTGGTAGATTTAAATATAAATTAACAGATGTAATTGTAAATGATAATGGTGTAATTAAAATAGAAAAGTTAATGGCATGGGTTATGAAAACTTCACCTGATGATTGGAGAGAATTTTGTAGGGATAGAGGTATAGAGTACGAAGGTGAAATGAAATTATTGGCAATGTATTAGTTAATTTATAAAGTAATTTAATATTCTTAATAGAATATAAATATAAAATGGAGGGATAATTATAGAATTAAATAAAATTTATTTAGGTGATTGTTTAGATATTATGAAATATATTGATGATAAATCAATTAATATGATTTTATGTGATCTACCTTATGGAACTACTGCATGTCCTTGGGATAGTATTATACCATATATTCCATTATGGGAACAATATGAAAGAATTATAAAAAATGATGGTTGCATTGCTTTATTTGGAAGCGAACCTTTTAGTTCTTTTTTAAGAACAAGTAATATAAAATTATATAAGTATGATTGGATATGGGAGAAAGGTAGAGCAAGTGGTTTCGTACATGCAAAGAATAAGCCATTAAAAGCACATGAGAATATATCAATATTTAGTAAAGGAACAACAGTACATAAAAGTCAATCTAAAAATAGAATGCATTATGAACCAATAATGGAAGAAGGAAAACCATATACTAAAAAAATTACACATGTTAATACAGGTAAAATAAATCATACACCTTCAGAATCTAATTTAAATTTTGTAGGAACAGTTAATAAAAATGATGGGACTAGATATCCAAGAAGTGTATTAAAATTTTCAATACATAATGTAGGTAATATACATCCAACACAAAAACCTGTTGATTTATGTGAATATTTTATTAAAACTTATACTAATGAAGGAGATTTAGTATTAGACAATTGTATTGGTTCAGGAACTACGGCTATAGCATGTATAAATACAAATAGACAATACATAGGAATAGAAAAAGATAATAAATATTATGATTTAGCAAATAAAAGAATTAAAGAGTATAAAATAAAAGAATAATAAAATAAATATATTGCAAATACATAAACATTATGCTATAATTAAATCAAAAACAGGAGGTAAATTATGAGTAAAAAAGTTGAAATCACTGGAAATAATTATAGTATAATAAAAGATATCATTAAGAATTCTTCTTGTATGGCAAAAGCATATGATAGTGTTCAAGAGAGATTCAATCTAACTAGAGATCAAGCATATAAAATAACTCAAGCAGTAGATAATGATTATAAATATTTAAAGGTAGTTGATTAAACTGGTTTGATCAAAATATACCTAATTCCCCCTTAAAAAATTCTTTTGCTGATTTGCAGGTAATGTATCCTGAAAACACTTTATATATAAAGTGTTTTTTGTGGGTGTTTAAATACTAAAATAAATATTGGTTAAAATATTAATAAAAAGGAGATAAAATTATTGGAATATAAAAAATATAAGGACTATCACAAAGAAATAGACGGAGTATTATATAAAAAATGTATGGATTGTGAAAAATGGTTAGAAGCAAATATTGATAATTTTGGTAAAAATAAAAATACTAAAGATAAATTAAATGCGAGATGTAAAAAATGTTATCATAAATATCATCACGAAAATTATATATCAAATAAGGATAAGTATAAAGAAAATATTGCTCAAAAAATTGCTAATAATGAATTATATAATAGTAAATTTAATGATTATATAATTGAAGATGATATTACGAAAATAATTATGACAAATAAAAATAACGAAAAAATAATTACTATTATTGATACAGAAGATTTAGAAAGAGTAAAATCTTTCGGTGTAAGATGGTGTGCAAAAAGAGATAAACATAATAAATTATATTATGCAATGGGAACAAAATGGGAAATAGTAAATGATGAACCTAAACTTATTACATATTGTTTAAATATTTTATTGGTAAATGGAAAGAAAGGATATCATGTTGACCATATAAATAATGATTCATTAGATAATAGAAAAGAAAATCTTAGAATTGCTACTGTTTCCAATAATACTCGAAATAGAAAAAGTAAAAATTCTAATAATTCATCTGGTTATAGAAATGTTTGTTGGATTAAAAGTAAAGGGCAATGGGTTGTTCAATTACATATAGATGGTAAAAATAAAAGACTCGGATATTTCAATGATGTACATGAAGCAGGTAAATTTGCTGAAGAAATGAGAAAGAAATATTATGGAGAGTTTGCGGGAAAATCATAGAATATAAAAATAATAAAAATAAAAGGAGAGGATAATATCATTACCAATTTGCCATGTGGTTGCTCAACTATCCCAATTAAAAAATTTATTAAAGTTAAAGAAAAATTATTAGCAGGAAAAGCAATTATAACTGATAATCCAGAAATCGAAGAATCTGAAATAATTTTCTTTCAATTCAAAGATGGAAATGTATTTTCAGTAGTTATGTTTCCTGATGATACTAATGCAACAGCAAATTTCGATATAAAAAGAGCGATAGAAATTTGTAAAGAATTATGGGATAGTGGGTATGATTTTTGTTATGGTGATCATATGTCGTTTAGTGTTAGTGAGGATGGAGAAGATGATGAAATTAAAGATAAAGATATAAAGAATGAGAAATAAATCTTGACAGAATCATAAAATAATGTTAGAATACATATGAAATGATGAAATAGAAAAAGAATTTAAAAAGTGCTTGACAGAATGTAAAAATAATAGTATACTAAGGATAGAAATTCAGTCAAGGGAAATAAAGGAGATATTAATTATGAGTAGCGATACTTTCAAAGTTTGGATTACTAGATATGCTTTAACGGAAGGAATATATGAAAAAGAAGCTAAAGTATGTATAAATGTTAGTGAGGATATGATAGAAGTAATAGGAAGTAATGGAATGTATTTTCATGGTGAAGGTAAAGATTGGCATAGAACCAAGGAATCTGCTATTAAACGTGCTGAAGAAATGAGAAAAAAGAAGATTACTAGTGTAGAAAAACAATTGCAAAGGTTGAAGGATATGAAGTTTGAGTAAAGGAGGTATAGTTTTGGATAAAGTAAAAAGGATTCAAGAGTTAATCACACTATTAAACAAAGCATGTGATGCATATTATAATTTAAACACTCCAATAATGGAGAATCGTGAATATAATATCTTATTTGATGAACTTAAATCATTAGAAGAATCTACAAATATTATATTATCTAATTCTCCAACGCAAAGAGCAGGATATAAAGTAGTGTCTAATCTACCAAAAGTACACCATGATATTCCTCTATTGTCACTTGACAAGATCAAAGAAATACCAAAATTAATAAAGTGGTTAGGTGATAAACAAGGTGTATTAATGTTAAAAATTGATGGTGGGACAGGTAAAATCACATATCAAAAGGAATTTAAACAATTAATAACCAGAGGTGATTCAGAAACAAATATCGGAGAAGATATTTCGCATAATGTAAATAGTATTAAAAATATTCCATTAACAATTGATGATGAAAATGAAATTCAAATTGTTGGTGAGAATTATATGAAATATTCTTCATTTAATGAATTAAACTCTAAAATTGAAAAACCAGAAGATAGATATGCTAATCCTAGAAATTTAGCAAATGGATCAGTTGGTTTGCTTGATTCTAAAGTATGCAAGGATAGAAATATTGAATTTTGTGCTTTCAATATTCTTAAAGGAAATAAATTTGAAACTAAAGTGGAACAATTAGAATGGTTAAAATCACAAGGATTTGATGTTGTTCAATATTGGATTGTTACTAAAGATAATCTTGAAGAAACAATTAATCAAATTATTGAAGATATTCCAACATTTGATTATCCAATAGACGGTCTAGTTTTAACATTCAATGATATAAAATATGCTGAATCATTAGGAAAAACGAATCACCATTATAATTCAGGAATTTCTTTTAAATTTGAGGACAGTTGGCATAGAACAAAATACTTATATACTGAATGGAATACAAGTAGATTTGGGAAAATTGTTGGAACAGGAATTTTTGAAACTGTTAAAATTGAAGGCACTGATGTTAATAGAGCAACACTTCATAATTTAGATAGATTTTGGAAATTAAAATTAGGTAGATTTGATGATATTGAAACTTCAAAGAGGAACAAAGTTATCCCTGCAATTGAAAACAATATTACAAGAAGTGGGACGGAAGAACTTCCTACTGAATGTCCAACTTGCAAAGGCAAAGTAGAAATCAGAAAAGTAGTTAATACACATGATTTATTCTGTCTTAATCCTGAATGTGATGCAAAACTACTTAAAAAACTTAAACATTTTGTTAGTAAACAATGCTTTAATATTAGTGATATTGGTGAAGCATCATTAGAAGTATTTATTGACAAAGGTTTTATTAATTGTTATATGGATATTTTTAAACTAGAAAGATATAAAAAAGATATTATATCACTTCCTGGTTTTGCTTTGAAATCTTATAATAAGATGATTAAAGCAATTGATGATTCTAAAAGTATTAAGATGTGTTCATTAATTGCATCATTAGGAATTAAAAATGTTGGATTTGGTAGTTCTAAGAGATTAGAAAAACATTTTAATAGCGATATTAATGCTTTCTTAAAAGCAACTAATTCTTATCATAATTTTATTGGTATTGAAGATTTTGGTGAAACTACTGCAATGAGTATTTATTCATATTTTAAAGATGAAGATAATATGAAACAGTTTAAGGAATTGTTGGATATTTTGAATATTAAAAAGGAGGAAACTAAAGTGAAATCAAATCTTAAATCACTTGAAGGATTAACTTTTGTTGTGACTGGTTCAGTAGAAACTTTTAAAAATCGTAAAGAATTAGAAGAATTAATTACATCACTTCAGGGCAAGTTGAGTGGAAGTGTTAATAAAAATACAAGGTATCTACTAAATAATGACATAACTTCTAATTCATCAAAAAATTTAAAAGCAAGGCAATTAGGTGTAGAAATTATATCCGAAGCACAATTTAATGAGATGATTGGTAGAGTTGTTTGATTAAAGTTAATTTAGTTTCAAGAGAGAATTTAACTAAAATTAAAAAAATAAATTAAATTCTCTCTTGACAATTATACAGAATAATAATATAATAATGAATGTAGCAAGAAATTAAGAAAATTATATCAAAATTCATCAAATTGTATCAAAAATCCGAAAAGTAAGAAATATTACATAGAGAGGGTGATTTACAAAATATACCAAAAACAAAACCATTGATTTATAAGGGTTTAGAGGGTGTTAATTTTCTAAAAATCAGCACCAAAGGAATATTTTATTCAAACTTGGGTTTTTAAGTTAAAATTAAGATAAAATTAAGATAAAATTTAAAAAAGAAGAGGAGAAATGTTTATTTATGATTGATGTAAAAGTTAATCCATACAAATCAGTTGTTATTTTAGATAGTGAAGGAGAAGAAATCACTATCTCAGAGGGTGATCAGATTAAATTTTGTTTAGAGTCTGGAGTAGTAAAGAAAGGCAGAGTTACAAAATTACAAGGAAAGGATGATAAATTAAAAATTCAAATGGTTCCTCAAGAAAAAGAATGTGAGGAAATTTGGCCTGTTATTGTTATGAGTGATGGTAGTTTAGGATTAGATATTGAAAATGATGATGAGGAAGATAAATAGTGTTTATGGATTGGTTAATAAGTTAATTAAATAAGCACACAAAATTTAAAAATAAAAATATAAATTTAAAGGAGATTAGATTATACATATGGCTAATAATGAATTGAGACAAGGCGTAAACAATGTTACATTAACAGGTGAAGTTAAAGAACATAAATTAAAATTCAACAAAGATAAAGATGGTAATTATATAAATGGTTCGTTAGTTATTAAAACTGGTGAATTTTCAGAATTAGAAGTAAAGGTTTTTGTAAAAGAAAAAAATAAAGATGGTAAAGCTAAAAAAGTTTTTGAAACTCTAAATAAATTTATTGAAGGAAAACAATTAACACTTGCAGATTGTAAAAATGATGAAGATCGAGAAAATGTAACTAAGGTAAGAGTTTTTGGCAATGGAGATTTTGTACCACATTTCAAAGAAGAAATATTTAAAATTAAAGAATCTGAGGAAGTAAAAACTAAAATTACTATTGAATTAGGTTTTGGCACTGTTTCTATTGATAATGGTATTAAACCTGAAGATTATAAAGCTGATTTTGATGTAGAAATGTATGTTACATCAGTTAAAGAAGAAATAAAAAATGATGAAGAAACTGGTAGGACAATAATTTCTGGATGGACTCCTGTATATGGTGGGAAAGT
>Ga0209728_1000872_pt1 | contig 21072 bp, 28 predicted proteins | sample RifGroD1_FD_183997 | JGI IMG/M metagenome (GOLD analysis project Ga0209728, IMG submission 183997) | Groundwater microbial communities from Rifle, Colorado, USA - Groundwater D1 (SPAdes) (version 2) | ecosystem: Environmental > Aquatic > Deep subsurface > Groundwater | place: Rifle, Colorado... | reverse complement strand
CGCAAACTCAATTTAGAGCGGCAGAAGATAACGGTGAAAAGTTTATCGAAGGATACTTTGCTACCTTCGGAGGGATATATGAACTTTGGCCAGGAGCCACCGAGAGCGTAGATGTTCGTGCTTTTGATGATGCGCTCGCTGATGATATCCGCGCTTTAATTGATCACGAAACACGTTTGGTGCTAGGTAGAAATAAGGCTGCAACGCTTGAACTTAAGGTTGATGCCCGAGGACTTTGGGGCAGGAACAAAATAAACCAATCTGACCAGGATGCAATGAACCTTTACGCTAGGGTCGAACGCGGTGACGTGGATCAATGCTCGTTCGGCTTTGACATTCTGGAGGAAGAAACCGAATGGCGTGAAGATGGATCTATTCATTGGACAATTAAGAAGGTGAAGCTCTACGAGGTTTCGGTGGTCACGTTTCCAGCGTACGAAGATACGTCCATTGCAGCCCGTAAAAAAGATTACGACCAAATTAAAACCCGCCAGGCTCAAGTATGGCGTGACAAAACGAAAGCGAGGTTACAAAAATGTCGTTAAGACAAGTAGTTTTACACAAGCGTTTAAATGTGCTGAAAAGCCAGCTCGAAGTATTGCGCACGAATGACACGGAGTTCGTTACCAGATCAGAGGAGATGAAAACTCGTGAGGCTGAACTTGAAGCGGCTGTCAACGAAATAACAGACACATCGACAGAAGAGGAAAAGGCAGCGGTCGATGAGGCGGTCGCAGCATTCGAGGCCGATCAGGTAACACTCGGAACTGAACAAGTTGGGAACGATGAAGCTAAAAAAAAGTTAGAGGAAGAAATTCAGGACCTGCAAAAGGAACTGGACGAAATCGACCAAAGATCAAAGACACCTCCGCAAACTAAGCGCGGGGATGACAAGAAAGAAATTGGAGGCGAAGTTCGAATGAGAAGAAATGGTTTTTTCGCAAGCATGAACAGTGAGCAACGTTCTGTATTTTTAGCGCATGATGAAGTAAAGGATTTCCTCTCCCGTGCGCGTGGGCTTAAGGGCCAGCAACGGTCTGTAACTGGGGCGGAATTGACTATCCCTGAGGTAGTGCTGGAGCTCCTGAGGGACAACCTGCATCGGTATAGTAAGTTGATCACAAGGATTAATCTAAAGCCAGTACCAGGGAAGGCTCGCCAAAATGTTGCCGGTACAATTCCGGAAGCTATTTGGACTGAGGCTGTAGGGAGCCTGAATGAACTTGCTCTATTGTTTAATCAGGTTGAAGTAGACGGCTATAAGGTTGGAGGATTTATTCCTATTCCGAATGCCACGCTAGAAGATAGTGACATGAATCTAGCCAGTGAAATTCTTGATGTATTGGGTCAGGCGATAGGTTACGCGGTAGACAAGGCAATCCTATTCGGAACAGGAGCAAAGATGCCTGTTGGTATCGCCACCAGACTCGCGCAAACTGCTCAACCTGCGTACTGGGGAACCCATGCACCAACTTGGACCGACTTGCATTCCACCAACATCGTTAAGATCGACCCGTCCGGCATGACACCTGAAGCATTCTTCGCCGCCTTGACACTAAAGCTTTTTGTTGCTAAAGCGAATTACAGTAATGGCGGGAAGATGTGGATCATGAACAGCAACACTTACGCGGCAATACTCGCGAAAAGCATTGCGTTTAATGCGGCCGGCGCCCTTGTTGCATCAGTGAACCAAACGATGCCTATTGTTGGTGGGGATGTAATCTTACTTGAATTCGTTGCTGACAATGACATCATTGGTGGATATGGCTCATTGTATCTGCTCGCTGAACGAGCCTTTGGGCAGTTTGCTTCGAGTGATCAGGTTCTATTTATCGAAGATCAGACGGTATTTAAAGGGACTGCTAGGTATGATGGTATGCCGGTAATTGGTGAAGCTTTTGTTATCGTGAACATTGCCAACTCTACCCCAACAACTGTTGTGGCTTTTGCATCTGACGTTGCAAACACCGTAGCAACTCCTAGAGCCCTTCCGATTGCAGGAACCTACACGGGAGCTCAGTCCGTAGCCCTTACCTGCGCAACTGCTGGAGCAACAATCTATTATACCGTTGATGGTTCAACTCCTGACGCGACCGACACTGCATACAACGGTCCTATCGCTGTGGCTTCCAGTAAGACTATTAAGGCCATTGCGATTAAGGCCGGATTGACAAACTCTGCGGTCCTTAGCGCTGCCTATGTAATTGAGTAAGTGAGGGATACCAATGGATAGAGACGCGGTCCTCGGAGTAGTTAAGGAACGCCTGGGCATCAGGACAACTGCCAGAGACACCTATTTGCTCGCTATAATCGACGGTGTGATCAAAGAACTTGAAGATGAGAAAGGATTGGTGCTTGACGGTGCCAATCCTTATCATTTAATTTTTGTTGTGGATTACGCTGCGTGGCGGTACCAAAGCAGGGATAGCGACACGGGAATGCCAAGGCATTTGCAATATCGATTACACAACCTAATGATTCATGTGGGATTGCCTCCCGAGGTGATCACATGACCTATGATTATGAGTTAACCCTAATTGGAGCTACAGCCTACACCACGAATAGAATCGGCGATAGCATCCCTACAGAATCCGATATAGTTGTATTATGTGATGTTCAATCGGTAACTCGGTCAGAACATTATTCAGCTGCAGCCAATGGATTAAAGCCTGAGATTGTTTTTGTGGTTAATAAGTTTGAGTATGGCGGTCAGAAGGAAGTTGATTTTGAGGGTAAGAGATACAAGGTGGACAGGTCATACAGTCCTAAGAGAGCCAAAGGAATTGATGACTTTGAGAATTTAGAACTGATCTGCTCTGGCCTTGTGAATGGGGCGATGTAATGGCTTTACCAAGGTCAGTAACGACAATCACCGGGAGTGGAGTGGAGTTTACATCTAGCGTAGACAGGGTTAAATATCTTTTAGTAGAGCTTCAAAGAGCTGCTTTACGAGACACCGCAAAATTAATACGCAAGAGAATGATTGCAAAGTTAAGGAAATTACCCGGAATGAAGCGTTCAAAGCGTCCATATTCCTCGACTCAATATTGGATAAGAAGGCAGGAAACAGACCTACAGATCGGGTTTAAGCACGGGACCTGGTACGGTGTCGCACAGGAGCTTGGGACAAGCAAGCAACCAGCAAGAGGAATACTAAGGGGTACGGTTATGGAGAACATTGACGACATAAGGCGGGTGCAGGGGAAATATCTCAGCACAATCGAGGATGAGAACCAGGCATTAGGGTTGATTGATGAGAACGGGGACGCAATATACGGAGAGGATGATGGCGCGGATGATTGAATTAAGAACAGCCATACAAGCTAAACTTGAAACTATTCATCCGCGTGTTTTCTTTCAAGATGTACCACCTGAAGCAGAATATCCTTATCTCGTTTTCAACATTCCTGACATCCTTGATGATGGCGAGTCGATGGAAGTTGCCGTGGTTGATGTAGATGGATGGAGTAAGGGGGCAGATACAACTATTCTTGAAACACTCATGGCGACGGTAAACTTAGGTCTAAACAAAAAGACTCTAAATGGTATTGCTTTTTATCTAGATATTAAGCTTGCTCTTCAGGACGACGATCCGCGCATCCAGCGAAGAAAATACACCTACCAAGCCCAAATATTCAAGAGAGGGTGATTTACTTGCCACCAGAATTAACCCAAGATCAAATCGAAAATATCCAAATCGATTACGGTATACTCTATGTAAATTTTGGCGAAGTCGGTGAAATGTTACTAGGCCCAACTCGTGGCGGCGGCACATTCGATGTAAAGGCCACTCGTCAAGAAATCGATCATGATTGGAAACGCGGAAAAGAAAAAGGCATGTCAATAATAACCGACATTAATGCAATGCTGTCTGTAGTCCTGATCGACACGTCTATCGATGTAATACACATTGCAATGCCCTTCTTGACAAGGGTAGAAGATGTTCTGAGTTGTAAGAGCTCGGCGATTGGAATAATTCCAGACTCCGCATACCTAAAAAACGTGACAGAGTTCTGCAAATTGGTTAGCGGCGAGTACAAGAAGATTACCTTGTATAACGCCATGAATGAAAAGGACTTCAGCCTGGCCGCGAAGGCTAAGGGTCAAGGTGAAATAGCCCTCGAAATGTCGGCAAATTGGGATCCTAAAGACGACACGGTTGACTTGTATAAGATTGAGGATGTGGTCAGTATTGGTGGGGATACAACAGCACCTACGGTGATCGCCGTTCCGGCTGATGGTGCGACCGCTATAGTTGTAACTGCGAACTTAACTGCTACCTTCTCTGAGGATGTAAAGGCTGAAGACATAAGCACTAACAACCTCATCCTCATGAAAGCATCCGACGCGTCCGTTGTTGCCGGGGCGTTGACTTACACAGCCAAGGTAGCGACATTTAATCCGACCGCAAGTCTAGAGGCTGCGACAGCTTATATTTGGGTGGTATCCAACGTCCGTGATCTTGCGGGTAATAAGATGTTGCCAGTGACGATTAACTTCACCACAGCGTAATTAAGGGCGGGGGAAACCTCGCCTAGTTTTTAGGAGGATACATATGCTAACGACAGAACAAGCCTTCGACATGTTACCGGCAGTCGTGGACCTGTACGATAAATTAGACATTGATGGGTACAGGGAAAAGATTGCCGAAGAAAACAAAGGTAAAAAGCTGGACGAAATGACAATTGGGGTTAACCTGTTTAAATTCGTTCTAAAAAACTCCTTAAAAGTAAAGCAAGAAGTCTTTGAAATTGTCGCTGTTTTTGAAGGAAAGACCGTCGATGAAATAAAGAACCAAAACTTTATGACTACCATAAACTCATTCAAGGAAATCTTTATGGATAAGGAAGCTGTAAATTTTTTCAAATCGGCCATTCGTTAGGAATATATAAGACGATTGGCCTTTTATACAGCCAATACGGAATAAGTTCGACGAGCAAAATTAAGCTAAAACACGTTGTGGGATTAATATTTGAAGCCTTGAAGAAGGAGCAAGAATCCCGCATTTGGGAACGATGGGTTAGATTGTGCCCATACATGGAAATAGGGAAAATAAAGTTTATTACCTTCGATGACTACAAAAAGGCGTTGCTAAAGTCGAAGGTTAACGTCTCTGTTAAAACGAATGATGAAATAATGGCTGAGTTCTTGCCGATTATATCCGCGCATGAAAAAAGATGACACGAAAGAAAGATCATTCATAGAGTGATCTTTTTCTTATGCCATTGAAAGGTGGTGATGGGACAAATTGGAAATTTTTAAACTGTTCGGGAGTATTCTGATTGACAACGATCAAGCCAATGCCAGTATCGATGAAACGGACAACAAGGCAGAAAAGACCTCAAAAACCTTCGGCGAAATGGTCGGTTCTGCCGCGCGTGTCGGCGCAGGAATCGCTATGGCCATGGGTACGGCTATCCTAGCGGTCGGAGGGCTTGCGGTCAAGCTTACCGACGACTTGCAAAAATCTCTAAATGGTGTGCAAGCCTCCTCGGGTGCAACGGATGAGGAAATGGTTGGCATGAAAGACACCATGTTAGAGATTTATAATGCTAACATTGGTGAGAGTTTTGACGATATCGGCAGGGCCATCTCGGAGGTAGGCAAGCAAACTGGAGCTACAGGTGAAGAATTAAAAAGCATGACCAAGAACGCTTTGTTACTTAGGGATACTTTTGAATTTGAAGTCACGGAAAGTACTAGAACTGCCGACATGATGATGAAGCAATTCGGAATATCTGGCGAGGAAGCTTTTAACCTTATTGCCCAGGGCGCGCAGGCTGGGTTAGACAAAAACGGCAACCTCCTAGACAGTATCAATGAATATAGCGTTCATTTCGAACAGCTTGGATTTGACTCGGAAGAAATGTTTAACATGATGGCTAATGGGGCGAAGTCTGGCGTCTTCGACATCGACAAGCTTGGTGACGCCATGAAAGAGTTTGGCATCCGGTCAAAGGATGGAAGCAAGACATCGTCAGACGGATTTAACGCGTTAAAGCTCGACGCAGGAGCTATGACAAAGGCATTTGCAGAGGGTGGGGAAACGTCAAAAGCCGCTTTCGATAAGGTGATTAAAGCGCTTTTTGAGTTGAAAGACCCGGTGGCTCAAAATTCCGCAGGTGTGGCCCTATTCGGAACCCAGTGGGAAGATGTCGGAGCAAAGGGTATTGAGGCCATGGTTAATACTCAAGGAGAAATAAGCAAGACCGTTGACGCGTTGGGAAAAATTAACGAGGTAAAATACAACACATTCGGCGAAGCAACCGAGGGCATAAAACGAAACCTTGAAACCGGAATATTGTTACCTTTAGGCGAAGAAATTATGCCAATGATGAACGAATTTGCGAGTTGGATTAGAACAAACATGCCGGAAATTAAGGCAACGATAGCAGATGCAATGGAGAAAGCTTCTGTGGTCATCATTTTTGTAAAAGATAATAGTGAAACCCTAATAAAAGTTTTAGGGTTTTTAGGAACTGCATGGCTAGTTCATAAAGGTTATGTTATAGCCTCCACAATCGCCACGGAAGCCATGACTATAGCTATGGGGGCGCAAAAAATTGTTGTAGGGGTAGCGACTGCGGCGCAGTGGTTGTTTAATGCCGCACTAAGTGCAAATCCTATAGGGGTAGTAATCATAGCTCTTGTGGCCTTGGGTGTTGGGATATATGAGCTTGTCAAGCATTGGGATAAGGTTACCGGGGCAATAAAAAAGGCTTGGGATTGGTTGACTAAATGGAATAATGAACCGGCCGAGGAAAAGACGGTCACAACAACAAGGGTAACCAGAAACGAGGACAGTGCAATTGGTACAAATGCCACAGGGACAAACTATTGGCGCGGTGGCTTAACATGGGTAGGAGAAGAGGGGCCGGAGATTGTAAATTTACCGAGGGGTAGCCAAGTGATTCCTAGTGATACCTCGATGGCAATGGCAGGTAGCAGTAACGGGCCAATCATAACCGGAAACACATTTGTGGTCCGCGAAGAAGCAGACATAGACAAAATAGCCGAGAGACTATTCCGCAAGCAACAAGGTCAACAAAGGAGCCTGGGGGTGAGAACGTGACGCTTGGTTACACGTTTAATGGAGTCCACTTAAGCACTTTAGGCGCATACCTTAAAAGTAAGAACAGGCAGATTTCCCCCGCACGAAAAGTATTCTACATCGAAATCCCTAGTCGTGACGGTAGTTTGCTATTTGATAACGGAGCAAGTGACCGTTTTATTGCGCTCAGCCATTTCATACCTAAAAATGCCATGGCTGACCTAAGAGTTGCAATGCGGGCAATCTCAGATTGGTTCACCACAGAAGAACGCAAACAGTTGATATTCGACGATGAACCAGATAAATATTATATGGCCAAAGTTGACGGAGCAATTGACCTCGAGCAAATAGTCAGTTCTGGGCAGTTTGACGTAACTTTCCGCTGTGAGCCATGGGCCTACGCCGTAACCGCAAAAACAGCAGACTTCGCCGCTGATGCCGTAACGATTGTTAACACTGGTACAGTAAAGTGTTACCCGGTATTTACTGCAACATTCACAGAAGCCACAACAGAATTAAAAATTATAAAAGGCACTGAATACGTGCGAGTTGTAAAGAATTTTATAATCGGCGATGTGTTGGTGATCGACAACGCAAAGGGAACAGTAAAACTTAACGGGGCAAGCGTAATGACCTCTCTCGACTGGCAAAACAGCATTTTCTTTAGCCTATCCCCAGGATCTAACGCGCTAACCGTTACCCCAACAAGTAAGGCAACCATCTCTACAGCATACCGAGAGAGGTGGTTGTAGTGCTTTATATCTTTAATTCGAGCGAGCAACTATTAACAATCCTAAGTAACCGCTCCGAAGAATCTCCCGCCTTTTGGAATGACGTCCACCATGAAAAACTGAGTGGAGAAAACACCTTTAGCTTTACGGTACCCGCAGACAATGATGATGCCCAACACGTAACTGAGGGGAATCTTGTGGCGTGGCAGGACCTTGACGGGTATTGGCAGATGTTCGAGATCGTCCACAAAGTTGATACACACGGAGACGGGTTGATCCGGAACGTTGAATGCGAGCATGTTTCATATGAGATGCTGGACGACTTTTTACCAGAGTATACATCAGGCACTACAACCGAAGTGGTTGGAGAAGAGACGATAATAACGCCTATTACAAGGACCGCGACATATGCCTTAACGAGCCTTTTGGCTGCTACACGGTGGGAATTAGGTATCGTGGATGTCCCTGGTGTGCATTCTTACGCCTACACATTTGATAATGCCTATTCTTTACTGCAAAAGATTGCAGGCCTATGGCAAGCTGAATTGCAATACCGACTAACAATCACCAATGGAGTTATTACTCATCGATACGTTGATATGCTTGTTCAACGTGGAACAGACGGGGGCAAGCAATTTGTTTACGGCAAGGATATCCAGAACATTGAGCGTGATATTGATATAAGCGGTGTTTGCACGGCTCTTTATGGCAAGGGCAAGGATGGATTATCTGTTTTAGTAACAGACACCGCAGCCTTAGCTCTGTGGGGGAGGGCAAACGGTACCCGGCACAGATACGGCCTATACGAAAATACAGAACAGGACGACGCTGGTATTTTGACCCAAGAAACTTCAGATGATCTCCAAAAACGCAATACCCCACGCGCTACCTATACGCTTAAGGTTGTTGTCCTTGAATCCATACCGGGGTATGAAGATGAAAAAACAAGGATCGGCGACACGGTTAGAGGGATTGATCGGGCGTTTAATCCACCGTTATTGGTGTCGACAAGAGTGGTTGAAATCACTCGATCATTGTCTAATCCAGAGAACACCGAAGTGATTTTGGGCACCTACAAGCCTAGCATTGTATTAGATCTAGTCCAACAGAGACAGCAAAACGCACAAGACGTTCTAACTATACAGGAAGAGATAGCGTCTCTTGAAACGTCTGCCACGGGCGGAGACTTGACAGCAGAAATAATAAAATTAGGCATAGCTAATGCGTCAGGTACTTGCCAAATAGACACTAGGGGGACCAAGGCTAGGCTCCAGTCACATACTCCGGGGAATTACGTAGCCGCGCCTGATGAGGGTGGATTCGAGGTTTTCGTAACTGATATTAGAGTGGCTTCGATAACTCCCGAGGGTAAGTTTTTTACAGGTACCACAGAAATAGGGTTAAAGGGCGATCAAGGAGATCCAGGTCCACCCGGCACATCTGCCATATCCACAGCCATTGTTTATGCCGTCGATGGTTCTGGCGTAACTATTACCAAGGATGGAGTAGCCGAAGCATGGACTTGGGCAAAAGATGGAGGCGGCAGGATAACCGCTATGACTAGTGACTTGAGTAGGTCGATAACTGTAACGTATTAAAGGAGTTGTTTTAAATGGCAGTAACAGCAAAAATGTACGGTAACGCTCTACTGAAAGCGTTAAACAAGGAAGTTGATTGGGACACAGATACAATTAAGGTAATGCTATGCACGTCCTCCTATGTTCCTAATCAGGACACGCACGTATATAAGTCTGATGTCACAAATGAGGTAACTGGCACAGGTTATATTGCCGGTGGCGCTACGTTGGCAAGTAAGACTATTGGCTACACCGGAGCAACTAATGTAATCAAATTGGATGGCGATGATGTAGTGTGGGCGGCATCGACTATTACGGCAAGGTATGCTGTAATATACGACTCTACCGGCGTTGATGCTACGTCTGTTCTACTTGGGTATGTAGATTTTGGAGCAGACCAAACGTCTTCTGCAGGTAATTTCACTATTACATGGGATTCAGCGGGTATATTTACGGTAACGGCAGCGTAAAGGTGGTGCCATAATGTCAATAGCACCCTTAGCCACCCTAATCCTTATAGCCGATACCAATAATAATGGAAACGCCAGCGATATTTGGGCGAGGATGCAACTTGCTTCGGATCACACGAATATTTCCTACTATAAATTCCTCGTAGTGCCAGCTAGTGAGTCGGGTACATTTACGGTAGATTCGGCAACTGCTGTAGTGGATACGCTGAGATTTAGGAATATACCTACTTATTACGGCGTAAATGCGCTACTGAGTTTCAATCTTGCGGCAACACAACTAGACGTGAATGGTGCTGCCATAGTGGAGGGTGTACCATATGTAATTTTTATACAAACCGTAGGATTAAATGGCTATGAGAATAGCCTAACTGAACCGTCTGAAGAAATTACACTTGCCTTTAACGCTCCGGCAGTTAATCCCACATACATATACTTATATGATGTGGCTAACAACCGTAACGCTAGTGATCTTCAGGTTCAGTTTACAGAACCGTCAGTTGTTACAAATATTAGCGGGTATAGGGTTTATGTTGTGCCGACAAGTGATGTTGCCATAATAAATTTAACCTTTTTGGCTGGATTAGCAAGTAATCAATATGGAACAGTCACTACAGTGGGAGCATCGAATGGACGCACGATAACGCTAAGTTCTAGTTTATTAGACGTTAATGGTAACGCTGTTGTTCCAGGTATACTGTACAGCGCGGTAGTGCAATCTATGGCTATCTCAGGGGTGTCTAGTTACGCGATTAAAGGCTCCATCTTGTTAGGCATTAAAACACCTAAAGCCACTTCGACTAGCTTAGCCCTTGTGCCTGCAGTTAATCCTAATGACCCAAACACGTCAGTAACCACCTCTACAGCTACGGCGAGTAGTATCGCAATAAGTCCGGCACTTGAAACTATCCGCAATGTGGATATTACTAGCGTTGTCGTATACTCAAATGTACTAGCAATACCTCCGATTGTGTCTAATGGGGTGTTACATGTAATCGTTAGCACCCCTAGTATGACTGCAACGTTTCAAGGTGTTAATCCCACCGTAGTGATAGTACCTATGCTAGACGTGGAGATAAATGTTCCTACGTCAGCCTCTAATAGCGGGACAATTAACCCTACGGTTGTTGCCATTATTGACATAGCACTAGACTTCCTAGCGGGGTCATATGATCTAATATCACCTAATTACAGTGCAAACTTATATGTAATAGCCTCGGATTCCAGCGGAATAGCCGAGAGGCGATGGGCATTTGGAACACAGACAATTGAATACATGCGTGTAAATGGTACGTTAACTGGAGGGTCACTACCCGTTGTATGGGCCAATGGCGCTTACACAGTCTACGCCAAGGACAATGCTGGCAATGACGGAATTGCAACCACAACCATCTCAGGCATCATATTCCCAATTGATTTTGATGCTGGATTTATCGTGGGTATGAATCTTGGCAAAGGTGATGACGGAAAAATTGGAGATTACGGCATAGGAGACACTATAACCTCTACTAATTTACAGGTTATACCTAACAGTGGCGGGGAGTTAATATGGCAAAAGGCTTGTCCACACTTTACTACAGGTATCGACTTAGCTACAGATGGCGGCTTGCTTGTGCAATATGGCATGGAGTTAGACAACGTTACAGAGACCACCCTGCAAAAACTAACAAAAGACGGTGTGGTTATCTGGAGCGATAATGGGCATGCAATGATTAACGATGTCGCACAAGATGGTGCCGGAAATATATATGCAATATATGACACATTGGCATTGTCTCAGTATTATGGATACGACCAAGCGTACAACACGAAATGGCTAAGAAAGTTGAATTCCTCGGGTGAAGAAATGTGGAACCTACAAGGTAATGCTGCTAGTTTTTCTAGGATAGTTGTTGATTCATTCGGTGCCATTTATGTTAGCTCCCGTCCAATAGCGTCAGATGCGCCTAACTTAATTAAATACGATACAAACGGCAATCTACTGTGGTCGCTAACTCCTCTTGAGGAGATATATGATATAGCCATTGACTCAAACGATTGTATAATTGTCGTTGGCAGGAGCACATACAGTTGGACCACACCAAGGGCGATGTGTAAGCTATCGAGCAGCGGAGTAATACTTTGGAGCGTAAACAAGGAGTATGACGAGTTGCCAAGGGGATATTCTGCGGTTGCTGTGGACCTTAGGGATAATAGCGTATATGCAGTAGCTAGGCATAGTTTAACCGTACAGGACTATCGCTTACACAAATTCGGTGACGAAGGCTATGAGTTATGGCATAAGCCAACCACATATGATGTTACTGCTCATAACGTTGCGGTTGATGTATTTAGTTATGTGTACGTTAGGTCTATGATATACACGTATAACTCGGAAACTCATGTAAATACAGCAACGTTGACATTGGCCAAGTTTGATTCAGTCGGAAATTTGTTGTGGACGAAATCAAACGTAATACCCACTGTCACCTATCCTCCCGGAACCGTAGGAAGGTGGAAGGGCATATGCGTAGATGACAATCGCAGGTTTATCTATATTGCTCACGACAGGCATGTTACTGATGTATTTAGTCAGGATATATTGCTAATGCAGATCACAAAGCTAACCTGCGAGGACTATAAAATAATCTCCTAGGAGGCGAGTCATGTCCGTAGAATACGATAATGGCGTAATTGTCGGAATGGCGGTTGTCAATGGTTTAGTTACTGGCAACGGAAAAAAGTACGCAATTGGAGACACTATCAGCCCTAAGAATTTGAATCTTACCGGGATTGTTGATGGGGTTCGATCTTACGTGATTACAGGTTAATTAAATACTAAGGTTCAATGAAGCCACATAAGGCTTATTTTTATGCAAAGAAAGGGGCACAGACATGGCAGTAAAGTTAATCCGTGGAGGAGATCCAAATCTACCATGGGAATATGTTGGTCTTGCTGCAGACGCTAAGCCAACTACCGGAGTCCCCGCAGGTTCAACGTTCCTAGAGGCCGACACGGCGATTAAATCTATGTTTAGCGGGACCACTTGGTACCCACCGAAGTCCGAAATGGAGGGTTATGGAGCAACTGTGGCAACTAGACCGTTAGCAACTGCCGTGCCAATTGGTTATGCCTTTCAATCCGTAGCGACACAGGAAATATGGCAAAGCGATGGAACGAATTGGGTGGTGGTATAAGATGGGACTCTTAGATTTTATCCGAGCAAAGAAATATGTTGATGCGTATAAGGCGGAAACTACGAACTACTTAGCCTTAAAAGCAAATACAGCAGACGTTAATACTCAGATCGCATCCGTTGCCAGTGGATCCCCAAAAGGTGTATATACTACAGTGCCCGCGCTAACAACAGCGTTCCCAACAGGCACTACAGGAATTTATCTAGTGACAGGAAATGTAGCAGAGGTAGCATCCTTAACTGTTACAGCAGCAGCAACAGTAGCTAGTAATGTAACAGTGACTCTTAATGGTGTGGCCATTACTACAGCAGTGTTGGCTACAGATACAGCAATACAAGTTGCTGATAAAGTACGTGCAACTGTGTATACTGGTTGGACAGCAGGAGGAACCGTTGGAACAACTGCAGTTACGTTTACCTCTACCACTGTAGGTGTAAAAACAGATGCTCTGTATAGTGCTGGAACAACTGGTGCAACGGGCACAATGACAACTACTACACAAGGTGTAGACGTAGATGGAAAGTGGTATTATTGGAATGGTTCTACGTGGACAGCTGGTGGAGTATATCAGGCTGTAAGTATAGCGAATTTGGGTATATCTACAAATTATATCGCTGAAAAGGCAGTAACCGGGAGTAGGACGGATTTCATTGATATGTCAGCACAGTTGATAGATCACGATACAATATCTTTTGATGTGGGGAGATTAACTGGTACAGGCACGGTCGATGCCTTATCCACAACATATGGCACATCTTATTTTATTCCTATTATTGGCGGCAAGACTTTAATCGCCGGAGTTGTAGCAGGCGGCACACCAAGTTTAAATAATATTTGTTTTTATAATGTCGATAAAACTTTTATATCAATAATTGGGGGATGGACAGCAGCATCGTTCGCCTCCCCATCAAATGCCTGTTTTATTAAATTTTCCTTTACTATTGGGTCGGTGGATATTATTAATATTGGGTTATTTTATGGTGTAGTTGGCACAGATTTTAGCTATTACAAGAAATTATCTTCTAGCGTTAAAGTGAAACTTGCATCAATAGAAAACGATTGGGAAGGTAAAACATGGTTATCGTATGGAGATAGTATTACTGCATTTGGTAACGTCTTAGCCGATGGTTGGCAAAAATATGTTCATGACTATCATAAGTTTAGTGCGTACTATGGTCGGGGTATCGGTGGTCAATCTTTCGTATGGAATACTAGACCGTGGTTTGCTAATGCTGACGGTAGTTATAATTCTAGGGATGACCTTGGAGATATGACGAATCCTGCTTCTTATACCTTGCCCGATGGAACGACTGACCATTATGGTGCTATGTGTTCATGGGACCGTATTACAACCATGATAAGGTCAGCTATTAAGGATAGTATTAATCTAATTTATGTCACGGCAGGAACAAACGATAGCATTAACGGTAATCCACCAGTATTTACGCCAAACGATGAAACAGATTTAGCGTGGAAAAACTCTGCTTATTATTCTACTTATGGTGGAGATTATAATATATCCATAATCGAAGGAGCAGTAGCATCCACAATCATGAAGCTACAAGCGTGGTGTCCAAATGCAATTATTGTACTAGGCACACCGTTAAATGGCAGAGGAACGACAGGTCAAATAAACACAGCATTGCAGACAGATGAATACTGGAAAGCAATAGAAATAAAAGAAGTTGCGGATAAAATGTCTATCCCCGTCATTGATGTAAATACCACGACAGGTGTTAACGGATTGAACAGAACGAGTTACATTACTGATACTGTTCATCCGAATTCAACCATTGGTTTTAAGGCACTTGCTAGGTCGGTAATTGGTGGACTGAAGACTATAATGCCAAACATCTAGTGTGTATAAGACAGCAACTGCGCACTAAATGTATTTTCATATTTTGTAGAAGATCCAAGCTAAAAAGCATGGGTCTTCTTTTTTATGGAGGCGTTTAAGTTGAACATTGAAAACTTAGTCGATGAAGTATTCGGCCATTTAACTGTTCTCGAATTGGCCAATAAGCATCGCCGTGGTAATTCGTGGGTATGCAAGTGTGATTGCGGAAACAAAATTATCCTCAGCACATGTCGTCTTATTGATCAAAAAAACAGGGGCGCAAACAAAAGTTGTGGTTGCAAAAACAAAAAACAAAACAGGATGAGTAAAGAGCATTCGAGGATATACCAAATTTGGAAAGGTATGATCTATCGTTGCTATAAGCCAACTAAATCCGGCTACGAAAGATATGGCGGAAAAGGTGTAACGGTTTGTGATGAGTGGCGATATGACTTCGCCCCCTTTCTCGAATGGGCTTTGGCCAATGGGTATTCAGACGTACTGACCATAGATCGAATTGAATCAACTAAACCTTACGGACCATCTAATTGTAGGTGGTCTGATTATTTTACCCAAGAAGCGAACAGGGGAATGCACAAAGACAATACGACAGGGTATAAGGGAGTAGCGCCGCTGAATGGCAAATTCAGAGCGTATTTAACGAGGAACAAAATAAACAAGCATCTAGGATCATTCGATACAATCGAAGAAGCTGCAAGCGCAAGGGACCACGCCTTGAGGCAATACGAGTTAACAGGGGCGTTGTAACCAAAAAAAGAAGCCCCGCAAGGCCCCTATTGAACAAAGTATTGATCGTATGACTGCTTTTTCTGCTCCGATGTAATGCTTACGTAGGTCATTGTTGTTTTAGGATCGGAGTGCCCAAGTAACTCCTGTACAGCTATCAAACTTGCGCCATTTTGCAAAAGCAACGTTGCGAATGTATGCCGGAATAGATGTGGATGCACGTTTTTTTCTACCTCAGACCGATCAGAGATGACCTTTATTACTCGTTCAATGCCTCGGCAGGAGAGCCGTTTGTGGGGCTTACGCACGGAAACGAACAAGGCCGGATCATCATCTAGTCTCCGCATTAAGTATTTTTTTAAGTGGTACATGGATTTCTGCGAAAAGTATACGATGCGCTGCTTATTGCCTTTTCCAATCACTGACACAGACATGGATTGATAGTCGATATCTCCACGGCTCATTTTTTGTATCTCGGATAATCTTCCGCCAGTCGCGTAAAGAACTTCCATCAATGCGCGTTCCCTCGGTGTAACGCAGGCCTCGCGAATCATCTCTAGTTCTCCAATGTTTAAGGACTTTCCAATCCTTTGTTCCTTCTTTGGTGGTTTGATTTGCTTAGTTACATCATTAAGGATTATTTTCTCTGCTGTAAGCCAGCCAAACATTGACTTGAGAATGGATAATCGTTTCGATAGCGATGATGTCTTTAGGTGCTCGAATTCACTCAGGTAGATTCGGATATCTCCGGTGGTTATTTCGTCTGTGGCCCTTGAGACGTAACGCGAGAAGAGTCGGAGCTCATGTTCATAGCCCTCAAGGGTTGACTTCGCAAGTCCTTCGAGCCTTTTTCCAGCAAGAAACAGTTTTACCTTCTGCGCCAGATCCGGATGACCATTCATCTGTAAGGTGGGTTTTATGTCGTACTGAGCAAGTATGGTGGTAATGGCTCGCTGGAGATCGGGCTTGTCCACATTAGGGCAAAAAGTAAAAACGGTATCCATTACCTGCTCAAGCATAACCTCGGCGGTGCTACTAAGTATTTGTGTTGACATATCTTAACTCGCTCCCCTTGTCTAACCCGGAGCGATCACTTACAATGTAAATGTAAGGCGCTCCGGTGTCTTCGTGATAAGCACTCGTTCGGCTGCCAGGCTAGGGACGGGTGCTTTGTATTGCGTTGTGTAAAAACTCGATATCACCGCTAGTCAACCATACGCTATCTACTTCACCAAAAGAATGATTAAATATTCCCACTAAAGAGCCATTCTTAATTGTGCATTCAGCATAGTTTTTATCATCATAGAAGCATCGCAAGACTTTGATGGCGCTTTGTTTATTAATCCTGGTAATACTCTCTTGGAGCTTTTCGGGTAGTTCGTCGAAATTACATTCTCTCACGGTTTATTCCTCCTTATCTTTTTAAGTAGCATTTTGTAGGCCATCGCATGACCTCTAACCGTTTTTACCATCGCTAGCTCTACATTGTTGTGGTAAACGGTGTAAACATTTTCAGCTTCTAGCCATAGCTCATTGTATCCTGGCGAAGAGTCAATCTTTCTTCTTAAAAAGGTAAAAACTATTGCCGGGTATGATCCATCCCATAATTCTCCACCAAAATGGTTAACGCATCCACAAACCTGCTTTACTCCTAATCTTTCGGACATATTCATCCTCCTTTCACTTCATTAACTCTGTGGGCGTACATCCATTTGCCAAGCGGTCGCGAGTGGTAGTATTCCTTGCCGCATTTTTGGCAGGTGATGTTGTGTCCTTTTTGAGCTTTAGAGGTAATACCACAGCAAGTTAATCGCTTCAATCTAATCCCCCCTTCGCCGGTATTGGCCCCGGCTGGCCTTGCGATTATTCGCCTTCAATTTTCAATTTATCCTCAGCGATTTCAATCAAAGCAATAAAACCAGCAACACGGCTTGGCACCCCAAGTACCTTACAGAGAGCATCAAACCTTTGAGCTATTTCCGGATCTACGTCTACTAGGACTCGTTCTTTAGCTTTAGCCATGTACGTTCCTCCATTTTCTACGCCGGATGTGGCCCCGGTTGGCCGTTTATCTTAGTCTATACTGCCATAGTGGGCTAACTTGGTGACTCTCCCGAGGGAGTCAACTTGGTATCGGATGTTTAGTTCCAATAGACCGTTTACGCTTACCAGTGCGCCGGGTTCCTTGAGGCCTGAGAGTTCGAGTGCTTCACGATGGTTACCAGCCTCGACATTTTTGCTTATTGTAGCCTGTTGGGTAGCTGTGCCCGAGTCGTTCGGCCAGCGCGTGACAGTGTATGTGTGCATGCTTTAACCTCCTTTTCTTAACCTTTACCTTAATACTATTATACTTCGTACGTACGTACATTGCAATAGATAAAAGGGGTATATTTCAAGTTTGTTTCAACCGCTAATCAGCGGTTATTTTTATGGGTTTCAACGAAAGGGGCGAAAGCCAGAGGAGAGGTGTTTACGTGGAAGAAACCCTGCTTAATTTCTTTGGGACACAAGGACCATGGGCGTTATTATTTGTTTCGCTTTTCCTCTGGGAATTAAGGCAAAACAAGGAGCGTGAAAAGGCATTAATTGAGGTAATTGATAAACTCAGTGATGAGATTGTGAAAGAGTTAACAGTGATCAAGGAGCGCCTTGGATTTCATAAGTGGGAGGAGTAGTTATGTCAAGGATATACATTAGCCCCAGCACTCAAGAAACTAACGCGGGGGTATCGCCATTCGGCACAGAGGAAGCAGAAATGAATAAGATTGCTGATACCTTACTGCCTTTACTCGTAAAAGATGGACGATTCGCGGTCAAACGTAACTCTCCTGCAATGACTCCTTACCAATGTGCCTACGACTCCAACGCCTTCAAGGCTGATATCCACGTCGCGATCCACAGCAATGCAGGAGGTGGCGAAGGGACGGAGGTGTTTGCCTATGGTCCTGGTACTGGCTCAGAGAAGCTGGCGAAGGCGCTTTATGGTCGAGTTGCACCTCTTAGCCCGGGGAGTGACAGGGGAGTTAAGTATAAGCCGGGGTTTGTCGAGGTCGGGGATACGGTGAATGCTACGGCTTGTTTGATTGAGCTTGGTTTTCACGATAATTCCAAGGATGCGGCATGGATGGTTAGTAGGCAAGATGTCATTGCTTGGGCTTTATATGGCGGGATATGTGACTATTTTGGCTATGTAATTAGCGGAGTGACAGGGGTTAAGAATTCGAAAAACATTGCACCCGATGACATTTATCTAAGCGTTAGGGTTCGCGAGTCATTGGTGGATCAGGCGATTAGGGATATTAACGAGCTTGGATTTGCGGCAAAGAGGCTTGAATTAGCGTGAATGAAAGGAATGATTCCAACATGGAAAAGAAATGGTGGGAATCTAAAGCTGTAGTAGGCGGCCTCATAACCGTGTGTGCGGCTGCAGTCGGTGCGTTTGGCATCGTCATTGATGCAGATACTCAGGATCAGATAGCCGAGTTCGTTGTGGTGGTTGCTACAGCTATAGGTGGATTGCTGGCGATCTATGGAAGAGTTAAGGCTGATAGTAAGATTAAATAAAGACATAGCAAAAGCCCCGGGCCGTAATGGTTCGGGGCTTTTTTGCGTTTAGTATGGGAGATTACCTAATTTCCTCATTCATCCCTCAGACTTTTGACAAAGTCCTTTACCTTATCAAGTTCATCATCATTGAGCCATATAGATCGCTGCTTTCGGCCAGTAGGCTTGCGCCCAGAACCTTCGCGTCTTCCGCCATGTCCTGAATTCCCTACCCAAACGCCATCTTCGACGACGTAATCATTTTGAGAATTGACCCCAAATGTATTTCCTTCTTGAGCTGGTCGGAAATCTTCCCCTTCGAGTAATTCGTTTTTCCCATCCCATTGAGCTGGTTTTCCGTCAATATAACCGATTGTGTAGTCGCCGTCGTCAACTAACTTCTCGCAGGTCATCCAATTTTCGAATCTCATGTAAATCTTACCTTTCTATATTCAATTCATTTACACCCAATACATGTCCTCGTTCTTCCTTTTAGGCAGTTGGTGATAGAATCTTCGCCTACGTTATTTTAATAATTTCTTTTTTGCTTTCAATGGTAATTTCCACTAGATACTCTTCCCTTCTTTAAAGCGTCGTCCAGTGGTAAGGTTCGTTTTTTAGGTATGATTTCAAGAGTGGAGAATACTTTGCAACCTCTTTCACCGTGCGCCCCTTGGGGATGTAATCACAAGTCATTTGACCTAAGTAGCGCATTGTCATTCCTTCCACTAATTCGACCCTAACTTCTCGACCTTGGTATCTTTCGATCTCTACGCCAGATGGTAACTCCAAAGCGTACACATGACCACGGATTGCGTATCCATCATGGAAGCAAGTTTGCTTCGCCTTAAACTCTGTTATTTTCTCTTCTGCTGAGTGAAAGAGGACCATTGGTTTTTCGGTTGTTTCTACAGAAAGTAGGTTTTCTGTCCATTCCATGTTTTGGCCTGAATATTTTCCGTTTGACTTGATTTGAACGTAATCACCTATTTTCATTGCGTGCAACCCCTTTCTTTATCTTGATATAATTATACTGCTTTTCAAGATGAAAGTCAATACTTATTTTCAAGATTTCTGTAATTATTTACATAAAAACAGCCCCCGACTTTCGCCAGGGACCATTCGATACTACTATATCTACTTTAATCCAGCCTGTGCCTTCATGTTCATTTTCTCGCCCTGAAACATTAGGCTTGCATTCGCTCCAATCGCACCATCACCCTTATACATATACGATACAGTGTGATCAGCGTCTCCGGCCTTGCCTGACTCCGCCTGCAACTCTCCTGGTCCACCAACTATTGCAGTCACCTCGGCATAAGACATGCCATCTTTGATTTGATCAAACTCAGCCTTCGTCATGGTTGGCTTGTTCTTTGATATAGGGGCCGTGGTTGTTGTTGACGATGAAGGTGTCGGCGTAGATCCGCATCCTACCAGTGTGAGTATGATCCCAACGGATAATAAGTAAGCGATTTTCTTCATTTAGTTCATTCCCCTCTCTTTTAATTTATTTAATAGTTTAATGCCTTCAACCTCGTGGCGATCTCCATGGAATTCCGTTCATTGTATCTATCTACTCGACCTCGTATAAAAAACAATTCAAAAAATGCCACTATTGCAGGGATAAAAGTCCAGCAAAGCAAAGTGTACAGAATTCCCTTTCCGACCTTACCCATGTAGTAATGATGCGCTCCGATTCCTCCGAGGAATAATGTAAGCAGTAGGGCAGTATTTCTGTTTTTTCTTACCTTGAAAATTTCAGACTGAAACATCATGCGTTGCGAGTCTGTCATGTCTCGTTGGAGTGTTAAGTCATCCATATTATCCGCTCCTTTCAAATCCATAAGACTTTCCCTGTGCCATGGTGTTTTCCTGCAACTCGACAGGATTAATGGTTTTGCGCTAAGTTTTGCAATGGTCGTTACCTTAGCCGTTGACT
>Ga0209728_1000866_pt1 | contig 21139 bp, 15 predicted proteins | sample RifGroD1_FD_183997 | JGI IMG/M metagenome (GOLD analysis project Ga0209728, IMG submission 183997) | Groundwater microbial communities from Rifle, Colorado, USA - Groundwater D1 (SPAdes) (version 2) | ecosystem: Environmental > Aquatic > Deep subsurface > Groundwater | place: Rifle, Colorado... | reverse complement strand
CAGACCGACAAATACTTTTCCCCAGCAAGAAGACCAATTGAAGAAATGAGTAATTGTTTTGAAAAGATATGTTCATCAGAAGCCGACCCATTATTTGTTTCCGTGCAATCGGGAGTGAGTCCATTCCACGTGGGATACGAGTTCCGTTATTTAATGAAGAAAGCCGGTTGTCAGGTTAGATACATTGAAAGAGAACCGACTGCAGCAACTAAAATGGCGGTCGTTGTCGACAGCTCGAGTTATGAGCATAGGAAGACGGGCTTCGAAGAGTTAACGATATTCGGGGATTCCGAAGTCTCAGCTCAATATACTTGTAGCAAAGACTTCGGAGTGGTGGTACTAAAAAGGAACTAGACCAATTGCTCCCAGGGGAATTCAGGACGACCAAAATGGCCATACCTGGCACTTGAGGAGTAGATAGGTCTAAGGAGATTCAATTTTTCCAGAATTCCACCTACCGATAGTTCCAGTAAGTTCCAAGCAAAGTCATCAATGACGTTTTGGGGTTTCTTGGTGGTGCCAAAGGTATCTACGGCTTTACCAACTGGATCTTTATATCCAATGGCGTAAGCCAGTTGAACTTCGCATCGATCCGCAAGTCCGGCATTAACAATATTCTTGGCAATGTAGCGAGCAGCGTATGCTGCAGAGCGGTCAACCTTAGTCGGATCTTTTCCCGAAAAACAGCCACCACCAATCCTGCCCATACCTCCATATGTATCAACAACTATCTTCCTTCCTGTTACTCCCGTGTCAGACGCAGGACCTCCGATCTCCCAATTATCGGTTCCGTTAAAAAGTAGCTGAGATGGCTTAATGGCGCTCATCTTGTATTTCTCCAGAGTAGGAAGAACAGCCAGCCTGTAGAGCATTTCGGCAACGTCAGCTTTTTTGGTGAGAGGGTCATGAGGCTTGGCCAGAACTACATTTTCCACCGATACAGGTTTTCCGTTTGAGTCGTATTTAACGGTCACCTGAGATTTACCATCTGGTCGTAAAAAAGGAAGTTCTTTCCTGGCAAGATCATCCATTGCCTTGGATAACTCATGTGCGAGAGTAATGGGTAACGGCATGAGATTTGTAGTTTCGTTAGCTGCATAACCAAACATCATCCCCTGATCTCCGGCTCCCCCATCATCAACTCCCATAGCGATGTCGGGAGATTGGCTGTGGATGTACACTTCGATATCAGTCTCAGGACCGAAATTATATTCTTTATTGGTGAATCCCAAATCTTTGATGACTCCCCGAGCGATCGCTTCGTAATCGATCTCTTTAGGACAGGTTATTTCCCCAGCTAAGACCAGTTTGTTGGTCGTCACCAAGGTTTCACAGGCAACACGGGACTTGGGATAGAGTGATAATGCTTTATCCAACACAGAGTCGGATACCTGATCACAGATTTTGTCCGGATGTCCGGCACAAACGGATTCAGATGAGAAAAGAGAATAGTTCATGATTTTTCCTCTTAATTTGTAATAGAGGCTTGTCGTAAGTGGCACCGCGACTCAAGTGGTATTGGGCTCGGTTGCCGGCTCCTTTTAGGAACTCTCTTGACAGCTTTTAATATATTAGCATGATACCGCAACTTCCAGTACTACAATTTGGAAGTTATTAATTTTGAAATATGATAAGTTTTCTTTTGAAAAATCCTAGCCGATGAAATAACCTCGGGTAAATAGAGCAATGGTGATAATGGCAAGAATTGAGGAAATAATAAAGTAAGCTTTGTATAATTGTTTTGGCGCTTTCTCGAGGACCGTGGCAAAAAGTGCGAAGAGGGGGAATAAAACCATAACATATCTGGGCATGCTGGAGAAAGTACCTGTAAATGTCGGAAGAAAGAAAGAAAGAGTCACATAAACGAGATATGAGATCCTCAGCTTTTTTAGACCGTAAATAATTAAGGCCAAAAAACCGACTCCAGACAAGGATTCCAAAAGCACCGAAAAGAAGAGGGTGCTTGAGTGATCGACAAAGATGAGCATTTTTGCATACCGGAATAATACCTGGTGAATAAGGATTATCTTGTCTACGGTACGACCAGCCCCGAATGCAGGTTGACTGGTAATAAAATAGAGGGCGTCTCCAGTTTTTTGGAATTGATATTTAACGTAAGAAAGCAATCCCAACGGCGGTAGGATCAGCCAGATTGCTTCAGGATTAAACAACTTCTTTATATCTTTTCCGTAGTAGAGATAGAACTCGAGAGCGAGAGCCGGCCAAAGAAAAACCCCTGTAATTCTTGTGGCGGAGCCGATGAGTGCCATGAATGCTGCAGGTAGAAATTTTCCTTGGCGTGCGAGATAAAATACCAATACGGAAATAAGGAGAAAGACAGACTCAGTGTAGTAAGAGCCAAAAAAGAATGATGTTGGAAAGAATAGAAGAACCAAGACGGTGAGATTTGAAATTTTGGTTGAGTAGTCTAGTTTTAAGAGTTTAAAGAGGTAGAAAAGGGCAAATACAAAAGCCAGATTGGAAATAATGAGTCCGGAGAGCAAACTGTTTTGAGTGATCAGATTGACTCCCCTTATAAGAGCAGGGTAGATAGGGAAGAAGGCGTAGTTTTTGTCGGTATGAGGAAAGACACCGTACCAATAATCCGCAATATCAAGATAATGCTGGCCATCAAAATTCGCCCACATATCAAAAACATGCCAGATCTCGAATCTAGATTCGACTCGGGTGAAGTCCGGACGTAGGGTAATTAGTGGGACAGCTAGAAGAGCGATGACAAAGGTGGCTAATCTCCAGTAACCAACCTTTATAAATGCTTGTTTTAGCGTCATAGAACTTTTTTATAAACTTCCAAGGTGGCGAGGGCAGTTTTCTCCCAGGTAAAATCCCGACTACGTTTCAATCCTGCTTCTATCTGGGCCGTTTTTTCTTTAATGGGTAGAGTAATTGCTTCATTTAACACCCTCTCCATTTCCTGCGAGTCTGCCGGGTCGAATGTCAGTGCACCTTGATGATAGATTTCAGGAAGACTGGAGGTATTAGAACAAACGATAAGGCAACCGGCAGTCATGGCTTCCAGAACCGGTAAGCCGAAGCCTTCATAGAGGGAGGGCTGGCAATAAACGGTCGCCAGCTTATACATTCCATTCAAATCCTCGGTGGAAACAAATCCGGGGAAAATCACATGATGATATTTTTTCAGCTCGACAAGGTCTTTAAGTTCCGGATGAATCGGTTCTTTGATCTCTTGCATTAATCCCTTGCCAACTAGAACTAGTGGAATATTGAGGCTCTCGGTAGCCTTTGCCAAAGCGGGTAGGTTTTTATTTGGATTCGGCCCGGCACTAACACACAGAACAAATTTATCAGGTAATGCGTATTGAGATTTAATTCTTTTTAGATCCGATTCCGTCACTTTATTGGAGTACGCAGGGTCGATGGCCAGAGGTGTGACGTGAACCTTCTCCTTGGGATAGTGAAACAGTCTGACAATGTCATCCCTAGAGTTGTTTGAGTCGGTGATTACCGCCTTGGCGCCTTTGAGTGAGAGATATTGACGGAGTAGGGCAACGCTACCTTTGACGCCTTTTGGATACCTGCTTGTCATTACCAGCGGGGTCAGATCGTGGACGGTAACGACTGTTGGCGCCGTTTTACGAAAGGGGAGAGTGGGGTAGAAAAGATCAAAGAAGGGGTAATGTATTACATCCGGTTTGTTTTCCGTTAGCTCAACCTCCGGGAGTTTGGCCAAAGCTTCGCCGAGGAACTTGGCGTAGAAGCCGACTCCCCTACCTTCAGAGTGCAAACCGCTGTTAAGGAATACCTTTATCTTTTTTTCCATTGTTCGTCTTTGTACATTTCCCAAAGTTTCATATATGAGAACGCGTGGTGAAATCCGGAATATAGTGAGAATACAAATCCGGGGAAACCGTCCAAGAAACCTCGGTGACGGATGTATAAGGAAAGAAAGGTGGTTAGAGGCTTGAGGAAGAGATAGTTAAGTGTGTTGAGAATGGTAATCCTCAAACCCTGTTCTTTGTAGAATCTCGCCTGAAGCGAGGAGTAGCGATCTTCGCGAAGGAGATAGCGGGAGAAATTGGGAGTCGCGAAGTGGTCCAGGTCTGACTTCAGCCAACCAGTAACCCCTTTTACCTCCATCTGTTCATGCACATCCTTTGCAGGAAGAATTGCCTTACCTTTTTGAAATAGCCTGATAACAGGGTCAGGATATTGGGCAGCGTGATAGAAATACCTATTGAGGAAAAAATTTTTTCTTGGAAGCCAGTATGCAGAAGCGGCTTCTTTTAAGGGTCTTGGTACGGAGAATAGGGGTAGAAATTTATTTATCGACCTTCTTAGCGGAGAAAGCCAGCTGTCATAACCAAAATATTTTCCTGCCAGTATTTCCAGAATTTCATGTTTCATCTCAGGAGTAATACGTTCATCCGCATCCAACTGGAGGATCCAGTCCGATTTGGCTTTGTTAATAGCCTTATTCTTAGTAATGTGAAAGATTTGCTCATGGGGTTCCGTGTAAACCTTTGCTCCTAAGCTTTCCGCTATTTCTCTTGTTTTATCAGTTGAAGATTCGTCAACCACTACCATTTCATCTACCCAGCCCTTGACTGAATCTAGGCAGGGCTTAATGTTGTTTTCTTCGTTAAAGGTGGCCAGAACAACCGAGATTGTCTGTCTATTGTTATTGTTTATACCGGCCATATTGTTACTGTATATTATCGCATAGATAACAAATTCACTGAGAATATTAGGCGTCGGAGACACAATAACATTATAGGGTTTAATTGACAGCAAATAACTATCTTTCAGTCATTGTATTGATTCGATACCGTGATACTATTTATTAAAATGATTAACCCGATATTATTGTGGTTTCCGGCATTAGTTATATATCTATCATATTATCTATTCGGGTCATCTATCTTTTCAAATGTTTTTTCCGCAATCGTTATCGTATTGTTTCTCATTCACTGGTTTTTGAATCATCGAATATCTTGGCCAATAAAAAGAGAGAGCTGGTTTACGTGTTTGTTTATTGTCTTTTTGTTATTAATTCAGGCAACAACAATTTATCCGTTTATTCACCAGCAGGTTGTCAATAATCAACAATTTATTGGATATGGTGGAATTGGAGATTATTTTAAACATTCATATGTAATCACCAGCTTGGTAGAAAATGGTGTCCATGCCAAACATCCCTATTTCCCATTGTCAGACTTTAAATATTATTACGGCTATTATCTAATCCCGTCCCTGTTGACTACTTTCTTTCGCCAAGGACAATTGCTGATTTTAGCTGCATATGTTCTATCCACCAATGCTTTCTCATATTGGCTGATAAAGAAGGTGATTGATCAGAATATTACCCATATTAAGTTACGCTGGTTAGTCTATTTTCTAGCTTTAATTGGTTATAGTTTTGATGTCCTGTCCATGATTGTGGGCAAATTTTACTTGACCCTGCCATGGTATCAGGCGTGGAAAATTGATCTTCATGCTGGTTTCCGAATGATGACCACCTTTCGAACCGCTCTTTGGGTCCCACAGCATTTCTTGGTCGCCAGTCTGGTTTTTTATTTACTTTCCCAGCTGTTAAGCAAGAAGGGTGTTTCGTTTATCCAAATATTTGGTATCGTATTTATTAGTATTCTTTCCAGCGTCTTCGTTTCAATCTATCTAGTTTTTGCTCTTGGACTTATCTTTTTGTTTATACCCAGGCATCGAAAAAACCTGTTCTGGGGAGGCGTTCTCGCTTTGACTGTTCTATCCCCTTACATCTTAACTATGATTGGCAACGGAACCCACCTTTTCGGATTTTATTCGATTAATCCTTATCGTTACTTCACCCAAAACACATTCTTTTTTAATTCAATAAATTGGTTAATAACCGTTCTTTCTCAAACAGGATGGCTTCCTTTGTTAATCTTTTTCGTTTTAATAACGCTACGTAAGAAAATCGGCTTTCTGAGTCTACTCTTTTGGAATGTTCTTTTATTTTCATTCATGATTATTACTTTATTTGTTAGGTCAAGCGGCAATAACGATTTTGGCATGCGCTCATTGCTTCCCATTCAGATAGGCCTTCCTGTTGTTTTGGGTGTTATGGTCGAACGCTTAAAGTGGGGTTGGCAAAAATTCACTATTATTGGGTTAATGATTTTAGCAGCGATTGTTTCGTCTCCCGGGATATTTACCGAGCCCATTATTTCCTGGAAATCGCGTGGCTTGATGGGCTTTGATGAAAGCCGTTTAATGATACATATTAGAAGTTTATCCAAACAGGTTAGACTAGCTACCGTCGGGCGAGATGAGTGGATTTACATGATTCCTCCCATGGGTTTTCATTCAATACTTACAAATGATTTGTATGATTCTGCCCCGTATTCCGATCCACTGGTTAACCATACATTAGTTGATGTAGGTTTAAGGGAACTATTCAAAGATCCCACCAGCGACACCAGAAAAAAGAGCTTACAGGAGCTAAGTAGAATATTGACGCCACTTCCCTTTGATCAATTAATCGTTGATGAAAACATTGATGTGAAACAGGGGAAAAATTTTTGGGTCGTAATATTTGATCATTATCTAGTGCCTGTAGAATCAAAGGTGGGTCGTTTTAGGTTTTATGACAAGTCTGCTCTACTATCCTCTTTATCAAATCGTTATATCAATTTGGGTGAGAAACAAACGATTACCATCAAGAATAGATTGCTAACCCTCAGTAAGGGATTGTGGTTTGTTGAAGTTTGCAATAACACCAACGATGACGAATTTGTCTCTTTAGAATTTGAAGACTACTATACTCTTCTGAACACATCTCTTGATAAAAATCAGTGTACTGGAAACTATTTTTATCATGAATGCGTTTCCCCTTTGCAGCTTAGTGTTGACAACAATGTTAACGAAGTTAATGTTTTTCCGGTAGTCCTAAACTGAATAAAGTATGGATAATAAACAATCATCTGGGTTTTATCCCGATTGGAAGTCCTGACCAAGAAGATGGTGTAGTTCCTATTCATCCGAAACAGCAAAGCGATACATTTGCTTACCGTTGGGATCGTAGATTATGTGAACTACTTGTTTCTCATCAACCCCTTCGTCCGCTTCGAGGATGAGGGCACTGGGAATTTTTCTATCTTCTCCAAAGTTAATACTCCTGAATTCCATCTTGCCAAAATTTCTGACAGTACTGAAGCCGAATTTGTCTCTGGGGGTTAGCACAATCTCCTTCTGGAGGGTTTGGGGTGGGTATTCCAGGAAAAAGGCCATAAGGATATATGGCTGATCGTAGCGATCAGAAATTATTATCTTGTCGTACTTGTCGTAGTTCTCTTTGACGAAGGAGGCAATTTGATCAAACCCATACTGCCAGGCGTAAGGAAGTTCTTTTGGATAGTGAAGGAAATATGCATGGAGATAATGACCGAAGTCATACGAGAGAAGCAGGAAAAAGATGGAGACCAGTGTATAAATAAGTGTCTTTCGATATCGTAGAACAATTGAGTAAACCGAAGTGATACCAAGAGCCGTAATTACCGACAGAGGAATGACCATGTTCTGGGAACGCAGGGCATGAGGTGACTGGAAGGTAAGAGCCGCCGCTAGCGGGGCTATCAGTAACCAAAGTAAAATTATTTTTTTCCCAGCAGAGTCTAGCTTGAGAAGACTGAAAAGTCCGAGAGCAAAAAACGGGACCAGAATAATTAAGCTCTGCCCTACCCCGGGGACTTTACTGCGAGCGATCTCGTCCCCGACTACAAAGAGGAATCGAGGTGAGAAGTGGGAAAGGTAGTTTTTGGTAAATCTTAAACCGTACGACAAGTAGCGATTGTGGATGGCCTTAATTAGAATGTTTTCCTTTTCGTGTGAACGGCGTAGTTCCAAAGCCTGCCAGAGAGGGCCCTCATCGGCGAATACGGAAACCCCAGAAAAGCGTGACTGACCTTCCTTAGATAACAACTGAGAAGCAAGAGGGACTATGAGAATAAGTGATATGAATAGGGCGGCGAGTGTAACTTTAAGATTTTTTACCTGAAAGAACTTAAGAGATTCTCTGAGATTGATGGCGAATATACCAAAGACCAGAAGTGGTAGGATTATCCGGGCAGAATGGTAGGTGTACAGGGCTGCAACTGCCGATAGTCCAAAGAAAAAAAGATAACCGGTCTTTTTGTATGACTTAACGAAGAAAATGAGACTTAGGAGAATAAAGAACAAAGCGGCATTTACTTCCCAGCCACCGCGGGAGAAATGAATATGCCAAGGAGAGAGTGCAAGTATCAGAGCAGAGAGAATGGGTAGATGTTTTTCTTTGGGCAGCAACTCCCTTATCAAGTAATAGAGAAGATAGACGGAAATGATACCCAAGATGGCAGATGGGAGTCTGACTGCCCAAACATTCAGCCCGATGAGCTTGACGAAGGGAAGTACAAGATAAAAGTACATGGGGGGTTTGTAATCGTCAAATGAGCGGAATACCAACGGCCAGCTAGCCGAATGCTCATCTTTGCCGGTCTCAAGAAGCGACCAGGCGTTGTAGCCGATGGCTGCCTCATCCGCATTTAAGCCCGCCGGGAATTTATCTAGTGCAATGACCCGAATTGCTGTTGCAAGTAATACGATTATCAGAATATATAGAGTACTTTTTTTCATTTAGCAGTTTTTATGATCCTGAAAAGACTGGATCCGTCCGGATAGTTGACGACTTTATACTCTTCGATAACGGGGCTGGAGTAATCGAAATCGTCTGGGATGTTGCCAACCATACCAACAAATACAGTGTCTTTATAAGTGAGAACGTCCTGAGTACTAAATTGTCTAAATTCAACATTGTCAATACGGTCGACTTTTCCAACATCCACTCCCCCATCAACAAAGTGATTGAGTTCTTGATATTTTGCAGGGCTATATTTTGAATGGAAAAGATAATAGATATACGGCTGTCCCAGAACATCGGTCATTATCACTCTGCTTCCAGGATATCTGTTAACGACTTCCATAGCCTGTTTGTAACCGAAGTTATATTCCTTTGCCAAGAATTTTTGAGAGTGATTGAAGTAGATATCATATGTGTAAAAGGTTGCCAGTAGATATGCAAGAGAAACGAATATGGTAATCAGCTTATTTTTGTTCCATAAATAGAAGATGCCCATGCCGGAGATAATTCCTAGAGGAATGGTCATGAAGAATGACCTGACCGTAGTAAATTCCTCAAGGGTCATTGAGGCAGGAAGGGGAGCGAGAAGGAGAAGGGCGAAGATAAAGATAGATTCTCTCCTTCCCCATCGGGCGGCGAGGAAGACTAAGCCAAGTGCCAACCAAATAAATTCTAACGGGTTAAGAACCCCCAGCGTGGGTATATGTCCCCTCTCGGTGACAACAGGACCCTCGTAGAAGAGCACCTCAGGAGAGAAGTGATAAAGATAGCGTCCCATGATAAGAGTGGTGGTAAATCTTGTCTGATTGTGGAAAATTTCATAAATTAGAGGTTCATTGTTATCTACTTGTTTTATTTCATCCGAAATTTGAGGCTTGTATCCAAAAATACTTAATCTGGCGAGTCGATTACCGGCCGGTCCGAAAAGAGTGCCGGCAAAGAACCACAGTGCAAAGATGAATGCCAATATCAAGGGAAAAAGATTCTTCTTCTGTTTAAGTGATTTTGGAAAATTAGATGTGAAATCTTTCCAGTAGACCAGGGTAAGGAGACCGAAGTTGAGTGGGGTAAGAAGTTTAGCGGCCTGATATGAAAGAAAAGAGGCAATGGCGAAAATAAGTGCGGGTGCGATTGACGATTTCCTTTTTAGGAATCTTAACCAGTAGTAAAGGCCGAACATAAGAAGAGTGGAGAATACATTTGTTTCCCAAGCCCCTCGGGAAAAATGTACATGCCAAGGAGAAACGGCTAAAGCGAGAGCAGCAAAAGAGGCCAAAAGATTCTTTTTCCCCTCCTTTTCGAATAACTCCGCAATTAGAAGATAGACACCCAGGATAGCCAGGGTACCAAACAGAACAGAGGGAAAGCGAATTCCAAACTCAGTCAAGCCAACCGCGGCAATGCTGGGAATTGCGAGGTAAATATATAGACCCGGTTTGTAATCACCGAAGCTCTTAAAAATTAAGGGGAGAGTTGTGCCGAATTCATCTTTGCCGGTGGTAAGTATTGAATATGCATTATAGCCAAGAGCTGCCTCATCCCAAGTCAACCCATTGGGTAAGTCACTCAGGTTGTATACGCGAAGTCCAAAACCAATAATGAGAGCGAGGATCAATAACCAGTATTTCTTCATGGTATAGAGGCTATTATAAAAGCAACACGGCCATCAATAAACTCGATCACCTTTAATTCCTTGGCATTGTCCGGTAGTCGGTTGAAAGTAGTTACGAGAAGCGATTTATTTGTTTTCAGTTCTCCCCCGCTTTCAAGCTTAATAGACTCCATCGTTTCTCCCCTGAGTGGTATTTCCCAGTCGTTGACAAAATAGTACTTTCCTATCTTGTCGGTCCAGAACCAATCCGATTTTTCAAAACGGATGTTATCTCCTCCCGGTTGGATCGATGATGGATCCAGTTGGTTGTAGAAGGCGTAGAAAATATGTGGTTCTCCATATTTTTTAGTGATGATAATCTGATCATATTTGCTCTCATTAGTCTTCAAATATTCAAATAGTTCTTTATATCCGTATTGCCAAGAGTCGGAATAATAATACGAATAGTCTCCATGATAGGTTTCGAGATAACGATAGAGGGCGAGAGACGCGGATAGGATGACTGTCACCAAGACAATAGTTTTCAGGAGAAGGCGAATTTTTTTGAGTAACAAAATTATCCCGAGTGCAGCTAATATCGTGACCGCCGGGATGAAGGGATTTGGCCTGAGTGCCTGAGGAGGGTCAGCAGTAAGTGAGGCGGCCAGAGGAGACAGCAGGAACCAAGCGACGAGGAATAAAGCTTCTCTTTCTTTTTTCAAAGATATAAGAGCCAGCATTCCGACTAACGCGAGAATTGTAGTCGGAAGAGAATATAAGTTCTTAATGGGGATGGCAAATTGTGTCTGAGCCCCTTTCCACTGATAAAGGAATTGCGGGGTGAAATAGTTAAGGTAATTTTTGATTACTGTCGTAGTGAAATAGACCGGACGATTGTGAATTAGTCTTGACAGAGGAGCCGGAAGATTAGAATTTACACGACTTTGTCCGATCTGAAAAACAACATTTTCATTGAGTATTTTCAACTTACTATATCTGGCAGTTCCGGTTCCCGATATTACCTGGAAAACAACCAAACCAAAAAAGAGGATGAAGAGGGCGGCCGAGAGAAGAACTGCTTTTGTGGTTTTTAGCTGTTTTCTAAAAAGTAAAATGAATACTAATAAGAGGGCAGGCACGAATACTCTGGCAGTGTTGTAGGTGTGAAGTGATAGGCCAAGAAAGACTGCCGCGGGAAGGAGTGATGAGGATTTTTTAAGTCCCTGATGGAGAAAATAGAAACCAAAAATTATCAGGGTCAGACTTAAGTTGGCCTCGAGAGCGGGTCGAGAAATAAAGACGTGCCAAGGCATAAGTGCGAGGATCAATGAGGCGAGATGACCGAGGTTGATATCAATTTTATGAATTTTTGCTTTTTTCTCAGGGAAAAGAGAGTTCGCCAATAGATAGATACCGGGAATTGCCAGGGTGCCTGCAAGAGCAGAGATAAAACGAACTGCGAACGCATTGAGGCCAAAAAAAACAACTGGAATAATGGTGAGATAAATATAGACAGGAAGCTTGAAGTCACCAAAGGCCTTGAATATTAGTGGCATAACCGTCCCCCATTCGTCTTTGCCGGTTTTTAAAATAGAAAAAGCATTATATCCATGACTGACTTCGTCCCAGTTGAGTGATACCGGGAAATCCGCCAATCTGTAGAATCTGATGACTGCTGCCGCCAGGGTAATAGCGGCAATGATAATTAAATTGCTTTTATTTTTTAACATAGGAAAGAATATAGAATGCCGGAGTGTCGTCAGGATAGTCTACCCTATCTAAAACATTGAGGGCAAAATTGGGGTTATATTTTTCAGTCTTAATGACTACCAGATTGCCAGGGATCAGGTCAGACGACGGGTCAAAAGATTTAAAGGTAAATTTTCCCAGTTCGTATTCGTTGATCATGTCTAGGAATAATAGATTTTTCTTTTCTATCACCGGCCACCATTCTTTTGAAAAATCCTGGTAGAAAGAGGGGTCCATTTTTGTATAGAAAGCGATAAATACTTGAGACTGACTTCCTCGATCAATAATCACTCTAGAATATTGGGGAGAAAGCTTTTCAATCTTAGTCACTAACTCCCGGTAACCATAGAGCAGTGACTCGGGATATTTTATGGGAGAGGTAAAGAAATAAAGATTCAGATATGAAATGACGGAAACAGTGACGATAAATGAGGTTAAAATAATTGAAATTTTCTTAAACTTAGAAGGGATTAATTTTAATAATTCCCAAAAGCCAAGAGCGGCAACAATTTCCCATAGCCCCAGCAGTGAACCTACTCTATTCGGTCGGTAGCCATCTTTTGTCAAAGCAGCGGGGATGATACCAATGAACAACCAGATAAGAATAATCTTTTTTGCCGGGTGATTAATTCTTATGAGTGCATATAGACCGTAAACAACAAGAGGGAGCATAAACAAATAGAGGAGCCCATTTCCTGGAAATACCGAGTAGGTAATTTCTCTTCCCCCTTCAGTAAACCAAAATGAGGGAGACAGGTATGAAACGTAATTGTTTATAAACTGCTGAACGGTAAATGTAACCTTATTAGAGAATATTCGGGAAAGTTGGGGTGAGACACTATTTAAATCTGAATAGTACTGTTCTCGTTTTATACTCTCAAGACTTTCGGCTGAGAAGTTGCTAATGATCAAATCCTTACCTCTGACATTACCCGGCCCCCAAAATGTATCGGTAAAAATTGGAGCGGCAAATATCAAAAAGATAACTGCAAAGGATATATAGCCTTTTATGTTGGATGATATTTTCTTGAAATTTAATACTGAGTATGCTGCCAAAAAAATCGGTACAAATAATTTAGCTGCTAGATACGAGTAAAGGTTAAGTCCCAGGAAGATAGCAGATAATATTAGATTGCGGCCAGGTTTCTTGGCTCCTGCGAGTAAAAAATATAGTCCCATCGGAAAAAGAAAGGAGGCGAAGTTTGCTTCCAAGGCAGTTCGTGAGAACTGGATATGCCAAGGAGAGATAGCCAAAAGCAGGGCAGCGATGGCGGGTAGTTTCTTTCTGTCAGGAAAAAGTTGTTTTACCAGAAGATAAATTGCTAAGATCGCAAGAGAACCGAAAATTGCAGACGGAAGACGAACAGCGAATTCATTTAAACCAAAAAGGGCAATGCTAGGGATGACCAGATATGTCTGCAGGGGAGCGCGATAGTCGGCAAATGCTCTGAAGCTTGATATTGGCCATCTAATTCCCCATTCATCTTTGCCGGTCTTCAAAAGTGAATAGGCTGTGTAACCCTGGCTGGCCTCATCGGCAGTAAAACCTTGGGGGTATTGACCCAAAAACAAAAGTCTGACGGCTAGTGCAAGAATAAAAATGAGCCAAATTGTTTGGGGCCGACGCATATTTTTGATTATATACTTTGCCTGACTGAGGCTGATGAGGTAGCAGGAAGGATGGTGGTAAATATGAGCTCACCCGAGGGGAGATAAATATCGGAAATTTTGGTGGCAAATTTTCCGGCCACCAAGCCAGCAGCCTCCTTTGCGGGAAGAACATAGATAGCATCCTTAAGAACTAAGGGGTTTTTTGTCCCGAAATCTCTAACACTGGCTAAATATATATTTGTGCCGGTGACTTTGACTCCCTCTAGGTTCAGATCTTCTTTAATTCCTTCGGTTAGATTGCCCTGAGGGATAAGTTCTTGAGATTTGGCGGGGGAGAAATCAGTGTAATAGAGGAAAAAGATCAGTGAGGGTTCATAGGTTCTTGTGAGAACTACAGTCTTTCCAGGATATTTATTTGCTTCGCTAACCAACTCCTTCATGCCTGCATGAAAATCTCTTTCCGAAAGAACCGGATAGTGAAAAAAGTAATCATGGAAGTAGAGAAAGGATTCAAAAAGAATAACAAAACCAAGAATAAGTGTAAGTATTTTGTTTCCAATTAATGAATACAGTCCGTATGATGCCACTATTATCAAAGGAATCACCAACAAAAAAGTCCGAGAAGAGTGGGTAGCTCCATCTCTGGTTAATGCCGCCGGAATAATTGAGAGCAAGGCGATAGCACCTAAGAAAAAAACTAGTTGATGCCTGTTCCTAAAAATCAAGAGATAACCTCCAACAATAATTAGCAGGGCAAAACCTTTTAATAACATCCCCCAGCCTGGAACAGCATGACGCAAGTTCTTGTCACCCGAGGTAAATAAGAAGTTGGTGGAAATCGGTCCAAAAATGTTTTTAACAAACGATGTGGCGATCATTAAGGGTTTGTTGTGTGCCGTTTTGGATAAAAATGAAGGTGATGAACCGATGATTAAATTTTTACCAAGATCCGCTTGCCTTAAGAAATTGGTTTGAGTGGATAAAGTCGGATCCGTATAGACGGCGATTTCCGAGAATCGCTTTCCTGCCCCACCGTTTAAAAATAAAAGAGCTAGTGGGACAAAAAGAACGACCATGAAGATTTTTAGAGGGGTCTTTGACTTAGTCTGTTTCACAAAACCAGGTAGGCTTAGGAAGACCAGAGGAAAAAAAAGAATCGAGAGTTTGGCAGTGCTGTAAATTGCTGGTGCTAGTGAGAGGAAAAACAGAGAAACTAACAAATTAATGATCTGATTCTTTTCCAGATATTTGATCAGGAAATGGATGCCCAGAGTTACTGATGCAAATAGTTGGGATAGTTCAAAACCGGTTCGGGAATAAGTGAAATGCCATGGTGTCATAGACAAAAGAGAAGCAGCAATAAGCCCGGGAATAATATCTTTGGGTGAGGAGAGCTTAAAAATTCGGAAAAGACTATTTGTCAGAAGGAATATTCCAAGCAATCCTACCAGCGAGTAAATTGCAGGTGTCAACCTTATTGCTTGATCGACTGAGACTCCAGGGATCAGAGAAACAAGTGTCGTTGAGTAGATGGGTAGTGCCGTCCGCACGTCACTAAAGGAGTGAAATTGAAGAGGTAAATAGTTGCCTTGATAATCTTTTCCCGTTGCCAGGAAAGATTTCACTTGGTAACCGATATCCACCTCATCAGAGAATAAGCTAACGGGGTACTGACCCAGTTTGTACAAGCGAAGAATAGAGAAAACTAGAATAATTGTGATTAGGATGACAGGAACCGAATTGTGGATTTTTTTCATTTAGCTGTTACAAGATAAAACAACGGGTTCCCAAATACGTCCAAAGTTTTTTCCAAAACAACTAACCCTTCCGGTGCTGTGACTGACCAATCCCAATCTCCAGGCACCTCTATCCCTTGAACAGCTAGATAAATATCTCCAGGAGATAATAGTGCTCTCAGCGATTCAATATCCTTTGTTTGACCGAAATATACATTATTTCCGAATCTGAATCCATTAAATAGATCTGATTTATATGAGTCTTGATTGTCAGTAGTAAACATTGACTGAAAATCCGTAGGATGAAGCTTGGTGTAGAAAGCGAAGCGAATAAGGCTGGGTTCGTAAGTATTATTGATATACACCTTCCCCGATGATGGTGTGTATTTAGATAACTTTGTAAATATATCTTCATATCCGTAATGCCAGTACTTGGCAGATTCGTAACGATAATGATTCGAGTAGCGATTCCAATAGAAACCCAGGGAAAAAAGAATAATCAGAGAGAGAATCGCAAGAAGGGGACGTTTTAATTTTGATTTTTTCAAGAAGTATATGAATCTTTCAAGTCCAACCGCCGACAGTATACACAATGGCGGTATCATGATGAATAATCTGGTTGCATGAGTAGCTCCTCCCTGGGTCAAGGACGAAGGTATTGGTGAGAGTAATAACCAATAAAGAATGAGCTTCCCGGTTTTATCAAAGTTGCGAATAATTGCAGCTAGGCCGATGAGGAAAAATGGAGTAAATGGCCAAAGAAGCTCCCCCACCCGACCGACCGAGTGCCTGAAATAGGGATCTCCGGAGACGAAAAGAAAGTCTTTATTGAAAGCGCCGGTGTAGTTATGGAAGAAGGACCTGAAAATCGCCTCGTATTTATTGGTGAATACTCGATCCAGTCCCCTGTTTGTGACCCAGGGATCAGTTCGGGAAATAATTACCGAGTCAACGGTTTTTTGATCATTGAAAATGCTGATACCTGTGAACCTTCCAGCAGCTTGACCAAATAATATTTGATATGCAATGGGTAGCATCAATAGAGCAGAAGGAATTAGCCTCGGAAAATCTTTCTTTAAATTTATTTTCGGTTTATAGATGGAGTACAGAAGAATAATCAGAAGTGGTGTGAAGATGTTGGCTGTAGAGTAAGTGTAAAAAGTTAGGGCGAATGTAATCAAACTCAGTCCCAGTCTTTCGGTGAGAAATAGATACGTACCCAGAAGTAGTAGATCCAGAAGCAAAGTAGATTCGAAGGCAGCTCTGGAATAATGAATATGCCAGGGGGTGATGGCGAGAACTAGGGCAGACAAGAGAGGTATTAGCTTACTTTCCGAAAAAAGTTTTTTGGTGACCAAGTAGAGCAAGTAAACTCCTAAGATTCCCAGAAGTGCAGCCGGAAGTCTCACAGAGAAGGTCGATGGCCCCAGCAGTCCCACAATTGGTGCGGTGACATACATTAATAGTGGAGCACGTGATTCGGCAAGACTTTGGATGTAACTCGGGAGAAAATGTCCCAGATAGTCCCTTCCCGTAGTGATAAGCGACCATGCGTGGTAACCCACATCAACTTCGTCCCCAAAAAGAGAGATAGGTAAATGAGATAAATCAAAAAGTCGCAATATAGAAGCCAGGCCGAGTATTAGGAGAATGGGTAAATTCATTTTATAAAAGGTAGCCCCAGACTTTGATAGAGGTTAAGGTAATGATACACAGAAAGAGTAAGGTAATCGAGATAGTAGGTTTTTGACAGTCCAGGAGTGAGAAGCAGGAATAGTAGTGCAAAAGAGAGGTGGCGCTCGTGAACCCTTGTCTGGAGAATAAAGGCAAGTAGTGCCCAGACAAAAAGACCGTAGAAAAATCGGGAGTGAGAATATTTTTTTAATAGCTGATACATGATGACCGACAGGGCAATCAATAGGAGAATGATCGAGATATTTCTAACCGAGAGGAATCCAATGGTGACCGAGTCCTCTACCCTACCCGGAAAAATGAAGAACCAGATATTCCAAGCAGCATCAGTGACCAGAGTCGACGAACCGGATAGAGTGGACAAGTAATTTTTAATAGCGCCCAGAGGTAGTAGGCCGAACGGAAGATAGAAGAGAAAAAAAGTCCCGATAGCGTAGAGAGAACCTTTCAATAACTGATTCAGATTCATTTCTTTCCACCAAAGTAGTATGAATAATGGGGTAAGCCAAAGCGCCGTTTGTTTGGTGAGGACAGAAATAGCAAAAGCCACCAAGGAAAGTTTTTTGTCCTTACCGAAGAGGGCAAGATACAGTGAAAGAATAATGAATAGCGATGTCACCGGTTCGATTTGTCCCCAAACGGTACTGGTGTAGATGAAGGCAGGATTAAAGAGATAAAAAATGGAGATAATCGGGGAGATTTTTAATTTCTTTGAAAATAGATACAGGAGATAAGCAATGCCAACATCAGACAGCATGCCCGGGAGTTTCAAAAAAAACATCTTCATGTTTTCGGATTCGAAGAGAGGAAGGAGGAGAGACGGAAAAATGGATACTGCTGAGTTAAGCTTCCTTACCAAAGCAAGTGATCCGGCATATAGCAGATTGGATATTCCGAAAAAGATAATCGCCAGGGGCGGATAGTTGGGGTCATTAAAACCAGAAAAATGTCTTGAGTAAAACCCGAGGGGGTTTGATAAAAAAGAATTCCCCCAAACTAAATGGTTCCCCAGATCACCAGAAAATTGAAAATATCCGATACATAATCTAAGTATTAAACCAAGAGCAAGCAGGATGAAGAGAGTACGTTTAGTCATCTGATTTGTTGGACCCCAAAAGAACCAGCGATCCTACCAGGACTGCCCGAGCAAGAAGTACCAATGAGGATTCCAGTAGAGGACTGGCCATTGTCGGCGGAAGCGCTTGCTTAAACCAAATGATCATCCCTGCATGAAGCGAGGGGTCGAATGAGAGCCAGATGAGAATCCAGGAAAACACCAAGGCTAAATATAGATAAATTTTATTGTGTCGAAGAGTGTAAATGATCAGGAATGGTGTAAACCAGAGGAACCATTGAGGATGAAAGTGATTAAAAGCCAGTACCGACAAATTGGTAAGGCCAATGCTCATAAACAGTGATAATTTTTTTTCGAATAGATAAAGAGCAATTACGGCATAGGCGATAAAGAACCAGGGGATAGAAACTCCCCCTGAAATAGCTATACCTGCATAGGTAGTCTTGGCAGTGTGCTGCGCGAACAAAGCGAACACTCTAAAGGCGGGAGAAAAGATATAAGGAGCGGTAATAATCCCCCAAGTCAAGATACCAGGAGTAACCGATTTTACTGACTCAAGCAAGCCCTTTCTCCGGTAAACCCAAATAGCGACTAGTGGAAGTAGTACAAATCCTGTTGGTTTAATCAATGCCGATAGGGCTATAAAGATTCCTGCTAAGGGGAGACGTCGTTTTTTTATGAAGTAAAACGACATAAGGAGAAAGAATGCCAGGATTACATCCACCTGACCCATGCCGGAGGTGACTAATAAATTGGTGGGATTAAATATCCAGAGAAGTTGTGCAAGACGACCATTTTTTTCTTTTTCGAACATTTTGGGAAGAAAATAGAGAATCAATAGGTTAAAGACAAAGAAGGGTAGTTTGAATATCAGAAAGCTGGGATAGAAGGAATATTTTTCATAAATGACAGAGTCGGTGTAGATAATCTCGTCGTAAGATTTATTTAATACTCCACTGAAAGGAGCATAAAAGGTGGCAGGAATTAAATAAGAAAGTGGTGGGTAAATAAAGATATCGTCACCATAAATCTTCTTTATTTGGTCGGACGAGTGTAGTTTAGAAACATGATCGTAAAAGGTGAACACCTCTCCCTCGTTGATGAATTTACTGGCTAGGACAAAGGCTCTGAGATCGGGATGATAAGTGATGACCGAAACAAATATTTGAAAAGCTATACCCAGCACAAGTAACAACTTATGATACTTTTTGATTATTTCCATAGAATTACTAGTTTTATTATATGACAAGGTTAATCACGGAATCGTTTGCGTCTTAGTATCACCTGCCATTTATGACCAATCCACAGTACCGCATTCAGTATTGTCGAGTAGAACGGACCGTAGTAAATTCTTGCAGAGGCAAGTAAGGGACTTTTTAGATGGGAAGTAAATCCCCCACTGGCTCCCTTGACGTGTTTGACTTTGGGCTTGGGGTAAAAATAGACCGGATATTTATTACATCTGAGTCTGCGACAGTATTCGATGTCCTCGTAATACAGAAAAAATCTTTCGTCTAATCCCCCAATTTTCTTAATTACTTTAGACGGAATAAGGAGGGCGGCCATAACTGCCACCTCGACCTTGGTGATTTTGTTACCAGGGTAATAACTTTTAAAGCAATTTTTGCATCCGAGAAAATCATGTTTAATTGCATTAAGAATAGTGGGGAACTTTGAGCAGGACGATTGAATTTTGCCAGAGAAGTCGAGGAGTGCCGGAGCTACGGCACCCATTTCCGGATGTTCAATCGCAAAATCCACTAAATATTTTATGGCTTTGCCAACCGGTTTGGTATCGGGGTTCAACAAGAGGACGTAATCCCCTTTTGCCTTGCTAATTCCACGATTAACAGCCTTGGCAAATCCTAGATTTTCTTTGTTAATCAATACCGTCGGTTTCAAGGAATGTTTTTTTGCACGATCTGAAGATTTGTCTTGGGGATAATTATCAATAACAATTACTTCAAATGTGTGTCCACCGGCTGATTCTTTTAGTGAATCAAGGAGCGGAATAATATTATCCTCAGATTTGTATGTGACCAGAATAATTGAGAGAGTTGGATTTGTCATTCTAAGGGAAGATTGACCTTCGAAAGTACCTCTTTATCTGATACTGAGGATTTTATTTTCCTGCCCTGGATGATGAACCGGGCTAATGATAGCAGAACAATCCTCAGGTAACCCGGATGAGAAAGGGTATAAACGACTAACCATTTTAGGTGATCAGTTACAAGTCTCGGATCAGTAACATTTATCCAGTTGAAGAGGAGTTCGTTTCGCTGCTTGATGGTGCTAATATAGCTGGGGTCAAATTTGCTGTAGCTGGCTTCGTGTTCATGTAGGACCTCCGACGAATTGTCCCAGATCACTTTGTAACCCTTCTTCCATGCACGATAGCCAATATCGATATCCTCCCAGTAGGCAGGGGCATATATTTCATTGAATCCGCCGATTTTGTCCCAGATAGATTTTCTGAATATAGCGCTTCCGCCTGAAGCCCAAGCAGAATACCTCGGTTTTGTCTTATCCTCCCCCTTATCAAAATTAATTTTCCCTCCCCAGGAGAGAATTGGCCATGATGATTTTTTTTCATTGAAGGAGACGGCGAAGACCCTATCGTCATCGAAATAATCTATTACATGATCAAGATATCCCGGTAAGGGTGAGACATCGTTATTCAATAAAACTATAAAATCGGCCTTGGAATACTTTGCTCCAAGGTTAACCGATACGGTAAAACCCTTGTTTTGCTTGTGATGAAGACAGACAACGTTAGGAAACTTATCTCTTAGCCACTGCTCCGTGCAATCGACACTGCCGTCATCAACTACGATGATCTGGTTAACTCCAGGAGAGTTTTTTATCGTTGGAGACAGGTGTTTCCCCAAAAGATGCTTTCCGTTATAGCTTGGGATGATGACGTCTATAATCGGCCTTTTTGACATTGTCTCAAGTATATCAAGTATGATACGGTATGACTTTTAAAAGTTCTGAGTTCAAAGGAGCGCATAGATGCCCAGAGGAAGCTCTTGTTGGCCTGGAAGAAATAC
>Ga0209728_1000865_pt1 | contig 21168 bp, 56 predicted proteins | sample RifGroD1_FD_183997 | JGI IMG/M metagenome (GOLD analysis project Ga0209728, IMG submission 183997) | Groundwater microbial communities from Rifle, Colorado, USA - Groundwater D1 (SPAdes) (version 2) | ecosystem: Environmental > Aquatic > Deep subsurface > Groundwater | place: Rifle, Colorado... | reverse complement strand
ATCAAAAGTTATAAATTTACTGGATTCTACTCCATTTGGTTTTCCTGCAAATACTCCAATTGTTTGTTTACCATTAATATGATGATAAACCATCCAGTCCGATAATGGTTTTGTGTCATCATTTGGAACAAAATTATTCTTATAATAAGTCTTTTGGTCATAATATCCATTTTTATAGAGTAAAAGATATTTCCACCTATTTAATATATACAAATCATTAATTGCTTTGACAATTGCCTCTTTCTCTGGATTTATTATCATTATTTATTTAGTCACTATTCCTCTCTTTATCACATCATGTAAGAATTCAGATCGTAATTGCAAAAATCTTAATTGTTAAACCATAGGTCTCCAACGATTGCACCATTCGTCAAAAGCATCTTGAACTTCATTTGAATTAATGAATTGTACAAAAGTATCACCTTTAGTTCCTTTACCTACCTTTAGTGGCGTTATGCCTTTACTAAAATAGAATTCTGCTTGAGTTAGATTATATAGAAATATGTATTTCTTGTTGATATCGTAATTTATTGTTGACATTGTTAGAAGAACCTCCATTTGTTTATTTGTTTAAGTAATAATTTTATTTCTCGCTATGTAAACCAATACACAATCATTCTCTTACTAATGTTTTTCACCTCCTTTCATATAATATCAATAATTACAATAATTTTTTAAATGTATCTTTGCATATATCAGTAATTCCATCTACATTATTACCAAATATTAAACTTCCATCTCCAGTAAGATAATTTTCTTTTGCTTCTTTAAATTTCTCAATTACTTCTTTTCTATTCTTCAAACGATATTCTTCATTCCTAAAATGTAATTCATGTCCTGCAATTACTTCGTTTAAAGCATCAATTGGAGAATTAAAGAATCTTTCCTTTTTCATCTGAGATTTTGTATAGTTTGCAATCACTAATTCTCCACCATCAATTTTGTAGCATTGGATTAATTCTTTTTCTTTTTGCATAATAATTAACCTCCTACTTTCTACATCATTCAAATACTTTTCTCCTGCTTGAATAAGACTTAGTTTCACAACATTTCCAATATCATTATAGCAAGTATCACATATGTAATTTCTAACTAGATGAGCATTTTCTTCTGGCAGAGGGTAGTATCTAGTTACTGGATAATACTCTCTGTCGCATAATTCTTCCTCTTGTCTTGCGAATACCTTGAACTGATAATCACATAGGTCACATTTAATAATTTCTGAATTACTCATTTTTATTTTCCTTCTTTCAATATTTTATTTTATATATTTCATTAAATAACGTTTTTACAGTATATATTTAACCTTTTCCCCATAACGCATCAACAAATTCTCCATCATATGAATTTTCAACATAATATTCATTATGATAAAATTGACAAATAAATAATTCGTCATACCAATCATTACCCAATATCTCAATCATTTGACCAATATTCAAAATAGGCAAACAATTGCATTTTGGAAATACATATTCACCTTTTAAGTTGGATACCTCTTCAACAAAATTAGGATCATTATTATACAATCCTTTAATGACAACTTCGTTTGTAGTAAGTTTTTCATAATATTCATAAGTGTAAGCAACATAATCATATTGTTTTGGATGCCATAATTCCCTAAGTTTATTTTGTTGATCGGAAGTTAATTCTTGTAATTGATCAATATTAATTCTTTGTTTCATTGTTCAATTCTTTCCTTCCCGTCAAAGTTGTGATTTAAGGCAAGTATATTTTTCTTATTACTTTAATTTTAGTATTTTTAAATTTACCAATAAAAAATTCCCTAAATTCCCTAATATTTTCTGTGGTTAAATCTTCAAAGATAATATAACAAGCTTCATCTTCATATTTTTCTCTACTACCTATTTCTTCGTCTATTATTTCAACAAATTTATCTTTATTACTTATAAAGTCAAACTCTTCAAGAAAATTTCTCATTAATTCTTCCTTATCGACTTCTTCCCATTTTTGATTTGTCATTTTAATTTTCATTCCTTTCTCAATCTGTCATATTCTTTTTCAGTAATTTCAACTGCTTTATACACCTTAGAAAAATACTCCCATAACTTTTCATTTTTCTTATAGTTAATGCTACAAAGTCCTGTGATATTATCTGATTCATCTAATTCTTTGAAGTATTTATGCATATCATTATTCCTCCTTATAAGGTTTATTTATTTTCCATACTAATCCACAATCACAATGTAATTTATCATAAATATCATTGCTTGTGATAATTCCACTTATTATATGCCCATAAGAACATATTAATGAGAAAATATGTTCTTTATTATTCATATACGACTTAATCTCCTCCCTATCCCTTGCTTTGTCTGCTTCAGTCATTGGCATTATTCCACCATGTGCATATTTACCATCTGTACGATCCATTTCTCCAAATGGAAGAATATCACGAAGTTTATCTGAAGAATTAGAGTAGTGGCTATTAGTATCTTTAAGGATTGAGTATTTTTTAAATTGATTCATTATGTTTACTCCCTCCACCAATTCACTTGATTAATATATTCACCATTGTTACCATAGATAATATCTGCTTTTGATCCGCACTTAGGACATTCAACAAAATCAATTCTTGTTGATATGTCATTTACATCATCTATACAAACCATAATTGTTTTACAGGTTATACATTTCATTGTTCATTCCTCCAATTCCATTACTTCTATTTCATCTAAAACATTTTGATATGTAGATAATGTTCCCTCCCAATATCCTAAAGTATGACCACCATAAAAAGTATATTTTTTACTTGGATTATCGCCATACTTTTCTTTAAATATTTTTACTCTGCTTTCTGCGTGTAATATTCTTTTGGATAAATAATCTTTTATAGTTTGTATATCTTTCATTTGTATTTCTCTCCTTTTGTAGTCTTTCTAAAGTTGGATTTTCTGGGATATTAAAAGTAATTTCTATTAATATAAACTACTTTACATCCTTCATCCAATAAATATTTCTCAGCACACCAAGCATCATTAAGTTTCATTCCTTGACATTTTTGAGAATTTAAAATTTTACTCATATCGTCTAATAAATATTCTGGAACTTCATATATAGAAGTTTTAAAACTAGATTTACTTTTAGCTGTTTCTAAGTCATCATATATAGTAACCTTATAAGAAATACTATCAAATACTCCTACATCTACATTTACAAATTTTGTAGGAGCAATTGCAACTAAAATGTTTGCTATTATAAATAAAATTATTAATCCAATTATTACATAAATCATTTTATTTATTTATTCTCCTTTCTTACATCAAATAAAAGTCGAATTTGATGGGAATTTATGATTTTGAAAGTGGCTTGGGAGTAGGGTTGTAGAGGTGGGAATTGTTGGTAATTGGTTAAATTATGATTATTTAACACATCCATCTCCTTTTTGTGGTTGAAGTAAATGAGGTTCAGTATTTAATATTTCAGCTATTTTAATTATGCGTCTTTTAGGAATATTTTCCTGATTATAAATCCATGAATTAATTGCAGAATGAGATAGGTTTAATATTTTTGCTAAATCTTTAGAAGTAGTTTTATTATGTATTAATAAGTTTTGTATATGATATAATGATAAATCATTATTGTATATTTCATTTGGATTCCATATAAAACTAATATCATCTAATTTTTCTATTTTATCTTTTGTTAATTTTCCATTTTTTAAATTTATTCTCTGTGTTATCACCCATTCTCCTAAATTATCACCTTCATAAATAAATCGCTTTTGTATTGAACAATTTCCCATCTCTGTTTTATATTTTTTCAATAAATCGTACATATTATTCCATAAGGAATCATATGTATTCCATTCAAAATTGTATTTATTTAACAATTTAATTTTTTCAGCACTTAATAAACCATTATTGTATTTTGTTTTTTGTCTGCTTATCCAACTTAATAATTTTTTATTACCCCTCTCATTTTCATTACAAAATAATTTAAAATTTTCCTGCCATTCATCTTCATGATTATCCCATATGAAATTTACCATTTTTAGTTTTTTTATCCTATCAAAACTTAAAATATTTTTTTTATAATATTTTCTTTGGTCTGCTATCCATTGAATTAATTTTTTACTATAAATAAAATTGTTTTTGAGATATGATTCTTTCAATTGATCATACATAGCATCCCAATTATCAATTAATCTATCTTCAATATTTTCAAATAATCCTCTAGCTTCAAGAGTTTCATCAAAAATCATAAACTCAGAAATATTAACATATCCCCTTTCTTCTCCATCTTTTTCATCATCATCCTTGCCCAACTTATCATTTATTTCCCTAACTTCCTTTTCCAAATCACCAATAAAATTCTTAGCTCCAATATTATCAAAGTTATTAACCAAGTCAAATATAACTGGCGTAGCACTCTTCCCAGCTTGCATAGCTCTACCAATTTGTTGATAGTAAATAATAGGTGATACAGTAGGTCTTAATAAAATAACCCCTGTGACATCCTCAATATGAATTCCTTCATTAAACATTTCAATGCTAAATAAAAGTTTTACTGATTTAGGATTTTTATTCTCAATAAAAGCCTCAACTTCTGCATTACCATGTTCATAATTACTGTAAACAGAATAAACATCAACTTGTTTTGTAACTTTTGATTGTTTGAACCAATCCACTACAGTTTCCTTCATCTCATCTAAATGAATTTTATCCTTGCAAAATATAATAAATTTTCCATTATAATTTTTAGACAAATGTTTTTTGAGGATGTTGGGGATTCCCTTACTTTTATTTAGTTTATGTTTCATTAATTCAATTTCTTTTAGCATTTCCTTTTTGGAGTCTTCATCATTCTTACTGTTTTCTACTTTAGTTTTGAGATTATTAACCTCATTATCAAAAGTATAAAGTGCGGAGATATATTTAGGCATAGGCAATATTTTCTTTACAATTGCTTCTGCAAGAGATAGATTATTAACAATATTTCCATTGAATAATTCTTCTCCCATATTTCTAGCATTATCAAGAAATCTAATATGAGTTGCAGAAGTACCTAATACTTTAGCATCAGGAAAAGCATTCAATAATCTTTGAACTCCATCTCCCCATTGCTCTGCTCCGCATCTATGAAATTCATCAAGGAAAATATACCCAATATTTAATTCTTTTATTTCTATATTGCTCATATATGATAATTTAGAATAGGTTAGAGTTTTTGTATTTGGTAATTCTTCTCCTGCTTCATTTATCAATTGCTCTAATATGTAATTAGAAGGTGCTAGAACCACCTTGTTTGCTTCAGGAGCATTGTAGATACACTTTAGTATCAGATATGACTTTCCTGTGCCTGTGGCCTGAACTGCTGTAACTTTGTTTTCTGTTTTCCATAGTGCTTGAATCTTATCGTAAGTTTCTTGATTGTGTGGATAAAGTTCAATTGTTTTCATTTATGATCGCTCCTTAAATTATATATCTTTAAAAATATCAATCATTTGTTCTTTTGAGGCATGATACATAATAATATCATGTATACAAAGATGGTTAAAAATCTTAATTAGTTTTTCCTGATCATTCTCACTATTTAATAGTTTGTTTATATAATTAGCTGTTCTCCAAGCATCATCAATTAAACTACTCATGCAATTTTAACTGCTATCTTGCTTAAATTTAATCTTTTAGCAGCCATTAATCTAGAAAATCCATCTACACATAATCCATTATCTTTAATAATTACAGGTTTGTCAAAGCATCCGTTCTGTTTAAAGTATTCGATACACTTGTCAACCTTTTCTTTTCTTACCCATTTGAATTCTGTAGGAACAATGATTTTACAAATTGGCATAAATTTATCTGATCCGTTTGCAAGTCTTGGACTTTTAAAACCTAATTTGTTGGTCAATTCTTTTCGCTTCTCATTAATTATAACACATGGTACTTTAGTATGTCCCAAGGAAGATGCTACCATGTAACCGCTATAGCCCATGACTAAAGAATATTTACCATCTGATTCTTCTTTGACGATAATTGGTTTATTAAGTTGAGTTAAATTTTTATTTCTTAACTGATTAACCCTTTTAGATAAATTGCATTTTGCATTAATATGTATTGGTTCGACTAAGGTAATGTCTGATAAGTTTAGCAATTTTACTTCCTGCGAACTGACAAAAGTATTTCTGATTTCTTGGTTTTGTTTTACAATTTCTTTATTCATTTTTTAGTTCCTCCTAAATATTATTTGCTATATATATAGTATAATATCTATTGCAATAAAAAGCAATAGATATTATAAAATTATTTTTAGGTTGTAATAGGATAAAAGATGTCTTTTATGCCAAGTATGTAATTTTAAAAACCCTTTCACACCAATGGTTATAGTATTTAACCTATAACATATCTTCTGTAATTTCAGTTCGTATTGGTTCATCCAATTTTGTTTCATCATGTATAGTAATTTTTAAATTATTTTCCATTAAAGTTTCTAATTTTTGAATTTGTTGCCTATATAATTCAATTGTTTCTTTAATTTTATCAATGATCTTATCCTTATAAACAACGATATCTTTTTCATTTAAAATCCATACTAAATAACTAATATGTTTACTGCTGTTTATTAATAAACCTTCCCGTATGATGTTAATTTCCGTCTTTTTAACCCTATACCTTTCTCCTAAAAGAATGTAATTTAAATTTGTTTCACTTTTAATAACATGTTTAAATACCCTCATAGAATAATCTCCAATTTTACCGAACATATCTACACTTATTGAAACTTTGTAAATATAACTCATCAACTTATCACCCTTTCTTAACCCAACGAAAGTGGGATTTGCTAGGTTTTAATAAACTACCCATAACACATCTGTTTCCAAACGCTCTCCATCTATATCACTTGACCACGATTTCCCATTCTTAGGATTAAAAATATTATAATCATATCCTTTATCTCCCATCCCAATACTATGTGTTTGAACGTTGATTTGAATATTATATTTGGTTTCAAGCATTTCTACTTTAGATTTATTGAGTAATATTACTTCTTCTAGTGTTAGGTTTCTTAGCATTACTTTCTTTCCTTTCAGTAACGATTTTATTTCACTTCTGATCCACACAAAACCATATTGGAAAATCTTCTTTTACCTTGCAACTTGGATTATCGCAATTCTCACAAGGCGACCAGTAAGTATCTTCTTTAATTTGAAATTCAGCAAATCCATACCAAATTATAAGATTTTCTTGTGTGTTTTCAATTCCTTTTTCTGAGAAGAATTCTTTAATTTCTTTAGTGAGTTTTTGATTTTTCATTATATCCATCCTTTACATCGTTAATTCCATCTCAGAAATCAATCTATTGGTCTGTGTTAAGGTTTCACTAATTGATGCCTTACAAGTACCTTCTGAGCTGTTAGGAAGCGTTTCAGTAAGATATTTAATGTATGCTTCTAAGGCATTATAGATAATATTTTTCTCTTGTTTGGAGACTTCTATGGTTGTTGTGATTTTCATTTTGTTTAATCTCCTTTTTTAATTATTTTAATCCACGCATTATATCATTATATTGGCGTAATAATTCTACTGCATTGGTTAAAGTCCTTACTTTTCCTACATCATCCATTGAAACACTTTTTGCATAATCTTTTTTAATTTCAAGCAAATAGATGATAGTTTCTTGGATTAATAATTCTGTTTCAGTCATTGTTTGCATCTTCTTTCATTCTAAAATTCCTAATTGTTTAAGGATTTCTTCATAACCTAATAATTTTCCAAATATCATATCTTTCTGTCTTTTGGTTACTTCATCGTCAAAATCATTAATATGAATGTTTTCTGATTTTAGTTCATTATATTTAGTTAAAACTTGATTAATTTTACTTTCAATAAGAATCATTTTAATTTCTCCTTTCTGATAAAACTGACTTTCTATTTGCTTTTAACTTCTATTTCTGCATCCACTTTTGATTCAATTTTATTCTCATACTGCTCTTTAGTAAGCCAACTAAAAGTAAAATATTTAGAATTGAACCCATCGGCAATAATTTTATTAGTTATATGATCTTTAAGTGAACTACTATCTAAGGGGTTGGTTAATAGTTTTGTGCAATCATCAAAAGTTAATTCAGCAGAATATATAACTTTCCCGTTTATTGACGCACCATAATATGCTTTTAATTGATATATCATACTATTGCACACCTTAAAGCAAAGTCTTTATTTCCTCTAATAAGTGGATATATAAATACACCCTCTAAACTTTTCTTACTTTCTCCGAATATCCATTTTTCATTATCTAACCAATAATATGTTTTGTGGTTTTGTTTAATTTTTGTGACAGTGAATTCATATTCATTTTCTAAACCATTTGTATAATTTAAAATATGCTCAATGAGTTTTTGATTGAAACATTCTTCTAATACCAACCTCTTAGCAGTATCCCTGAATAATACTCTATCTCCGACCTTGACTAAGGGAGTTTCATATCCTTGTGCTTCACAATTGATTATTTTATCTTTATCCATCGATTGTTTTCCACAGATTTCGCAAGTGTATAAAGTAGTTGTTTCTGATATCATAATTAATAACATCCTTTCTTTTTCTAATACAACCAAATTGCTGTTCTATGGGATTATTCGCGTTTCATTACTACCTTATTTAAAACCTTTGGCGTATTGAACTTTTCAGTCATTATATCTATACAATAAAAAGTGATTAATAACATTAAACATGCGACATAAGAAATAGGAAAAAATATTAAATACAATATATCTTTCACCAATATAGATTCTTGATCTAACAGAATTCCTCCTACAGACCATGCAATTCCTTTAAAGAAGAATAAGGAAATCAACAATGATATTACACAATGTGCAATTATAAAATCAAACATAATAGATACTCCTTTCTTAAATCCAATTAAATCGCAGTTTTATTTACCCAATAATTCTTCTGCTTTCATTAAGAAATAACCCTTTAAACTACCATGTATTTTAAATTCAATTATATCCTTATATAGCTAAATTAATAACCGGTCACTTGCTCAGTAATCCAATATTTAAAATTAGTGTGTAATTTAAAACGCCTATCACAACCTCTACAATAATGACCTGTATTTACAACTCCTCTACCATTATTAAAAGTTGTGGTGTCTTTATCATATTGATAAGTATCTTTGCTATGACAATCTGGACATTCTACTCCATCATCCATAGTAAAATTGATTGATTCAATTTTCATTTAATTTTCCTCCTTAATACTAGTCCATACTTCACACGCAGACATTAAAATAGATTCCATTTCTTCATAGGATAAATTAAGTTGCTTCAGTTTATCTTTTCTTTCTTGATATGATAGATATCGGTCACTATTAATTTCAGTGATTAGGTTTATCAGTTCATTTAATTCACGCATTTATTTCATCATCCTTTCCTATAACACCTTAACCAATTGCTTATTCCAACCATATAAATCTTCATATCCAAACTTAACCATTCCCTTTTTATATACTTTAAATCTCCTATCATCCAATCCTTCTATTACAATCTTTATTTTACCAACATCATATTTCTTTTTGATCAAATATTCAAATTCTAATATTTGATTTTTGGCCCATATCAGAAAATTGATATTACTTGTGCCAGTAGTCTTGTGATGGATATATTTCTTGCCATTAAACATCCATTCAGAAATTTGCTTTCTATTATTGCCTACTCCAAACCCAAGATGATAAACTCTAGTTATCCCTTTATCAATTTCTTCTTGTCTAGGATAAAATTCATAGAATGCTATCATTGCTGATTTGTTTTCGATGTTTATGGAATTCCAATAGCAATCTGCTTGTTTATTTTGTTTCATATGATTAATTCTCACAATCGCTCATATTTAATGTTTTATGCCAAGGATAAATATACTCAATTTTATCAATTTCTTCTTCTGTCAACTTTCTTGATTGTGCTGAAGTAATTGGAACATAAACTACATATGGTCTGCCACAACCTCCATCCTCTGTATAACATTCTACGTATGATTCTCCATTTGAACCAAGATGAGTTCTGCTAAATGTTTGTTTTCCACAATATGGACATGGCGTTCCATCTACTTTCATAACAATAACTTCCTTTCTAATTTTATTTGTCTAACTTCTCGCCACAAAATGGACAATAACTAATATTTCTCATTACGCAATCATTAAGAATATTGTATAGCTCCCAACCTCTTGAAAGACTAAAATAGATGGTATAATCATTGCATTTATGCGGTTGATTTTTGCTTAATAATTCAGAATCATGTTCAGTTAACATTTAGGTGTCTCCTTTCTATCCCTCGAATGCTAAGTTTTATAAGTTCTAATTTATTACAGGTTTATTACTTATGGATTGAAATAAATCTTTTTGACCATCTGGCGTACTTGTATTATGGAATTTTATGTTTGCTAAATTTGTTTCCCAGTCATAATTTTTTAATTCATAGATGATTGTTTCTACATCATTATTTTTCATATACTCTTGCCAATAAACTGCTAATTCTGGTTTTGTAAATGGCATTGATACCCTACCTGAACTAACCATATATGTAGGTTTTACTTCTTGTGAAGCATACCTAGTATCTTCTCTAATAAGTTTCATCATTGATTCATGATCTAAATCCATCTTTTTATTACTTCCTTTCTTTATTTAAAGTCCCTTCAAATAAACAACTCATGGGATTATTCTTGCTCAATCTTATCGATTACAACTTTACCTTCTTTATCATAGATAGGACATAGAGATTTTCCATAACCTGCATTAATCCAATAGTAATTTACACCAGACTTTTTATCCACTAAAACATAAACATCTGCATTCAAACCTTCTCCTTCGGTAATACTTTTAATTGTGAATTTATTTCCTAATGCGTCATCGCCTTTTCTAGTACCACAACCAGTTAATGATACAATTAAGATAATTGATAAAATTAATAACTTTTTCATCTTTAACACACTCCTTCAATAATTTTATTTCTACAAGTCTCTGCAAACTCTGTATGTCTATCGTTTAATCCATAATGTTTCTTACATATCCTATCATAAAACTTCCCATCACTTCCATTGACACTACCAATAATTGTATATTCAACTTTTGATACAGTTAGATTATTTTCCTCTACAATCATTTTGCAATGACCAAATCTGTGTTGATATTTTCCATTTCCTAAATCAACTCTGCAATATTTAGTGCAATGAATCATAGCACTGATTTTACGTTTAATAATTGGAGTGGTTAGAGATTTTCCTCCATGGATATGTTTTTGGTATTCTTGAATTACTCGTTTTGGAATGAAGTATAATGGATACATTTATGTAGTCATCTCCTTTCAACATTCCATAAGTTGATTATAAAGTTCAATATTTAACTCTCTAATCTTTTCAATAAGATATTTATTTTGTCCTTCTAACAGATTTATTTGTTTTTCATATAACTTAATCTGTTCTTTTTGAATGTCTACTATTTCAAATAGTGGTATTATAAAACATTCATCATTTATGTATTACTCCTTTCTATTTATTTTTAAATTAATTACAAATTTAAATTTAAGTAGACACTATTTAATTCGTCTTGGGTGATACCAATATACCTTAATGTTTCCTTTGGACTAGAATGATTAAGAATGGACTGGATTCTCGTAATATCCACTCCTGCCATATAAGCATGGTATCCCATAGTTTTCCTGCAGGAATGTGTCGAAATTTGTTCTTTTATGCCTACTGCTTTTGCTGCTTCACTTAATATCCTGTGTGCGTGCATCCTTGTAATTGGTTCATCTCCTTTTCTAGAACCAAATAAGACTGTCTGAGTGGAAGGCAATGATTTAATATATTCAGTAAGTGCTTCAATTAAATTTAAACTAAATGGAAACGTTTTTGCTTTACCAGTCTTCTTTTCTTTCACTGTAACACGATCTCTCACCTTACCATTTGAATCTATTACATCTGTGATATTAAACTTTAACAAATCAGATATTCTTAAACCAGAATTTATACCTAGAATAAAAAGAGTATAATCTCTAAGAGAATGAGATTTTAAGTAAACTTTCATTTCTTCAATCTTTGCCTTGTCGCGTATTGGCTGTACTACTCCCATACCAAGACTCGTTTTAAGTTCTGCACCACAATTAGTACAAATAATAGAATTTTTAATAGCAGGAGTTCCGCATTCTTTACATTTTTTTGTAAAAGTTTCTGACTTCTTTGCCATGATTATTCCTCCTTAAATCTTCATCATAAGACTCTGATTAGTCTTGTAAGCCTCTTTACTACCTCCATCAATACTAACATAAGCAACGACACTCAAAACGATCAAAACAACAATTATGATTTTATTTTTCATGGTCATACCCACTCCTTTCTAATATTTATCTAACTTATCCTGATTGGAACTAGAAACCTCAACCTTGATAAATTGTATTTACAGTATCGAGTAGATATGACCATATTACCACTCCTTAATAAATTTATTTTTATACTGTGGAATATTATGTACAATCACATACAATTTGCGATTTCTAGCAATCCATTTTCCTTTAGTATCCTTTTTGCTAATGGTCGGCATATTTCTTTTGATTTGCCATGATCTGTAAGAGTTATAGACTTTTTAGTATATGTATTTTGGAATGTGATGTGCGATCCCTTTTGTCTAGCTCTTATCCAGTTATGTTTTTGCAAAAGTTGTACTAAATCATTTAGGGAGAATCCTTTCATTCTCATTAATAAATATCACCTCCTTTCAATGGACATAAATTGGTAAATTTAAAGTTTACCATTTGCTTCTTGTATCATATTCCAATCTGTCTGCCAAACTCCAAAACAATTGTAATAATTCATCCCTAGTTACATCAACTTTAATTTTTTCAAGGACAATAACAGTAAAATTATCACTGTCAATTTGTTCAATATTAAATATTTTTACTTCACTCATTTTATTTTTCCTCCTCTTTATTTTCCATTTCATTAAGAATTTCATTGCATAATTCAATACATTCGTCACAAATAAAAACTCCTGGCCCTGCTACAATCTTTTTAACTGCTGATTGACTTTTGCCACAGAATGAACAATGTACTTCTTTATCTCTATTAAGTTTTGCAAGATCATCATATTTCTTTGCCTTATCTACGATTTCATAGAGTAGTTCTTTATCAATCATTTTTACAACCTCTTCCTTAATTTATTTTAAGTCTTATGCAATCTTCTTAATCAAATAAAATCCAACAAAAAATTCATATTCTCCTCTATCACATTCTTCAGGATTATGTATAATCTCACCACTATAATCTTTATTTGTAACTTCTGCATCACCTCTCTTATTTGACCAAGTGCCATCGTCATTTTGTCTATACCAATGATAATCATCGTGTGCCAAACAAAAAGCAACCTTCCAACAATCTGGGTCTGTAATATATTTCTTATAAGTTGTTTTAAGCAAACTATAACCCAATTGTTTTAAATCTCTTCTTGCTAAAGTAATTATTTCATGACTCTTGAGTTTTTTATCTGAATAACTAGCCTTAGAGCGTGTTCCATTTCCTCCTAAATTACCTGGTTGACAATGAGAATAATTAGCATAAGCACATGTTGTTTTAGGATTCTTAGGTTGATTAATGGCATAAGTATAACAATTATTATTTCTCTTTGATTCATAATTATGTTTTATTGAATCATTGAATTCCAAACCATTATATCTTGACATTGTTTGATTCATCAACTTTCACTCTCCTTTATGTATTTTCTTAAGGCATTCACAGCCAATTCAAATGCTTTAACCATATGCTTTCTTGGGCCTAGTGCATGAGGATTTGAACTTTTACCCATTAATATTTGATTTTCTAATAACTCAATTGCTTGTTCTGAAGTCATTGCTTTAATTTCTTCATCTGAACTTTTCCAATTAATTTGAGTTTCTTTTGTGGTTTGCATCAACTTTCAACCTCCTTTGCATAAATTTTTAATAATCTCTCCAATGATTCTAAAGCAACTTTCATCATAGGTGTTGACTTGATTTTAGTTTTACCAGAAAAGATTTTTAAATTAATAGCACGAGAATCAAATTTATAATTTCCAAGTTTGTATGTGCCATATCTGTCTAAAACAGCACCATGCTTGACTAATAAGGCATTGATTGATGCAATGTGTAATTCTCTAGCATTTGATCTTGCGGTCATTTTTATGTACCTCCTAGATATTTATTTATAGATTTATATTATCACATAATTATCCAAAAAGCAATAGTAATTAAAATGCAATTTTTATAGGGTGTAACGAATCCTGAAAGTGGCTTATAGCTTGATTTTTAGTTTTGGGAATTATAAAAATTTAAGAAATAATAACTTTACTATCTTGATTTTCAACACAAGCATTATATAATCTCTCTAAAACTTTTAATGCTCCCTTATAATCTCCCCATCCATTTTCAGGATTCATATTCTCATAATGTTTTGGATTATTCTTCATTTTTAAAATTGAATTTTCAAGTAATGGTAAACAATCTTTTGCTGATTTTCCATATAATTCTAAACATACTAGCAACATTATAAGTGTAATTATCACCGTATATTTCTTTTTCATCACTATTAACTAAATTAATATCATAACTCATCTCAAAATACCTTCTTTCAATTTGTTAATTATATTCATATAAAAATTGATAGTATTCCATAAACTCAATTTCTGCTAAATCTGCATAATCAATAATATTTCCATCAGGAGTTCCTCTTATATATTCTATGCAATTTTTACAGCCATACTTTTCTTTAATTATTATTCCTTCATATATTTCATTTGGATCAATGTATGGCATAAGGAATAAATCATCTTCGTCCCATAATACCTTAAATCTAACTTTTTTACCTATCCATTCTGGTGTATACATATTTTTACTCCTCCTTTTTTCTTCCATTATTCACTCAAACCATTAAACACAAACCAAGTTTCTAATAATCCTTCATGGTTAACATTAATAAATATTTGATCTGATTTATCTAGAATATCTCTTAGAAAATAGTATCTGTGCTCAATATCTTCTCTTGATGGGATATCAAGATTGTATTTTGTTCTTATAATCATATGCATCTCAAATCTATTGTCTATAATTATGGCAACATCTTTACCATAAAAATGATCAAAGTTTTTCTTGATGTTGTTTAGGAATTTTTCTACTTCTGATTTTTGTTTCAATTTAATTTCCTCCTTTTAATAAATTTATCCCTCTACAAATGCTTCCCAACCTCTAGACTCAGCTTCACTAATAATAATTTCTTTCCAATTTTTACTCACAGGTGGATAATCTTGATCTTTCATACCCATATAAGTATAAGCTAAAGTAAACTTATCTCTTAATATTACTCCTGATTCGTTTAAAGTATTTAATAATACATCTATTGCTTTTGTGATTGAATTAAATGAATAATAATTTGATACATCTCCACATACTTCATTTTGTTTACCTTTTGAACTAAAAAATGTTACATGTGTTTTTGCTACCCATTCTCCTTCATCTACTTGAAAAACTTCAATCATTTCTGATGTTTGAATCATTATTACACTTCCTTTTAATTTAGTTGGGAAGAAATTGTTATTTTAATCTAAGATGAGTATTTATATAATGTTTTGTCAAATGAACAGTAAAAAAGACTGATAATCCAAATAAAAGTAAAAACAAATTATAATACCCCATTGCCAAAGTCCATATTCCAATAATAGTTATTGGTAAAATTAATCTTAGTCCAAAGTATTCTAGAACTTGTTTTGTTTGATCTGTCGCCACTATTCCTGCTGGAGTTTGCATTAATCTAAAAAAGCGTTTTATAATAAACTCTCTCGACATTTCTAAACTTCATCCCTTTCTTATTACGTTAAATTAAGTATTTTATTTACTAAAAATATTCCCATTCCCATATGCCATTGCAAAACCAACCAATAGTATTAAAAGAAAAATCCATCTTGTCTTAATTAATTCATCTGGCGATTTAATTCTCATTAGGTTTTCTCCTTTCTTAAAGCTTACAAAATCCCCGTTTTATTCCGCTACTTCAATTTTATACTTTTCTCTGTTTGGTATATCATTTTCAAATACTTGTTCCCTGATATACCAAAATAACAAATATTTACTTCCATCATGATTATTAATCATAAATGCTGATGGAAGATATTCTATATATCCATCGATCATTAATTTATTACCTTCTCTCCTATTATATATTTTAATATGTTGCCCTTCTGAAAGTTCAATGTCATTGTCAGATTTATATCCTACTAATTTCATTTAATTTTCCTCCTTAATTTCATCTACTACCCATTTTAAACCCCTAATTTCTCCCTCGATTACAGCTATCCTTATTTCTCTTCTCGTAATGGCATCACAATCTTTGTTAGGTCTTAATCCCTGACCTCTTTGCCATTCCAAAGTATCAATAATTTCTGATTGTAGTTTGCTAATTTCTTTATTGAGTGTTTGGATTCTTTGACCAATATCATATAAGTTTTTCATATGCTAATTCCTCATTTTCTACCAAATAATATTCCCTTTGAAGTAAATACATGGGCATTTTAACTATAAACTTCTATTTCGATTTCAATCTTATCCGATTTAACAATTAACATTTCTCTTTTAGAGTTTATCAGAACTTCTGGATTTTCAATATTAAAATATTCGATTATTGATGTACTAATTTTTTGTAAACTTTCCAAATTAGAAAAATCAAAAACTTTCTTGATATTAATACAAAATGAATCATTATAAAAATGTGTTGATACCCTATAACAATTTAAATCTTTATTAATTTGCTTTAATAATGCTTGTAACTTACTTAATGTAAATTGAGAGTATTCGCTCATTTTCTCTTCCTTCTTTCTTTTAAATTCATAATGTGAAATTCTATCTTTTAAATTAAATTGTAAGACACTAAAGCATGATGCTGTACATTGTCATAATAAACTACAACTTGATAACTAATCGAAATTACTAAGTATTTGTTTTTATGCTCTACAATCCATCTATTAATTTCTTTTTCTAAAGATTTTCCATCATTATAATAAAAATATTTTACATGCATAATCTTTTCACCTCCTCTCATACCATTGAAATCGTGCTTTTATTACCACGCTCTAAATAAAAAACTTTTTTCTTTCACTTCATAAGCTTCTCCGTTGCAATATAATTTAACAATGTATAAAGAACCATTTCTCTTAATTATTCTCCCTTTTGCGTATTATCCAGTAGGTTTACCTTTTAAGTAAAATTCAAAATCAGAGTCATGAATTGTTACATCATCAGTGAAAAACATAATAATTTCTCCTTTCAATTAGTATGTTTTTCGTATTAGAATTATACAGCATGGTTTATTCATATTTTTGTTTTCCATATTGCTTCAGCAATTTTTAAATGTGCTTCATTCTGTTTAGATATGTCTTCTCTAAACCAACTCATAAAAATAGTTTGTATAGATATAGTTAATTGCTCTAAAGATTCTATAGTAGGAAGTATTTCTAATATAGTTTTAATTATAGGACGATATTGATTAATACGAGTTTCATTAATAATTAACCCCATTGGATTAATTTCATTAATCACTTCTCTTAGTTTAAAATATTCTGGTGGTTCACTAGGTATTTTATCTTGAATTGTCATTGTTTTTTCCTCCTTTAAATTACGTAGTATTTTTTATTTGTTTTCCAACATACTTTCTGACCACAGATATCCTTCTAAATCCTCGTTGATCCAAAAGACTTTTCTGTCATCAGTTTTAAAATCCCCAATTGTAACTTCTTGACCTGCAAATTTTAACATTCCATTATGACAATAAATATTATCATACTTGATATCTGCTTTTAAATCTTTTCTTACTCTTGCTTTTTCATTAAATTTCAACATAACTTAAAACCATCCTTTCATTTGAGGATTACTTAATAAACCAATTTGGTCTATGAAGAATTAATGCTTTTGCCATTTTGCTAAATCTTTCATGTGCTTCGGCTAAAATTAGATCCTCTAGGACTCGTATATCATAAAGTTCATATCTAATTCGATGTTGATCATAAAGTTTTCTTAATTCACTTTTAGGATTTAAAGTCCCATCGCCATGAGTCCAATCATAGATGTCATTGCACAATATTACAAGCTCACTGTCTGTTAATGTTTTTGAGATATCATTTTTCATTTTCTTTCATCTCCTTATTTCAACCCAAAAATCAGTTTATCTTCACTATCCTCGACCATAATAATATCATCTTCTTGATTGACATATTGCTTAATTTCATTAAATATATCCTCAGTCACCATGATATTAATTTTAGTCCAGTTTCTAGTCCATACTTGATTCTTTTCAATTGTGAGAGTTAATTTCTTATCAGTCATAGGACTCTCAAGCCATTCAAGGATTGATGTTGATTCATTGCTCATGTTTTTCCATATTAACTTTTTCATTGGATTTACCTCCTTATCCTTAAATTAGATATTGATCGTATTACTTTTTGCTTTTATTAATCCAATCTTGGTGAACTTGATCTAATTTTTCTATCACATCGAAATGTTTAATTGTTAACTCTTTGCGTTCTGCATCATAATCTGAAATAATTTCCTCAGCGATTTTCTTAACGTTTCCCAAATTAATTTCAATCTTAGGTATAATGGATGTTATATTCAAAACGTCACTCTTTGAAAAAGTATACCAATTCCAATCCTCTTGATTAATATCCCAAATATCTCCTTTAGTGTTTATATTGATGTTAATCATGCCTCTAGATAGGAATACTCCATCTCTAGAATCGCCCATGTATTGCTCTTGTAATCTTGATTTTACTCTGCTAACAGATTCATCAACCATTATCTCATGACAATTGTTGTTACTCAATTCCTTTAATATGATAGAACTACCCATTCTCCCATCTTTTCTTTCTCTAACATTAATTAATTCGCATTTAACTTGTTTTGGTTTCATAGTAATCTACCCCTTTAAATTGCTTGCCCTTCGTCAAGTCAATTATATACTCGTAAAAATCCTAATATTGTTTTCGATTTCATCTTTGAGTCTTTTAATAGTTTCTTCAGACAATGAATAAATTTACTCCGACATCAATTCACGTTCTTCTTCAGAATTAGTTCTTCCAGTCATTTTCCAATATATAAAATCCTTTATAACATCTCTTAAATCATTTGTTCCATTGAAGTCTACCATAAATTGAACAGTCCTTTCATGTTATTAATTTGCTTCTTGTCAACATCCAACCTCTGCATCCCAAGTGTCAACCAAACTATTCAATAAACGAACTTGGCTAACTGGATATAATTGCATGTCTCCCACCTTGTTACCACTTGGGTCTTTGTATTGGAGTTTTAAATATCTTGTGCCGTTTACATCACTATCAATTTTAATCCATATTTGTAATCCTGTTTCGGTTTCTCCCGTATAAATCCAATCGTTTGTATTAGTCATGGTTTATTCCTCCTTTTAAAATCGTTCCCTTAGTTTGATTTTTCCATTTGAATCTTTATAGTAATTAATACTGCAATTTTCACAGATACAATAACATTCATCCTTAAATACTACCTCTGGGCATTTGTCATCAAAACATTCTTTTCCGCAATCTTGACATTTCATTTTCATATTAATTTGATCTGCAATTTCATTTACCTTGTTAGCATCAACTTCAATTTTAGAAATACAGGAAACTCTTTCTGCACGTTTAACTCCTTCTGGATGGTTAGTAATAAATATAATCTCACCATTTTGTAACATTTCAGGAATATTGATAGATAATTTTGTTTTAAATGCTGATTCATTAATTTTTTCAACATTTTTGAATTCAATTTTCTTTTCCATTGTAGATTTCCCCTTTCAATTCCTCTAAATTAATTACTGTAAAATACATCACCTTTAGTTACTAAGCTTTCAGTTCTCTTTAAAATATAGTCAATAAGTTTTTGGGAATCTACACACCTGTACATTTTACGAGTCATGTCAGGCATATATTTTCTGATTATAGATTTCAATTCATCTATTGAAATGTTTTGAAGTTCATTTAAGAGTTGTTCCTTAGTCCCTTCTCTTAATATTTGAATAGGATTCAGCATCTTAACCATCCTTTCTAATCCATCAAATCTTCAATCTTAACCCCTAAAGCATTGACCAACCTTAAAGCATTTTCAAAACTAATATTAGTCTTTTTACTAACCTTACGATATTGATAAATAGTTTCAATACTTAACCCAGTTTTATCGGCTAAACCTTGACCATTCCTGTGATATTCTGAGTTATCAATGAGTTTAACTAAATTGCGTTTTATAATAGTAGAATCGGTTGCGTTATATCTTACTATAAGTGATTCTAAATCCCTCTGCTGAATGTGATTCATTTTTCTATGTACTCACCTGCTTTCTGACTGATTTGTTTTGTTCCTTGTGTATATTATATATCTTGGCAATTGGTATGTCAACACCAATTTGATTAAAATAAAAAAATATTATTTTAGTATTATTAAGTTTTAAAATTACGGTTTTATTTGATTTGATTATAGTATGAGAGAAGCAGGAGGTTTTAAGTCCTGCTTATTTATGTTTTTTTATTTTATAATTATACTATATGTAAAGTATACTCCTCAGTTTCAATTGTTTTATATGCTTCTGAACATAATTGCCACTTATCATTTTTATCTATGATATCTAAGTAATTAACTTTACCTTTTAATGTACTTTCTTTATATGGATCTTTACCTTGTTCTATTCTATCTTCATTAATTTTATCCCATTCATTTTTACGTCTTGCATAAACATCAAAACTACCCAATAATTTCATTTTGCTAAACAATGCGTTATATGCTTTAGATTTATCTCTTCCAAAATATTTGTTGGCTAAGATAACCATCTTTTCTGAGAAATTTGTTCTATCACATATGTATAATTGTTGCCCTTTAATTAGTTCTGTATCGGCTTTAACTGTGGATACTGTACTTGTCAATTCATCTATTTTACCTTGTACTAATTTTATTTGCAGGGATTGTTTATATGTAGTCAAGTCAGTTACCTTAGAATTATAAGCAAATTGCATTAACATATCATTAGGGTTATTAGTTAAAGTTTGTTTTAGATTATATATTGTTAGAGTGAGATTTCTTTCCGTTTCATCTTCTATAAGCATGATATTATTTTCTGTAGAATCAAATTTACCTGTTCTTTG
>Ga0209728_1000864_pt1 | contig 21271 bp, 35 predicted proteins | sample RifGroD1_FD_183997 | JGI IMG/M metagenome (GOLD analysis project Ga0209728, IMG submission 183997) | Groundwater microbial communities from Rifle, Colorado, USA - Groundwater D1 (SPAdes) (version 2) | ecosystem: Environmental > Aquatic > Deep subsurface > Groundwater | place: Rifle, Colorado... | reverse complement strand
TTAGTCGCGACGAATGTCAATAATGAACTGGTAAATACAATTTCATCTGCTGATTTAGCCGCGTCTATATCGGACGAAGTCGGTTCGGGGTTTGCGGTGTTCGAAGAATCCGGAACGTTCACACCTCAAATTAAGTTCAACATGGAATCCACAGGGATCACGTATGCCGCGCAATATGGTCACTATATTCGCCAAGGATCAGAAGTCACAATACATTTGATGGTGGAACTCAGCAATAAGGGATCGTCTTACGGCATCGCGAAAATAACCGGGCTCCCGTTTACACAGTCGGGCGCGACTGCAATGTCTGCGACGTGCGCGCTCAGGCTAGGGAACATCACGTTTTCGGGGCAGGGTCAGGCCTATGTCGAGAATGCCGCCACTACCATACAGCTTGAACAGTGTACAGAGGCAGGCGCTAGGTCAAATCTTATGAGTACCAATTTTACAAACACGTCGGTTATTACCATTACCTGTAGGTATAAGATTTATTAATAGGAGCTATCTATGTTAGAAGAAAAAATGGTAGTTACGTCCATTGATCTGCGAGAAAATAACAGCATCAACATCCAAGTCGCGAATCGTATACTGAAAGATAACGTAATGGTCAGTGAGACTTATCACCGGTATGTGTTGGCTCCGGGCGACGATGTTATCCAGGAAGATTTGCGCGTGCAAGCTGTCGCCGCCGCGATTTGGACGCCGGAAGTGGTCGCCGCTTACAGGGCCGGTATTATTCAGGCGGAGGAGCAGAATGGATGAACTGACAGCCGAAAAACTGGAAAACATTCACGCACGCCTGGACACGATCATGAAAATGATCGAAGTGGAAGGCGAAGAAAATAAAAAGGCCCGCGAAGAGACCCGCAAGGAAATGAAAGGCATCGTGACCATCGGAAATGAGCTTTTCAAGCTGCAGACGGAATGCAATGTTTGCCGCGACCGTGTAAATGAACGCCTGGGAAACGGAATGGGCACTTTCAAAGATCACGAAACGCGCCTTCTCGAACTTGAAAAAAATACCCTGAAAAAGGGCGAAAAGGAAAAAGCTCGCGATAATTTCCGTGCGTGGATCGAATTCGCAAAATCGGTTTCATGGGTTCTCGGATCTCTCGGATTTGTATTCGGGATAGTCTATGGGCTCGCAAAACTGGTTCCGGTGCTGGCAAAGCTCAAGTGAGGTGAAAATGAAAGATGGACACGGGAAGCGGCATGTATTTCGCTTCTACTGGATCAGCGCGGCGTTCGCAATGGGCGGGTACGTTGGTCTGTCTTTCAAATTTGGGAGGCTCTTGACCTGGGATGAGGTCAAAGGCCTTCTTGGCGTTGCGCTTTTCGTGTTTCTGACCACGTTACCGGTGTCGGCGTCCTTCTGGATCAAGCGCATCGGCGATATTCTCGGTGTCATCAAAGGGAAAAAAGAGGAGGTAAGCTGAAAATGAACGACAGAAACATCATTTTATCGACCGGCGCGACCATACCGTTCAATGTTTGGGACACGGGCCTTCGTCGACGGGACCTGGGCATGATAACGCCTCATGTCTCCACCGCCGAGGTATCCGTGAGGGACGCCAACGGGGAAAAGCAGGAAACCGGATTCACTATTTCCGAAGTGATCTTGACGGTTTTCGAAGCCATGCGTTCGAAGTGGCGCGGGCCGCTGGAAATCACCAGCGGATACCGGACGCCGGAGAAGCAGGCCTTGCTCGCATCTAACCCGAACGCGGCGACCTATTCGCCCCACCAGGAAGGAATGGCGCTGGACATCGGCGCGACGAGCCCCGAAATGGTGGATCTTTTCGTCGACATACTCCGGAGTCTTCGGCATAACTGGCCTATCCGGATCGGCTGGAAGAAATACCGCGAAAACGGATTCAACTTTGTCCATGTCGATGTTTGCCCATTTTACTTCGGCAAAAACGGCCCGTGGGCCGGCAGGAAGTGTCCGGATCAGTGGCGCGAGCCGTCGGAATGGTAGAAGGAGGCCACCCATGACGCCACTCGAAGCGGCGGCCTCCTGCGATAACGGGGCGCTGGATGAACACCTGGGAGCCTGGTGCGAACTCTTCATGACGGACTGCAGAACTCCGTGTCCTTCCATGACCATCAAGGGAGTTCATTGGTCTTCAGAAAAGACGGAAAAAAAAATGAAGGGAGGAAAAATGCTGGAATGGATTCTGATTTTCGTTCTGGCCATCTTCGGCGGGGTTGGCTGGTACGAAGCGGCGACCGGCGGAATCAAGCTTGACAATTCAGTCAAGACCGACGTGAACAGCCAGACCATGATCAACATGGCTCAAACGACCATTGTGGACCGCGACATGAGGAACGCTCAATTTGTAGAAACCAACGTCGCCGACATCGAGACGTTCTTTCTCGGCCTAACTCCGTGGCAACGCCGGGAAACGCGATTCAGCTTCAATGGAAAGGGCGGATTCTTTGTTTCCTACCCGGTCCCTGTCTTTGAGGGTCGGACGAATACGGAACGCCTGACGATATCAAATACGCGGGGCGGCCCGCTAGTTACAAACCGAACAAATTATTGACGCATTCGTTCCGAAGTGGTATAATAATTCCCACCGAGAAATCCGCCGGAAACCGGCGGGTTTTTCTTTGATGGGACTATAGCTCAGCAGGATAGAGCAACAGTTTCCTAAACTGTGGGCCACAGGTTCGACTCCTGTTAGTCCCAAATGCCCATTAGAAAAGGTTCGGCGGAGTTGGCACCAGATTGGCACCGATAAAACCGGACAACGACTTAACTTGTTCAAGTATAAGCAGTTATCAGGGGGCTATAGCTCAGTTGGATAGAGCATAGCCCCTTTTTGTATCTTCCGTCCTCCCCTCATTTTCCATTCCTGGAAACAAAATACAACTTTTCATTGATTTCATGGATTGCACACTTTATCATGATTCTTGGCACCGGATTGGCACAAAAAATGGCACCGGCTGCCCGGAGTAAATCATGAAGATTAGGGTATACCAGCGCAACGGTCTTTGGGGCGTCGATTTCACATGGACGAATCCGGCCACCGGCTCCAAAAAGCGGTGCAGAAAACTCCTCCACAAGCTCAAGACGGTTGTCCAGGCGCAGGCGGACCAAATTTCCGCCGCGGTCGTCAAAGGCACTTTCATCGAGGAATTCGGCGGGATATTTGAAATCGCCGGTGCTAAAACCATCACCCTCCGCGAAGGAATGGAATGGTACCTGGAAGATTACGCCGCGGTGACGCTCAAAAAGAAAGGTTATGACCAGGTGAAATACGTCCTCGGTCAGTTTTGTGACATCCTGGAAAATAAACCCGCCGGTCAGGTCAGAATCGCCGATTTGACCAAATACAAAAAAGCACGTCTGAAATCCGTGTCGATGTCATCGATCAACCGCGAACTCGGATTGATTTCCGGATTTTTCACCCGGATGACGAAGAATGAAATCATCGCGGAAAACCCCGTAAAAGGAAAGTTTGAACTCTACCAGGTGGACACCAAGCGCGACCGCGTAATCGGTGACGATGAGTTGAAGAAGATCCTCGGCGCGATCCAGAATCCGGAAGTAAAGATGATCATTTTCACCGCCCGCTACACCGGGATGCGCCTTTCCAACGTCTGCGGCCTGGACATGAGCAACATCAACTTCGCCCGGGGAATCATCGTCTTCAAGCAGGTGAAACCATATAAAGGAAAGCACAAGATCAACGTCATTCCGATGGCGCCTGAATTAATGAAGAACCTGTTGAAGTACATCGAGCATCAAGGAATCTCCTCTGGGCCGCTTTTTACTCTTTCCTCCGGGAAAATTTCAAACATCTGGCACAACATGGCCCTTGCCCTCGGAATCGAGAACGCCCAGGAGCGCGACCTTCGCCGGACGTTCTCCTCCCATCTCGGCAACATCGGGGCGAATCCAAAAGACCTTCAGGAGCTGCTTGGGCACGAAAACGTGGACATGACGATGAACGTCTACACGGTGACCACCGTGGACCGGAAACGCCTGATCGTGGACCAGATGGAAGGAGATTGGGACTTAGATTTCGCAAAATAGAGATGTGATGAAAAATATTTCTGGAAATTTGACAATCAGTAAACATTTGTTTATCATGTTGTTGATGTAGAAAGATACGAATTTGGAGGACAAAAAAATGGAGGCAAGGACATTGGGTCTTGTCTTGAACGAAGCGAGGGTGAAACTTGGTTTAAAATTGAGAGAAGTCGCCGAAAAAGTGGGGGTTTCGGCTATGTTTATTTCTCAATTGGAAAACAACAAACGGAATGTGAACGAAAATCTTCTCGAAAAAATCACAGAAGTATTGGATCTGGATTATCCCGAGGCTTTGAGTTTGTTGAGTAATAAGAAAAGACGACCTATCGAAGGGTCAAATGATTACCGCTTGGTATTGACAAGGCGAATAATGGACACACCGGGGATTGATTCAGACAAATTTCAAGAAATACTTAAGTTGCTGAAATGAGAAGGAGTCGAATTTGGATGTAATCAGTACGTTATCTGTAGATCCAACAAGTAAAGAATTCATCATTCTGGCGTTCGCATTTGTCCTTCTCACCATCGGTTTTACTGATGGTATCCAGACAATCCAGGTGCCGGAGGGAGGCCTTCTTGCTTCGTTAAAATACTGGTTCATCGACAACCCTGACAAATTGGGAATTCTCTGGGAAGGGGTTTTCTCAGTGATCGCTGCGCTACTCTTCGCTGGCTCCATCATCGGCGTCAGCTGGAATAAAGGAAATATCTTCAGATTCGGCGGAATTGGCGTTGCCATCATGCTCCTGGTGTTCGGAATCTTCCTTGCCAGCACGCTGGTGTCGCTTCTCGTTCCTGTTCTCATTGGATTCACAATCGCTACTTCGTTAGTTGTGATGGTGATCGTCAAACCGTAAAAAATGATAGTATTCAAAGGCCGGGAGGAATCCCGGCCTTTTTCGCCCTCCGATGGGTTCAGGGACGCCCCAACCGGCGTTATTCTCCTGGGAGCTACAGGAAGATAACGAGAGTTATCAACCGGCGTTATTCTCCTGGGAGCTACAGGAAGATAACGAGAGTTATCAACCGGCGTTATTCTCCTGGGAGCTACAGGAAGATAACGAGAGTTATCAACCGGCGTTATTCTCCTGGGAGCTACAGGAAGATAACGAGAGTTATCAACCGGATTCTGCAATCGCTTCCCGGTTAACCCAATCTGTCCCAGGCAGCACGTCCATGTCCCAGATGAATTCCTTCCTTTCACTCCACACCGATTCCGAGTACCGGAAACCGATCTCAACGAGCGCCCGAGTGATCCTGTTGCGACTCAAAGCGATTGGTTCACCGTACTCTGGGTCAGCCATGCACCGGAAAACTTCTCGCGGTTTAAAGTAAAGCGCGCCTGTCTCAACCTCGGCCCGCTTCAGGATGACCAAATTCCGCATTCGGTCAAGAATGGACTGCTTGAGTTCACGGGAAAAATTTTCCTGCGGCACCGCAGGAACCATCTTCATTGATTCGATGGTCGCGATCGCCTGATCATAACCGGCAAAAAACGCGGTAGACCCGCCTTCAATCAATGCCTTTTTCTTTTCCTGAAGAGCTTGCCGGACATTCTTCGCCACTTTGTTCTTTTCGACAAAACAGAGCAATTCCGCTATATCGGGGGTAATGAAGTACGTGGTGATCATCTTTTTTCCACCGTTCGGCATTATAGCCCACTCCCACCCAATATGGTAATCCTTATCCTTTTCAAGACCGTATACTTCGATGCGCGCATTGATCCAATCGGAATACCTTCTTTTTAATGGAGAGCAACTCCCAAATTTGTTTTGCATTGATCATAGTTACTTCGCGTACACCTATAATTACCGTATCAAACTGGATTAACTCGTTCATAGCAACCTCCCTTGATCCGCGATCGGTACGACAGCACCATTTGGTGCTGTCGTACCGATCCAGTATACAGGCTTGCTACAGAATAGTCAAAAATGTTACTGTGGTATGTACAACTGGAAATTTACAAGTGGAATTTTAACGGATCAAGGTTTGCCCATCGATGGTATATGACTTTCGTTCTCCTGCTTTGACTCTCACATTTGCAACCGTGGAATAAAGAACGCCACTTACCCCATAAAATTTGAAGTAAATAGGACTACTCCCAGGATTCACTGTCTTTGTGTTCGATTGAAGTGAATTAATATATTCGAATTTATATGCTGTCCCATCGTCATCAAACCATGTTACCATAAAAAAATCTGAAGTAGTGTTGTTGATTATTGTTAAAGATGAAGGTTGATTTGTATTTTGCAAACCGCACGCTGTAATTGCCAACACTGCCATGACCATCAGAACAATTTTCATCCCCCTCACCTCCCCTTGTTGATCGTCAAAACCACCCGGCCGACGATGTGAAAATGATCCTGCCCGCCATTTTCCCGCAAAACCTCGCGTTGATACCTGGGATTGTCGCTGATGATGGATAGGCTCGCCTCCGCCATGTGGAACTGCAGCCGCTTCACAAACAGGAAGCCGCCGCGGTTGAGCACGTACAGCCCGTCGCCGTCATGGACCCCTTCCGCCACGGCGACCAGGTCCCCCTGGCTGAGCGTGGGGTACATGCTGTCGCCCGTGATTTCCAGGAAGCGCACTTTCTCCGGCGCGTAGGGCAGCAAAAGCTTCTTACTGACCCCTAGGTTGTCCACCACGTTCACCTCGAAGTTCTCCTGCCCGTAACCGGCGCTCGCCTTCGCGGAGATCACCGGGATGTTGACGGTCTCCACGATGGCGGAAACGGCGCCCACTTCGTCCCCAAACATGCTACCGCGCCCTGAAAGAAGCCAGTCAATTGAAATATCATAATGGTCTGATAATGAATATAACATATCAATATTCATATCTCTACCATTTTCATATGATAAGTAGTCTTCCTCTGATATATCAAATTTTTTTGCCATGTCAATTGGTTGTAATTTAAAATGCTCTCTTATCGTCTTTAAGTGATCTGACACTTCGTCATACCGCACATTTTCTTCGCCAATATAATAATAATCGTCATCATCTTTATGAATCCATTCAAGGTTTGTTTTTGAATTCTTATAAAGCACCTCTAATGTTTTATTATTTACATGCATTCCATTTTCCCAATTCTGATAAGTTCTTTCACTTACACCAAGTAAAAAAGCCATTTCTTTTTGTGAATACTTTAACTTTTCACGTAATGCTTTCATTTTTTGAGAAATAGCAATCTTAATCCTGTCCGTCATGTTTTTCTCCAAAATATTTCCTAAAAAAGTATTGACACGCAACTATTCTTTGCGTATAATAATTCATACGAAAAGAATAGTTGCGTGTCACGCAGATTACTGTTGCTTTGGCCTCACACTGTGTTTCACAAAGTTACTATACCACAAAATTCTATTGCGTGTCAATAGGAAATCGGCATTTGTAAGGGAAATATTGAGGAGGTGGCCGGGATGGAACTAGTAATTGCTGCCACCGCCCTCGGAACTATCGCCGGGTTTGTTACCGGATGGGTCTTTAGGCCGCGCTGGGATACTCGCCAAACCAAGAAATTGTTTCAGTCTCTCTCAAGAGCCCTTGAGTCGGAAAGTGGCGAGTAGTTTGGATATTCGACTTTGCTTGTCGGAACTCAATTGGTTGACTAGCACAAGGCCCTCTTTATCAAGTGAACGAAGCCAGGCGTGAGCGAGGATACAGGCATTTTGTTGTGTATTTCCGAATACAAGCGGCTGATAGAACAAACATTCGTCGTGAATACAGGCCTGACCGACCATCGGACATTTGAGAGTGGGTTGCATAAAGTCTCCTGATTGTTTTGAAACATGATAGCACGAAACGAATAAAAAGAAAATATGAGAGGGGTTTTCCGGTTATAGACGGACTGGAAAACTTCTTGCCTACGCTGAAAGCCCTCGACCCCGCCGGAGCGTCTATCTCCGCCGGGTGTTCGGGGGCTTTTGTTTTTGAAATAGTAGGAGGGAGTCATGAAAGAGTTTCTACCGCTTTTTATCGTGTACGAAGTAGAGTTAGATGGAAGGTCTTTCCGAACGACGGCCGTAATCGATTGGACCGCCCCCATCAGCGAAGGTTCGCTATGGGCAATTCAGGAAAATTTGGAAAAGAAGTACAAAGTCGCTACCGGGTTCGATACCGCCGTTACCATTTTCAATTTCCGTCGGATGGAGGCGTAAAATGAACGAGCTTATCAGGATTGAGGAAAAGGATGGAAAGCAGACGGTCAGCGCGCGGGAACTGCATGAGTTTTTGGAAGTGAAAAGCCAGTTCCGGGATTGGATCGCAAACCGGATAGAAAAGTACGGATTTATTGAAGGAACTGACTTTGTGAAGGTCGCTAAAATTTTAGCGGGCCAGAACGCCAATGAGTACCACATTTCCATTGACATGGCGAAAGAGCTTTCGATGGTGGAAAACAACGGAAAAGGCCAGGAAGCCCGTCGGTATTTCATCGAGTGCGAGCGCAAGTTGAAAACCCCCAAAACGCTCAAAGAACGTGCCGCCGAACTCATCCAGGCTCTTTCCTGTCGTGTAGAAGAGTTGGAAGTGAAGGTCGAAGAAGACCGTCCGAAGGTGGAGATGTTCGAGCGGGCGATGAAGGCGGAAGGAAGTCACTTGATACGGGACGCCGCAAAAATCATAGGCGTGAAGGACTTCGGAGAAAAGCATCTCTTTGCGTTCCTTCGGGAAAAGCATGTGCTTTTGAAAGACAACACACCCTACCAAGAGTACAAAAACAGCGGCTTTTTTGATGTCCGGGAAACTCTGTTCGAAGACGGAAAAGGCAAACAGAGGATCAGAACCACCACCCGCGTAACCCATGCCGGGCTTTCTTTCATCATCACGTTGATGAAAAGGGCCGGAATCATTGAAGACGGCCAGCTTTTTAAACACGGAGCCTGAAGGCTCGATTTTTGACGGAGGTTCCCCATGGCAGAGTACAACAGGCTGAAACACGGCCAGCCGGTTCCGGTCAACTACTTCACTGTAGACGCGTTCCTGACGTTTTTCGGCAAGACCCTCCTGATCGACGGTGTGGAAAGCCTTCTCCGGCACCTGGAAGGCTATTCCGACCAGCTGGACATTCCCTACTTCATGGTGGAGAACCCGTACCGGGGCGGCGAAGCTCTGGAACCGGTTTTTCACCTGACCGTCCTGCGCGAAGTCATTGTCCACACACCCGGAAACTGGTAAAAGAGGTTCCCATGGCCGTCAGAAAGCTCGCCTACTCCATCGATGAAGCCGCGCAGATGTCGGGACTTACCACGTCCTACCTCTACAAGCTGATCTATGAAGGCTTCTTCAAGCCCGGCGAGTATTCGGCGTTCGCATCGGTTCCCAAGGATACCGCCGGAGAGAAAAAGAAGAAGACGGCGCCACGGACCCACTACACTATCAACCGTCTCGGGATGAAGCGCCTGACCGGATTGAACCCGGATCTCGATATCACCGACTACCTGGACGAATTGGCCGCCCGGATGGTGGACATTCAAGAAAAGAGGGCGAAAGCCAGGAGGAGCGCATGAGCGGATGGATAGGGTTTTTCGTTCTTCTGGCGATATCTGTCGCCGGCGGATGCGGTACCGGGCTCGCTCTTTATGCGATTGCCCGGCGGAAAGCGCGACGGATGAACATGAGTTCGGATTGGTTAAGGCGTAATAAGTTTTTCTAAGTAAAGGAGGTACCGGTCTATGGACCAGAAAATCAAGCTGGCGACACTGGAAACGCTCGGTCAGGGTGTCGCGGCGGAACTGTTCGAAGCCGAGCTCAAGAAGGTATTGGCCAACATCCTAGACCCGAACACAAAGCCGACGGAAACCCGGAGCATCACCATCACGGTTTCCATCAAGCCCAACGACGCCCGGGACATGGCAAACGTGAAGATCCAGCCGCGGGTGAAACTCTCCCCGATCAACCCGTTCGACACCGCGATCTTCCTCAAGCAGCAGGGCGACCAGATGTATGCCCTGGTCAACAATGTCTCGGAACAGGCGTTGCCCTTCGAGGATGAAGGACGGCCTGAAAACATAGTCCAGATGGCAGGAGGTAAATAGCCATGCAGTCAGATGTTACCGTCGAAGTCATTAAGAAAATCGAAGAAATGTCGGCCCCCGTTGTCACTGAGGTTGATGGCGTCAAGTGGTCGAGCAAAAACTTGTACCGGGTTCTCGACGTGAAACGCCCCGCGCCACTCACTATCAACACCCTGAGCGGCCTTGTGGATTACCTCAAGGCGGACGCCGACTCCATCCTCAAGAACGGCCCCATCGTCCATATTGTCAGCGAGAAGGAAGTGCGGGTTTACTCCAACCTCACCGGCGGACTGGAAAAGAGCCCCGACATGTGCCGCGACCACTTCGTCACCGCGCGCGTAAACGAGGAGGGATTCCCCTTCGACCGCTTACTCAACCAGGAAGAATTCGTCATTCGCGCTATGTGCAAGTTCGAGAAAACGCCCGAGCGCGACAATCTGATTGCCCAGGTCGGCAACCTCAAGGATGAAACCACGGCCACGGTGAAGGACGACGGCGTGACGCAGACCGCGACGGTGAAAACGGGCGTCCATCTCGTCAGCACGGCCGAAATCAAACCTATCGTCATCCTCCAGCCCTTTCGCACCTTCCGCGAAATCGAACAGCCGGAATCCCCCTTCCTCCTCCGCCTGCAGAAGTCTAGCTCCGGCCCCGTCGTCGCTCTTTACGAAGCGGACGGTGCCGCCTGGAAGATTCAAGCGGTAACCGAAATCGCCGGGTACCTTTCGGACGCGCTCCCGGATCTCACCATTATCAGGTAATAGGAAGGTTTCAAGTGGCCTACTTTGCAAACGGAACCGAAGGAATGAAACTCGACGAATCCTGCGATAATTGCATTTTGGGTGGAACCCCTTGTCCGGTAGCGGCCGTTCAGATGGCTTTTAACTATGAAGCGGTCGGCAACAAAACAGCTACCAGTATCCTCAATTCCCTTATTCACAACGACGGCACCTGTGAAGTTCAAAAGTTACTAAGTCAGTAAATTCGCGATTGAGCATCCCGTCCATCGGCGCGAAGGCGCAACGGGGGCAGCAGGGTATGGTACAGAGACCGCCGCAAGGCGCGGTGCTCACTGGGTTCGATTCCCGGCCCTGCTTATGACATTACTTTTACACGGCAGGGCGGCGGATCGGCCGCCGTCCTGGGTGTCCGTGTCGGAACTGGGAGGGGAAATGCCTTTCTGCACATTCTGCCCGAGGTGCCACGAACCTTTCTACGCGGAAGGGGAGCGCTTCGAGTTGGTTGAATATCCCGATAACGTTCAGCAAATTCGCCTGGAATGCCCCGCCTGCGGCTATTCGGAAGGGGTTGTTGAATTCGAATCGGAAAACGAAGAACTCATCGTCAACTGATAGGGTGAACGGATTCGCCCGGATTGATGGGCCAAGGATGGCCCGCCGACACCAAACGAACATGGGAGGGGTCTCATGGTTTTAAGAAAGCGTGATTTTCTCTGGATTCTGTTCCGGGCTGCCGTTTCGGCGGTTCGGTCTTTCGGCGTATGGTACCGGAAAAATGCGGTCCGTGCGTCCCGCCGGGTCCGCCGAGAACTAGCGGATTATCACCGTGCGTACCGGCGCGGAGCTTGAGATGGCAGCCCGGACGGAAGTTTTTGAACTCGTCCGGGCGCACGCGCGTCGTCGCGGTGAGAAAATTTCCTACTGGTGGGGAGTTCTCTATCATCGGGCGGATGACCGTCTCGGCGTTGATCTCTATGGAGCCGCCCGTCGCGGGCGCGTGAGCGTTGCCGTCGCGATAGACGTGTTGAACTTGTGGGACAGAATCCGGCCCATTGCAAAAGAGATTTTTAAGTAAAAGGAGGTTTTCATGGCAAATTGGGACATCAATCACGTAGTACTGGTCGGGCGGATCGCCCATACCCCGGAACTCAAGTACACGCCAAACGGGCACACTACGGTCAAGCTATCCATCGCCGTATCCAACAAACCCGGCCCAAACGGAGAGGAACGGACCTCATTCATTTACGCCACGGTGTGGGGGAAGCAGGCTGAAAACCTTGTCGCCTACAAGAAAAAGGGCGACCAGATCGGACTCACCGGTGAACTCTGCGAACGTCGCTGGACCGCGCGTGACGGTGGAAAACGAAGCGTTCTGGAAGTCAATGTAGACCGAGTCCAATATCTACGCCCGAAGCAGGCAACGGATACGGGCCATTCTGTACCGGTGGAAGAACCGCCCGCTGACGATGAACTCCCTCCCACTCTCGAAGAACAGATGGGAGCCGGCGCCGCTGAAATGGAAAGGAACCTGGCCGGATTCTAGACCTGCTCCTGGAGGGGATAATGAGTTATCGGTACCTTGACCAGATCATCGATATATGCCGGGGCGCGCCAGCCCCGGCTTTCATGCATTTTTCGAGCGCGCGGCGGCTTCCGGACGGTTCTTTTGAAGAATGGTCCTCCAATGTCGATCCGGTTGATCCGATGGATAAAGTCACCGGGTACCGTTTCACTGAGTTGCGGAGAGCGTCCAGAAACGGAAGGGAAGTTCTCTGCGCGATTTCGCTCTTCGGCGATATTCCCCAGGCGTCAGGGCGCGGGAAGCCAAAAGCGGCCCGAACGAAAGATAACGCGCGTTTCGTCTTCGACCTGTACTCCGACGTGGACAATACGGAGTACAAGGCCAAACGCGCCTCTCTGCAGGACGAAACCGAAAGAAGCAAATTTCTACTCGAATCACAGACCCGACTTTATGACAGGCTGACCGACCGGCTTAAAAAAGCGGGCCTTCTTCCTTTTGTCGCGATCCTCAATTCCGGGTCCGGCTACCATCTTCATTTCATTCTTTCGGAACTTTTTGACTTGTCTTTATCCTACGATATCGCCGGAAAAGCATCATCGGGAGCCGAGTACTATTCTTTCACGGCCAAGCAGTTGGTTGAACTGGTGGATGCAGACCCTTCCAAGTCGAACGTCAGCGATACCGGGAAATGGCTTCCGGGGACTTGGTACCACAAAGAGAAAAGCCCCATCGAAGTGATCGTCATGAAAGACGCGGAGCGCTTCGCCACGCTTGAGGAATTGAATAATCTCCTCGGAATCGCGCGGCTGAATCTTCCGGCTATTGAGAAAGCCGCGCGGCCGCTCGCGGATCAACCCGGCGTGTGGTCATTCGACGGAACTCCCTACACCGGAAAACCAGCGTATTCAAACGGCAATGGAACTTTCACCCACATTTACCCCGATTGGTCGATGAGGTTGAAAATTCCGACGGGCGCGAAAGACGAAGAAAATGAGGCGAAATTCAAGGTCATTCCCCTTCAGAACGACTGGGCAATCTTCCCGAAATGGCGTGTGGAAAAGGCGAAAAAGGACATTTACTACATTGTCGAAGCGCGATACAAGGAAGAGCGGAAACTGCTTTCCATCCCGCTGAACGCGATGAATTCAGCCGACACGCTGACGAAAATCTTGAACGAGAACGAAATCACCATGCACATCGGGAAAATGGCCTGCACACTCCTCTTCGCCTACATCAAGAACAACAGCACGACCATCCGGGCTGTCGATATCGAGGCGTCGCAGGAATTATATTCCTCGTTCGACTTCCTCTGCCGGAACGGCGTGGTTTATCAGTCGAGCGACGGCATCGTTGAAACGGGAAACGGGGGCGTGTTTCACCTCCGGGGCGCGGACATCGAGGGCGAAATGCGCAACGACGATGAATTCGTCCGGCCCGGTCCGGTGAACGCCCGCGCCGCCGTCGACGCTTTCAAAGGATTCGAAACTCGGCTCAACGCCGCCTACAAGGACAAGCGGATGAACTCGCTCTATCTGTCGTTTCTCGCCGCTGGTATGCTTCGCGACAAACTCGTGAAGAAATTCTCGGAGTTTCCATTTCTCGGCCTCTTCGGCGAAGGTTCCACCGGTAAAACCTCGCTGATGGAGTTCGCCCAGAGCATTTATAACGTAAAAATGATCACCGACCCTTCGGTGTTCCAGATCACCCGCAAGGCGGAAAATTTCAAAAACCACATCCTTCTGCTCAACGAAATCAACGGTCACGAGAAATTCATCCAGTACTTCAAGGACGCTTCCGGATCGGGTGAACGCACCCGCCAGACGCTTTCCGGCGACCAGCGGACCACCCATATCAAGAACAGCATCATGTTCAGCACCAACGAGGTCTTCTCCGACGACGCGCTGGACTCTCGCGTGATCCATCTCAAGCTGACCACCGACAATATGTCAGATCCGCTTACCTTCGAAGACCTCAAGAACTACGTGGATGACAACAAGTTCGATATTTTCATGGGCTTGTACGAAAAGGTCCGGGGAATCGACTTCCAGGAGCTGGTGAAAACCATCCGGCAAGTGAGAATGACCATGACGCAGTTCGTGAAGAACTCGCGCGTGGCGACGCTTTATTCCATCCTCATCGCGGTCGGAGCTACCATCGGACTGGATATCGACGCTTCGGAGATCATCTCCTACGCCGAAAAACGCATCGCGGCCAGCGGCGGAAGTCAGACGGAACTCGCCTCGGCCATTCTTGAATTCGTCATTGAGGACCGGAAGAAGGCGTTTACGTCTCCGCCCCAGGAGATGAGCGCCCCGCCGGAATACCTGTTCCCGCTGGCGGATCTGACAGCCTGGCTCAAGGTTCGGAATTTCGACCAGTTCGTCACCTCCCGATCGCTCGGGAAGGAAATCCGGAAAGGCTCCTTCGCCGAAACGGAAACCCATAACATGTACCACCATGACAAGCTGGTAAACGGGGTCTGGGTCAACGTGAAACTGACCAACGCCATCTTCAAGAGCCTGACCCACGGACTGGACGCGCACGGAAAAGTGATTCTCTACCGGATTGAACCTCAAGGCGGCGTACCTTCTACGCCTCAGCCAGCGTTTTGACGGGGCGGGTTGATGGCCAAGAAACGAAAGCGGAAGCCGAAATGGACATCCCGGCATCCCGACGTGCGAGAACTGCCGTTTTCCTACGGCGAGGCGGACAGGAAACAGGCGCGGCTCTACCTTATCCTGATCCACCTCAAGGACAACTGCCTCACGCGCCGGATGTTCGACGAACTGCGGCACGTCATTTTCGGGATGGTGGAATTCGGACTCAGAAAGGCGGACCGGGAGGACATCTTTCAGGCGTTCCTGACCAACGTCATCCAATCGAAAACCATCCTCCAGCCCTGGATGATCAACCGCTTTGTCCGTCAGCGGTTCTTGAACGCGATCCGGGACTGCGGGAAGCATCGGGTGCTGCTGAAAGACGACTTTTCACGATTCGAAAAATAGGAGGATTTATGAAAGAGAAAGAATCGTACGAACGAGCACCAATGATGTTCTACTACGGTGACGGAGAACCAGTCAGAATCTCACAGAAACAGGCCATCGAAATTATAGCGAGTATCATTATGATGGACGGGGTAATAGACTACGAGGGCACTCTCAAACTATTACGGAAAAAGGAGATGATTACTATGGCCTTTGGTGTAGAATTTGGATCACGTTCAAAATCAGAGCCGTTAGAACAGCGACGGTAAGAATAATGTCTTTGACGACAAGGACGGTGGTACTGGTTTTCAGGCCGTTATACCAGCCGGTCAGCATGAACTCCAGCCCGTCCCTCGTCAAAGGATAGCCCTTCGCCGGGTCGTAAAAAACCCCCGTCGGACCATCATTGTTGCCGGCATAGATGTTGACCGCGATATACCCGAATTTCGTCAGTTGCTCGGCCATTTTCGCGGTAGGCTGGTCTTCCAACTTAAAGGAACGGTTCGCGTCATAATGCGCAACCAGAGCGCGGAGAAATTGCTTTTCCGACATGCCCGGCTTTGGCGCTTTGACCTTTTTTCTCTCTATTGGCTGCATAAGTACCTCCTATAGTTTCCCCTTCTTCTCAAGGTAGGTCAGGATGCAATGCTCAATGAACTCATTGCGGGCTTCATATTCGCCGTTAATTGCTTCATCCAAAAGTAATAACAGATCAGGATTAATTCGGACAGTAAAAGTCTTTGTTTTTCCATGGGTCAAATCTCGAAGTTTTTTTGCATCCATAACAGTCCCCAGTTTTTAACCTCAGGGTTAATAACCCTCTAAATTATCGGGCAAAAATTATTTTTTATCCACCTATTGACAATAGACTCGATTGGGATTACAATATGAGTATACATATTGAGTAGTCATTTTCCGAGAGTCAGTGTTTATCACTTAGGTTAGAGCGATCCGATCGTCACCGTTACCGATCGGAGCTTCAACGCTCTTTCCAACAGGCCCATCTTCCAGAGTAACGGCTGGGGGGTGGGTTATTTTTTTGAATTGCCCAAAGGAGGACAATATGTTGGAAAAGGTTGTTACCGGGAAGCTGGATGTGGTAGCGCAGAGCAAGGAGCAATTCTGTGTGGACTTCGACGAGGCTTGGGGATGGATCGGGTACGCCCGGAAAGATCACGGTAAAAGAACTCTTGAATCCAACTTTAAAGAAGGTGTGGATTTCAAGCTCCTCAATTCGGGGGAGTTGAAGGGAGACAAGAAGATAAAGACTTCGGCCATTATGTGGCCTGAAGCTACCCTCCTGAAAGGCTCCGCGTAAAATGCGGGGCCTTTTCTTTTTGCCCGCCCCGCGCCCCGAACCACCCCGGAGTCTTTTCGCCGCCCTCCGGTAGTCCCGTGTAAACATCGTCTTCTTCCCTGTAGTGCAAAAGATTTTCATTTTACATGAAGAACAGGGTAACGAATGTAAAAACTTCCAGCAAAAACCCTCTTTTGTGATGATACAAAACCCTTCCCTCACATGAATAATCACATTTCTAATCTTATATATATCAATGAAATAAAATAAGAAAAATAGACATGTGAACGTGTGAACGAGAAAAAAGTAAGTTTCCAGTTTTCACGTTTATTTTACAGGAAAGGGGTTGTATGTAAAATGGACAATAAAAGAGGGGGGAGGCGCTGAAAACACGCTCACATGAATGGCATAGCTTACATGAAAGCCATATTATTATGTTAGGCAATAAGATAAGAGATTTTCATTTCACTCACATGAAAATCCGTGTGAGTGAAACCGGAAAAATCATGCATTTTCTTTCTCGCGCATTTTACATGCCGGTGTTTATCACTGCATGGGAAAACCGCAAAAGCCGTGTAAAAGTGCAAACAGGACACGGCCGCGCCAAAAATGCAGGAGGAGGCCTTGAACTACCCCGACTACCTCAAGATCGAGGCGGTGAAGATCTACAGCAACACCCGGAACGTGGACGCGACTCTCGACGAGATCCGGGACCGGCATCACGCGGTGGTATCCCGTCGGTCGCTCTTCCTTTGGGTGAAAGACCCTCGGTACCGCGACCCGGACAACTCCCCGGCGCCCACCCTCTTTCTCGACCTGACGGAGTACTCCAAGCGCGCGGAGGCGAAGAAGAAGGCTTTCAACGTCGCCGACCTCGTGGAGGCCAACAAGCAGTTCTTCGTGAAGTCGAATGAGAAGCTGGACAAGATCATCCGGACCATCACCAACGACCTTCAGCCCGAGGAGGTGAAGAAGCTCTCCACCAAGGACAAGATCAGCGCACTTTGCAAGCTGGAAGGGCTCAAGATCAAGAAGCACGAGTTCTTGTTAAGCCTTCTCGCCACGGCAGGGGAAAACGGCGAAGGATTGGAGAAGGCCCTGGCTACCCTCGCCGCCGACCTCAACGGCATCGAAGATGAGACCATCGACGCGGAAGTGGTTAAGGAAGGCGCAGAATGATCGACGTCAAGCTCACCTACGCCCGCGTTGTCTGGCTTATTGAGCATTGGTTCTCCATCCTCAGCGAACAGGAGGACGGCAGCTTCCAGATCATCGACTTCAAGCTGAGAAACTACCAGAAGCGCGCCCTCCGCGAGATCATCGAGAACGACGGCCGAAACATCCAGATCGAGAAGACGCGGCAGATGGGGTTTTCGTGGCTTCTCGCCGCTTGGTTCGCGCTTCTCATCCTTTTCTCGAAGAACGAGCAGCTACTGATCGTCGGAAAGACCGAGGAGTTCATCGATAACGCCCAGGTCAACCCGAACACGTTGATGGGAAAAATCAAGTTCCTTCTATTCAATCTCCGGGAACCGGCTATGAAGAAGCTCGCCGCCCGTTTCATCGAGGACAAGTACATGTTCATCCGCAATTCGCGGAACGGTTCAGTCATCCAGGGTGCTTCCGCTTCCGGAAAGTCCGGCCGAGGTTCCACTTTTACCCGCGTCTGGTGGGACGAGGTCGCCTTCACCCAGCACGACCACGAGCTTTTCAGTTCCATCTCGCCCAACTCCCGGCAGTTGATCCTCCTTTCGACGCCCCACGGGAAGAACAACGTCTTCTACAACATCAAGCGCCGGATCGAGGGTGGCGAACTGGCGAAACAATGGCACAAGATCCGAGTCCACTGGAGCGAGTACTTCGACCAGGAATGGTACGAGCGACAGAAGGTGAAGCTCGGGATGGACCCGGTACTGATCGCCCAAGAACTCGACATCGACTACGAGAGCAGCTCCAACGAGAAGGTCTTCTACACCTTTACCGAGGCGAACTTCAAGCCGACCGTTTTCAACCCGGAGTTGGCGGAATCCTCCATCCTCACCTTCGACTTCGGCATCCGCGACAGAACGTCGGGCAGCGTCCTCCAGCGCGACCGGGAAAACGACCGCTACTTCGTGCCGGACTGCTTTGAACTAACCAACGTTCCCTTCGAATTGGTCCTTCGCGCACTCTTCACACCGTCGGAATTCATCCTGGGCGAGATCCGGCAGAAGACCCCCGCCAAGTTCTTCGGCGGGTTCGAGCGGTTCTACCGGAACGCGATCACCCACAGCTACAAGCGGCTGGTCATCACCGGTGACCCGGCGGCCGGGCAGCGGTCCCAGCTTTCCGGCCAGTCCATCGCAGACGCCATCTTGCAGTTCTCGAAGAAAGTGGTGTTTTATAGAAGCGACATCGAGAGCGTGCTTTCCTTCATCCGTGCCAACACGGAAAAGATCGTGGTCGACGCCGGCTTGACCGGCTTCCGGGAGATGGTCGGGAACTACTCCTACGAGGTCAACCGCCGGGGCGAGCCCGTCGCTCCCCTTCACAACGAATTCAGCCACCTTGCGGACGGGTTCCGCTACGGGATGCTTTACTTCCGGGAATCTGAGGGACGGGCGCCCACCTATCATCATAACGAAGGGGGGCTGTTCAGCGTGACGGGGCGGAGGGTGTGAGGTCAGGACAGGAGCTTGTTGATGGACGCGATACAGCTATCCAGTTCATGTTCAAACGGTGTGTTCAGCGCTTTTTCAATCAGAAACCTTATTGAAGAATCTGATTGAGCCCTCTTTAAAGCTGTTCCAATGCTAAAAATGGCCTCTTTGCCGCCGCCTGTTCCAAACATATCACCTTCACCTGTGAGAAGCCAGTGGAGATTTAAGCGGTATTCAGAAGCCAGTCGGATCATTACATCGATGGGCACGCCCGAACGATCAGTTTCATAACTGCTCCAAGTAGTAACCGGGATGTCCAACCGTGCAGCTAGTTCTTGCTGAGTTTTACCAACTTCTTTTCGAAATTTTCTCAGTCGAATGAAGATTTCCATGTGGACTCCAAAAATAATTCCTGGAATCCTGTTGACAACTACAGGATTCCTGTATATAATATACTCGATAGGTAGATATATTCCTATTATCCAAGATTGTACGCCAATCCGGGATAAATTCACTACAAATTGTATACAAAAACAGGAGAAATCGCAAGAAGTCCGTGTTTATCAAAGGTGAGTAAAGGGAAGATTTCGGGTGACGGCATCACCGCCCGACTTCTTCTGGTTCTTTTGCCCGTATTCCTGAGTGATGCCAGGGGTACGGGTTTTTTGTTTTGAAATTCAAAGGAGGTGTCTGATGACACTGAAAGAGATCGCGCAGCTGGCGAACGTCGGAAAAACTACTGTGCAGGACTGGATTAAAAAGATGAACGAAAATCGTTCAGATCTGAACGAAAATGGTTCGAGTAACCTGAACGAAATCCGTTCAGGTATCTTGGAAAAAATTGCCAAGGCCAGGAAGGATTCCAAACCCGCCGACTTCACCCTGGAAGAAACTATCGCCATTGTCCGCGCCGGCGGGAATGAAACCCTCGCCAACCTCCTGGCGGAAAACGCCAAGGCCGCCCACCCGGAACAGGCTTCCATTAGCGGGGAGACCGCCCACGCCATCGCCTCGGAAATCTACCAGAGTTTCGCAATGAAGATCGTTCCCCTTATCGTGGAGGCCGTCAGCGGACGGAAGCCGTCGGCCCGGAAGGAACCGGAACAGAAGCGGCTTCCCGCCCTTCCCAACGCCGCCGCTGAACTCTTCGGCACCGCGCTCGGTATGCGCCTGGAGGACGTGGAGGACGAAATCCGCGCCATCAACGCCCGCGCCAAGACCAGCCCTACCGATTACTACACCGTCGCCGGGTACTGCGCCCTCAAGGGAATCAAGGTGGACATCAACCGCGCGTCGATCTTCGGCAGAAAGGCGGGCAAACTCTCCGCCGAGAACGGTTTCGACGTGCACGAGGTTCCGGACCCCCGCTTCGGACGCGTGAAGACCTACCCAATCGAAATCCTCGATCTGGTCTTCGAGAAGAGCGCGTCATGACCGCCGTAATGACAAAGGGTGTCCTGAAACTGGACACCCTAACCTTCCGGGATAACCCCCTGATGCTCGCGGCATTCGAGCGCGTAGCGGGATTGATGTACCGCACCCAGCGCATATTGACCGGAGAAGAAGACCGGAAACAGAAAATCCGGGCGGTGTTCGCCATGTGGATCGACGGCGTTCCCGGAATGTCGCCCGGCGACCTCGTGCTTTACGCCGACGGCGATGTAGGAGCAGACGCTCTTTACGTCGTCCGGAAAGAGGACCAGTATTACATCGGGAACGTCCAGTTCAAGCTGGACGGCGGGCCGGTCTTTCTGCAAAGAACTTTGGGCGGAGAACCGGTCAGGCTTGGACAACTCGCCGACACCCACATTGAGGGCCGGGTTCTCGGGTGGATGCATGTCCATCGATAGGGTTTTCCGTTCCACCGATTAAAAGGGCCTGCGAATAATGCAGGCCCTTTTTCATTTTTCAGCCCTTTCGCGGTGTTTATCACTATGTAATCGTTCCAGAGTTGGGAACGTGGATTGAAACATCACTGTATAGCCGACGAAAGGAGACGCGAGTGCCGCAGACCGCAGCTGAGATATTCCTGAGCAAGC
>Ga0209728_1000861_pt1 | contig 21338 bp, 27 predicted proteins | sample RifGroD1_FD_183997 | JGI IMG/M metagenome (GOLD analysis project Ga0209728, IMG submission 183997) | Groundwater microbial communities from Rifle, Colorado, USA - Groundwater D1 (SPAdes) (version 2) | ecosystem: Environmental > Aquatic > Deep subsurface > Groundwater | place: Rifle, Colorado... | reverse complement strand
ACAAACAACCGGCATTTAAAAACGCTAATTTTGATTTTTCAGAATGAACATCTAAGGTTAAAAATTCTCTTACTCCGGTAGTTGCTAAGACTTTAGAAACTACTTCAATAGCATTAGGATCACCGAATGTAGCTACTCGATCTTGTCTTGCATAAGGTAAATATGGAATAAAAATTTGATGAAGTTTGCCTTGTACTGCGTTGCAATACATAAGCAATTTAATTAAATCAGCACTACTTTGAATACGAAATAATAATGGATGTGGAGGGTAAATTAGATAACCATCTTTAGATTCAGCTCTAACCCCAATTTCCCCCGCAGGATATTGCCAACTTTTAAATAAATGGTCCATAAAGTGAATTACCTTTTTTTGTGATGCTCGGTTGGAAAAAGGCAAAACCGAGCACCGGGACTTTACACTCGAACAGAATCATACCAAATCGCGAAAACTCGTCCAAGTCGTTAACAGTTAAATCAAAATTTGATCAAATAAATTTGCTATAATTATAATAGAGGTGAACTTGATTAAAGTTGCCTATTGTAATCTCTTGGATCAAACCTCGCCTTGTGATGAGGAATCTAAGGAAGGAGGTATAAATGAGCAATACAGTAGCTATACGCTATCGTAGTTATCTTCCTGGTTCCGGTTTCGATTCTAACGGAAGCCCGGTACAAGGTAAGCAACAGGTTGTGGGTGTTATTACGGTAACTTCTGCTGTTGCTGGTGAATCACTTCCGCCTTCTAAAATTGGACTTTCAACAATCGATTACATTGATTTAAAAGTTCAACAGGGAGTAGGCGGACAAAACGGTCAACCACGAACTGCAGAATATGAATATGGCGCTCAAGAGTTTTATTTATTTGAAGACAACGCTACAACTAATTTAATTGGCGATAGTGTTACCGTTCGTTTCAATGCTTTTGGCGACTCTACGTTTAACGCGGAATTCCTATAAGCTAAATAAAAACTAAATAAATGAAAGGAAAGGGCTCTATTCACCCGAGTAGAGCCCTTAATTTTTTTATGGAAAAAATAATCTGTCAAAAATGCGGCAGACGTTTTGAGAGAAAATCAATACAAGGAAAAAAACCTTTAAGGTGTTCTTCTTGTAGAGAAAAAATTAAAGACGAATGGAGGTTAAACAATGGCGGCAGTGACCGTATCTCACGCAGATAAGAGTTTTATTGCTTGTCTTGGACCGTTCTACATTGAAGTAGTTCACGTTCAAAGCCCAAGCAATGACGACACTTATTCCAGTAAACTTGCTTCTCCTAGTTTTGCAGTTCTATTGCCAGCAGGCGATGCTGCGAATTCAATGAATTGTTCAGCTAGTGTTTCAGGCAAGACCGTAACGCTACGTGATCCAGTTTCTTCGCTCAATCACGTACTAATTGTTTTCGGCAATAACCTCACTTAGAATGTATAATATCGAAGGGAGGATATATTATGAAGCTACCTTTGATATTAAGAGGAGAAGGTTATTATAGAAAACTAGAACCGGGAATTGATATTCCTTGTTGGACAATAGACGCGGTTCAAGCAATTGATCCGCGTCTATTTTTCGTTTGGCATCCGTATCAGGTTCTTTATGATGACTTAATTAATAACTATAGCGGATCTATTGAAGATCCGAGATTTACAATAGGACGACAAGAACAATATGGAAGCGATTTAATTTTTGGATTTGTTTTAACAGACGGTAAAGGTAAACCTAAAATTGATGAACATTGGCATTTGTGGAGGCTTTGCGATAATCATGGATGGGCACATATTTTAAAATTACAAAGTACTAATTATGATTATTTGAGAATATTTGTTGATCGTTTATTTCTTCAAGCACAAGTTACTAACAAATATGGTACTAGAGGTTGGAATCGATTTTTAAGAACTGAACAAGTTGTTGAACAAGAAATGAAAGAAAAACAAGCTATGAATGTTTTTCAAGATCGTAGTGATGAAAATCGTTTCTTAATGCGGAAAGCTTATGAAAATTTTCAACGTGGAATTATAAATGCCACAAATCCAACAAAAGATATTATTACTAGTTTTCCAGGTCAAACAAATAGATCTAGAATTATTAGACCATTGACAGACGATGAAGGTGGAATTGTTTAATGAAAGTAGACCGTTGTCAAAATTGCGAAGTTGAATTAGATAAATGTTGGAATTGTGGGCAAGTTCTAGGAGAAGAAATGGAAGAATATTCTCCACAAGATTCAATGCTTAAAAAATTAAAAAGACCTATAGGGAGAGGTAGTATTGTTATAAATCCAAAAATCAATGAATAATGGCAGAATTCAAAACAGCGAGATTAAACCAAGAAATCCGATTACGCAACTGGCCTTCTGGTCGAGTGAACGTTTTGCGTTTAGCTGTTCAACAATTAGAAGAATCTTTAAACAGTTCACTTGCTTCTACTGTTGTTCAAACAGAACGACGTAAAATAAGCGATCAAATTCCGTTTATTTTAGATTTAGCTGTTAACCCTGGTTTTCGTCAAGCAACTGCTACATGGTCCGCTCCTCCGGGACTAGGCACACATCCATTAAGACAACTTTTATTTTACGAATTACAATATGACGGTGATCCTACCTTTGCTAGTCCTACCACTGTAACGACTTCACAACCAAATTTTGCAATAGCAGGAGTGTCTTTAGGTTCTTCTTTATCAGTACGTATACGTGTAGTTAATACTTTCGGGGATGCTAGTATTTGGTCCTCTGTAGTTAGCGTAACAATTGCACAATCAAGAATTCAACAAACATTATTAGATGATATAACTATGCGTTTAGAAACTCCTGTTGGAGTTTGGAAAACAATTTTAGAAAATGATTTTAATCCTGTTGATGCTAAATTATGTATAAATGCACAAATAGCTTTAGCTGGTTTACATTTTGATACTGATAGAATGGCTGGAGCTGTTGTTAGAAAAACTTTATATGGTGGTCCATCTTATGCACAATTTAGATGGCGTATTGGAAGTTTTAATGATGCAACGGAAACTTTTGATTTAGCTGAAACTGGACAACGAACTATTCTTTCAAATAGACCAGGATATACTGTAGCTTCTGATAAATCTAGTGTACGCAATCCTTTAGCATTTGGTACTTTTATGACTGAATTTATAACTATTACACCAGGAATAGAAGCTAGAGTACAACTTCAAGCATGTAAATTAGTAGGAACAGAATGGTTAGGCGAAACTAGATCTAGATCATTACAAACGAGCGATCCTGTTGTTGCAGTTAGATCAGGCAAAGTCATTGAAGTGCTTCAGGATATTTAATGTCTAGCAAATCTACAGATAGATTACAAAGCGGATCTAGAATACCTGTTCGTGGACTATCTTCTTTATTTAAACAATTAGATCCAGGTAGTCAAAATTTATTAAGAGACGCATTTGTAGATGCGGAAGATTTCGTCGGAATAAATAATATAACAGTACCAGAAAGACGTACTAGAAGAAAGATAACAGGAAGAATTCAAACTATTAGATTAGAAGCAGAATCTAATCTTCTTGGAGCTTTTTTAAAATGGAATCGTGTAAATGATAAAAAAGTTAGTCAATACGAAATCCAAACTTCAAATAATAATGTTTTTAGCGATCCAGATACTTTTCCTTCATTAGAAAATTTTTTTGTTTTAGAAAATATTCGAGCTGTTGTTTTTGCAAGAGTTAGAGCTGTTACATTTAATGGCGATACAGGACTGTGGTCTAATGTCGTAAAAGTTAGACCAAAGATATCTGCTCCTGAAGCTTATTCAATTAGTTTTTATCAAGGATATCTTGATAGTGACTCTGATCCTCGTTTAGCTAGACAATTTCTTTATAGCGGAGGAAATGCAAAAACACATTCTGCCTTTTATACAGTTATATCTGACACATTTTATGCAGATAAAGAAACAGGAGGTCTTTCAATATGGGGATATTTAAGTTCTAGATTAAAAAATTTTAGAGATTCAGAAAGAATACCTTGGGATCGTATTAGATTTAAAGTAAATGGAATTACAAGAACAGATGCTTATATTCCATTTTGGGTAATTAATTATGATGATGATAATTTTCACGATGGTCAAAGAGATCCTAATGAAAATTTAATGAGTTTTTATTCTAAAGCCGGGTATACTGCTAGTTTTGGTCCTTATGCTGTAACTCTTCCAAATACAATTGAAGGATTTGGGCCAAATGATCCTTATAGCGTGTATAATAGACAAGCATCAGATGGTTTATTTTATTGGAATGATCCTAATAATGCTGCAAGATGGTCTAGATTTGATGAAGCTCAATTAACAGATATCGATGATGATGAACCACATCATGAAGCTAATGCTTTATCTGTTATAGAAAATGCTAAAACTGATTATTTAATATTTAGAGATTTTAAATTTAATATTCCAAACGATAGAGTAGTTGTAGGTATTGAAGCAAAAATTAAACATAGACAAAATAATGAATATAAAAATCCTATACCTTTAGATAAAGGTAAAGCATTAATAAATATGCCATTTACTACTATAACTGGATTAAGTAATCCGGATATATTAGAAGATTCTAATGGTAGATTTTTATTTTTTAATAGTGCTACAGATGTATTAGAGACATCTTCATTAAATATTGGATTAACTGAAGGTGGCGGATTTACTATAACTGCTTGGTTAAATAATAGTAGATTGACTTTAACCGCCGGTGCTACTAATCGCGAATCAATATTTGAAATGGCAAGTGACGATAGTTCTATTTTTGCTAGCGGAAATCATTTAGCTATAAGAAGAAATTCAGGAGCAGCTTCTGACGAATTAAGAATTGACTTTAAACGTGTAGGAGATAATTTAGAAATATTTAATATATCAAATTATTTTAATACTGCAAACGCTTGGATACATTTAACTGTTCGATGGAACGGTACTAATCAATTAAGTATATTTAAAAATGGTGCAAGTTTTTCTACTCAAACTACATCTGGAGGTTCTTTTAAAACTGCTGATAGAGTTTTTCAGGTTCAAATTGGTGATGTTTTCGGGCTATCAGATCAATGTTTTAGAGGTGGAATATCGCAAGTAGCTTTATTTAATAAAGCATTAACAGATGCTGAAATTGAAGATATTGCTAGAAGTACTGGAAATTTTAAAATTGATTTAAGAAATAATTTTGGTGATTATCAAAGTGCAGATAAATTACTTCATTATTGGTTATTTTTACCAGATCAAGCAGATATAAGAGATTCACGTATTCATTTAATAGATGAAACAGATACTATTAGAACCGATTTAGATAACAAAGCTATAACAGATGAATCTTGGCCTAGATTATCTACTTTTTTTTATACAGATCTTAGACAATTTGGTATTTTACCTTTAGGATTATCAGACGGTATTCCTCATGATAATCATTCTGCTATTGGTTATGAAGTTTATGGAGGAGAAGATGATTTATGGGGAGGTGCATGGACACCAGAACAAATTAATAATTTCTATTTTGGGTTAGCTTTACAAGCACAAAATATTCCATTAAATGGATTTGCTGGAAATGCTTATGTTGATCATGCAAAATTAACTGTTTACACAACTCCATTAAGTGATAGAAGTGTAAACGTGCAACTTGAAGTAGCTGCAGCTAGTGATTTTTATTTACCGAGAGAAATATATGGTTCTCTATGTAATATAATATCTTTAGGACAACGTGATGCAGATGACGTAGACGATTGCTAATATGCCAAAAGATATCTTTGCAACAAGAACTCCGAGCTTTAGAGCTAAATTAAATAAAATTCAAGGTTTAGACTCTGACGAAAAAGCTTTACTTCAAAGAATTGGAGCTTTACTAGACACATTCACTATTGCCCAAAAACAAACTTCTAATCCTAGACAAAGAAGAAGAAAAGTAGAAACTAGTGTACCTAGACCACAAAATGTAACAATTAGTGTTATAACAGGCGGAATTCAAGTATCGTGGAGTAAAGTTGACGTTTCGGAATTAGATTTTTATGAAGTTCAAGTTGATGAAGATTCAGCTTTTGGAAATCCAGAAACATTTCCAGTTATTCAAGATAGAATAAGTTTACGTACAAATCCTATTACAGGAAGTATTTTTGCAAGAGTAAGAACTGTTCTAAAAAATGGTGATGTAAGTTTATATACTTCAACTATAAGTGCAGTCGTTTTAGATTCTTCTATATTTAGTTGTGACCAAGATCATATCGAACCTGATAATACAACAACTGTTTCTCCTAAATCTACATTATTAGGAGCAGCTTTTAGCTCTGAAGGAGATAATCAAGCATTTATAGGAACTGGAGCTTATATTGGTCCAAGTCCTTTACTTTTTAGCGACGATGATCAGTTATTATCTAATACTAATATTCGTCATGAAGTTACTTTAAATTTACATGAAAGCGAAAATCCTTATCCAGGAATAGAAAGATTAGCTCCGACAATAGGAGAATACATAGACGCTGACGCTTTTTATACTTATTCCCCTTCATTTTATGCTAGATTTGCTTGTTTGCCTGGAACTTTTACAGATTTTTTTGAAAATGTAGAAATCGATTCAGATCCTTCACAAGTAGATATAGAATTTTTAAGATATAGAATAATAAATAATTTTTATTTTCCTAATTTTAATCAATCTGGAATTGTTATGAATGCTACTTTATCTAATATTAGATTTTAGTATAATTTATTAGGATGCAACAATCTTACGCTGAAAAAGCTGCTAGAGAACGTTTAGCAATTTTACAACAGCAGATGACTGAAAATACACAATTTCAATCTGCACTTTCAAATAAAGTTAAAAATTTAAGAAGAAAAGATTTTGAACAACAAATCCAACCTTTATATACACAAGTAGAATTTAAAGGCGGACTTTTAGCTCCAAAACGTTCAGATAGGGTATGGGGAAAAATTACTGGGCCTAGAGGCTTAAAATCTGGCGGAACTACAGGAACTATGTTGGGTTCATTTTTACCTTCTTCTTCCTCTAAAAAAGAAAAACCAATTGGATTATCAGGAAGCATGAATATTGTAAGTCCTTCTGCACAATGGACTACAGAAGGATATATGGAGACTGGACCTAAAATAGAACCTTTAATTTCTCAAGAAATTAAAGGTACTGTTCAAAGTAAAAGAAGAAACAAAAGAAAAGGTTTTATTGATTCAAATCAATTTAAAGTTGAAAGGTTAAATTATCCTGGAGAATAATTTTGGCAGACGATCTACAAACATTTAGAACTAGAATACGGCGTTATCTAAGAGAAACTAACGCAGATACTTCATTTTGGACAGAGCCGTTTTTAAATCAAATGTTTAATGCTTCCTATAGACATCGATGCGCCCAATTAATTATGGCGTTTGAAGGATTTTTTACTCAAGTTGCAACTAGAGATTTAACTGCTGATAAAGATACATATGGGTTACCAGAAGGTACACAAAGAGTTTTAAAAATAGAATTAGTGCGAAGCGATGGAACAACTGTACCGTTGGAGCGATGGGAAAGACATGATGAAAGTAATCCTACCTCCACAAATTCTTCAGTTGGAGATAGTTATTTGCCTAATTATCGACCGCTTTCTAATGGATTTAAATTAGAACCGGGACCGACTGAAACGGTAACGGACGGGTTAAGAATAGAATATTCTGGAGTTCCTGTAATTTTGTCTGCAAATGCAGACAAGCTCCACCCTAGTTATCCAGAACTTTTAGATGAATTATTAGTTTTAGATACAGTCGTTTTAGCTTTGCAAGCTGAAGGTGTTCATGAAGCAGGACCGCAAGCTGCTATTTATAGAATGAGAAGCGAATGGGAATTTCAATTTGAAAGATTTATTGAACAAAGATTTGTTTCCAGAGATCGTATTGATCCGTTCATAGTCGGTCCTGATATTGATTATTAAAGGAATCCATTGAGACAAAAACTTGACTATATCGATCTTGAAAATTGGCGTCGATAATGCTCAATTAGTTGTAGCAAAAAATACTGATCATTTTTCTGAATATGGCGCTCTAACCAAACCTCCAGGCATGTCAAGAATTCTTTCTTCTATTTATACGGAAAGCGCCGCCGCTAGACAGATATCATGGGTAGGATTTTATAAAGCACCAGATTTAAACGGGCAAATTTTACGTCATGTTATAGTAGCCGCAGGAACTAAACTTCATAGAATTGATTCTGGATCATTAACTGCTTTAACTGGTTCTAGCGACCATGCAGTTCCTTCTGCTAGAACTGAAGGGTTATTTGCAACTTCTGCTCAATTCGATGATTTATTATTGATTCAAAATCAAGATCCTGATCTTATTGGAAAAGGAGATTTCCCTGTTAAATATGATGGAAGTGAAATTCAAAGATGGGGTTTACTAGCACCTGGAAGTCTTGAAACGGTTCGAGAAACTTTTAGTTCTGCTTCTAGTTTTACTACTTCTGGCGTTACTGCTTCAAATGAATCAACTACTACCCAAGATGGAGCAGCAGTAAAAATTAATAAAACTTCTACTTCTCAAGTAAACGGTGATCTTACAAAAACTATTGCTGCAGTTAGTATTGACAATACTATTACTAATCGTGGATTAATTTATATTTATATACCTAGAGGTCAACTTAAAAATTTTGCTGAAGGCTCTACTAAAGCTGTAGAAATTTTTCTTGGCCCTGATCTTACAACAAATTATTATACTTTTTCTAAAGATAAAGGATCTTTGTTTGAAGGTTGGAATGCTATATTTTTAAATTTCTATAATAAATTAAATAATGAAGCAACAGCTGCAGAAGATATAGATGATCCGGAAGTTACTATTACTGGATCTCCTGGGACGAGCAGTCTTAATAATTTAAGATTAAGAATAAATTCAGCTACTGCTAGCACAACTATTACAGGTGTAGTATGGGATAAATTTGTAACCTTTGATAAAGGTGCTTTAGTTGCTACTGAATCTTCTAGTAGTGCGTCACTTAATACATTTAAAATAAATTCTAAATATAAATATAAAGTTACATTTGTAAATAAATACGGTCATGAAAGTAACGCAGGCCCTGAATCAAGGCTTATTAAACTTTCAGCAGCTAAAGATCAAATTGATTTAACAGATATTCCTGTTTCTACAGACCCACAAGTTGTAGCTAGAAAATTATATAGAACCGTAAATGGAGGTGAAATATTTTTATTTCTTGATACTATAGAAAATAATACTGTTACTACTTATTCTGACATTACTTCAGATATTTCTAATTCTGTAGGAGTACCTCAATTAGGACAAGTATCACCGCCACTTGAGGGTGATATTTCTGATGATAATAATCCTCCTCCACAATCAGGTATTGTATTCAAATGGCAAAGAACAGTTTTCTTAGCCGGTATGCCTGATAGACCGGATGTTATTGTTTGGAGTGAAGATGATGAACCAGAAAGTTTTCCGACTTTAAATGAATCTAGACTTGATGCTAAAATTACTGCAATATATGAAGCTTATTCTGGTCTGGTTATTGAAACTGAATTAGGAAAATGGCAAGTTTCAGGAGATAATCCAGACTTTCAATTTAATAAAGTAATTAATAATATCGGGTGTGTAGGTCGGAGAGCGGCTGGAGAAGCTCGTGTAAGCGGTTATGCTGTCGATAGGGATGGTGTTAGACTTTATGATTTAAATAATCCTATAAAAATTTCTGAAGTTATTCGTGATAAATTCGACGGATTTAATAAACAAAATATTGAATTAATTCATAGTTGCCATTCTAAAAATAGAAATGCAATTTTATTTTTCATTCCAGATTCTGCAGGTGATTATACTTCCAATAATTTTATTTATCAATATCCATTAGATCAGATTGCAAACGGATATTGGTGGCAATTAGATTTACCTAGTTCTGTTAATCCATTACATGTTAGAGAAATTGAAGATTCTAATGGTGATTTTCATTTATACATGGGTGGCGATGATGGAATGATTTATGAGTTATTTAATTCTGACAGTAAGAATTGGATAAACGCTGGCGGCTCTACATCTGCAATCACATTTGAAGCGACAACCGATTGGATCAGGCTTGCTGTTGCCTCTAACGTGAGAGATCCGGAGAGGAGCGCCGGTGCCTATTCGGGCCGAATACAACCCAGGTTTATTGAATTAAGATATTCTGGCGATGCTAGTACATGGACTGTTAAAGTTGATACTGGTAATGGACCTTCTCAAACAACACCTACTGGTACAACAACTGTTTCACTTGCTTTTGCTTCCGGAGAAACAGCTTTACGTTATCCTGTTCCACCAATTCAAGCGGGAGAATATGTTAAATTAACAATTAAAAATGAACAATTAAATGTAGCAGGTACAATTACTGGATTACGTTTATATTATAATGTTCAACCAGGTACTTTCCCAATTGAAACAGGACAATTAATAGATCAAAGTCCTTAAAGAAAAGGTAAAATAAATTATGGCATTTCCATTATTAGCAGCAGCCGCAGCAGCAGCTAGTTCTTCCGGTGGCAGTGGCGGAGGCGGAGGGATTCCTTTTCCTAAATTTGAATTAAGTGCTTCCGGAAAGAAAGGAAAGAAAAGAACTGCTGCTATTGCTAAAGGTTTAAGCGCTATAGCAGCAGCACAACCTGAAGAAATTAGAACACGACGGACGGCCGCTGAACAAACATATTCAAATGTTTTAGCAAGACTCGGTGCCGAAGGTACTTATGATTTACCAAGCGGAGAAGCACAAAGCAGTACTCCTAGTTTATTAGGAGAAGAACAAGGTGATATTTTCAAAACGGAAAAAGCTAAAGGTGCTTTTGCTAGAGATATTGATAAACGCTTCCATGACGAAAGCGTTATTCAAGATATAACAAGTCTTGATCCAGAAAAAGCCACTAAAGCAATTGAAAAAAGTACTCAATTTAGAATTGCTTCTAGATTAACAGCCGAAGCTGAACAATTTGTTGCACGTAAAGGTCCACTTTATGATGAAATGTTAAATAATTTGCAACTTCCAATTCTAGAAGGCGGTGCTACTATAGCTCGTGAAAACGCTGAAGCATTACGTAGACAATTTGCAAAAGGTGGAGCTGCTCGCCGTTCTGCATTTGAAACCGTAGAAAAAATGCGATCGCAAGAAAGAATTAATTCTCAAACAATGCAACAAGTTTCTAATATTAGATTTGGTATTGATCAATGGGCGCGTGGACATGCTCAAGATGTTTTAAAATTTGGTCAAAATTGGGCCTCTAATTTAGGAGGTATTCGTGAAAGTTATAATAATGCTATGGATATGGCATCTCAATTAATGTTAGAAAGTGCTTTACCTATTATGGCAGAGTATCAATCAAGTGCTATGGCAGCTAGAGCAGCAGCAAGTCAAGCTCAACGAAATAAATTAGGTAGATGGATTTCTGGCGCTGCTGGTATATTTTTAATTGGCGCTTCGATGAGTAAAACAATTCCAACTGATATTACCGGCGGAAGCGGAGGACCGACTACTAATATTATTCGTGGAGGGTCAACTGCTGCGACATCAGCAGCCGCTCCATCAGGTGGAGGGAGTCTTTTTCAAAAAACAGGACCGACAGGATTATCAAAACTTAAATAATGCCATTTCCTATGACTAAAAATGCTTCTCAACCTGCATCTCCGCAACAAACTACACAAGGTAGCGGACCTAATGCTGAACTATTTGGTACTGGTGTTGCTCTTATCGCTAGCGCTTTACCTAGCGGAGTAAGCCCAGAACAACGTCAATTAATCACGGGAGCTGGTATTACCATTGGAAGTATTTTACAAGATAGATTTTTCCAGAATCAAGCCAAAGAATGGGAAACAAATGAATTAGCATCATATAAACGATCTAGTATGGAATTTTATAATCAACTTACAACTATAGATATTCCTCCTGATCAAACTGCTAAAATGGCTATGGATTGGCAAATGCAAGTTTTTGATCCTTTCATGACACAAACTGGAATAAAATATGGTAAAAATCCATATATAATGGCAACTATATCAGAAGCAAAAGACCGTTGGCTTAAAGGTCTTGATCAATTTATGGGATGGGAAGACAAAGCTTGGGATCGTTCTAAACGAGAAGAAACATATGAAACTAATCTTGCCGGTAAAGAAGCTGCAACTGAAAGTCAACTAGCTGACGTTGAGTACAAAAAAGCACTAACAGAAAAAACTAGAAAAGAAACTAGTCTTGTTGGTCAAGAGAAAGATCCATTTACTGATTGGGCTATACCACCTCAATATTGGGGTGAAGATTTTGCAGGAATGCATACTACATTTGTAAATCAAAATTTAGACCCTAAAGTAGCGCAAACATGGGATGCTCAAACACTTGATACTGCTATAAAACAAGAAATTCGTAATCGTCGATTTAGCGGCAATCCACTTAGACCAGATCAAAGAAAATGGGGTGAAACAACTGCTGAACAAGCTAAACAATTAGGTATCGCAAGCGATGAAGATGTAATTCAATCAGAATTTCAACAAGATCCTGATAAGTTCAGAAGAATGTTGGAATATGGACGTTTAATAAAATCTATGCCTCCTGTCTTAGCTAAAGCGTTACATGGTGACACTTATGCGGATGTTATTCCATTCTTTGAAGGTAAAGCTGGAATTTTAACTCCAGAAGAAAGAATTAGAAAAAATCCATTAGTTGGCGATGTGCCTATGAATAAGATATTAACAGTAGCTACTGGATTACCAGAAACTGAATTTGCTGAAATTGAAACACCTGAAGATTATATTGAAAATATACTTCCTGAAATTGATGATTATGGAAAACTAGGTCCTCTTTTTGCAGACAGCTTTCAAAATGCAGTTCAATCAACTGAATATGGATCTCAATTAGTTTCTCGTTTACCTACTGACGCTCCGGAAGGCGGAAGATATACTGAATACAGAGTAATTGAAACTTATGAAGATGTGAAAACTGCTATACTTATGGATCTTCATAATAAGATTAATCTTATTGTAGCTAGAGATCCTACTTCTAGACCAACTAGAGCTAAACTCGATATTATAGTTAAAGCTTTAGTTGATAAATTTGCTCCACAGGTTGTACAAGAGCTTAATTCAAGAAAAGACCCTAAAGATCAAATTCCTATGCCTAAACGGCGTGCTGCGGCTAAAAGTAAAAAAGGAATCATTTTAAGGGGATTTGAAGCCGCTAGAGACTTAGCGCCCGATTGGTTCTCTACTACAGAGTCTTCAGGAGAAGTTGAATTATAATGTCTTCACCGTTCTTATTAGAACCTCCTGATTACAGCGAAATGGCTCAAGATTTAGTCGAAAGCTATCAATCTTTTGAAGCACAGCCACTTTCAGAATCAGATATTCTACCTCCTAAAGATCCTGTTGATCCTGTTGCAGATGTAGCTAATTTATTATTTGGTGATGAAATGGCGGCAGTAGGTGCAAGTTATGATAAGAAAGGGTTAAAATTTGAATTAGAAACTTTTACTGATGCTTGGACAGAACATCCTTTAATAAGTGCTGTAGCAACTGCTACATCTTTAATACCTGTATTAGGCGCAGCAAAAAAATTAAGAAGAGCAAAAGGTTTAAGTAATATTAATGATGATTTAATTAAACAAGCTGGATGGGTAGATGAAGGTGTAGATTTAGCACAAATGTCTGATTATGATAAAGATATAGCTCGAATTAATATACACCACTTAGCAGAATATAAAGATACAAGTGCTCGTAGAGCAATACTTCAAGATCCAGAATTACGAACTAATGCTTCTCCAAAAGAACAAGCTAAATATTGGATTGATAAAGCTTTTACAAATACATATTTAGAACACGTTGACCCAGTTAATTCATATAATATTAGAGCAGAGTGGGCAAAGGGTACTAGTGCTATTCTTGCGGAAAATGGACATCTAACTAGACATCTTAAAAATCTTCCACCAGATGATCCGATCTTAGGATCACAAATAGTTAGAATGCTTCAAGATCCTAATGCTATAAATGATATTCCTGAAAAATATCGAGAAGCTGCTTTACTTTTTGCGGAAGATAAAAGAAATTTAGATTTAATAACTAGAGCTGAAGGTTTTATTTCTAAAGAAGAAGCTGAACATATTGGGGATGTATGGGTTTCAACAACTCGTGAAGGAACACAAACCGATCTTGGAAAATTTACCACAATATTAGATCGAACGCCTTCAGGTGAAACTCGTGTACTTAAAGTACCTAAAACTACTTCTCCTAATTTATTACAAAGGAAAGCAACTAAAGAAGAAGTTAAATTATTAGTTGATAAACAATATGCAGCGGAATTGCTTTCAGCAGGAGAAAAAGATAAAGCTCTTAGTATATTAGAAGGTAGTAATTTTAAAGACGCAAGAAAATTAATTAATGACGGTGATTTTGGAAGCGCTATTAATTTATTAACTAGTGAAGGAAAAGTTGACTTTACTGCAAAATCTTTAACTTATAATACATTATTTCAACAAAAATTATTATTTGAAAATTTTAGAATGATTCGTGACATCGCCCTTAATCCAAGTCTAACAAAACCAGGATTAGAAATTGCAAAACTTTCAGCACGTGATAAAAAGAATTGGATGAAATTAGATGCTCTTCCTGGAAGTGATAGATTACGTCGAATGGTTGCAGTTTCTAAACAAATAGATCCGTCTGAAGTTAAAGAACTTGGATGGGTTCCTAAATCTACATTTAAAGAATTGAAAGAAATTACAGGCGGTGAAGCTACTGAAGCTGTTGGCGGATGGATGAGTTTCTTAAGTGCTATTCATAAAACATCAAAAACAGCATGGAATATACCAACACAATTTGCAAATGCAATAGGTAATTGGGCATTACTGACTAATGCCGGAGTTAATCCATTTTCTAAAGATTTTATTGATCTTCAAATAAAATCTGCTAGTGGAGTTTGGCAATTACAATCTGCGGTACGGAAAGGTGAAGATATAACTAAAATTAAAGATTTAGGTAAGTTAGATTCTTTAGCGGTTAAAGGTAAAAAAATTGATATAGCTGAAGAATTAAATTCTAAAGAACTTCAAGACTTAATTGAAAAAGAATCAATGGTTTCATCAGAAGGACTTGGAGTTTTAAAAAGAATTGCTGAATCTAGTAATGATGAATTTTTAAAAATTGTTGCTAAAAAAATAAATACAGGAATTACAAAAACTAAAACATATATTCCATCTGATGTTTATCAAACTTCTGATGCCATGACTAAAATGGCATACTATCTACAGTTAAGACAAAAGGGATTTTCTCGACAACTAGCTTCTATGGAAGTTGCACGCAGACTTCCAATGTATGCTAGCGTAGGAGGAATACCTAAAACAGCTCGTGGATGGTTACAACCATGGGTAACATTTCCTGCAGAAATGGCTAGGATAATTAAAAATAATGCTGTAGACCATCCATTAAAAACTGCTCTAGCAGCAATACCTCCTGAAATAGCTCAAATTGGCATGTATGGAACAGGTATTGCTACTGGGCAAACTTTAAGTTCAGAAGGTATTGCTGCTAGAAAACAACAACTTCCTATTTGGGCACAAAAACCTTCAACAGTGTTAACACCATTTTTAGATAGAAATAAAGACTTTAGAGCTATGACAATGGATTGGTTGCCGTATACTGCTCTGATGCCGCCTAGTATTGCTCAAGATGCACCATTTATGAAAAAATTACCGTTCGGTGCAGACGAACCAATGCCTATTCTTAATGGTTTATATATGGCTATGACTGGTAAAGATTCATGGGGAAGAGATATACCTACTGATCCTAATAATCCTTCTCAAAAAGTTAGGATTATGACAACAAGTTTGATGGGATTCCTTGCACCTCCATTCATGGAAAAATATTTATTTAATGTAACTGAACCTGATTTTGGATATAGGTTCTTTCAAGACATGGGAAAAAATGTTAATCCTTATACAGAAAAACCTGGAGACGCTGTTTTAGATTTATTTTTAAATAATTTAACACCTATTAAAAATTATGCTGCTTCTCCCGAACAGCAAATTGCTAATGAAGGATTTTGGAAACAACAAGTAACAAATTATAGAAGCAAGCTTTCAAAAGAATGGGAAGCAATGTTAAAAAGCGGAGATACGGAAGCTGCGGCGGGCCGCATGGCTAAAATTCATGAAACATTTGTGACTGAATGGCGCGGTGATCCTGCCATGGCACAACGAAAGATGAATGAGTGGTTAAAAAATCACGTTCGCACTTTACGACAACACCCACAATTACGAGATTTTTCAAAAGAAGAAATTCTTTGGAAGATCCAAAATGACACCGAATCGGTTGCCAATTCTCGGTCTATGGCGTATGATCAAGTCATCAACTCGCTCCGGCGCGAGCTAGCTGGACGGGGACGTAATAGCCAAGGCGGCCGGAAAAATCCGTTCCTACCTGATAACTTCTAAATAAAAAAGGTTTCTATCATGCAAGAAAAATTACTTCATACAGAGAAATTTGTTATTAGTCCTAAAGAAAGCGGTGGAGAAGCTTTAATTTTCATTACTGAATATTATGATAACGGAGATAAAGAAATTTTTACAAATCAGCGAATAGTATTACATTCTTATTGTAATAATGCTACTATTAATCTTTATGGAATTCAAATAACTTCTGATATATTAAGAGAGTTAGCTAATAAATTAGATGAAGCTAAAATAATTGCAACAAGTAAATTATAAAGAAAATTGATAATGAGATCCATCAGAAATTGTATTTGCGATATTTTCGCAATGAGAAAGTTAAAATGTCATTAGGACATGCTTTAGCTCTTTTATTTTTTGCTTGGGCTATGTTTGGAAACGGAGGAGGAATTGCAGTATTTTTCGGTATATGTATACTATTTATAGCTGCTTCTAATGGAGATAAGTAAATGTTTATTTTAAAATTTATTTTATGCATCCTTACAGGATTTTTAGTTGCAGAGATATTGTATAGATGCAAAATAAAATACCTTAGTTGGCAATGGCTTGCATTAGGACTTCCTGCAATGTTCGTATTAGTTCAACTAATACACAAAATTCTCCCATTAGAATAAAGGAAAAATCATGAAATTAGTTAATTTAATAGGTTTATTGTATATAATTATATCTTTAATTATAGCTTCTTTTATTTATTTTCCTGATACTACTATTGCTGTATGGATAGTCTTAGGTTTATTAATAGCAATGTTAAACTTCTCTATAGCTATTGTCGGACCGAAAAAAATTTACAAGAGAAAATTTTAAAGATGTCTAAAAAACTAATAATAAATAAATCTGGAATACTTAATACTACAGTTAAACCTTTTAATAAACATGTCAACAATGATTATTATAAAAGAATGCGAAAATTAATTGGAGAGCATTATAGATTTTTAACTTGGCTTGGTATGCAATTTAAAAATGAAAAGTTTTATGATTTAGGTACACGCGCTGGCGCTAGTGCTATGTGTTTAGGATATGAGCGTAGTAATAAAGTAGTTAGTTATGATATTTCAGATGAATTAAAAATCAAACATAATTTCAATTTTACTGAATTTCCTAATATTGAATTTCGATTGAAGGATATTGCTTATGAACCAATTGAAACTTTCTTAGATGGAACTGTGATTCTTTTAGACATAGACCATTCCGGTAAGACAGAAAAGAAATTCTTTGATAATCTTTGTCAAACTAACTATAATGGTATTTTAATTATGGATGATATTAATTATTATAAATTTAAAGAATTAGGAAAATTCTGGAAATCAATCACTAAGCCAAAGTATATTGTAGATATCGCCCATCATAGCGGTACAGGTATTGTGCCTTTTGGTGATTGGGAAATTGAAATAGTAAAATAAAGAAGGAACGGAAATTAATCTTCCTCGATTTCTTCTATAATTTTCTTTTTTCTCTTTCTAGGGCGACGAGGTTGAAGGTCTTCATATAGATCTTCTATCTCGTCAGTCCAATCTAAAGGACTAGAACATTTAGAACAAGTCCTACTTAAATTTGTAAAAGTTCCACATTTGCATTTATTTATCATCTATTAATTTTTGTAGAGCTGGATTCCTTTTAAAGTCACAAATATTTTTTTCTAAAATAGGAAGTTCCTTTAAAATTTCAATAGACTGTTTTTGTCCTGGTCTATAAGTCGCTCTTGCCCGTCGCTCTATACGTTTTGGTACCTCCGAATCATAGGAAGAGCGTTCGCAATTGTGAAAGTGATAGCAAGTCCCATCAATCCAAATTTCATTATCTGGTTTTTGTTTTGTATAAGGCACTTCACCGGGATGATTTCCAATCCATATCGCACAACGATGGTAAAGCCTATGGTGCGGGATTTTAGCTCCCACACCATAGGCCGCCTTACAATCACTATCTATTTCTACTCGTGGAATTATACCATATAATTTTTCTCTTTGTGTAAGTAAATAATCTACACTATTTTGTATAGCTACATATGAACTAGGAGAATATATTTCATCTCCATCTAAAATAAAATAACATTCTGATAACGCTTCTGCAATCATTGAATTTCTAAAAATTCCCTGAATAGCAGGAGGTTGCATATCCAAAAAACGAATATAAAAACTAGCTTCTTTATTACTATCCTTGAACCAAGTAATAATTTCCCTAGTCCGATCTTTTGAACCGATATCATAAATTACATATCGGTCAAAAAATCCTCGGCTAGCTTCTAGAGCCCAAGGCAACCAATACTCGTCATTACAAACTAGAATTACTGGAGTTATTAATGTTTTCATATTCTTTTTTATAAGTACTACCAATAAAAATTGCACTAAAATCTAAAGGTTTTTTTAAACACGAAAGCCAGATTTTAGATATAGGAAAATAATTAATTCCTAATACACTATAACTAAAAAAATTTTTAGCTTCATATTTACTATGCATCCAATTTTGTTTATTTTTCATTTTAATAAATCCAAAATTGAACGTTCACATAAATTTCCAAAATGTAATTTAGTCGTTAAAGTAGATGAATTCGGTATGTTACCACGTACCATTATCCATACACCGTAATCTGACTCTACCTTTGGACATTCTCTAAGGTCGGTAATTATTTTATTTATTAAAAATTCAGAAAAAGACTTTTGGATCCCATATTTCTTATTACAAACTAATATTACAGGAGTGACAATTGACGTTGACATAAATCTCCAAAATTTGAACTATTCGTTAAAGTATATAAATTTGGTACATCACCACGTATAATTATCCATACATTCTTTGACTCTACCTTTGGCCATCCTCCAAGATCAGTAATTATTTTATTTATTAAAAATTCAGAAAAAGTCTCTTGTATCCAATTTTGTTTATTTTTCATTTTAATAACTCCATCCAATATTTCTTATTACAAACTAATATTACAGGAGTGATCGTTGACATAATTTTCCAAGATTATATCTAAATGTTGTAACAAATTGACTTGGTAAAGAGTTACGTAATTTTAACCATATTTCACGATTTGAAAATTTTTCGTTATCTGAAATTTCTGCGCATCTTCTAAGACCATCACAAATTATGAATCTATTAAAAGAATATTCAAATTTTATAAAATCTTGTTTATTTGTCAAATCTGGTTTGGCTTTCATCCCAATAATTCCTTGTAACTTCTACCCATCTGGCTGCAATTTGAAAATGCCGTACGTTTGCTGCGCCTGCGTAGCTAAGGGAAGTGCGTAAATTCTCGCTTAGCTCCGTTAACAGCTCGTCTACGGTACCTTTGACTTCCACTAGTCCGCTATGACCTTCCGAAGCTCTTCCGGTTTTTTGAAATTCAGAACTAGCTTGACCTTTGTAAATCTTATATTTTTTACTTATATCAATATATTCAGCAGCACTTTCTTCCGTAGATGCGAATAACTTTCCAAGCATTACAGTAGAAGCTCCAGCAGCCAGAGCTAACGCTATATCACGACTATTCCGAATACCTCCATCAGCGATAATTGGAACGTCAGATTTGATTCTTTTTAAAGCTAAAGAACATTCATGAATTGTTGAAAATTGAGGGGCACCAAATCCAGTCACTAAACGAGTTGTACAAGCCGAACCGGCACCAATACCAACTCTGATAGCATCAGCTCCCCAACGTACTAGATCAATTGCTGCTGTTGGCGTACAAATTGTCCCGGCAATTACTTCTACATCTGGATGCCAGGTTTTAAAGTATTCAATAGCTTCTTTCATTTTTTTACAATGACCATGAGCAACATCAAAACATACGCCTTTTGGTTTGTAAATCGGATCTTGAAATATTGCTACTAAAACATTTAAATAATCTAACCCCCATGAAATATATCCGTTATTTCCGATTTCATTAATCCAATCTGTTAATTCAGTTGGATCTTTATAAAAACGATGAAAGATTGGATAGATTTGATTCTTAACAAGTTGTTTACCTAATTTTAATCCAATAACACTAGACATTGGAGAAGGGATAAAAGGTAAAGCAACATTAGTCTTACATGTTAATTTTGTCGTTAAATTTGGATCTAATCTAGATTCAAGTGTACTATAAGAAGGCAGTAATGCTACATCATCAAAGGTATACCATTTTTTAGCTTCCATGATTTAACTCCCAAAGAATTTATTTTGTTAATATTTAACTTGTAAGAAATTCGTTAATTTCTAATAATGCTTCATCGTCAATAATAGAATCTTGAATTGCAACTAACAAATTTTTTGCTTCTTGCACTTCTTTACGAAGCCGTGCGATTTCAGCGTCTCTTTGCTCCAAGATTCCTGGTTTACTTTCATTACTATACCAGATACCAGATTTAGCATCATAAGATGCTCCAGATTTAATTAAACGAGCAACGAATACAGGAAACGGACATCCGGTTTTAGTAGGCGGAAATTCATCTGCTAATTCAGCATTCCACTTTGCAGCAATTCCACGTAATTCTTCATTTTCAAGTTTAAGTATCTTAATTTCACTAAGAACGTCTTGAAGATTATCTTCGTTCAACCTGGCTTCTAATTCAGCTCGAACTAAATAACAATTCATTGTTGTATCTGGTAATAGAGGCAGACTGTCTTGCCAAAGCCGCCCGTTCTCATCAACAAATATTTTATTCTTTGAGATCATTGTTACTGTACCACTACTGTTATTGGTGCACTAGCTACATTTGCACCAAAAATATCTAAACAACGTAAAATATAAGTTGTACTCTGATATAAAGGCTCTGAAACTTTTTGTCCTCTAGAAGTTATACCACTTCTAAACGTTGTATCTAAGTCTGGTGCATCGGTAAAATAACCACCATTTCCTACGTTTTGATTAATCCAACAACTCGGATTAGGAGTTATATTGTTGGCGCGCCATGTAATGGTTGTTTTTTCTCCAGGCTTTATAATAATCGGA
>Ga0209728_1000860_pt1 | contig 21355 bp, 28 predicted proteins | sample RifGroD1_FD_183997 | JGI IMG/M metagenome (GOLD analysis project Ga0209728, IMG submission 183997) | Groundwater microbial communities from Rifle, Colorado, USA - Groundwater D1 (SPAdes) (version 2) | ecosystem: Environmental > Aquatic > Deep subsurface > Groundwater | place: Rifle, Colorado... | reverse complement strand
AACCCAACATAATCTCCACTATCCTTACTAAAACTATCTACAATCTTTCTAACAACAAAAGTAATTCCTTTTACAGTAATCACAGCAGTAATCAAACTCACAGTACCACTAGCATCAGCAATCAATGCCAATGTAACAATAACTACACTACCTATAACAACATAATTTCCCATACTATCAATCCACTCCTAACCCAAAGACATTAATGATTTTATCAACTTAGAAAATACAACCAAACTAGTAACACCTATACTGCACTTAGTTCCAAAATCAACATATTGAGCTTCAGTAGACTTTCCAAAACTATTTAATATACCTTGAGTTATTGCGGAAGCTACAACACCAGTAGCCATACCAACTATCATAGTAACCATACAAAAACCTCCCTTTACATTAATAAAATATTCAATTAATTTTTACATTATTGTAAATATCCCTTAATATAAACTACATCATCTATTTGACCATCAGTATCAACAAATTGAATATCAAGTTCTACCTCATTATCATCAACTAATTTTACATTCAAACCTAAATCATACCATCGTAATTCTTTAATTAATAATCCTACTGTATATTGTTTCTGCATATATTATATCTCCTTTGCGTATAATATAGGTTAGATAGAAAGGGAATTTACTCCCTTTCACCTACTCACCTAATTCTTAACACTTTTGTACTTCCCCAATTGAATAACATTATCTCCTTGGTCTTGCTTTGTACTTTGTATCTTAGCAAGATTTTCTTTTTGTCTTACAATCATTCTGTCAAGTTTATTATGCACACTTCTACTAAACAACAATCCAATCTTACCTAAAATACTCTTCTTGTATCTCTTATCTTTCCTAGTCACAAACCTAAAACCTTTCCACATAAACCTTGCAACCACAACAACCAACAGTACATTTAATAATTCTTTCATTTGTATCATCCTTTCTTTTTTATCTTTTAGTAATATAAAAAGTCAAACTTCAAAATTCTAAAACTACTCTCTACAAACAACCTACACACAAGTAACTGCAATAATACAAAGACTAGATTAATCAAATGTGCGAAGACTATTGCTTATGCAGAATTAAGTATCGAAACTTCATCTTACTCCACAACAGAAAAAGCTACATATGAAAAACCAGAATAAGTACTACTACAATCCCTACGCATAAATCACGCATAGAAATCATTTTATCTTTCGTAGTTTGACTTTTATATGTACGGGGGATAGTTTAACATTCTATCATATTCCATCCCCTATAAACCTATATACCCTTATATAAGAATCTTATAAAACTCACTCAACTTTTCATCCAACTGAACAACTTGACAGTGTTTCAACTCAATCGGCTTCTTAAACTCTCTATCTGAAATTAGCAATACCCTTTTAGGATAAAAATCCTTATTATAACCATTATCCTCATACCATTTCTGAACAACACCACTCTCCCACAACATATCATACTTTTCTAAATTATTAATATTATTACTCCTATGCACCTCTATAAAATAATGGTACCTTCTTTTATCCATTGTAAATATTACAAATCCATCTGAATAAACCATTTTACCTTTGTCATGTATCCAATGTTTTTCTACTTCAAAATGTTCAATATCAAATCCCATATATTTCATTTCAGCAAGTACACTCAATATAATTAATTTATGTTCACTAGGAGGCTTAATATCTTTATCGTTGAGTGTATATAGGTTCTTGTTTGTAATTAAGTCTCTGTCTTTCTTTATATAATCAGCTTTTATCATTTCTAATAATCTTTTTCTTACAATGTTGTAACCATATTGTCTGTCTTTATAGTACACTTTCTGTATCATGGAAATATTGGCATACTTATAAGGTTCAAACCATTCTCTTACAATCTTTTTATCATTATCAGTAATCAACAAATTCACCACCTTTTAAGCCTTTTAAAGCAACTAACTTAGTCTCTTGTTTAGGTGTATTAATGTTTTCAAATCCACCTTTATACTCTTTAAGTTTAGCATCTATCTCAACAATATTAGGGTCAAAATTATGTTTACTCACTACACTTTTCTTAACTTTAAACTTATCTTCCAAATAAGGCTCTAACATCTCATTTAACATCTCAGTAGTTAAATTCGGACTAAATAAATAATCTTTCTTTTCACCACCGTTAGTTGAATACACAGCATATCTATCAGCCAATCCTACAGCACTATTATCTCCCATAATAACTTCTGAACTAATTGAATCATTTGCCCTAAAACTCATTCTTACAGCAGACATACTCTTAATAACACTAGGTATTTCATCCTTAACAGTCTTTTGTAAAGCTTCAAATGTAAACATACCAAAATTTCTACCTGTCTTAGACAATTTCTTTAATGAATCTATAATCCTTTGTTTCGTTTCCTTTTCATCTTTATTATCGGTTTTATCAGGTAACAATACAGAAAACTCATCATTCAATATAATAATATAACTTAACTTATTTTTACTAACAGAATTGTACTCTTTGATATTTGTAGCAATACCTTTCTCTCTAGTAATACTTAATAACTTCTTCCTTCTCTCAAATTCCTTTTCCAACATACTAATCATCTTATCTAACATTTCTAATTCAAAAGCATAATACTTTACATGCTTTACATGCTGAAAATTAATATATTCATTCTTAGCTACATCGCCTAAATATATTTCTATTTCCTGCGGAGTACAATTCATAATCCAAGATAATAATATCTGATATACTAATCTAGTTTTACCACTACCTGTAGCTCCTGCAAGTAAAAACATACAATAATCATTTATATCTATAACAATTGGATTTAAACTAAAACTTAATCCTATACACATTTGCCAAGGTTTTATTTTAGGTGGTTCAAAAGGTATTTCTTCATCTACAGGTTCTATAATTATCTCTACATCAGCATAATTCTGGAATTGTCTAGTTCTCATAATCCATATACAACATAATGACTCTTGTATATTGCCTATTTTTTGTCTTAATTCTGTGAAATTTAATCCATCAGATAAATATAGTTGTGCATAAAATCCATACTCAGTTTTATCTCTAATGTTTAACCAATAAGTTCTATTGAATTTATTATATAAACCCAATTCTAACATTAATCTATAAAATTTCTGTTCAAATTCAGTCTTATCTTTATTAAATTGTTTCTTTTGTAAAATTTCTTCTTTTTTATGCAAATTATTTTCTTTATTTTGATTAATTTTTTGCTTAATTTTATTATTTTGCATAGAATTTATTCTATTTTGCTTAATTCTTTCTTTAATTTCAAGTTTCTCTTTAGGTTTATCATCAACAATCTTAATATTAAACAAATCTATTCACTCCCTCCTTACCCTTACATACTACCTTTACTTCTCTTGTTTACAGATTCATTATATTTCTTTTGCTTAACAATCATAGAAGTCAAATCATTAGAATTATTACTAAACTTCTTTGTCTTCATATACACACCAGTTCCTACAACACCTACTCCAACAACAATATATTCTAAATATTTAAAAGCAAATGCTAATGCTATTTCTGTAGTAAACATAATAAAAACACCTCCGATATAATAGATTAATAGTAGTAGACTTGAATAGTCTCTTATACTTTAGTTAATCATTTGTTTATCTTAGGTGTTTTTAAAGTTACTTATTTTATTAAACTCTTAATACTTTTTTTCTGCTCATACTGTACATTTATGCTTGATTTCTGATATAAACTAGCATGATTGTTAACTAATACAACCTTATCTTTAAACATCTTAAAAAACTTCATACATTGTTTTGCATATTTACTACCACCATTATTATCATAATCCTCAACTAAATCAATTTCACTATCTGCAAAACTCAATCCTCTTCTTATACTCATGCACAATTCACATCCAACATCAGTTTCATACCTTTAACAGCAACATTCTGTGCATTATCAATCAACTCTAAGTGGGGGATATAATTACATAAATACTCATACATCACTAAACTCCCACCTCCAATGCATATAACATGAGGAATTGTATCTACAGAGAATTTGTTTTTTACATCTATATAAAACTTCTTACTATAATCCATGAAAATATCTTTAACAAATGGTCTAATATCTATTAACTGACCTTTATATGACAATCCTTTGATTAGTGTTTTATAAACTTCATCAATCTTAATATTTGAGTTGTATTTAGCATTAATTCTTTCAACTATATCAATGAAAACCTTTAAACATCCCATTTCATTAGAACTAGACTTATCAATATTATCATTGTCTATTAGATATTGATTAGAATTCCAACTACCTATACCTATCAATAATACCTTATCACCATTAAATCTTTCCTTATTAACTTCTTCTGTGTGATAAGCGTAGAAATCTTCTGGTACAATTCCAACATTATCTACATAAATCTCTTTTTGTACACCGTTCACATCAACTATCACAGAATTATCAAGTCTTAACAGTTCTTTATACATTTTTACAGAATCTTCATTATCCCATTGCTTTGCAGGTAAAGGAACAATAACATCTTTATAAATACCCATATCACCATCAGTAATCTTGTGTAGTGCTAGTAAGTAATTTAGTTTTACATTCTTATTAAGTGATTTATTACTATTAGTATCATAATTGTTGTAAAGCTCCATTGTATAACTTTTACCATCAACAGTCATTACACTAGTTGCCATATCATACACTACCTCTGAAACACCAGACGGAAATATTTCACCATTATGAGGTTTAATGAATGTTGTACCTAAATCTATAGCCGCATACATCTTATCACTCTCCTTTTTATGTATGTTGTTTGTAATACTTCGTTAGATATTTTATATAGTTTTTCTAACCAAGTATGTTAGAAGTAATACTTTTAATGTAATTTCATTCTATAATATTTCCTTTCTAGTGTCAATAGTTTCCTATAAGAAATTTTAAATTATTTTTGATATTTTTTATATAACTAAAGAAATTTTTCTTGAAATAGCATATAATAGTAATGAGGTGAATATAAATGTTTAGTTATAAACCATTACTCCATATTCTTATTGACAAAGATTTAAAACTGACAAATGTATGTATTAATGCAGGTGTTAGTTCTAAGATAGCTACAAAGATTAATAATGGTGAAAACGTGAATATAGAAACTTTAGCAAAGATAGCTAAATATCTTAATGTGGATATTGGTGATATTGTGAAAATGGAATAGGTTTAGTTTCTTTTTTGTTTAATAAGATAATAAATAAATTAACCTATTGACAATATAAAAATAGGGTGTATAATAAAATTAGGAGGGGATAAATATGCTTTGAAATGGGTAATGAAACAATAAATAAATTATTAATATGATTATTATTAAATTGGAGGACTTATAATGAACACAAAACCAAGAGATACATATTTCTATTGCTACAATCTTAAACAAGCAGAATTTATTAAAAGAAATGGAATACGAGAAGAAGAATTTGGAATAAGTGATATGAATAACAAAGCATATTTCAAGTTTAAGAGATGCGAAGAATTAAACAATGTATTTATAATGTGGATACAAAACAATAGTTAATTAAAACATAAATGTGAAGGAGAAATAAATGTTTAAAGTAAGAATAGATGACAGAATAACGGATGATAGTTTACTAACCAATAAAGCATATTACCTATATACCTACCTGAAATTATATGCCAAAGGAAATCAATATGTATACATATATCTCAATGAATTAATGGAACTGCTCCAATGGAAAGACAAGAAAACAGTTAAAAAATATTTAATTGAACTGAAGAAACTAAAATACATTTACTATGATTTTGGTGAAGAAAATAGTTTTCCTATAAATCAACCATTACATATTAATATATTACAATCAGAACATAATGAAACATTTACTCAAATTGATATTAATACTATACAAAAACTACAGAATATCGGTAAAGAAATAGAAGTAATTAATTATAAAGACAAGAATAAAAATATTATTATATCAGACCTGAAAGAAATTACATTAAGATTATTCTACTTATATGAAAAGAACTATTTTAGAAAAGAAGGTAATGGAACTAAAATTGCATATGCAAAACTAGGATATGTAACAAAATGCTCAGATAAAAATATCAAAGCAATAAATAATACATTAGTAAAAAGAAATATGTTAGAAGTTATTGTAGGTAAAAGACATAATACTAATAGTAGAAGAACTGTGAATGAATATAAACCAATATGTAATAACGAACCAGAAAATGAATAAACCAGATAGTGTATTAACACAAAATATCAATTAAATTTATTTTGTAAGAATAAATATATTTATTTAATATTTATTTAATAGTTTATTATTACTCCACCTACATATATACCATAAGATAGTGGTATAAGTAAAGGTAAAGGGTGGATAAGTAAAGGTAAACCATATTATAAGTAAAGGTAAAAGGTAGTATAAGTAAAGGTAATAATTTTTAATATCTACAGAAAGGAGAAATTATAAATGAAGAAAAGTAACACTATAAAAATAGAAAAATATCAAGATGCTTTTGACTTAATATCAGTACCCTATAATGATAAAGCAAAATTCCATATTAAACAACTAGAGCAAGAGGGTTATAAAGAAAAGAATATTTGCTATGCTATATGGAAGTCCCAAGATAAGTTATTACAGTATAAGAATGATGATAGATTTTGGGGTATATTTATAAATGAAATTAGGAAGATTGCTTTCAAAAATAACTAACAAAATATTAAATAAACTCACTTGACATATCCTAAATCCATGCTATAATGAAATTAGGGTAAGAAATATTAATAAACTTAAAGAATTAAGAAAGGAGGAAACCACAATGAGAATGCATGCTTTTAGAGGTTCTACAATGAACAGAGTAATAGCAAGAAGTGTTAGCCACGCAGTAAACAATCACTATAGATATAATAAAAATAATAGTTATAGTAATACATCAAGTAATTCTGGTGCTGAAAGCCTTGGGTTAATGTTCTTTTTCTTACTTATAATGTTGGGTGCTTGTAGTGCAATGTAATTTTTGATTAAGAGTTAAGAAGATATTAAATAAATTTATAATGGAGGAATATTAATGAATAATAATAACCTTACCAATTCCACCACTTCCACAGAAGAGCAACCACAGGGATTTAATCGTACAGGTGTATTAAATCTGAAGAATGTAACTGACACCATAGAATATTGTTTATATGATAATAAACGCCCATACCCTATATGTGCAGAAAGTATTAATATAAATGATACTTTGAGAATTTATACTTATGATACCATAAATCTACCAATACATATAAGTCTATTAGATATAGAAGGATTGATATTCTCAGGAACAGGTAGATTAACAAAAGATATCGTTAATGGTGTGGAAAAATTCTATTTAGATACTATTGACCTAGAGGATATTCTATTTAATAACACGGAAAAAGTAATAACAATAAAAATAAATGTAATACGAGATGTCGTAAGAGATAAAGGAGAAAATAAGGAAAATGAACCAAAAAAAAATGAATTTACAAAGAAAAGCTAATATACATAGTGATGTTTATGAATCATGTAGTGAATGTGGTAGGGATATGTTTAGAACAAAGGATATATGGGTGGATGAGGATACTGATAAATACATATGCAAGCATTGTAAGGATAGGTACGGGATTAATGCTGTGATGGCAGTAGATTTGGATTAATATGAGTAGTACAAATAGGTCAGATTTTAGAAATAATCATATATCGGATTATTATATAACTCCTATAGAACAAATAGTAAAATTCCTTATTGATTTTAATGAATATGAAAATATATTTATCAAACCTAATATTAGAGTTTTAGATTGTTGTGCAGGTGGCGATATAAAACACGAGATGTCTTACCCTGAAGCATTTAAACAAATAGGAATATATAATGTTGATACAATTGATATAAGAGAAGATTCATTGGCTGATATAAAAACAGATTATCTTACATATGAATGTAAAAATGTTTATGATGTTATAATTACTAATCCTCCTTTTAATATTGCTTTAGATATACTTAAAAAAGCTATAAATGATGTAAAAGATGATGGATATGTGATAATGCTTTTAAGATTAAACTTTTTTGAAGGTAAATTACGTAAAGATTTTTGGTTAAACAATATGGCGAAATATTCTTTTGTACATAGTAAAAGAATGGGATTTACAGATAAAAGTGGTACTGATTCAGTAGCTTATATGCATTGTGTTTGGCAGAAAGATTATAATCCTGAATTTTGTCAATTAAAAGTTATTTAATAAAATTATAAATAAATTAATATCAATAGATTATTTTATTGAAAGTGTAAAGGAGAGATTTATTATAAATATAAAACCATATTTTAAAACAGAAAACTTAAAATTATATCAATGTGATAATTTAGAATTGCTTAAAGAGTTATCAGATAATTACATAGATTTAATATACTGTGACATTCTTTATAATACAGGCAAGAAATTTAAAGATTATGATGACAATTTAGGAACACCACAAGAAGCTATTAAGTGGTATGAGCCTAGATTAGTAGAAATGCAAAGGATATTAAAAGATACTGGAAGTATTTATATACAATGTGATTGGCATTTAAATTCATATATAAGAATATTGATGGATGAAATTTTTGGATTTAAGAATTTTAGAAATGAAATTATTTGGCATTATTCTGGAATAAAGCGTTCAACAGCTAAAAACTTTCCTCAAAAACATGATGTTATTTTATCATATACTAAATCGGATAAATACATATGGAATGTACAATATAAACAACATAAACCAGAATATTTAAAAAGGTTTAAACCAGATGAAACAGGAAGATTATGCCGAAGTGATGTTAATCCAACTGGAGGAGGAATAAGAAAAATATATTTAGATGAGGTAAAAGGTGATATTATAGACTCTGTTTGGGATGATATTTATATATTAAATCCAGTAGCAAAAGAAAGAGTTGGATATGATACTCAAAAACCAAAGTCACTAATCGAAAGAATTATTAAATCTAGTAGTAATGAGAAAGATATTGTAGCTGATTTCTTTATGGGTAGTGGTACAACTGGAGAGGTTGCTATTGAAATAGGTAGAAAGTTTATTGGTTGTGATATTGGAGATAAAGCGTGTGAAATTTCTAAGAAAAGATTAAATAAATTACAATGAAAGTTCAAATTGATATGGATTTTAGAAAGGAAAAATATGAAGACTATATATGATTTAAGAAGAGAGCATGAGCAAATTGAAGAAGAATTTATTAAAAATTGTAAACATCAATATGAAGACGGAAGTAGTGCAATTGAAAGATATATAGATGACCAAACCATTGAAGACAAAGAACATAATATTTATTATTATGCAACATTTGAAGAATGGGAAGAATGTAAAATTTGTGGGACTCAATGGAGAGTTTCAACCAACACTTACTTTGATTGAATTATTACATAAGACGGGAGGAATTAATTATTTTAACTTGCAAAGTTGGAGAAACAATTATTAATTGTTTTGACGGTAAATATGATAAATATATTTTAAAAAAGTGGGATTCTGAAAAGAGGTTGGTATGTCCCGATTGTGGTAAATTATATGAATATTGTCATGGTGAAGTAGTGTCTCCTTATTTTAGGCATAAGGAAAAAAGTAAAGAATGTGAAGAAATATTTTCAGAACCAGAAACAGAAGAACATATAAAGGGTAAAACATTACTTTATAAATGGTTGTTAGAATTACAGAATAATAATATAGTTCAGAATGTAAAGCTAGAAGCATATATAGCAGAAACTAGACAAAGACCTGATTTGTATTTTGAACAAGATAATAAAAGGTTTGTAATTGAATATCAATGTTCACCTATATCATCTGAGTATCTTGAAAGGCATAGGTTATATGAATTAGCAGGAATAAAAGATATATGGATTCTTGCTACTAATAAATATATTGATAAATCTGAATCTGAATATGAAAATCCTTTTAGAAAAAAAGAAATAGAAAAACACACAAATTTTTATTTTGATTCTGAATATAAAATTTTTATGTTTAATAATATTGATAATCTTAAAATAGAAAATACTTATGAAATTAAATCGACATACAATTGTTGGAGAAACAGTAATTATCAATCTAAAATTGAGTATTTTTCTAAAGAATATAGACATAAGTTTTATAATAATTTATTATGTTTGGATGATTTATCAAAAAAATATATGATATGTATAGAAGGAATAGAAATAAAGAATGGAAATATTCTATTGACACCAGAATCAATTAATAATATAAAAGAATATTCTAATAAATTAAAAGAAGAGGAATTAAGAATCCAAAAAATAAATGAAAAATGTGAATCTTTTTTAAACAAAATATTTTTAGAATTTCATGAAAAATATGATACTAAATTTAGTAATATGAGTTTTAAGTATGGATTTAAGTGTAGTAAACACTATTATAAACTCGATGGAATCAAGAATTATCCTATAATTGATTTTTGCAAAATTAAATATGTGTCAAATACACCAATTGATAAATTTATTTTTTGTGTGAATATTGAAGAAGAAGATGATATAAATATGGTAATTGAATATTTAGCTGAAGATTTAAAAGAAGTAATAGAGGTTAATTTAAAATTTAAAAATATGGTAACTGAGTACGAACAAAGAAAAAAAGATGAGTTTTCAAAATTAAAGGAAGAATTACAAACATTTAATAATAAACCAATATATTTAATATTTATGGAAGATAACAAAAACATTGATAAAAATATTAGATTTAAAGTAGTTCATAATTATCCTAATGATATTAATGAAATTGGTAAAGTAATTTTAGACAATCTGAAATTTATAAAATCAAAAGGAGTAAAAGAATATTATTTAATGATACCAAGGAAAAGAATAAAAGAGAGTACATCTTTTTTATATCCAACTTATAAAGTAAGAAATTATAAATCAGATGTAAGAGATGATTTTAATAAACTTGGTATTAATTTTTTGAATATGTAGATTTAAAGGAGGATTAATTATTGCCAAATAGACAATTTTTTACAATGAAGTTTAAGTCCTCAAGACTTAAAGAATTTGATTATAACATCACTCTTAATTTTGATGAGGCTAAAGCAAACGGAGAAATTATTGCTTTAGCCGACAATCAAATACTTAGAAGTATTAGAGGTATAAAAGAAAAGTATGATAATGATTACATAAAATTTGATTCTCAAATTCTAGAATTGTGGTATGAAGGTAGAGAAAAATTAAGAAAAAGAAGAAATTCAGAGGGTAATATTAAAAGAATTGATGAATTACAGAACAATATTAATAATATGATGTTTATTCCTGAATACATAACGATAGTAATGGAACATCCAAGTCATTATAGTTATTTATTTGAAAACGGATTAAAATTGAATAATAAACTGTATGTTCGTTTTTCATGTTCTGCAAGCCAATCAAGAGTTTCCACAGTTGTTTTTTGTGAAAGTGATATGGCAGAAAAATTAAGACTAAAATTTGACAACGGAAGAGATTTAAACAAAAAGTTATCTCCTTCAAAATTTAATGCTTATCTTGGCGTTTCTGGTTCTGCAACAAAAGTAGTTAGTACTCCTAATTTTTGTGTTGTACCAGATTATAAAGTTAATAAAGAAATAACTGTAAATTTTGTAACGGAAACAGATTGGAATAAAGATGACCATATTGAAGAAAAAACAATTACGCAAGAATTTAATCGTTTTGATGGTCAAGGTCTTATAAGTTATAAAAAAGCTCAGGAATGGGCAACTGAATTAGGTTTAGGTTATGTTCCTGCCCAATGGTGTATAAGGCAAAACTATTTGAAAGGAATGCTCTGTACCTTCCCCATACATGAGTTTTGTAAAACTGAAAATAAAGGAAATTATATTATTGATTCTTTATATAAAGACCAAGATGGAAATTCTATAAAAGTTAATTTAAAAGATGTTGATGTGATTGTTAGCGAAAGTCAGTTTAAATTATGGGATTCATTTGATAATTTGGAGACGTATAAAGAAAATTGTGAAAAGAATGGACTTACATGGGGTGTATCTTTATATAGTCCAGAAGAAGATAAAAATATTCTCAAAATGAATTACCAATTCAACCAGACTTTAAATTGGAATAAAAAAGATATTGAAAAAGTTAGTCAAAAGTTTGTTGATTGGATAAGTGGAGTAAATTCTGATAATATTTATTACACCTTGTTGTTTTTATTAGGTAAAAATACTACAAAAGAAAAAATAAAAAAATATTTAAATAGTAGTGAAAATTATTGGGTTAAAAGCTTAATACTTAATCATGAGTTAATCAAAGACAAATATTTTAAAAGGAAAATATATGATTTGATTAAGAAAAAGATTAAGAATGGCTGTCTCGGAGAAATTTTAGTAGATGGTAATTTTCAAACTTTAGTAAGTGACCCCTATTCTATGATGCAACATGTTTGTGGTCAAGAAGTAACAGGATTATTAAAAGAAAATGAGTATTATTCAAGTTATTGGAATAAAAAAGATGTAAAAGTTGTTGACTCTATGAGAGCACCCCTTACATATCGTAGTGAACATGTAAAACTTAATTTAGTAGAAAATGAAAAAATAAATCATTGGTATAGGTATTGCTACACTGGAGTAATAATAAATGTTTTTGGTCAAGAGGTTCTTCATTGGGCAGGGAGCGATTGGGATTATGACCAAATAGCAACTACTTCTGATTCTACAGCTATTAAAGGTGTTTATAAAAATGAATTACCTGTGGTTTATGAACCACCAAAGGTAGATAAAATAATTATAACACCAGAAAGTTTATATAATGCAGATTTGTTTGCTTTTGGTTCAATAATAGGCTCTATTACAAATAAAAGCACAAGTGGATATGCCTTATTACCTTTATTTGAGGAAGATAGTAAAGAATATAAAACCATTATGAATAGATTAAAAATGTGTACCAAACTTCAGTCAGCACAAATAGATAAGGCTAAGATAGGTAGAGAAGTAAAGGGTATCCCTAAAAGTTGGGTAGAATATCAAAAAATTAAAAGTGATGATTCAGAAGAAGTAAAACAAGATAAAGAATTTTATAATAGTATTCTGTTAGATAAACATCCATATTTTTTTATATACCTTTATAAAGATACATTAAATAAATATAAAAAATATAGAAATGGATACAATCTATCTTGTTTACAGAAGTTTAAAGTATCGTTAGATGATTTGATAAATAAGAAAAGAAAAACTTCTGAAGAAAAGAATTTTATAGAAACATATTATAAATACTTACCAGTGATAGATAGTGATTGTGTAATGAATAATTTGTGTAAATACATTGAATCAATTAATTTTAATATAAAAGAAAAATTAAAAATGAAAGACATAGAAGACTTTTATACTTTATATAAGCATGATGGTATTGTGGAAAATGAAGAATTGTATAAAGTGTTATTTAAAGAAGTTAAAAAATTCAATAAGAGTATTAGAGATGCTGGAAATATGGGTATTTATAATAATAACTATAATGAAAAGTACAATCAAGATTTAGGTACAGAAATTAATAGTCAATATGAAGAATTTAGAAAGACTATGAATGATTTATGTTCAAACATATATGAATTAGTAAATTATTTAGTTAGAATTTTTTATGTTGATTATCCTAGTGCTAATAAGGATTTATTATGGAATACATATGGTAAATACATGTTTAATAATATAAAACGGAAGGTTAAAACACCAATATTATTCCCTATTCCTGATGGTAATGGTGATATTGAATATCTTGGTTTTAAGTATTTATTACAGGAGGTTAGCATTGAATAAGTATAAGTACAATGAAGAAGAATATGCTAAAGAAATTGAAAAACATGGATTTTTAACAAAATATCATACTTATGAATTAAAGATATTAGCTAAATATTATAAAGACCAAGATTATAAACCTAAAGAAAGAAAAAGACTTATTTATGAATTTTGTGAAAAATACATAGAGAAATTTAATAGAGTGAAGTATTTTAAGGTTATTAATTCGGCTTTAAATTATGCTAATAAAAAAAATAATAAACTTATTATAATAAATAAAATACCAATATTTGATACTGAAGTAGAGTATATTAACAGTTTACAATTAGAATATGTGTATAAAAAAGTATTATTTACACTTTTAGTTAAAAATAAAATCAATAAAGAAATATGTCAACTTACTTTTGGGAAATCTTCTGATTTTAATTTCTTTGGTGGTAAAAAACAACATTATCAAGAGGTTTATGAAATGGCTAAAATATCAAGCGATATTAAGATTAATGATATTATTAATTATTTATCAGAGCAAGGTTTAGTAGATATAAGGACTAGGGGCAGAATTAATTTATTGTTTATTAATAATATTGAAAAAAGCGATAATGAAGTTATGAATATTACTACTTTTGATAATGTTGGATATTATTTAGATTGGTATAATGGTGATAAAAAAATTATTACTTGTGAGAATTGTGGTAAGTATATAAAAAAATATAATTCACGTAAATATTGTAAGAGTTGTGCTAGAGAAATAAAAAGAGAAAAAGATAGAATTGCTGATATAAAATATAAAGAAAATAAGAAAAGCGAGAAAAATGAAAATGTACCTAAGTAATTGAAATTACTATGTTTAAAGTCAAAATAATATATTTTATATTATGGTAATAATAGTATATATAAACTTATAAATATAAACATGTATTGTTGTGATAATAATCCCTCTGTTTATATTATATTGTACCTTGAAAATAAAATACAGACAAAATAAAACTAAACAAAGGGGAATGAGTTATGATATATGGCTAAGAAGAAGAAAGATAAGATAAAGATTTCTTTTGTTGGTGGTAACAGTAATGAGGTAACAGGCTCTATGATTCTTATAGAAACAATAGATAAGAAAATTCTCCTTGAAGCAGGTTTATATCAATCTAGTAGTATTAAAGAATCTTATGAGATTAATAGTAGAAGATTTGATTTTAAGACGACACAGATAGACTATATATTTTTGAATCATCAACATATCGACCATAGTGGACTTTTGCCAAGGCTTTATGCTAATGGTTGCAAAGCAAAAATTATAACACCTAAAGATTCAAGTAAGTTTTTAGATATTTTACTTAAAGATTCATGTAGAATTATGAATAGTGATAGAGAATATTTAATAAAAAAACATAATAAAGCACTTTTGCCTATTTATACAATTGAAGACGTTGGAACAACATTACAATATATAGAAGAATATAAATTTAATGAATTATATAAACTTGATGATACAATATCTTTTATGTTCGTGCCTTCAGGTCATATTATAAGAGCGGCACAACTGGTATTATACATAACTCAAAATGGTCATACAAAGAAACTTTTATATACTTCGGACATTGGTAACTTGAATTTATGTGGTATAAAACCTTTTATAGAACCATTTGAAGCAGTAGAAAAAGCTGATATTTCAATAGTTGAAAGTACATATGCTAATAGAGAAAGATGTATTGGAATTAAAGACTATGAAAAAGACTTAGAAAAAATGAAATCAGTTATAAATGAAACTTGCATATTAAGGGAGTCAAGAGTTTTAATACCTAGTTTTAGTATGGATAGGTCACAATTTATTTTAAAGATACTTTATGATTTATTTGGTAAAGATGAGTCTTTTAATATTCCGATAATTATTGATAGTCCTATGACTTGCAATATATTTGATGTTTATAAAGAAATTTTAACGGGTAAAGATAAAGAGTTATTTGAAAAAATGATAAATTGGAAGAATGTTAAATTTGTTAGAGATTCAGATGAAAGTAGAAGTATTGTGAATGATAAGAGTCCTATGGTGGTTTTATCCAGTTCAGGTATGCTCACAAAAGGTAGGTCAAAAAATTATTGTAAGTCTATTTTACCTAATGAAGATGCTTGTATTTTATTCTGTGGATTCTCAGTTGAGGGAAGTTTGGCTTGGAAAATAAAGAATGGAACTGAACAAAAAACAATTACAATAGATAATAAACCTATTAGGAATAGATGTAATATTATCAGTTTACAGAGTCTTAGTAGTCATATACAGAGGAATGATATGATTAATTATTATTCAAGTATTTCAACAGATAAAATATATCTTGTACATGGTTCAATGGCTGGAAAAATTCAATTGGCAAAAGATTTAACTAAGAAGTTAGAAGAATTAAATAAATCAACCAAAGTAATTGTAGTTAATAAATCAACTAGAGCAATTTTATAAAATATTATATAAATTTAAAGGAATAAAAGGAGGAAAACATATCAATGGCAAGTAAAAAGAATGGGGTTAGTTTCAAAAAAGGAATTATACACTTTGAGGAAGACGGTAAGATACTTTTTGAGGAAATAACAAAGGATGGTAGTTTCTTTTATGACTTAGTTAAGGAACTAAAAGAATTTGAAGGTATTGAAAACATGAATATAAGTTTTGGAAATGACAAAGATATTGCTCCTATAAGAGAGGCTTAATACATATTTACATCCAAATATCTAATTCATATAGATATTAACAAGTCCTTAAATGGATAAATATTAAAAAGGTATATAGCTCGAAAAGCTATGACATATAACTAGGTCAAATAGGTATGGTAGAGTCCGAATAATGTTGAATAAGTTATGTGTGGGGTGGTTGATTTAGGAACTCTACTATTCAACTACGTTTTGCAAAGAGGTGGGATTGCAAATAATTGAATTTTGAAGATAGGCTTTACGACAGTGATTTTACTTAAATACAGTACTCCCAAGGTACTGTATTCACATGGGATAAAAGATTAGATAACACTTAATTGTGAATTATCTAATCTCCCATGAATAACACATTAGTTTCCAGACTATTTGAGGGTAGAACAGGTAGCTACCACGCCATTTATGGTCTTTAAAGAGATGTAGGATTACCATCCTACCAAGTAGTTTGTAAAACATTATATAAACTTGTGGAGTGTCAAGTCTTGCATATAGGTTAGTTTGATAAGAGTTTGCCTATTAACGACAAAAATAGGACACACTCAAACTTCTAAAATCAATCCTACTGAGGGGGAAGTCAACGACCTCACCCAACACAGCAGATTTGTAATGCAAATACTGCGTATGCTTACATATATTAAGTAGGATTATTACTTACTTGCATTAGTGCAAGAGATTATATCGCATAATATTGCTTTAAAAACTGCGATTCTGAAACCACTCAGATAGCAAACAGGTGGATTGAGTTTTACATTGGAATGTGGAAATTGCCAATGGTTTCTAAGACCACCCTTTTAAAATACCATAATTAGTAGGATAAATCCTACCAGTCACCTTAACTTATGTATCTTATGATACATCCAAAGAATGCTCTATAGGGTAAAGAGGGAGTACGGAGAGTTTTGGTACTCCCTCAACACAAAACAAGTCGGAATAGAGATTTTAAACCTATTCCAGTGGTTTGCGGATAACCTAAAATCCGCATTGTATTTAAATATAAGCCAAAGGGCAAAACGGGGAGAAGGAAATGCAACAGCTACTCGTTCTCCCTAATTATAATATAAAACTCAGAATTGGTTTAAAAATATAACGTCCCTCCATTCACGACGTTCCCTTCCAAAGCCGTACCTACAGCGAAAATGTCCGTGAAAGGTATGTTAGCCGACGTTTCCCTTAACGGAAGTATCGGATATCACTACATGGATAATTATACCATATAATATAGCATAAACAAATAATATAAACTTCTACAGAATATGTTGAATTATGCTAAATTATGGTATAATTAGGGCATGTGTTTTGTGGGAGGTGAAGGAAAGATTGAAATTGAAAGAAGATAGTGATTTAGTAATAAAAGTTAAAACAACAGTTTTTAATATCGTTGAAGAATTAAAAAATGTAGAAGCAAATAAGGCAATTGAAGTATCTAGTTGGTTTCTTATTAAGAGCAACTATATAAAAAGACTTTCAAATGGAAGTTATAATAAAATACCTAAAAGTATAAAGCGTGGCGATATTGTAAGAGTTGAATTTGGTATTAATATAGGTGAAGAGTTGAGTGACGAAAATAGAGATGGTCATTTTGCAATAATTTGGGGACAACAAGGGTTTACATTTTTAGTTATACCATTGACTACAACAATTCAAATCAAAAACCCATATGCTATTAATCTCGGCAAAATAGATGGTTTACCTCAAAACACTGATAGTTATGCAAAGCTTGACTATATGCGTTGGATTGACAAGAATAGGATTAAATTTATGTTTCAACATGATAGTGGAAAAATAGAAATAAGCGATACCGAACAAAATGCAAATATAATAAATTTGATAAAATCTAAAATGAAAGAGATGTATATAGACAATTAAAAAAGTACATAATAAGATTGACACCTATGATAAAATAGTATACTATTAAATTAAAGATAGGTCTTCGAAAGAAGACGCACCTTATGAGCAAGTCTATAGAATGGTCATGAGAGAAATTTGATAGGAAAACCTTCCAAGATAGTGGATAGGTTTTCACCGTAATTTACAGACCTTTGATTAAATTCAAAGGTCTTTTTCATTGTCAAAAACTAAAAAAATCCCTCTCCATCGCCCCACCCAGACAATAATGTGGAGGCTGAGGGGAATACGTGGGAGGGAAATGTCAGCTAACTAGGTATATGTGACGTTTTAATGTCATATATACCCTTTTATATTTTAGATTAGAAGCGGAATTAATTAATAAATTATATAAATTAAGAGAGGTATTTACAAATCAAATGGACTATAAACACGAAGATGAATATCTTGACCAGTTAGATGAAGCAAATGAAATTTTTGATATAGATACAAAGGTTTTTGTTGAATTTGATAGTAAACTTAATAGAGATAAGCGGAAAATTAAAAGCAAGAATAAACAAATAATAAATAAAGTTAGTATAGAAAATAAGGAGTAAAAAAGTGATAAATGAAATAAACCGTAAACAAGACGAAACAATAAAATCTTATAAAATTAGATTGTTTAAAAATAAAGATTTATATGATTTAAACTCACAGAGTATTGCTGATTTGATAAATAAAGAAACAGGTGATACATTTAATGAAAGCACTTATAGAAAGTGGTATAGGTCATATTCTGAAGGTCTTGAAGATGGTATAAAGGAAAGTTTAGATAGTGATAGTCTTATAAAGCAATATGATATAAAGAAACAAGAGTTTGAAAAAGAAAAAATAAAAGTTCAAACAGAAAAACTTAATCTTAATCAAATGCTTAGAGAACAAGCTAGAATGGAACTTTTTGAAGAGAAAATCACACACGCAATATTACATAGAGATAAAAACATTGATATACCAAAACATAAAATAAATTTGGATTATAACAATGATAGTGAAATGATATTAAGTATTGCTGACCCTCATTATGGGGCAGATTTCATTATTAGAGGTATGTTAGATGAAATAATGAATGAGTATAATCCAGAAATATTTGAAAGTAGAATGTGGGATGTTTTAGACAAAACTATTTCATATGCTGAGAAAAATGGTTTTAAGAAAATTAATGTTCTTGACCTTGATGATAGTATTGAAGGTATTCTTCACATTGGACAACTTGCTTTATTGAGATATGGTGTAGTTGATAGTTTAATTGGATATGCAGATTTTATGGAAACGTGGATAAATGAGTTAAGCAAGTATTTATATGTTGAGTTTAGTAGAGTAAAAGGAAATCATAATGATTTAAGATTACTCACAAGTAAAAAGGGGGATTTTCCTCACGAAAACACAAGCCGCATAATAACTCATTTTCTTGAAAAAGGATTAAAAGATAATCAAAATGTTTCTATAAAAGGTCATAATTCAGTTGGTTGTATTTATAAGAAGATAGCAGATTTTGATGTATTAGTATCTCATGGACAAGATGAGAAAGGTAATTTAGAACAGTCGTTTAAAGATTATATTCTTAGCTATAAAGTAAATGTTGACTATTTATTTACAGGACATTTACATAGTACAAATATAAAAGAGATAGGTATAAATAAAGAAATTATTCAAACACCTTCGATTATGGGAATAAATGATTTTTCTATGGGACTTAAAAAGACAGCTAATGCAGGTGCTAAGATAACTGTACTTACTAAAGGTCGTGGAAGAACGGATGAACCAAAGAAGATTATGATAAAGTCACAATAGAATAACGATTTTATCGAATTTTGAATGCTTGGGAGAAAACACTTTCCGTACTCTTAATTTAAAATATTATTAAAATTTAATAGAAAAAGTGGTGATTAATATGAACCCTATCCAGAAAGGTAAAAGGATTCTTTTTTATTGTAGTGGTAAATACATTGAGGGAATTGTAGATGATTATATTTATGATGGTGATAAGATTAGGTATAAGGTTAAATTATATGATAATAGTGAAATGATTATTAGTGGTGAGGATATAAAAATATAAATAAATGCAAGCAATTTAATAAAATATATAACAATATTTATTGATTTAACACCTAGATTATTGGGTGTTTTCTTTTTGGTAGATTTTTCATTTATCTTCATAAAAATTTGCATTAAAAATGTTAAATTTTGAGGAGATGATATTTTGGCAAGTTATTTTTCGTTAACTCTTGATACAACAAGTCCAAGTTCAGTAACACTCTCGATTAATGAGTCAGCTACATATACAACTAATCAGTTAGTTACATTAACTATAGGCTGTGGAGATGGAGATACAACAGGATATCAGATGCTTATTTGGGGTGACGTGGATAATGCTTATGATGTGTCTGTTCAGTCTACAGAAGGTACTTCACAGTGGATAACATTTAATAATTCAAAACAAATTAAATTATCAAGTGGTGATACTTCAAAGACTATATATATTAAGGTCAGAGATGATGTACAAAATGTTAGTGGACAGACTTCTGATTCAATAATTTTGGATACTACTTTACCAACGGTTACGGTTTCTGGAGGTAATGTCCCGAAAATCTCTAAAATCGTAGGTAAAAACACATGTTCATTTTCATTCCAAGTCGATTGTATATTTACACAATATAAAGTTATGGTAGTTGCAAATAGTGCTGATGCGCATAATGCAGGTACAAATTATCAGATAGGTACTACAAATGGTTCTACTAATATGAGTGGTACAGGTTCGTTTGCGGCAACAACTCCTATTAATTGCTCTATTGTAGGAAATGACCTAGAATTGGCTTCTGCTGGTGACGGACAAAAGACTATTAAGGTGTTCGTATTAGACGAATCTGCTCAATGGTCGGTATAGGAGGTGATTTACCTCTATGAATGTTGATATAAATAAAATAAATTTAACTAATAAAATCTCAGAAAAATATTTTATATCTAATAATACGTTTATACATAATGTAAAAAAAGATAAAAAAGATAG
>Ga0209728_1000859_pt1 | contig 21357 bp, 24 predicted proteins | sample RifGroD1_FD_183997 | JGI IMG/M metagenome (GOLD analysis project Ga0209728, IMG submission 183997) | Groundwater microbial communities from Rifle, Colorado, USA - Groundwater D1 (SPAdes) (version 2) | ecosystem: Environmental > Aquatic > Deep subsurface > Groundwater | place: Rifle, Colorado... | reverse complement strand
TACTTTTAGGGAATCTTTTATTTTCTTCTATGGATATTAATAATTTTTCTTTTAATATTTCAGGATACTTGATATAATAATTTTTAGGTAATGATTTACAAATATCTTCTATTTTATAACCTAATTCTATTGCAGTATCATAAATATCATCTTTATGACTATGAAAGTTATCATACAATCTTTTACCTTCTGTATTGTCAATCATATTTGATAATTCATTATACTTTTTTAAATATTTATCTAATTCATATTTTATATTCTCATGATTAGTATAATATCCAAAATCTTCTTTTGTTTTTGCTTTTGAACTTCTATTTTTCATATTTAATTTATTAAGACATATACCACATATATCTTTATTATATTTAGTTTTTAACAAAACATAATCTCGATATATTCTAGTATCAAATTCATTACATTCATCACATTGAAATTCTATGTATTTATTTGAACCATGATGTAAATGTTCTATAGGAATTAAAAATTCATCATTGTGTTTAGTATATTCATGCCCTAAATTTTCATAGTATTTTCTAGTTGTTGGATTCCATTTTACATATAATTCTTTAGTTATTAACATATTTATTACCTCACTTTTTCCCTCACAAAATTTTAAATAGGGAAGAGGTGAGGCTCTTATCAGTAGGGTAATTACTCCTACCTATCCCTATTCGTATTATACTATTATATTTACAATCTGTCAAGGTTTATTTTTAATATGAAATAATTTCAAAATCATATTTACCAATATCAGATTTATATTTAACATTAATATTGTTTTTTATCTTAGATTTATCAAAATTATCATCTAAAATAATTTCTATTCCATAACCTTTAAAATCTAACATAAGTTTATTATCTTTAATAAAACAAACTTTACAAATTTCTTCTTTAATACTATTTTTGATATTCTTTTTAAAATCTATTTGTTCTTTTACTTCTAAATCAACATCTTTAACTATTTCAATTTCTTTTTCCTTCATTATTTCACCTCTATATCTACATTTATTAGCTAATGGAGTCATCTTTAAACAATTATCATTTACACACCATCTAATAAAAGTACAATTATCATTAATTATTTTACATTTTAAAGAATGGGATACACCGTCAGTTAAATATATCCCATTCTCACATAAATATATATTCATAAATTATATCATTTAACTAACTGTTATAGTAGCAGTTGTTCCTACTGTATTTTTCGCTGTAATTACACATGTAATTATTGAACTACCTGCTGCAACAGTACTTATAATTCCTGTATGTAATCCAACTGTACAAGTACCAACAGTGCCAGAGGTAAATGAAAGATCTGCCACAGGTGGTTTAAAAGCAGCATCTCCATTAGTAGGTACTGCCCATATTTGTAAAGTAGAAGTAGCAGGGTGAGTAAGTGCTACAGTATCATCAGATATAGCCAAAAATCCTACCTGATCATACCAATTATTAGCATCAATAATTTCTGTAATTGTAGCATAGTATCCAGAACCATTACATCCACCAGTTCCAGCAAAACTTAAAGCCATACCCTCTAATGGAGTCTGTGCTACACCAGATGCAGTCATTGAAATTGATTGACTACCAGAAATTTGAAATCTAGGAACTTCAACTTGAACTTTACCAATAATACTAGAACCAGCAGCACTAGATTCATCAGAACTTGCTAATTGTGTATCAATTACTAATCTAACAACTGAAGGTAAGAAATTAGAGTTAACAGTAACATATCTTGCAGCAGAATCTAATGCAAAATATTGAACACATACAATATCATTCTCTGTTCCACCAACTAAAGTGAATTCTTTTGTACTAAAAACAACTTTGGTTGTAATACCAGCAGAATCCGTAACATAACCAAAGACATCAGAACCACCTACATCTGGTGTTAAAATAGGAGTACCTGTTACTGAACCTACTCCACCTGCTCCCAATGTAACATTTTCTTCTGTCCAGATATTTTTCCCAGTAAGAATTGAAGAACCTACGTTTTGCCCAATCATATTAAGTGAAAATTGTATTTCTGTTAATTTTGCATTAAATCTACCTGAATGGTAATATATGTATTGAAGAGCATTACCTTGTCCACCAGAAATTTCTTCACTCGCAGTTGTAATATCTATAGAATCATCTAAAATTGTACGACTTCTAAATAAAACATCACCGGTTGAAATATTAAAGGCTGTCACTGACCCTACACCAACTAAAAATTTTTTAGACATTATTTTTCCTCCTTAAAATTATTATTTTATATTTCCTTTACCATTAATTTTATTTTTAAATTCATCAAAATCAACCTTAACATCAGCATATTTATCATCAACTGATAAATCGCTCATCCAATGATTAATTTCTTCTTTAAAAGTAACCATTCCTGAACATTCTGCTTGTTTATATATTTCATAATGCAATTTATAATCATACCTTTGAAGTATTTTTGTGAACTTTCTAATAGTAAGATTATGTATGTTTTTTTCATCTACTTCATGAAGTGCAAGCATCACACATACAATTTGATCTTCTAAAGAGGCCATTTTCTTTTTATTTTTATTCATAAATTCTTGAGCATCTTTTAATGCTTTTTCCATTTTTGGATCTATATAAGTATCATCATAATCAGGAATATTTTGAAGTAAAATTATATTTTTAATATTATCAAAATCTTGTTTATCTATTGTTATTTTTTTATTTTCACTATTATATTGTAAATTAAAAATTAAATTTAATTTATCTTTTTCATCTTTGATATATTCAATTTGTTTATATTCTATATTCAAACATATTTTAAATATTTCAAGTAACATCATTAAATATATTTTTCCATTTTCATCTTTATCAAAAATATAAAATAAAAAATCTAAATATGACATCTTTATTATATTTGGATCAGGAATTTTATTTTTTTCAAAAGTTAAACAATTAACGCTTGTAAAAAAATTTAAGTAGTCTATTACTTTTACAGGATATATTAATAATTCTTTATATGGTATAGGTTTATCATAAGTAAAATATTCTTCTAATTCAGTTTTTTTAATCATTGTTACACCGTCCTAGTAGACAAGAAAAAAGAGTACCCTGAAAAATTATTATTATAAGATATAATATTAATAGATGAATTTTGTGTTAAATATAGTAAACCAATACCTCCACAATCAAATCCATTTAATGAATTTAAAATTTCTTGAACCATCACTAAATATCTAAATTTATTATCCTCTAAATCTACTAAAGTATTGTAAACAATAGTTTCAAATCCTATATTTGTTCCAGTAATATAAATATTATCTGGTTTAAATCTAGGAATAAAAAAACGAAGTTCTGAACGAACACTATCTATAATACTATTATTAAAAGGATATTTATAAATTCTTTGTTGATTTAATGGATCATCACCTTTACCTACTAATTTGATTATTTCTTGTATTGGAACATCAGGTAAGGAAGGTGATAAGGCATCAGGGGTATCGTATGCAATACAACGCATTAGATTTTTATTTTCTATTAATTTATTACCGATATTTGATAAGATTGTTCCTGTATTAGATAAATTTATAATATTTGACATTATCACCATCTCACTTTAAATTATGTTTGTATTAACTATATACTAGAATAAATTTTTCAATTTAATACTCTTCTCAACAAATTCACCATTGCTATTATCCGTTACCCTCAACATAATATTATAAGTTACTAAATTAGCAGTAATACTACATTGATCTGCATCAATAATATTCAAAGTATAAGCATTTATAGGTGTAGTACCTGGAATAATGCTAAAAGTAAATTCTGCTCCTTCAACTAAAATTCCATTGTTATATTTTTTTGCAATATAATTCTGAGAATAATTTTTAATAATATCTGCATTACCTAACAATTCATAAGTTATATTATCTTGAGGTACTTCAATCACATTTACAGTAATAGTATCCAATACAGTATTATCAGATGTTAATTTAGCAGTAATATTACAACTACCAATATTACTTGTTGCTGTAACTAATCCATTAGAATTAACCGTACAAATTCCAGTATTACTACTTGCAAAAGTTAATGAAGGAGTAGGGGAAATTAAATTATTGTTATTATAAACATTACAATTTAACTGTAGAGTAGTAGATTCTTGAATATCTACTAAATTGCCATTCAATATTGTAAGAGTATAAACATGTTCTTCCTGACTAACCTCACTATACTTCATTTTAAAAATTAACAATCCAATACTTGAAATATCGTCTGGAACACTTGAAATTTGATAATTATATTTTCCTAAATTATAAATATCATTAACTTTAATTTGTTGTGTTATTAATGTATTTGATACAATTAAAAGAAATGAATTATCAACAGTTTCAATATATTTATTTTCTTCTGTGTTAAGATTAAGTGATTTTGAAATAATACAAGGTATTTGATATAAAACGGAGTTTTGATCATAATATTTTAATGTGTTGTTGCATCTAGTAATCAATCCAACATCATTTATCTGAGAAGTAGTATCTGTTTCAGTACATATCCATTTAGAACTATCAAAATTTATAATATTACCAATATAAATAGTCTCATTTGGATAACATAATAATCTTTTCTTATTTGGATTTTTAATTAAAGAATTATCTTCAACAATACGAACATTTCTATCAACATCATTAATTTTTACTAAATTATAACTTGTAGAATTTTTAAATTCAGTTGATATTATACTTTTCATATTGTTTACATATAAACTTTTTCTATCTATTCCTCGTCTTGCTTGATAGTCAGTCCACCAAGTCAATAAATATCAACCTCCTATAAATTTCTAACAAATTATAATTAGAATAGGGAGATATTTATCTCCCTATTTATTTTAATATAATATTAAAAACTTTTTTCTCGTAAACCAATAAATCTAAAAGCAGTAGCATTAGCAGCAGTTTTATAATATAATTTATGGACGTAAACAGGAAAATTTTCTAAACTTTCACCTGCTTTTAATACAATAGTATTGCCATCTGCTACAACATTGTCAATATTAAAAGTAATATCTCCTGCACCGTCATTTTTTAAAAATTTAATTTCATTGCAATTAACTTCTGTATTAGCTTCAACAGCAGTAGCATTAGTAGAAAGAGTTACATAATCAGTTATATTAGCCATATTAATATTCCTCCTTATTTATATTATTTATATATTCAATCCAAAAATTTATTTCTTGAATTGCACCATTAATTGCGTTCAAATCTCCCATTGCTTGATTAATTCTATCAGAAGCACCTTGTTTTTGTGAAAGTAATAATTGCATACGTTCATTTAACAATTCAATTGTCATTTAAAATCCTCCAAAATTTATATTATGCTACTACAGCATATTGCCATTTTGAACCATCAGACATAAATAATTTACCTAAACCTGTTGCATTAGTTGTAAATCCAAGAGAACCTGCTGGAGCAGTTGTAGTAGTTACATTTACTGTAATTGCAGTTGATAAAGCAACAAGATATGCACCATTGCTAAATTTAACATCTGCTGTAGGTACAGTACCATCAGAACCTATTTCAATACCCAATACAGTTGTAGCAGTTCCATCATTAACCACTTCTACAAATAAACCCTTAACTATTCCTACTGTTCCCGTAGAATAGTTTTTAGCTTTAATATAAGCACCTTGAATTGTATTTGCTCCTGTATTTACAAGTTTATTTATTACTCTAATATCTAAACCTGTATCAGTTGGAGTCCCTGTTGCAATTGCAGTTCTACCAAAACTAGCCATTATACCTGTAGTTGGTTTTGTTGGATCACCAAATCCATAAGCCGTTGTTCCTGTTACATCTCCAATTGCAAATAATTTATGAAAATCAATACCTGAAATTGCATATGAAGCTAATGGTGAAAATTTTATTTTTGACTTAATTGTTCCTTCTGTAATATCGCTTGCTGTTGAATTTTCACCAACTGATTTCAAATTAAACTCCCTCATAATCATCCTCCTTTTCTAAAATATTATTTAATTATATATTTAATACTTAACCACCTGATTTATAAAAATTTGAATACGAATATCCATCATACAAATAATCATTAACTTTTAATTTTAATTCTCTGTCATATTGTGTTTTTAATTTACTCAATACTTGAAGTTTATCGGAAGGACTAAATAATTTAAAATCTTTATCTGAAAGATTTAATTTTAATAAATTACCATTATTTATTATTTCATCAAACCAAACTTTTCTCATATAATCTGCAAGTATCCATTGTTCTTCTTCAGTTAAATTATTTGTAAATAATTCTGAAGTATCATCTCTGATTAAAGATTGTTTACACTTTTTAAATAATGTTATAGCTTTAGATAAAGTTAATTTATTTTCAATAAGCATATCTTCTTCATCCAAAGATGTTAAATCAAAATCATCAATTTCGTGCATAAATTTTTGAAAAATTAGGTCATAAGAGGTTGACACTATATCAAACCTCCTTTATCATTTAGTTTTATTTTTATCTTGATTTTCTTTGTTAGCTTTTTCATCTTCTTTTATAAGACTAATCTTAACTTTAGTTTCATCTTCAATGGTATCAATTACAGAACCTTTTAAATTGCTATATTCACTAATTGCTAATTCAGCTAATAATTCTTTATTACCATCTGGAAGTTTTAAAATTTCTTCTTTCAATTCTTCTGCTTCTAAATTTGCTAACATACGTTTCAATTCAGAATGTAGTTTTATATCTTCATGTTTAAGATTTAAAATTCCTAATGAATCAAATACTTTTTTATCTGGAACATAAATATCTCCAGTTTGAATTAAATCACTAGTGTATGCCATGTTTTCTAATTCTACATAAGGCAATGAAGCAGGAGCAGCAATTTTCATTAAATTAATAGGTCTGCCATTTAATTGAATCCAATGAATTCTAGAATTGGAGTTGTTAATAATTCTAACTTTTACATCTGGATCGATTGACATTGTGTTAAAGTCGTTTTTAAATTGAGTATCTTTTCTTGCCATAAAATAATCATCCTTTGTTTTATTATTTATTTATATTTATTTTAGTATTATGATACATATTTCCAAATAAAACCTTTATGGGATTTATATGTTCCTTCACAACATCCAAGAAGATAAGTTGTTCTAATTTCAGAATCTATTTTTATATCTTTGTATGTATCCCATGTTTTTATTAACTGACCATCTAAGGTATATTGATTAATTTTCTTACCAATTCTAGGTATGAAATTGTTTATATTGAAATTATTATCTTCATATTCTGATTTAAAAAACCATAAATAATTATGTGCATAATTATTATTATGAAGACATGCTCTAGAAATATTAGTTTGAGATAAATTTAATTTTTCAGAAGCATAATTAGCACTTTCCCATTCTTGAATATACTTACCATCAATTGTACATTGAATAATAGGTTTACTTTTAGATATACTCATATTTTTTCTACCTTCATCAGTACGTTTAATACCCTTCATTGAATTGCTCATTTTTATTTTAGTCTTTTCTGAATGTTTGATACCTAATTTACTTTCGGCATTAGGGCATATATTATAAGCAATTTCTTTATTAGTAGCATCTAATGTGTCTATCCAATATTGTTCACGTTCAGTTAGGTTGTTTTCAGATTCTACTTTCTCTAATAAAACAATTATGAAGTATTGTGAACCATATTTATTATAAGAATTTTGCAAATAAATATTTTTATGCTTATTATTTCTTAAGTCTCTAAGATGCCCTAATTTACGCGACCATATATTTTTAGCACTACCAACATAAAATTTATTATTTACTAGATTAATAATTAAATAGATACCTGGATATTTCATATTATTTGTGATAATTTGTGAATTAATTGTTTCTAATATAATCATCTCTTTTCTATAACTAAAATATAAAAATAGAGTAAATAAAAAGAGGGTATTTTGTTCATACCCTCTTTTAAAATAATATTATTTATTTAATTAAGCATAATCATTAAAGGGCAACATTTTTATACATTGAATAGTAATTGCTATAAACAATGGTAATTCCAAATTTGCGATAACTTTCGAAATCAATACTCATATCAGCATTTTCAGTTTCTCTTACAATTGTTTCCCCTTCAAATGCAATCTTAACAATCTTACTTTCATTAGTTGCTACAATAATAGCATATTGATCACTTAACACTTTAGTAGTATTAGTATCATCAGCAAAAGCATTAGGTAATACAACAACACTTGCACCTCTAAATTTACCAATTCTACCAAATTCCCTACGTTCAGTTCTATCCATATCACTTACAAATCCAGGTGTTTCTTCAATAGTACCTGCAAAAGTAGGAGTACAGAAAATAACTACATTATCACCATAAGATTGAACATTTGTAATTAATTGACCCATTTGACTAGGAACAAAAGCATTAGCTTGTACTTTCATATTAGCAGATAAACCAGTAAATGAAGCAATTAAAGTAGTTTGAATTTGAAGATTAATTTTTTCCATAATACCATCTACAATAGCATTAATTAAATCAGTCCAATCTACAACTCCGTCTAAAAAACGCTCAAATTCGACATAAACTGCACCACCATATGCTTCCATAGTCATATTAATATAATCAACATCTAATCTTGTTCTTTCAATTACACCACCTAAACCAACTTTAGTAATAAAGTTAAGTAAACCTCTTTTACCTTTTTTAGTTTTAAATTTAGGTTTTTGTCCTTGGTCTAACATTTGATATTCAACGAAACCACCGTAGGCATCATCAACTCTCTTAGGCAGAATTTCATCTACATTTTCTTCTACTAATTCAAATATTTCATTTTTATTTTTTCTGAAACTCTTATACCTATTTTTACCATCAGGTACTAATTCCTTAAAAGCATTTCTTAATGCTTCATTTCTTTCAGCAGAAGTATATGTAATACCATCAACTACTGAATCTTCTCTATTATATGTAGCTTTTGCTAATTCAAAGTATTTTCTTTCCATATTAACTATTCCTCCTTTAAAATTATATTTGTATTTTATTATTTAGGCTTTTGTGCAGGTAAACATCAATGCTGCCTCACCAGCAGGTAAAGTTACAACTCTAGTTGCTTGTAATTCAATTACAGCATTTGCATCTTGTACAGCCACTAAACTAATTTGTCCAGTATTAGTTGCATAACCATATACAGGTGTACCAGCAACAATAGCAGCAGCAATAGCAGCATAATTTGCATAAGTACCATCATCATACTTAAAGTTATTAGTGTCGAACATATCCCCAATTTTCAAACGATAAATTCTAGGTAAAAATTCATTTAGATTAAGTCTAAAATTACCTAGAGACATATCACTTTCATCATACATTTTTTCTACACATGCTACTAAACCAACTCTTACAGTATTATTAGCAGGTAAACCAAGAGTTTTAGTATAATGTTCTTCTTCTAAAAGAAAACCATTTTGACAAGCAGTAGCAGCAAAATCAGTTGCATTCAAAGCATACTGAATATTATGCTCACCTGTTCTAACACCTGCTACTTTTCTTAAATTAACAATACCATATCTTCCTGTTGCTACGTTATTAACATTAGCCATAAATTAATTCCTCCTTAAATTTATTTTATTATTTTTTAATTAATGAAGTCCAATCTTCTTTTTTCTTAATAGAAAAATTAAAAATTGGAATCTCTGTTTCAGTTTTCTTTTTAGTTTTAGAAAATTTTGTAGATAATTCTTTAGAAGCATACATAAGTTTAAATTCTTTCTCCATATCTTCAATAGAAATTTCTTTATCTTGAATAGATTGAATTTCTTCAACAGATAATACTTTTGAGAAATTTTCAATTAATTCTGCTTTAAGTTGTTTTTGCTGAGATTCAAATGCTTCTAATTGTTGCTTTGTAATTTCAGATTTGAATTCCAATAGGGAAGTATTAGATTGAGTAAGAGTTTCGTTTTCTGATTTAAGAGTATTAAATTGTTCAGTTAAAGTAGAGATATTATTTTCGTATTCTGCTACTTTAGATTTAAGGGTTTCAAATTTAGGATTTTCTTTTTCATATTCTGCTGTAATTGTTTCCAATTTAGTTTCAATTTCATTTTTCTCATTTTCTAAAATAGTAAATTTATCATTAACTTCAGCAATTTTAGATTCAGTATCTTGTTTAATTTGTTCAAATTCAGAAGTTATAACTTCATTAATATTAGTAAATGTAGCACTATCACCTGCTTGCTTTGGTCTCCAATCAGGAATAAATTCTACTTTTGCTTCAAAATCTAAAGTTACAATATCGCCATTTAAACTATAAGGAATACCATAGTATGTATCCCAACTATTAGTAACTACAATAGCATTTTCATCTTTTAAATCCATTAAATAAAAACTACGTCTTTCAACTAATTCTCCCCAATAATTTTTCTTCATTTCAGTCATAGTTTGAAGAATCTTATCAATCTCTGTCATTAACTGACTATTACTTAAAGAGAATTGTTCTCTAATCTTACTTTCTATTTCTTCTAAAGATAAATCATCAATACTAAATGAAACAGTATCAACAGTAAGATTATATTTTTTTAATAATTCTAATTTTTCATCCACTATATTGTTTACCTCCTTCTTAATATTATCAACTTCTAATAAAGAAGATTGATTTTTTGAAAAAATTTGAGAAACTTCTTTTAACTCTTTCATCATTTGAGTAAATTGTTCACTACAATTTTGTTTATTAAATAATTGTATACTACTATTTTCAAAACATGGTTCCACTGAATTAGATAATATACAAAAAGCTGTAAATTGGAAATCTATAATTTCATAATATCCTTTGTCTGAAAAACTACCATTAGTAACTTCAATTTCCATACTATGATTAAAAACCTTATCTTCTTTTAATTTATTATATGCATCCTGTCTTTTCCATAATATAACATTAGTGCAAAGATATTCATGTATTCCAGATTCATCTTCAATTTCTTCCCACCAATAATCTGCACTTTCATAAACTACACCAATTGGATATGTATCATTTACAATATCAACAGATTGAATATTACCATTTTCATCTGTATCTATTTCTAAATGTGCATCATGTGAACCAAAATCACCTTTATTACCATTTTCATCAGTTATATTTCTATTATAATTAGTTACAATAGGACAATTATACATACTTTTAATATTTCTTTCAAAACTATCTTTTGAAATAAAACTATTATTCCTATTAAGCCCATGATATGCAATTTTAAGTATACCTGTATCGAAAGAAGAATTTATTTCAGTTATTTTATCAAATGATGAAGAATAATTAATATGCATTATTTTAGCAATAATTTATTCACCTCCTTTAAAAAGTCATTTTATTACTAAAAATAAATTGCTTTTTATCTATTTGATTAAAATTAAATGATAGAGTAGGGGAATTCTCAAAAATAAAAAAACTATTATTTTTAGATAATAGTTTAAATCCATTTAGAAGTAATACATTTTTTAGTTCTTCTGAGAAACAATGGATAAATTTTATAATAATCACCTTCTTATGATGCATTTTGTAATTTATATGATATAATATTTAATTCTTTAGTAAGAATATTTTCTATATTATCAAAATCATAATACCAAATTTCTAATAAGTTTATATTATTAATTTGTGCGTATTTTCGTTTTCTTTTATCATGTTCAATTTGCGTTTCAAAAGCATCATATGATTTATGGAAACCAGGTATGTATTTTTCGTGTTGAATTCCTTGATATTCAATTAATAAATTTAAATCAGGTATGTAGAAATCATATGATAGTAAACCTCCTCCAACACCTATAAGACCTTTAAATTCTTTTTGTGTAATAAAACATATTGCGTTATCTACATTGGATAATTTTTTATTATTTATTTCTATAAAACCTTTAGATATTAAAACTACACTACATTCTTTTTCTCCTTTTGATTTATTACATTCTGGACAGCCAGTATTATTACAATTTCTATTATTTACAGAATTATGCCATTCATGTCCACAATCTTTACATTTCCACCACACTTCTATACCAGAACCATAAGTAACATCATAAGGTGTCAATTCTCCATTTAAAGTAGAATGCCATTCAGATGCAAGTTTAGGATTCTTTGTCGCTAAACAATTTGATAATCCTACTTGCCTTCCGGCACAAACTCCACAACCAATATCTGCAAGAACACAATCCCAACTTAAATAAAAATAATCATTGCAATCTTCTTTTAAGCATTTCCATTTTAATAATTTACTACTATTAATGTATTCATTGCTAACTAATTCAAATAATTTATTATTTAATTTTAACCAATGTTTTATGTTTTTTATTGTATATGGATTATTCTTATGAAACCTCATTGGTATATAACCATGTTTTAAATTATCTAAACTAGAATTTAAAAAATATCCTTCATTGTCTTTTAAGATTAATTTACTTCTTGCATTTATATAATTTTTATCTATTAATTTATAACTTAAACTTTCTACAAAATTTTTAATATCAGTGTATAATAATTTTCTCAATATCATCATCCTCCAAATAAATTTATTTTAAATTAAAAAAGGACTAGCAATTAAACCAGTCCTTGTTTACGTTTTGTAAGATATTCACATAATATTTCAGTCCTTAAAAATACCCAACAATATTTATTTGTGTTTTCATTTAATGTTCTAGCAATATATCTTTCACCTATATTTAATAATTCTTTCTTAAGTCTATTACTGTAACAATAAAAAGGTTTCAAAATTAAAAACACTTCCTTTAAATTATATTACCTTTTATTTGTTTCTCCATCTCTCGCTTTAATGCCTCCATCAGTTAAATCTCCATCTGCAACTGACGGACGGCCTCCTTCGTCATCTTGACTACCAGAATTTTGATTCATACTAATAGGAGCAACCCATAATCCTTTTGATTTAATTAAATTTTCAAATTCTAAAGTAGCATTGTAATCATTAGTATTGTGACCATTGATGCTAGTAAGTATATTTAATGATCCTCCAATAGAAGTTAATTTATATTCTCTGTCAAAAATTTCTTGCTGATTAAACCATGTAGTTTTCCATATATTTAATTTAAATGTATATTTTTTTCTTAAATTTACATTAGAAATTCTATAGTTAAACCAACTCTGAATCTTATCTAACATTGAAAATACAAGAGATTGTATATATATCAAATTTTGAGATATACCTACTGAACTATTGGTTGAACTTCCACCTAGTAGTAGAGGATTAGCACCACTCTGCATGTATGCCATTGATTTTGCAAATTCAATTAAACTTGTTTTTTCATTTTGTATTGATTTAAAGGGTATCTCTTTAAGAGGAAAAGGTGAACCAGTTACGCATACAGTTTCTGGAACACCTGAAGCAACAACATTAACCCATTGTGCAACAATATCTGGCTCTACAAGAGGTATCCCATCTTGATTTGGGAATTCAATATTGATGAGTTTTATTTTATCATCCCTAGAACTCTCAATCTCCTCATCAATTAAATCATTTAATAAATATAATTCAGTAAATAATTGACTATACAATGGCAAAAAGAACGTGTCATTATCGCCACCTAATTTAATACAACACACTTTATCACTAGGTAGAGGTTGCCACTCTGGATACCTTAATCTATCTGAATTAGTTTTATACTTATTATACAAAACTTTAAATTCATCAGGATATATTTCTTCCCATGCGAATTCAGAAAGTTCACTATCCCTTAATAATTCTTCAAAATATTTAAAGTTAAATTCTACAGTAAATTGTCCTGATTTTATTGAACGTAATCTAACATATTTTATGGGTAAATCCCATAAATAAGGAAAGTTACCATCATTTTTTTCAAATCCACAATACGCACCATACCTAACTAAACTTTCAATAATTCTACGTCCAGTTTTTTTTATATCTATACTATCAATATATTTTCTAACAGTAGAAAATTCATTATTAAAATTTTTTAAAAGTTTATTTATTATTTCTTGTGATTCTTCTTCAGATAATTCTTTTGATGTTTGATTAGCAATTTCTTCTTTTAATTTTTGCATTGTAGAAAAATCAGGTTGAAGATAATTATCTAATGTTGCCATATTTGTAGTTAAATTAACTAATACTTTATACATTCCTTCAGGTGCATATAAATTATCTGATAAATCAAGTATCTCATTTTGATATTTTTGTGGATTGCCTAACCACAATTTTATTTTATCAATTGTTACATTTTTTAAATTTCTTCTTTTATTTGTAAATATTCCACCTATTCTTGATAGAGAAAAGTTTTTTGCTGATTCCCATGATTTTTTTAATGAGAATAGGGTAGGGGAGAGGTTTTGTTGGTTGGGTATTTGGTCTGACATTTAAAACCTCCTTTCTGTTTATTATTGTTTGTTGTTTATTTTGAATGTATAATATTATATTATTAGTTTATCGTCTTGCACGAGATGATTTATTTGCTATAGCAAAATATGATGAAGGGGAGATGTTAATTATTGCCTTTTTAGCTTTATCTTCAAAATTTTTAATATACCATAAACCATAAGCAACGGCGAAAAATCTATCTCTATCGACCGATCTAGTAACTTGTTCAACAGATAATTTACCACCTTGTAAATGTTTAATTTTTAAATTTGCAACTTCTTCTACAAATAAATCTGTTTGAACTTTTGGTAAAACTACATTATTTATATAATCTTCATTGCTTAATGAATAATTATTATTTTGATGTTTATCTAATATTTGAAGTTTTTTACCTTCAACAACATCAATAAAATTTACAATTATATCAGAGTTAATACCCTGTGAATGGAGTGCATATAAACATTTTTCTGAACCTTGAACATCTGGTTCATTATCAGTATTAATAGTATCCCAACATTTTAATATTTCTTTAGTAATTGGATCAACTTGTTCTTTTAATAATTCATCAATAATTCCTTTTCCTAGACCATTTTCGTCGCAAATTGCCTTTTTTGCATTATATAAATTTCTTATCCTCTTAAATTCAATTGCTTGTGCTGTGAAATTTAATCCTTGTTTTAAATTTATTAAATTTACTAATTGCATATTTATAATTCTATCTTCTTTATTCCTTTTAACTTTAATTACAGCAATAGAAGATTGATTGTTGCTAGATTTTTGAGAACGTGCAACATCCATACTAACATAATAATCTGATTTACCATCATATATTAATTCTGGTGATGTCAATGTTCTTAATTTTAAAAGTTTAGTAATATCAACTAATGCGCCATCTGAACTCCCACACCATTTCGATTCATAATTCTGTGCAAATGCAATAGGAGACATATTTTTCTTTTTATCTAAAATCTGCTGTTTAGTTGATCCTCTACCATACCAACATCCTAAATGCCAATCCGAACCTATAACTATTTTACCTTCTAATTTTATCATGTCTTCTTTCATACGGATACTTCTAGTAAATTCATCACTACCTCTAAATCCAGCAGTTGTATAAAAATTTACTTTTTGACTTAATTCTTCAGGATTTAATATTCCTAAATCACCAACAGTTAATCTACCATGTTCAACAATTGGAAATAATGAATCTTGAAATGTAAAATCATCAATTAAAGCAGATTCTTCAATCATAATTACGTGCCGTCTTTGACCTTTTGAAGTTGAAGAATTTGCCAATACATCTATCCGAGAATTGTTTACGAACTTAATTTCTGCGTCACTTTTAGAAAATTTAGCATCATAAATCTCATTTTTAAACCAAGGATATTTTTTTAATATATCATTATATTTATCTTTTAATAATTCTGCTGCATTTTCTTTTGTTTGAGCCGTTAGTGCAAATTCTATACCTGGAAAAAATACACATGCTATAAACATTATAATTTCTTCATTAAATGTTTTACCCCAACCTCTAGGATATACGCCATACATACTTAAAAATCGCATTGCTATCCTCATAAAAGTACGTTGATCAGAATGTAATTTAATACCACCTTTTTTGGGTTTAATTAAATCTAACCATAAATCAGGGTAAAATCTTGCCCATGAAATAAAATCTACATATTTATCTAAATTACTTCTAAATTGATTATTTTCTTCTTCTCCTTTTGGATTTACTGTACTATTAAAATCAGGATTATAATTATTTCTACTTTCTTTTGTTGTATGTTTTGCATTATCACTTTGAAAATTCCCATATGATGACATTTAATCACCATCTTCTTTAATAAAGATTTTTATTTTATCTCTATTTTTTTCTGTAGTATCATCTGTAAATATTCCATAAGGATCTCCATATTGTTTAATATAATCTTCTTTTCTCCTATCATAAAAAGAATATACATCTTCATAATTACATGGTGGTAAACCGCTTAAATCTCTAATATAATTTACGTAACACCAAATATTAAAATCTAAAGCATCATTTGGTCTATACTTAAATCTTGGAAGGATAGGTATAATATCAACTTCTTTTTCAACTGCCTGAGACAATTCTGAAAAAGTAGAGAGTCCATCTGATAAATCTGCTTTACTTAATTGACTAGGATTTATTTTTGCTGATGTTGCAGCCTTATTTGCAAGTTCTCCCCATTCTTTAGCTTCTTTTACATCACCTTTTGCTGTTGCAATTTCCTCTTTAACTCTGTATCTAATATAATTCAATAATGCTTCAGTATGTAAATTAGTTATTTCTTTATAATTATTTTTTAATAAAACATACTTTCTTTCAAACGCTTCAAATTCTTCTTGTTTATAACCTTTTCCCCATTTTTCTATTATTTCATTTGTAACTATAAAATTAGATTTATAATCCGATTGAGATATATTTTCACTACTTAAGTTATCATAATTTAACTCGTTTTCAATCTCTGGTAAAAATTTAGAATCTTCCCATCCTAATTTACGATATTGAGAAAGTTGTAAATTTTTTATATATGTACTAAATGTATCCATTTTATCTTCCAAAGAAGATTTCCATATGTTATATAAAAATGGACGATCAATCAATCGTAATGTTTCTTTAACTTTATCTAAAATAACAATCCCTTTATCATCTGCAATCATTTTTTTTAAACAAGGTTTACAGTATGGTATTCTTGAAGTCTGATGAATTGGATTATAACTAACATAATACTCTGTTGGTTTTTTAGGTTCTCCACAGGCTGCACATGTTATCTGTGAAACTTTTTTTTGTGACTTTATAGATGTATTACTATTAGTATTTTTTGGTCTTGGCATAAAGCCACATTCCTCCTTTAAATAACTACTTTTAAATCATTTGTATATTCATTTTTATACTTCCATTTATAACCCTTATAAGTTAATTGTTTTCCTTTGCAACATTTTGCTATTGCACTAGCATCAATATTTAAAACTTTAGAAACTTCAGATGCTGATGTCCATTCTTTTATAAAATTACCATCAATTGATAATTGGATTATAGGAATTCTTGAACTAGGTTTGGCTCCTTTTTCAAGATATACCTTATTTGAAACATTATTTTCATCAATTAAAACATCTTTCCAAGTTTTATTTTGATTTATATAAGATATTGTCGAAGGAGTAACATCGTAAATTTTACTTATTTCAGAACAACTTTTCCCTTCTAAAAGCAAATATTTAATTTCCATAACTTTATTTTTATCTAATTTATTAACAGATAATCTATTTATTAGTTGTTCGTTATATTCTTCACCAATATTTTCCCAACTATTTAAATTTTTAATTGAAGATACTTGACCAAATGTAATTTCAAAAATGTCTGCAATTTCTTTTATATTTAATTTTTCTTCAATTAATAATTTTTTAATTTCAATTATATTTTCTTCATTTAATTTTTGTCTCGGTGTTTGAATAATTAAGTCATCATATTCAGTTTTTATATGTGACCATCTTTCACCTGTTTTTATTTGAGTAATAGTATTAGGTTCTACATTATATAAATTTGCTATATCTATAATTCTGTTGCCTTCATATATCATTCTTTTTATTATAATAATGTCTTTATCTTTAAATTTTGCATTAAATTTATCTTCTCCTCTTACCCAAACAGAAGAATCTCTACTTCTAACTCCTTCGCTTAATTTAATTAATGTTTCTTTTGAATGTTTTCTTCCCATCATTGGAGCAGATGAACTTTTTGAAATATTATATCCTTTATTTCTATTATAGGATTCATACAAATCTAAATAATATTGCTCTCTTTCTAAAGTTTCATTTTCATTACATTCTTCTATTATTGAAAATTCAAAACTACTATTGCCATGTTTATTCCAAGAATATTGTAAATACTTATTACTATGTATATTTTTTCTAAATTCTCTTTTATGTTGTCTCCATCTATCTACAATATCAATGCTACTACCAATATAAATTTTATTATTTTTTAAATTTTTAATACAATAAACACCACTTAATTTTTTATTCATTTCTAATCATCCTCCACACAATTATTTTAATTTTCTCTACACATTTCCTAAATTAAAAATAAAAAAGAAGTTAGGTTGTGTAGAGAGGGGATCATGACTCCCCTTAAAATACCTAACTTCTTAAAATCTATTAAATTTATATTTATAATCAAAAATTTAATCTACATCTCAACAAACTCAACACAATAATTATCTTCCTCTAACTTTCCATTTATTTTTGCCATATCAAATAAAATACTATTAGTAGCAATCACATTATCAAACACATCTCTATTAATTTCACTATCAATTACAGCAAAATGATATTTATAACCTCTTGCATTATCATTAGCATAAATAAAACTAATTAAACTGTCATTATTAAATCTAATTTCAAATCTATCCTTAGATACAATAATTCTATCAATATATTTCTCACTTAAATTAACGAAATTATTTTCTTTGACTATATTTTTAAATTGTTCAATTTTATTTTTATTACTATAATAAAATATTACATTAATTTTATCATTTTCTATACATTTGAATAAATATTTATAAAATATACCATGAATCACTTCATATTGTGCAATACGTTTTATAGTTTCATATTTATCTTTATTGTTATCTTTATTATATTCATTAATTAATTCATCAAATTTAATTAAATTTTCAGGATAAAAATAAAACATTAATAAACAATTAACTCTTAATTTACCAATATTATCATCTTTTAAAGATAACTTAATATTACCTTTATCTATTTTAAATTCAACATTGCTTAATTCATTAATTAATTTATCTGTTTCTTTATGATATTCCATTACATTAGATAATCCTAAAAATGGTTTAATATATGAAGATAATGCTAATTCAGGAGTTTGCAAAAATCTTAACATACCATATTTTAAATCATTTAATATATCATTAATATATTTAGCATTTACACCATCTATTTCTCTAATCTGTATATTAAAAGGATTAATATTTAATTTAAACATATCAATAAATCCTAACCCATAACCATTTTTATCTGCTAAAATAATTTTTATATAAAATTCATTACATAACCAGATTGCTTCATCTACCAAGTCTTCATATGATTTATTTACTAATCTTTTTATTACTATAATATCTTTTCTATTCCCTTGAATATTAATTCCCATCATTATTGTTTCTGAATTACTACCTATATCTACAATTAAATAATCACATTTACGGTTGTTTGACATAGTTAATACTCTGTTTTTGTTTAAAATTTCTTTTGTTATCATGATATCTCTCCTTCTCATGGTAGGACATGACCCAATATTTTTAGTGGTAAGACACTACCTAAAATTAATAAATTCTTGCTTCTATGCATAATTTAATGCACAAGAAAATTCACCCTTAAAAAATAATATCAAGGATGAACTTTATCTACATTAATATTACTTATTCATCATTACACATTTGAATATAATTCTTATGATTCTCCCATCCAATTTCCTTACCTTTAATATAAATATCACCAATTAAATTAAAAATACACTGTGGACAATTATCTCTTTTTAATACTTCTTCAGTAAAATAAGCAATTAATTTTAATTCTTCAATTTCTTCAGAACTAATATAATTCTCACATTCTTCATTACAATCTATACATTCACTACAACCTAGACATTTATTTTCTTCACAATCATCACATTTATCTTCAATTTCATCTTCCTCATAATCTTCAATAAAAATATCTGCAAATTCATCTAATATTTTTCTAATTTTATAAGAATTACCTTCAGTTTCTTGAATCCTACTTACAAAAATATCTAATAAATTATTATAATCAAATTCTTCAATACATTCATATTCATCTTCTTCACACTCTCCACAACATTCACCACTTTCACAGCAATTATCATAATCATTACATGTTTCACATTGACAATCAGTAGTGTTAACATCTTCGGTATATTCATAAGGATTTTTATCTGATTTTTCTATATTTTTTACTAAAATTGATTTTTTATCTTCAACTTCTTTTTCTCTTTCTAAATAAAAATAATATTCATCACAATCCACTGAATTACCATTAATATAAAATTCCTCAATAAACTTGCCAGATTTAGAATCATAGATTGCCTTTGCTTCAAATAAATTCATATAATAAAATTCTCCTTTTAATATGTATTTAATTATAATATTAATTTAATTGTAAAGTTATTTTACAACATATCCTTTTCTTTCAGCATTAAAGTGTTTTTAGAGCATTCGATACTAGCATTTGCATTTATACTAGTAACTTGTAAACTATGATCAACATTCATTTTATTCAAAATTAACGTCACACTGTCATCCATACTAATTCCTGAGTTAATAAGTCCAGTATAGAAACCTGCATAATAACTTGCATCTTTCAATCCTGATTTAAATTCATTAGCATCTAATTGAATATTATCATCTTCTACTAGATTATCTGTACTGATCTCTAATGGTTCGAAGAATAAAATTACTTCAGAAGACGAAGAGGGTAGGGGAGTGGTTTCTAGTTGTTCATTAGTTTTACATTTATCTGTCATATTTTTTACTCCTATTTATAAAATTTTATCAACGCATCCAATAATAATTGCTTCTTCAGGCCAAAGTGAAACGTCTAAATCATGTTCTGTAATACTATTAAGTGTTTCTTGAGTAATATTGGTATATTTTAAAATTATATCTTGACATCTACGCCATAATTCCTCTAAATCTTTAAGTTTTCTTTTAGATTGTTCTACTGATATATGCCCTAATTCGTAATTTTGAAGTTGATGATATAAAAATCTTGTATGTCTTTGACAAATACGTTCAGAACAAGAGATGAAAATTTTAAAAGCACCAGAAAAAATTATCCCATATGCTTTACCAATAATTCTATATCCCATATCTTTAAGTGTTTCAATAGTAGAAACAATACTTAAAGTTGCATAAACTGAACCGCCATAACTTGAAATTTTTAATATTATAGGTTCTGCATCTT
>Ga0209728_1000855_pt1 | contig 21449 bp, 49 predicted proteins | sample RifGroD1_FD_183997 | JGI IMG/M metagenome (GOLD analysis project Ga0209728, IMG submission 183997) | Groundwater microbial communities from Rifle, Colorado, USA - Groundwater D1 (SPAdes) (version 2) | ecosystem: Environmental > Aquatic > Deep subsurface > Groundwater | place: Rifle, Colorado... | reverse complement strand
TCTCAAAAATAGAATAGACTTATTTGTAGGTGATAATATTTGGACAAGTGAGCAAATAAGGCAATTCGGAGTTACACAATGTGAAGTAGAAATAATTAAGTAAGATATTTAATCAAAAACACATCAAATTAATCAACATTCCTAAAAATACTCATATTTACCTCTCTCATGCTCTATATATCTTGCTCATACTTCCATTTACTACTCAATCCAATCAACCCGATAAAAACACGATTTTAAGTGGTGATTAAGAAGTAGGAGGTTAAAATTATTGAATCTAATATATTGTCTTTATTTTTTACCTTTATGTATTTCAATTTTATATTTTACAATAATTAAAATTGAAGATGTAAATAAAGAGGAAAATGAGAGATCTTATTCTGCCGACAAATTAAAATATTTTAAATGTATCAAAGTTTGTTTTATTCCTGTTTTTAATATAGTAATTGTTATTGAAATTGTAAAAGCACAATTTTCTAAAAATAATAAAAAGTAACAAATTTTAATGATTTGCATATCATGTGAAGTAAATACAAAAAAATAAAATTTAAGGAGGAATGATAAATATGTCAATAAGTATTACAGACTTCCCGGTAAAAAATGATTATAACGCAATGATTGGTTTGAGATATTTTGATCATAAAGATAGAATTGCAAAAACAAAATTATTAGAAAGAGAAATGACTGAAAAGAAGAAATTAAATAAAGGTAATTTTAGAATTTCATCAAAAGACGATTGTGTTTTTTGTGAGTTCTGGGATAAATCAATTTATTATTAATACATAAAACAAGACAAAATTAAATATTCTTAACCCACTGAATTTTCAACCTTCATTCGTATAAGTCATTAAATGGACAAACCAAATAAAGAGAAAAGAGAGTGAAAAAATAATATGATTATTACTGAAAGTGTAGAGATTACAAGAACAGAGCAAGTCATAGTAGGTAGATTGTGTAATAAATGTGGAAATGTATTTAGTTCTCATGCAGAAAATATAAAAACATCAAATACTGATTTAGGGGAATATGGAAACTGTAAATCTGAAATATGCGATGACTGTTGGATAAAATTTATAAGAACTTTTTCTATAGTCCCATCAGGTTTTAAAAGCAACCCACAATTTACATCATCTTTTGATTTAGACCATGATTTACACCAAAAATTATTTGTAGAGTGGCAAGAAACAAATGTATGGAATTGCGATGAAAATCCGTGGAGAGATTATTATAGTAATGGTAATTCAGATCAGGAATTTGAAGAGTACGAGGAATACAATGAAGAATATGAAGAGTTTTATGATGCTGTAGAGGATCGCAAACCATTACATACTAATTTAAGATTAGTAAAGTAAGATGAAATTGGGAGATTTATTCTAATATAAAAAATGGAGGATTATATTATATGGAAAATAAAGAAGATATATTATTTGACGTAACAACATTAAAGATAGGGGATATAGTCAATTATTTTGCTCATGATAATGGAAATTATTTTATTGAGCAGGGCGAGGTTAAAAGTGAAAATATCTATAAGGATGGCGTAGAAGTTCATGGAGAAGGTTGGAAACAGTATGTAGGAAAATGGTTTATAAATAAAATTATAAGAAATGAGAAAGTTGTATATGAAAAATGAAGATAAATATCTCCCATACAAAAAGAAAGATTTTAGAAAGTATTGGTGCTATCCAGATTCAACTTTTCCAACATTACAACCCTTTGAAGTAATTAGACCATTCACCGAAGAAGAAAAAGAGGATTGGAAAAAAGGTGAAGATTATGATGAAGAGGTTTATTTAGTTAAAAGTTTTGATGAACAAGGAACCCAAGATGAATATGGAGCATCTGATAGAGATATTCTTATTGAACATGAAATAGACCCTGAGACATGGAGAATTTGTTTAATTGATTTGCTTGATAGAATGGAATATTGTGAAGACGACATTATGGATTTTATTAAAGAATGCAAGATTGAGCAATATATAAAAAGACACTTATATGATTATTGATTAAATAAATTTAGAAAGAAGGATGTACGACGGCAAATTATCAAGTGAAATTGTTAAGAAGGGGTTGAGTAATTAATAATGAATAAAGCAGAACTTTGGGATGAATTAAAATTATATTTAACAAAAACAGTCCCTCAATTATATGACATGGCGTTTAAAGCAGGATATCAAATAGATGAAGAAAGACTTAATAATAAAGCAAGAGGTATGGATTTAGCTCTAATAAAGATGAATGAACTTGAAAGAAACCTATTAGACAAACAAGAGATTTGTATTGGATGTCAAAATTGTGATAATCATTGGTATCACTATGATGGAACAAATACTGGTAAGTTTTGTTGGTTAGAATCTGACGGGAAAGAGTGTATTGCTAATAATTTTATATATCATGTACTAAAGAAAGGAGAGAAATAAAACAATGATATTAAGTAATATTGATTTAATCAAGTTAAAGGTATTAATGCTTGGAGATACTGATGAGGAAGACGCAGTAAATTGTATGGAATGTAAACCTGCTAATCCAAGTTGTGGATTAATAGATATATGTAATAGATATGGTTCATTTAATCTTTTGGGTGGAGCAGAAGATATGGTTAGAGATTTGTTTGATACTATTGATGGGTTAAAAGATGGTTTGTTTGAGAAGAAAATTGTTGATAATTGTATAAATTGTGAAAGAAGCGACAAGATCTTAGAAAGATGTATTTTAGAAGGTAATAAAGAATTAGATTGTCTTTCAGAGAATTATAGTTATCATATTAGAAAGAAATAAGTAGTAATCAAATAATATGACTATTTGAAAGGATGAAATAAAAAGTGTAAAAGAAGAAATATTAAAGATGAAATCAGGTAAAGAATTAGACATCTTAATATCTGAATTTATGGACATAGCAACAGGAGCATTAATTTGGGAAGATGATGTTGGAAATAAATATTATGAATCGGTAAGACAATATTCAACAGATATATCTTTAGCAATGATTGTCGTTGAATATTTAAGAAAAAGAGGCTGTGGATTTCAATTAAAAATGGATACTATTATCTGGGCAGAATTTTATGGATTAGGGTTAGGATATTTTACATGCGTAGGAGAGACACCATCTGAAGCAATATGTAAAACAGCATTATTAGTTTCATTAACTAAAGATATGTGGTATGAAAAATAATACCCTAGCAAATCTATGTTTTAAAGGAAGTGATAAAAATTATGATTAATGTATTTATGGATGATTTACGTCCATGCCATAAAGGGTTCATATTAGCAAAGAACGCTACAGAATGCTCTATGCTGCTCAGAAATAATGAAGTTAATATATTGTCCCTAGATCATGACTTAGGTGAAAATGAGTTGACTGGTTACGACTTAGTAAAGTGGTTAGTTGAACAAGGAATTGAAGCACCACATATTTATCCGAAAACTATCTATCTTCATACAGCAAATGGTGTGGGTAGAGATAATATGTTTAAATTATTAGATAGATATAAGCCTAGTTGGGTTAAGTTACATCGTGGGCCTATGCCAAACAATGATTAATAAATTAAAAGGAGAAGACGTTGGGTTCTCGCCTTCTCCAAAAACATGAAAAACTTGTATTAAATATAGTATAACCACTGTAAACTATTTTATACATTAGAAAACTACAATTTAATAATCATAGAAACGACAATTTTATATAGATAGAAAGGAAAAATAATGAGTAATTATATTCAACAATTAGGTGAAGATTTAGGGGTTTGCAGTAGAGATTGTTGTAGGTGTCAGGTAATTGTTTTAGTGAATATTGATGATGGAAAAATTATTGATCAGCATATTGTTTCAAAAATGCCAGCACATTTAAGAACTTTAGATAAAATATGGTTCAAAAAATATTTGATCAATAAAGAAGATGGATTATATATTGACTGGAGCAAAGCTGAATATTTAAATCTAGATGAGATAGAAAAAGAGAGATTTGAAAAAGTTGAAACTGTTGAGGTTGATGGTCAAACATTGATTCCAGAAGAGTGTCAAAGTACATATGATTCAGCATACATGTTAGATTATCATAATGAAAAAGATATAAAAGATATGGAAGATGGATGGTATGAATTATTAGTAGAAATAGGATGTTGGAATACATATTGTTATGATTATGGATGCTATGAAGGGGATGGAGATGTTACTTTTAAGGTATTAAAGAGCAATGTTAATCCAAAGAATTATGATGTAGAGATAGAGGAAGATTAAAGGAGGGAAAATAATGTCAAAATACCCATGTTGGGAATGTAATGGAGAGGGATATGTTGAGATTCATTCTGTTGAAGGAAGGTATACTCAAAGGTGTAGAACTTGCGGAGGACTAGGAGAGAGAAAAATAACCATCACGCTTGAGGAATATGAAGACTTGAAAGAAAAGGCAAGTATGTATGATGGTTTGTGCCGATAAATGCGATATTTTATAGTGTAAGTCCTAGCAATTAAAAGGAGTTTAAAAATGGAAAGTTTAGTAAAATGTATAATGTGTAAAAAAGTATTTAAAGATAAAGAAATTATTTGGGACAAAAACGCAGAACCTATCTGTCCACATTGCGGAAGAGTTTCTATAAGTAAATAATAAAAATAAAAGAAATGAGGCTAATATTATTTTAGATATAAATAAAATATATAACGAAGATTGTATAACTGGTATGAAGAAAATTGATGACAATTCTATTGATATGTGTTTTACAGATCCACCTTATAAATTAACAAGCGGAGGATGTAGAGGTGGGCTTAATATTACTTTTAATCAAACTGACCAAAAAGGCAAAGAATCAGGAGAGATGTTTGAGATACCAAAGTTTGAAGAATGGTTCCCTGAAATATTTAGAATTTTAAAAGATGGTGGACATTTCTATTGTATGTGTAATGACAAACATCTAGAAAATATATTAAAAATTGGGAGAGAAAATGGTTTTAAAGAATTAAATATATTAGTTTGGGATAAAGGGATGCATACACCTTTAGGATACTATATGAAAAATGTGGAATTTATAGTTTTATTCAGAAAAGGATACGCAAAGAAAATAAATAATATGGGTAATAAAGCATTAATTAGTATAAAGGGCATACGCGGAAATAAAGTTCATCCTTCTGAAAAACCTGTAGAATTAATAAATTATCTATTATTAAATTCTACAAAAGAGAACGAAATATGTATTGATCCATTTATAGGTAGTGGAAGTATGGTAATATCGGCAATATCTAATAATAGAAATTACATAGGATTTGAACTAGATAATACATATTATAACTTAGCTTGTAAACGAGTAGACGAACATTTGTTTAATTATAAATAATAAACCCCATCAATTACAGATTTGATAGGGAGGGAAACATTTTATGTCTGATGCTTTTTATAAAGGTTTAACAATATTATTAAGTATGTTTTTATTACCATTGGGGACATGGTTTATGTGGTTAATTTTCAATTAGTAAAATAGTTATATGATTGGAGGTGATAAACTATGTGTTATGGAACTTGCAATCAAATTAAAGTCGAATTAGGTTTTAGCTCTTGTTTTATTAGTGGAAACGCGAGTTGTCCAAGTATAAGGGAGGACTATTTACTCAAGTAATAAATCAACATTCCTATAAATGGAGTAGAAATAATTATCAAACCTAAAATTATAATCACAATTCTTTTAATATTCATATTTATGGATACTACCATCCTTTCTATTTTAATTAAAAAGACCCTGCCCTAAAGCAAGGTTTTAATGTAGAACGAGCGAATTTAGTTGACGATAGTAATATATCCAAGTCAGGGATAATTATACAGACTAGGAGGGAATAAAGATGAGTAAATTTATGTTTGTTTTTGAATTAAATTCTGAAGAACAAGATAATTTATGGATACATAGTGAATGTCCAAAATGTAAAAGCACTATTATTGAAAAGAGTATGAATTGCGATGAAGCTTACTGGAAATGTTCGAGATGTGATGTTCTCTATGTAATTGAATAATACGTAAGGAGTGACAAGAAATGAAATGTATTAAAGAAAATTGTAGAATGCCATACATGTCAGGAAATACTGGTTTTTGTCATGAACTTGAAACCTTTATCTTTGGTGAAAATCCAGAATGTCCTTTACCGGATAAGATTATGCAAATGGAAAAACAATTGAGAGAATATAATTGCATTATGGATAAAGTAATTGTTTTTCATGCTAAGAATACAGAAGGAGTAAAATAAATGAGAGCAGGTAAAAGAGGAATCGAATTAGATCCTAACGATTGGTACGATAATTTATATTGGTTTGAGGATGAACCAGATGTATTTGAATTTATGGAAGAGAATGAAGATAAGATTGATATTATGTACAATTTAAGAATTAACAAATAGAATGAATAATGCAATTGAAAGGAAGTAAATTATAATGTGGACAGTATGTTATTTTGATACAAGGTCATCAAGGAAATGGGAATATAAATATGAGTGTTTTGATTTTATTGAAGATGTAGAATTACTTTTGTGTGAATTAGAAGATAATACTCATTATAAAAAATGTGATTCTAAACTTGAAACGGTTAAAATATATCCTCCGAACACAAGAATTGATGCACAAGATATTTTAAAAATGAGAGTCAAGTGGGATCATAATAAGAAGACTTATGTGGTTAAATAAATTGAAATCAGGAATTCATAGGATTGTAGAAAGGAGTAAATTATTATGGTACAATGTCCTAATTGTGAAGAATATTGGGTAAAGTGTCCTTGTTGTAAAGAAAGTTTCTGCCCCGATTGTGGAATGATTGAATCTGAAGCAGAGTTAAGGGAGGAAGATTGATTGTCTGGATTAACACCTGAAAAGAAAGAACAACTGAAAGAATTAATGGGTATTTGCCCATCGCCTATTAGTTGGAGTTTAGTAAGTATGGAGGAGAGATATAAAATGATTAAACCATTAATTAAATTAATAACTTGTGAATCTGGTGACTGGGAAGTGTTAAGAGTTAATTTGGGAGAAGATTTTAAAAGTGAAGGTCATTCAATATCTAATTATGGATGGATTGGTTTATTAGAGGTATTAGGTTTTGAAGTGGAAGTTAAATGTATTTCTGATGAAGATATGGAATATAAAAGATATTGAGTTCAAATAAATGAGAAGTTTGATCCTATAAATATAAAAACAAAAGGAGATTGATATTAATGAATGATTATAAATATAAACCAACGATTATAATAAGTGCTTTCCCTGCTTGCGGTAAGTCCTATATGTTTAATAATTATAATGGTAAACCATTTACTATGTTTGATTCAGATTCAAGTGAATTCAGTTGGATCAAAGATGAGAACGGTAAAAATACTAAAGAAAGAAATCCAGAATTTCCTGATAATTATATTAAGCACATCAAAGATAATTTGCATAAGGTAGATGTCATTTTTGTGTCTAGTCACGCAGTTGTAAGAAAAGCATTAAATGATAACAAAATAAATTTCTTTATGGTTTATCCAGCTAAAATTATGAAAGAAGAATGGATTAGGAGATTTAGAGAAAGAGGTAATGATGAGAATTTTATCAAGTTTATAAGTGATAATTGGGATAGTTTTATTAACGATATTCGAAGCGAAGAGAAGTGTTTAAAGGAAGGATTGTCTTTTGATAATCCATATATTGATAACAAATATCTTACAGGTTGTTTCGATACAAGCATGGGAAATTTATCTAGTATGTGGTGGGCTTAAACGATATATAAATAAAGGAGAATAAATAATTGATAGGGTTACAAGATTTGCTAATAAAGAAAAATACAAGTGTCACTAAGTTAGCTAAGGATTTAGGTATGCCACCTGGACGCATATGGGAATGGTTTCAAGTAAATAGAATACCTGATAAATACTTAAAGACATTGGCAGAAATATTTGATATGGAAGAAGAATATTTTGGGAAACAAGTAAACGATATTAACACACATCGTCCAAGAAAAAGAGGATTTAATGATTATGAAATCAGAGGAGATATCACAGTAATATTTATGCCTAAAAGAGATGGAAGAATGTTTGAAACTATAATTGATACAAAAAATTTAGAAAGGATAAAGAATTTAGGTTTAGGTTGGTCTGCTGCTTGGATAAAATCAGTTGACAAATATTATGCTAAGGCTAGTGAATATATAGGAAACGGTCAACCAAATATTACACATTATTTACATATAGAAATCATGGAATCAAAAGAATTTGTAGTAGATCATAGAGATAGAGACAGATTAAACAACAGAGAAGTAAATTTAAGAGTGACAAAACAATTATTAAATACTAAAAATAGAACGAGCAAGAATAAAAATAATAAATCTGGTCATAGAAATGTTTACTGGAATACCAAAGATGAAATGTGGGTAGTTAGTTTACAGATTGATGGTAAAAGTAGGGAGTTTGGTAGATTTAAGTTTAATGATTTAGGTAAAGCCGGAGAACGAGCTGAAGCAATGAGGCAATTGCATTATAAGGAATTTGCAGGTGAAATTAGGTTATTTAAATCAAATAAGTTTGTGATTTGAAAGGAAGTGAAAATAAAATGTTAGAAATATCGGGTCAACCAGAAGGGGAAATAGAAGTGAAAAGATTCTATCTTTCAGGATTGCAAATAAATGTTACATGTCCTGAATGCGGAGAATCATATCTATGGGAAAATTATTTGAGTTATCCAGATATAAACACACCAATAAACTTAGGTTTAGCATGTCGTGAATGTGATTATAATTGGACTGAACAGATAATATTAAACGTAAGTGTAGAGTTGGTTTGATAAAATAAAGAAAGAAGGTAATCAATAATGAGCATGAGTGAAACCATTAAAGAAAATTTACAAGAAGATAAAGGTTATCAAGCGTTTAGTAATCTTATGGATATGGTATTTGAGATTGCTGATGAACTATTTGATAAAGTAGATAACGATGAAGGATTAACTGATGTTGAATTTAAATTCCTTGACGCATTTGATGATTATATTGATAGTATGACAGATGAAGAAGAGGATAGCGAGGAGTAGGGTTGATTTTATAAATCAATAAATAAAATTATTTGACAACGACCTTGTTTGTATGGTATTATATGTATAGTGGCAAATGAGGTCTAAATTTTTAATAGAAAGAAGGAATATATTAATGGATAAAAATACCGATCAAATTGAGAGAGTCAAAGATTTAGTTATGGAGTTGAATCAATACAGGAATGAATATTATAACCTTAATAAACCCTCTGTATCTGATGCTACATATGATCAACTCTTTGACAATCTTCAAACTCTTGAAAAAGAAACAGATGTTATTTTATACAATAGTCCCACACAAACAGTAGGATATGAAGTTTTGAGCAAACTACAAAAAATTACTCATAAAACACCTTTAAAATCATTAGCAAAAACAAAATCACAAGAAGAATTAAACACTTGGAGAAAAAATAAAGAAGTTTTGTTAATGTTTAAAGGTGACGGTCTTACCGTTGAGTTAATTTATCAATATGGATTATTAATGGAAGCTTCAACCAGAGGTAATGGAGAAGTAGGGGAATTAATTACTCACAATGCAAAAACATTTAAGAATATCCCATTATCAATTCCATTCAAAGGGTATTTAAGATTATCTGGTGAAGCAATGATTCATAAGCATGATTTTGATTTAATCAACTCAATGCTTTCAGATGAAGATAAATACGCAACTCCTAGAAATCTTGTAGCAGGATCAGTTAGACAACTTAGTTCTAAGATTTGTGCTGAGAGAAACGTAAATTTTTATGCTTTTAATATTCTTGAATGTGACGGAGATTTAACTGATTCAAAATATGAAAATTTTGATTGGTTGTTTAATCAAGGATTTGATATTATGCATTACGACTTAGTAGGAAGTCGCTATATATCAAAAATGATAGATGAAATGAAACAATTAGCAGAAAAAATGGGAATACCTATTGATGGATTAGTGGCAACGTTTGACTCAGTAAGTTATTCAAATTCACTTCAAGAGACTTCGCATCATCCTTTGCATAGTATGGCTTATAAATTCTTAGATGAAGCAACACAGAGCACTCTAAGAGCATTAGAATGGAGAACTACAAGGATGGGTCAAGTTAATCCGACAGCAATCTTTGACACAATCATCATAGACAATACAGAAGTTAGTAGGGCATCTTTACACAATTTATCATTCATTGAAGGGTTACAATTAAATATTGGGGCAAGGATTTTGGTAACTAAGAGAAATTTGATAATTCCTCATATCGAAGACAATCTTGATCGAGATTTGGGGTCGCTTAAATATCCTAATAAATGTCCTTCATGCCAAGGTAAAACAGAAATTAGAAATACAGGCACAGCAGATTTCTTATTCTGCACAAATGATAATTGTTCTGCTAAATTACTTGATAAATTTGTACATTTTGTTAAAAGAGACTGCATGAATATCGACGGCCTTTCATCTGCCTCGTTGGAACTCTTCCTCAATGAAGGATTCTTAAAGAGTTTTGATGATATTTATAACTTAGATTCTCATGATTATCAAATCAAAAAATTAGAAGGATGGGGAGGCAAAAGCTATACAAATCTAATTAAAGCAATTGATAGTTCCAGAAAAGTAAAATGTAGTAATTTCATCTACAGTCTTGGCATTCCAAATGTGGGAAAATCATCAAGTAAAGCAATTACAGAGTATTTTAATGATGATTTCCAAGCATTTATCAGAGCGTGTGTCGAAGGATTTGATTTTAGTGTATTAGAGGATTTTGGTGATATTACTAATCAATCAATTCATAATTGGTATAAAGACAATGACGAAAAGAGCTTATGGATGCATTTAATGGATGAGGTTGAGATTATTAAAGAAGAAAAGAAGGAAGTGTTAAATATGGATAGTGTATTTGCAAATAAAAAGGCGTATGGAACTGGAACGTTTTTGAATTTTAAGAAAGAAGAACTTAAAAGCGTACTAGAGGGATTAGGATGCGAATTTGGGACGGGGTATACCAAATCTTTAGATTACCTCATTGTAGGGTCTGTGAAGGGTTCATCAAAGGTAGATAAAGCAAATGCAGATATTGCAAAAGGTTCTAAAATTCAAGTTATTTATGAGGATGAGTTTATGAAAATGATTGGGAGGGTATAATATGTCATTTATTACAAAAATCACTGTTCCAATTTCCAATTATTATAGAGATGGTGTTTTTGAGAGTCAATTATATTTTGAATGCGAAAGTAAATCTCCAACAAAACAACAAGTTATTAAATATTTGGAAGATAGTATTAAAGAGCATGAACAATATTACAAAGATGAAAATATTGAAATTGATGATACAGACACAAGCGAGATTTTAGAAGTGGTAAAGAGTGTTAATGATTGGTTATATGTTAGTCCTACCAGTGTAGTTCAAACAAATACATTTGTTGAACATCCTCAATTTGGAAAACAACCATTTTCATGGACTATTATTAAACCCATTAAATTATAAATATAAATTGAGCGTGGGGTTGAAAAACAGATCCAGTCACATTAAAAACTGAATCCCAAACGGTGTGATTAATAATAAAACTGGGTAATGCTCAATTTAGTTCCGGCAATTAAAATATCGATTTTAATGGATATAGAAAGGATGATTAAATTATGTTGACGGTAAATTTTAAAGGTGTTGTAAAGAATGATGAAAATGCTTATTGGTATGCAGAAGATGAGGAAGGAAAAATTATTGATGCTGATTTTTTAAGTGGTATAGATAATTATTTAGAATCTTTAGGTTATGATGTTATTCATGAAAATGAAGAAATTGAAATTATTATTAAAGTAAATAGAGAGGATGAAAAACAATGACAAAAACAGATATTTTACTTTATGGAGCGTTACTTGAAAGTGACATGTATGCTGATGGATATGGTTCAACTGATGAGGATACAGAATTATTACAAAAGGCATTAAAGAAAATATATGGCATCACAGAAGGATGTTCTAGAGATGTCTTAGAAGAAGCAAAAGAACAAATGAAAAGTGATTTGATTAGTTTAGTTGTAGAGTTTAGAGGTAAGATGGTAGAGTATTTAAATGTATAATAGAAAGGAGATAAATTCATGATTAAATATTATTGGAAAATTATTATGAGAAATGGCAATAGTTATTATATTGAATCGGAAGTAAACAATATTGATTAGATATCTCTGAAATTTCAGAGATATTATGGAAAATAAAAGAAAAGGAAGAAGGAATTCAATTAATGAAAGTAAAATTGTTCAGTCATTCAGATTTTGATGGGATTTCGTGTGGAATTATAGGTAAACAAGCATTTACAAATATCGACATTGAATACTGCGATTATGACAACATAAATGGTAAAATTAAACAGTATATAGAAACAGAAGAGTATAAAAATTATGATACAACTTTTATTACAGATATTTCAGCGAACAAAGAAGTAGCAGAATTAATCAATAATATCCAATCTTTAATTAGTGAATTCATATTATTAGACCATCATAAAACAGCAGAATTTCTTAATAAATATGATTGGTGTAAAGTAGTAGAAAATATAAACGGAGAAAAGACTTGTGGAACATCTTTATTCTATTATTATCTAATGGATAATGGATTCTTACAAAATTCAAGAGCGTGGAAATGGGACGGATGTTCTAATCTATTTTCTTTCGTCGAATCTGTCAGAAAATATGATACTTATCTTTGGAAAACTTTATATAATGAGATTGAACCTAAGATATGGAATGATTTGCTTTACATAATGGGAAGGGATAATTTTATTGAAAAGATCATGGATATTGTAGGGTTTGGTGAATTTGAGTTTACTGAGTTTGATTTGAAGTTGCTTGAGTATAAACAAAGAGAAATTGATCATTACATAGATTCAAAAGATAAAGATATTGTTGTTGTAGAGATTCAAGGTTACAAGGCAGGAGTAGTTTTCGCAGAAAGATATGTTTCAGAGTTAGGCAATAAACTATCGGAACTACACCCTGAATTAGATTTTATTGCTATGATTAATCCTTCACATTCGGTTAGTTATAGAACAACAAAGAAAGGTATTGATTTAGGTTTGATTGCAAAGGTTTATTCAGGAGGCGGCCATCCTCAAGCTTCAGGAAGTCCAATTGATGAAGATATGAGGAACAAGATTATAAATTTGTTATTTTGATAAAAAGCAAAATCCGCAAAGTGTTGATATAAGCCACTTTGCGGATACACCAAATAGCATGAAATTTAACATTTATAGGAAGTTGTATAAACGCACAAATAAAAAATAATTAGGAGGATTAATATATTGGGAAAAGAGATATTAGGAAGTCTTGAGTTAAACAGAATTTATCAAATGGATTGTTTAGAAGGGATGAAACTTATTCCAGATAAGTCAGTGGACATGATACTTTGTGATTTACCATACGGAACTACTGCATGTGCTTGGGATATAATAATTCCGTTTGATAAACTATGGGAGCAATACGAAAGAATTATAAAAAATAATGGGGCAATAGTTCTTACTGCTAGTCAACCATTTACGAGTAAATTGGTAACAAGTAACTTAAACATGTTTAAATATTCGTGGATTTATAAAAAGAGATGTGCTTCTAATTTTGCACAAGCTAAATATGCTCCCATGAAGGAACATGAAGATGTTTTAATATTTGCAAAAGGAAAGGTAAATTACTACCCAATTAAAGAAGAAAGACAAGGAAGTGGCTCAAATAGAGTTAAATATAAATTTTCAGATAAATCTACACAAGGGAATAGCGAGTTTGTAAATAATATATCTGGAGGAGGTAATGAAACGCAAGAAAACTTAAGATTTCCTTCCTCTGTACAGGAATTTAACAATAGGGCTAAAGGAGATAGAGGTCTTCATCCCACTCAGAAACCAGTTGCACTTTTTGAATATTTGATTAAAACATATACAAATAAAGGTCAGATAGTCTTGGACAATTGCATGGGTTCTGGAACTACAGCAGTTGCGTGTACACTTAATAACCGCAAGTGGATTGGCTTTGAAACAGAACCTAAATACATAGAAATTGCGAATAAACGTCTTGAACAAATTCAATTAGAAGACGATATGAAAGTTTATGAATAATACATAAGTTATTAATAATCATTACAAACGAAAAACAGAGGAAATCGAAGCATAATGGAGCATATGGAAGGTGTAAAAACTACAAATCACGATAAACTTATGGATTCATTGGATTTAAAAACAAAAAATAATAATATGCCAAACATTATTGCCATATTATTATTTAAAATTCTAAAGAAGGGAGGAACATAACTATGACTATAGCTCAAATCAATAAGAACTATAAAGGGTTTGATATAATTTTGTGGTTTGATTATGCATATATGCGTATCGGAGATAATGAAATTCGAAAAGAAATTAAAATTAAAAAATAATTAAGATACATATTTAATTTTAAAACCTTGATTTGTGAACAATGTGGTATTAATTTCACTTTCAAACCAAAACTCAAGAGACGTACATTTGTCGTCAGAGTTGTTGTAATAGACAATGTTTTCCGGTTGTATAAATAAACTTAGTAATGTTGAATCTGAATCAATAATGCCTTTTAATCTTTTTATGAATATAAATTTACCGTCAGAAGGGGTTATTAAATACTTGATAACTTTAGAAGACTCATCTGATTCAGGTTTAATGTTAACTTTCTCTTTATTATACATTTTACCACTCCTTTGTAAATATATGTTACAACTGTATACTATTACACATTATTGGAAATTTCAAGTACATTTAAAAATTAATATTATCAGTAAAATATAATAATTTAGTATAAAGGAGGAACAAATAAATGACGAATTGTAGAACATGTGAACATTATAAAAAGAAAGACCTAATAGGGTATTCATTATATGAAAAATTTCAAAGTGTGAGTGGATTTTGTATGGACTCTAATAATCCTGATTTCAATGAATATGCAAGAAGTTTCGGCAGGGGTATTGGCAGAGCTGATTCATACACAACCCCTAAATGGTGTGCTAAAAGAGAGAATCCCAAAGGAACAGTTGAATATTATAGTGAAGAAGAAATTGCTGAATTTGTTGCCGAAGAAAAAGATTATTTAAAAATGAAAACAATTAAATATGTTGCAGTTACAGATCGAGGATATATCAAAGGAGATAATTATCAAGGAGTAGAATTTATTGACAAAGAAAATGCAAGACAATTTACCAATGAAGAAGTAGTTGTTTATGGAAATTCAATTGCTGCGGATATGTTTGACTTTTATAAGTGTAATGAATTTTGGTTCGAAGAAGTATAGTCTTTGAAAAGAACATTTGATTCTAATAAAAGAAAGGAACTTATAAAATGAAAATTATTAAAAATCTTATACAAAATAAAAAACCGATTTATATTGTTAAAATGTGTGGAGATTATAATGATGCGGATTATTCATATTCAGAAGAAGAATTCGATGTGCCATATTTCAATAAAATAGCAAATTGCTTATTAGAGGTAAGAAAATTAGTAGGAAGAGATTATACTAATGAAAATCACGGATATGAAAATGTAGATGAACATATTAGAAAATTACAAAAAGAATATAAAGTAGAATTTGAATATCCTTATGGAGATACGGCGTCAGATTATCCAATTCACAGTTTAGATAGTTTGGACATTCAGTTTATTGATATTGATGGCAAAATATATGATGTTATTTTAGAGGATTGAAAGGAGGTAAATTATGAGTTATCAAATATATTATTGTATTGATATTAATGGTTGGTATATTGATAAAGATGATGGTGAAAAAAGAAATAGACCAACTTTTGCAGATGAAAAATATGCAGTTGATTACTTCATTATAAACATAAATAAATTTTTACAAGATCAAAAAGAAATGACACTAGCATATGGACAAAAACGTTGGTCGGAATTAGAATATTGTGTACTAGAAACTAGAAATAATATTTATTGGATAGATAATATAAAAGGTATGATACGTAAAAGATTTAAAGGGTGAATAAAATTGCATTTTTATGTTATTGAAAGGAGGCGAGAAATTGGAAACAATTAATAAGTTGAAAGTAGATAGAAGTAATTTAAGATATGCACTTCAATGTTTACTAGATGAATATTCACAATATGTTGATAATGCTTGCCATTGTGAAGAATATGAAGATGACGAAAGCGATAATGAAGTAGAACAATTATGTCCTTATTGTTATGCTAAACACGTATTAAAATAAATCAGGAAAGGAAGATTAAATGAACACTACAATATTTTTACCCAAAACAATTAAAGTAGGTTATCAAACACGCTCAGATACATATACAGGTCAACTGGCTTATATAATTTATTTTGACCAAAAAGGAGTTTTAAGAAAGGAAAAATCTTGGGAGTCATGGCGTGACAAAAAGATTGAACCTCAAGAATTTACTAACGAACCAACTTCTGGATTTGTGTTAAATAAAAAAGTTGGTGACTATTCAGGACATTGGGGAAATCATAGACAGGCATATACAAGAGTATTCGACCCTAGAGGGTTTGAGTTTGAAGTTACAATAGAAAATTTGCTTTACATACTTGAAAATGCTAGTTCCATTAAAGGTAAGGGGTTGGAGGGGGATTTTGTTTATGGATGGGACGGTAAGGATTTATTATTAATGCCTGTTGATTCACCTGATTATGTTGAATTATCCAAGTTAAATGATTTAAGACATGAGAAAAAGAAATTTGATGGTAAGGATTTAATTTTAGGTGGAATATACAAATCCAATTCTAATAATGAATTGATTTATTTAGGTAGATTTTATGAAAACAACAACGACAGCAAAGAAACAAAAACGTATTTCTTCTATGATAGAAATGCTAATTACAGAAAAATTGACTCAATAAAATCTTTAACGGGAAATATAATTGATATCATAGATGAAAATTGTGTAGAAGATTATTCTAATTTGATGGATGAATTATTAAAGAGTAGTAGTTATTCCGCCAGAGAGCCTAAATATGATACATATTTAGATTATACTTTAGAAGAGTTTAAAGAAGCGTTAAATAAAAACAATTATTGGCATAATAAATGCTATGTTCAAATTAATAATAAGTATACCAAATATTATATAGAAAGGTATAGATCATATTCTTATTATAGCAATAGAGACAATGGTTATAATGTTTATACTACAGACAGAGGACGCAAAGATGAAATATTAATGAGAGAAGCATCTCCCGAAAGAATATTTAATGAAATAAACCCTAAATATTTAGTAACATACAATTCAAATAAAGAATTAATAAAGGAGTGGAAATAAAAAATGGCAAATGAAACAAATGATAAAAAGATTATGGAACTTAAGAAGCAGATTGAGGAAAAGAAAAATAAAGTAAGTAAATCTCAAAAGTTTTCACCAACCACCAATTGTTCAATTGAGGTGGATGGTATACGGCATAATATTCAAGTTTTAACAAAAGAACAACTGATTGCTTTAATGGTAAAATTAAATGCCTATGCAATGTCTGCAAAAGATTTAGAAGTCGAATATGTTGTTAGTGGATTTAATGTATCAGATTGGATTCAAGATATTAAATCAAAACTAGATTATGTAAGTAGGAAAGAAGAAGAAAATAAATTGAGAATTATGGAGTCCAAATTAGACCAATTACTTTCGAACGAAAAGAAGGTAGAACTTGAACTTGATGAAATTGCTTTATTTTTAAAATAAATAATTATGAAAGTCCCTTGTAGCAAGGGTTACAAGGGACAACACTTACGATAAAATGAATATTTCAAAGTATTTTAGAAAGACAGGAGGAGTATATGCTAACTTCATGTAAAGAGAATCAATATCTTGTATTTTATTTTGACGATGGTAAAAATGTAAAATACAATTTAGCAACAGGCGAGACCATTGGTAAACTTGGAAAACCAGTAAAAGATATTCGCACACAACTCAGTGGATATGATTTGTTACAAGTTATTAAATCATTTAAAGATCAAAACTATAGTAATTTCTTGAGTTTCCTAGATAAACACTTTATTAATAAGTCTCATGCTAAAAAGCGTTGGTATGGCTCTAGGGTAGACCGCATCACAAACATAGGAAGTTTCTTATCAAGAATTGAGAATTATAAATACCTTGAACAATATTTTGCCTGTGGATTAAAAAAACTTGAACCAGCAATAAAATATAAACTAACTGAAATTCCTAAAAATCTGATTAAACTATGTAAGACACATAATATTGAGTTAAATAATAGATTGGTTGATGCTTATAAAAGAAGCCCAGATTTATTTTCTAATTTATTAAACCACGAATTTACTTCAATTAGAAAAATTGATATCCAAGAAATTTTATATGCAAATGATTATAATAAAAACAAATTTGATCAATTAATTAATAATCATAATTATAAACCAACTTCATTATTACAGTACATAGATAATTTAATGACGTTTGAAGCTCTAGATAACTTTAGCTCAGTAGTCAGCGAACTACTAGATTATTGTAATATGATGATCAAAATAAGTCCAAAGTATGAGAAGTATCCAAAGAATTTCTTAACAACTCATAAGATTGCTACAAGAAACTATAATCGACTAAAACAACAATTCGATGAAGAAGACTTTCAGAAAGCTATTGATTTAAAATTAGAGCATACATATGATAATTACAAAATCATTTATCCTAAGACTACCCAAGATATTAAAGATGAAGCAGTACAACAGAATCATTGTGTCGCAAGTTATATACAAAATGTTATTGATGGAAAGTCACATATTTTATTCTTAAGGGATAAAGAAAATATTGAAAGGAGTTTAGTTACATTAGAAATTAAGAATTATAAAGTAGTTCAAGCAAGAGGAAAATTTAATAGAGAAGTGACCAAAGAAGAACAATTTGTAATTGACAAGTATAATAATAAGCTAAATAAAATTAATAATAAAGAAAAGGGGAATGTAGCATGTTGAATATTAATAAAATTGAAGTAGGTATGATGGTAAAACAAATTAAGGGGTTGCCAAATTTTAATTATACAGATAGAGAATTTGAAGTAACTGAAATTGTGGACTCAATTGTAATGTGTAGAGGTGGAATGATTGGATTTGGGTTATCGGAGAGTGACTTCTTTACATATTTTGAACCAGTAGAAAAATTTGAGTTTGTGGTAATCGAATTCGTTGATGGTATTAAGATCACTAGAAAAGGTAAGTTGACGCTTGTAGAGCTTCCTGATGGCTCTCGTGGTGCGTCTAAGTGTTTACCTCAAGATGAATATGATAAGCAAAGAGGATATGATATTGCGTTTCTGAAAGCAGATATCAGGGCAGATGAAAAAGTTACGAAGATGAAATTGAAAAAGTTAGCAGAGTTAAGGAAATACTAAGTAAAATATAATTATTGTGTTTTCTAAAAGTATTGCTATTAGCCACTTTTAGAAAACACAATATAGCATAAAACGAATCTTTCAAGGGATTAAAAAATAATTGGGAGGAATAAATACTAATGAATTTACAGGCATACATAAAAGGTTGTGATCGTGGAGAATTTCAATGGGAATGTGTTGAATCAGGAACATACGGAGAAGGAAATAGTATTGATGTAGAGTCAGTTTCTTTAAAGGGAAGAACTGCAAGTGTTACTAGGCATGGAAGAGATAATTTTGAGGTAGAAGTAGATAGCCTTAAATATGTGCCATTATATGATGTTGGATTTTTTGGAACTAGACGTTCTGCTAGAAATTGGGCAGAAAAGATGATTAAAAAAGATATTAGCAACCAATTAATTAGAAAGGACGTTAAGTGATAATGAACAAAGATATTATGCGTTTATTACAAATTATTTGTGACGTTATTACCGATGGTGACGATGTTGATTTTGAAGAACTTAATGAAATTGCAGTCCGTAATAATTTAATTATTGACGAAGATTGTTGTGTTTACGAAAGGGAATAAAATAGGAGAGGTGAAATGATATGAAATACTTAGTAAGTTATTTTGAAGATGAATATACTTGTGTTTGTGAAGTGGAATTTGAATGTGATGAGAATAAAATAAAAGATATGGCAGATCAATATTATGAAGAAAACCTAAAGCATTTAGATATTGCAGGTGCTAATTGGAGAAAATTATAAATTAGGATCAATAACTGATTTTAAGCTATAAGGAAAGAAGGCAATCGAATTGAAGAAAATGTTTATTGTTTTGTCATTAGGATTGATCGTTTTATCAGGAGTCTTAACTGGTTGTAATTCAGAGGTTGCTACTGTCCCATCTAATCCGTCTATACCACAATTTTCATTCCCTGTGGAAAGTACATATGGTGCAGTTGTTGATATTAACTATGAGAAATCTGCTTTAGATTATGTTGTAGTCAAATATAAAAAAGATAATGTCTTAAATTTGGTTACATACAAATTAGATCCAATTCACGGCTACACTAATTTAGAATCAGTTATTACAATCAATGTGAACAAATAAATACGTTGAAAAAAGAATTTTAAGTGGTTTAGAAAGGAAAATTATAAATGTTAAATTTATCAGAAGGGGCTATCGATATAAACCTATCCAATTTACAAAATGAGATTGGAAAATATAGAAGGGCTGTAGAAACTTATTATAAAGCTTTTGGGTTATATACACTAACAGATGATGCGGAAATTAATTCGTTAATGGAGATGAATCAGAAAATTATAAACTCAAAAAATAATTTAGTAAAGGCGTGTCAACAATTTATTGATGAAGCCTAGCAAAGAGGAGTTTGATTGTATATGGATTATGAATGGACTATTTACTACGAAGATGACTGTTTTACTAGATGTACTGATGAAAGTATGATTAGTTTTGTTGAGGCTGGCAAAGAACAGATTACAAAAATTGTTCGCAAAGGTTGTGAATAAAATAGACACAATATTTTTAAAAAGTGATGTCCTTATAGTAACAAAAATAAATAAGAAAACCAAAGCTAAGATGTTTGAGAATCTAAAAGTTGGAGATAAGATAGAATTCTGTGTTCCCATTAAACACGCAGGAAGTAATCGTGGAACGTATGCCACATACATAGGTGTTAGGAACGTTGAAACAGGAGAGGAGACATCTAGTTCATTTAATCAATTACCAACTGTTCTGAGAGCATTTGAATTTGAGAAGGAGGATCAGTAATGATTAGGAAAACTCCATATTTATGTGAAATATGTAAGAAACATTTTGATGAACCAAACGTTATTAAAGAAAAGCATTGTGAGTATAACGTATGCCCTCACTGCAATAGCAAATGGATTACACGACCATGTTATTGTATATAAATAATAATCCTAGCAAAGTACAGTTTCAGGCTATAAATTAATTATAAGGGAGAATAAAAAATGACAAAAGATGAACAAAAAACTATAGATCAGTTATATAAAATGGTAAGTGATATTAAGATTGAGAACAAATCTTTAACCGAAAAACTATCTAAAGTCGTAGAAGAGATCAACACAAAAGT
>Ga0209728_1000853_pt1 | contig 21477 bp, 35 predicted proteins | sample RifGroD1_FD_183997 | JGI IMG/M metagenome (GOLD analysis project Ga0209728, IMG submission 183997) | Groundwater microbial communities from Rifle, Colorado, USA - Groundwater D1 (SPAdes) (version 2) | ecosystem: Environmental > Aquatic > Deep subsurface > Groundwater | place: Rifle, Colorado... | reverse complement strand
TTTTAAATATCCCCTTTTATGATCATACTCTGCATAATAGTTTTTCGGCAATCCTTGGAGAATTAATAAACCTGCTGACCCATGACGCTTAAAATGTGTTTTAATCATTATGTAACACGCTCCTTTTTATTTAGAAAGTTTAGAGTCTTAAATACTCTCCAAGCCGTAATATTTATATTTACATTATATCACGACCTAGAGAATAATTAAAGTTTATAGAGCAAGAAATAAAAATATTTTCTTGCTCTATCACATAAAAGTTTGGTTTTAATGTATAGCTTTTAACCTTTTTATTTCTGCTGAAACTTTACCTTCCATTACATCACCATAATACCAGTCATCGTCACCATAGTCTTTCGAACAAATTTTATTTGGATATACATTAAATTCTTCAGGTTTTTCTATTACCTGTTGTTCAACCTGTTTCCATGCTTTGCTTGACTGCGCAAGTTCTGTAGATGGGTATAATTCGGATTTGTATGTAACATCATGTATTCCTGGATAACCATAATCAAAACCCCTATACACGCTAACATATGAAACATATTTCCCAACAAAAGGCAATATTATAGAATCTAAATATACATCGCTTCCCTGCGAATAAGTATAATCGTATTCTAGGCTTTTTGCCGAATCCTCATTTAAGAAAACTTTTCCACCTTTGATAGAATTATCTCTTTGAGAACGGATCACAAATACTTTGATTTCGTTCATGATTCTTTTTGCCATTATAATACACTCTCCTCTTAATTTTAATAATCTCGAATCAAGGCGAAGTCCTGTAATTATTGTTATATCACTTCGCCCTATTTCCATACAATCAAAATATCTAATAAATGTTAGGAGGTTATTGGTTTGGAATTCTCAGAATCCATGTTTCAATAGAACCACAATAAGGACAGTCAATAATAACATCTTCGCAATCAACTACCACTTTGTAACAATTATTACACATTAATCTTAGTTTATCCATTTTAAAACTCCTCCTTGTTACCATATGAAAATTAGATTTCATTGGGTTATACGTTAATATCCATAATGTAAAACTACTAAATCCTGCCAGTCTGAAGGATTAAAACTTTTTAATAACCCTAACAATGGGTCAACTCGTCTATAATGTGGTTGATTAGCTCTGTAATTTTCAAGATATTCAATAACCTGTTCAATACTTGCCTCTGTTAATGCACTCCCATATTTGTCCTTTATTACTTCGGTGTTTCCGTCATCGGCATAAAAATAACAATCTGTTTCCTTTTTAAAGATTTCATTAAATGCTCCGAACTTACACATATTGAATACTGCAATAACCTCTGCCCATTGTTTGGTCTCACTAGTCAATGACCCTCTTTTGTTTACAATGTATAATTTACTTTCATATCCCATTTAAAAACACTCTCCTTTAATTCGGGAATTGTATCCCTGTACGCCATAACCTGAATTGTTATAGCGTATTCGTCTTAATTTTCAAAGACTCTTCAGAGGGATTTTATTCTAGAATTTATTAATATCTAATATTTTACTAGTTCTAGGTTGTAATAAGGAAGCTGATATCTGATAACCTTCTGATTCTGGAAATTTCTCTTTGAAAATTTCTAGCGTATGTTTAAACATATTTTCATTGGTTAGAGACCTTTCATGAGTAGCAAATAAATGATAGCCGTTTAGAGATACATTAATTTCATACATTAAGTACACTCTCCTTCTAATTTGTAATACAATCAAACTCGTGTTTCATTGACTTAAAAACATTTTAAGTTTTTATAGCTCTTTCCTTTTCTTTCTCCACTAAGAAATTTGTCCGCAATATTTTCAATTGCTACGCCAAACAATAACCCTCTGTTATGGTCTTCAGAGTCAATTGCACCAGAATTTAATAAATGGTTAACCTCATTAATAAATTGTTCTGCAATGTCTTTTGATCTTTCTTCGGCAATTTTCAATGTTTCATCTTTAAAACTCATTATAAATACACTTCCTTTCTTAATTCCGAAACTAAGCAGTAACAATTGTTATTGTTATTATGCTACTGCCCACCATCGACACAAAGAAGGGTTATTTATGATAATCTTCAACAACTTCAAATTCTTTTGATCCAAACTTTTCTCTAGCAATCTCCTTTACTGATTCCTCGATTCTGAATTGATAATCTTTAATATTCAGCGTTCCATTTTTCAGTGACTTTCCTTGTGCGGTCAATTGTACGAACGCTTCATTTTGAAGTTCTCCATTGATTTCTACATCGCAATTAAAAAAAGGATTTCCGTTAATATCATGAGATTTTTTATTGAGAATTAAAACGGTTTTGATAGGTTCAAACATTTTAACTTCACTCTCTTTCTAATTGTTATTAGCTTATTGTTATACTTTGTTATAACCATAATAAGCTTTTAACCTCATACCCTATTATACCATTGCTATGAGGTTAAAAGGAAACTATGATTAGTTTCCTAAGAATTATTTTTGTGTTATACAATAATATTTTTTGTTGTCGTTGATGTGTGCGCCATAATTGAATAATAAAATGATTACAGTGACCACCAACAAAATTAATGTGAATTTTAACATGTTGTTTACCTCCTTATATTTATTTTTACTATTTATTTACTGTTTGTAGTATTTTGTTTTATTTTCGTGTTATTACAAATATTCTTCCGGAGTATAAAATAATTCTGATATTTTTATATACTCCTCTTTGGTTATGCGTTGGCAATCGTTTAAATATTCCCTCATTGCTTCCGAATGTTGGCATGTTGGTGAATAGATTGTTATATCTTTTTCATGTTCTTCAATGGCAACAAATATAGAAGAGCTAGAAATTTCTTCACCTTCTTCTAATCTGTCCACAAAATAACCAATGATTTCAGGTTTATTCATTTTTGTTCAACTCCTTAATTTTAGTTTACGACTATACACTAAGATATTTTCTGTTGTACCTCAGTGCATAAACTGTACTAAAATTATCTGATTCCTAAGCGAATATTTGTATAGCCTAAACTTTTAAAATGCTCTATCATAACTTCTGCACTATCTCTATTATGACAAACTATATAGTCATTTTTACCCTCTAGAGTTCTAAAAAATACATTGAACATTCTTTTCAACTCCTTTCCTGTTATGGTTTAAAAACATGATTTGTTGGGACTATTTGAGTTTTGAAAGTGCTTTACTGAGCATAATCATTCTGTCTTCTAAGGCGTTTCTGATTACAATTGATACCTCATTTTCGTTTAAGTATTTTCGGCATGTATCATGATGATAGTAAATAGATGTTTTAAGTTCTTCCTTTTCTTGCTCTGATAACTTTTTGATCTTATTGATACGTTCTTGAATTCCGCTATACATTAATACCAACTCCTTTGAATTTTTCCGACTAGGCAAAGGACTTTTTAGTTTCCTTTGCCTAATAATAAAACTCTTTAGGAGATTATGCAACATTGTCAATAATGTTTAGGATAGACTGGACATCTTCTTGATTTTGATCTGATGTTTCAGTTTGTTCTGGTTGTTCAGGCTGAATTTCTTGATTTTCTTCGTTGAATGATTCTGGGGTTGCTGTTATAGAGGAATCAAGGTTTTCGGTTTGTTGAGGTTGTTCAGTCTCTTCGACTTCCTGTTGAACATCTTCAAAAACTATAATCGGTAATTCTCTTTCCTTGACTCCGCAAATATCCAACATACCTTTAGTACGTCCTAAACAAGCAATCTTTTTGACATTGCCTGATCCTGTATGATATTTATATTTATCGGCAGGTTTTGCTTTAGGGATATAAGCGAGAAGTTTTTTAGTGGCTTCAGTTTTGTCTATTGCATTTGCAAACATATATGCCATAGCAGAGATATTTATTTTGATAAGGAATTTTAAAACAAGTTTATCAGCCACATTTTGAAATGCTTCGTAAATGTCTGTTAATGCTTGCTCAGTGAGTGCTAAAACATTGGCTGTTATTTCCTTATCGTGGAAAAACGCTTCAACATCTTTTGTGGTAAAACTTGCGTAGTCTAGACCGGAAATTAAGATAATCGATTGTAAAATAGTCATTTCCCTATCAGACTTTTTGATGGCTGTTGCGGAATACTTCATCAAACTAGTGAAGAGTTTATGCTCTTCAATCATCTTTTTGATGAATTTTTGGACATTTCTTTTTGCTACAACAAAAGCAAGATGTTCCCTAGAGCATTGTTTGCCATTATTAAGGCGGTAAAATAGGTCTCTTACTATTTCCTCCTCGTCTTCATCTTCTTCAAGCTCTAGAGCCTTAATGCTAAGTTGACAAGACTTAATTTGATCTTGTGTTTCAATCGGTAATTCAGAAAACTTTTTGCCGGATATATTGATTTTTTCGCCTGTTGTTTCAATCTTGACAGGTTCAAGGGTTGTTAGTGTCCATTCATCCTTTAGAAATGAGGAAAGGATTGTTAGACGTTGTTTTCCGTCAATGGTGTCGTATGTATTGGTGTTATGCTCGTTTTTGGATTGAATGAACCAAATGTCTGGAAGATAGATCCTAAACAATGAGTCAACTAAAAGTGATTTGTTTTCGATTGACCATTGATCGGCAGGTCTTTGGAGAGGATTGTCAAAAGTTACAGTTCCTTTTTGAATCATGCTACATACTTGACGAACATTCCAAGGTAAAGATTTCTTTTCCATTTTTACAACACTCCTTCTAATTTACTCGACACTAGCAACAAATTGTTATGTCTGTTATTTTGATTTTGTTGCTAGTAACGAAAAAACTTTAAGGGTTATTGAATAGATTTTATATCCCACGAATAGACCTGAATTCTTTTTCCTTCTGCTGTTTCAATCACATAAACAATAGCGTCCGATTGATGACTAAAGAATACATTAACACATTTTCCTTCAACTCGTGTACGCTCACAAGTCCTTAAATTCAATTTGTTGGCCTTAACATGTTTCCCGATATTCTGCTTTTCTTGTTCTGCTCCTTCCTCCATTGCTCTATCGATGCTTGCGTTTTTACTTGCCATTGATGTAAAACTCATTTTTAAGCACTCCTTTTATTTTACTAAAGTATACGCTAATTATTCATTAATTCATACTTTAATAAAATTCTAAGGGTTGAAAGTGCCTTATACTCACTGTTATAAAGCACTTATTTTCCGTTCAAATGTCTTTTTTAATGGGTTATGATTTTACCTAACTATATACCCTCCCATTGCTTTTAAATAGTTTATATCTTCTTCCGTGGCCTCCCTGACAATTACTTGACTTTTTGTGAAATCACTTTTTTCGATGGCTTCAGCTTTTGTATGAGCTTCTACCACTGCGAGATAATTAATAGTTTCTAAAGTGTAAAGTTTTAATTCTCTTACCTTTGCCATTTTACACAACCTCTTTCATTCTTAAATTTTTGCACAAGGTCTAAACTCCTATATGTTATAAGTTCACACCTTGCGGAAAATCTAATCCCTTCAGCCCTAAGTATAGACAATTTAACATTAAATTACAACAACCTGCATTTTAATTTTGTTATGCAAGTTTAAAGTAATTGTTATGATTAAATCGTAATAATGGATAAACTGAAGGGATTTATAGAATGTTTTTGGTTAATTCTCTCTTACTCCTTATCCCTTCTAAAATATTCCTATTAGTTTCGTTATCTTGTGTTTTCTTTTTTCTTTTGGCTGCCAGTCGCATCATTCGCGAAAGATAAGCTTTTAAGAAATTTTACTAATACAGTGGAGTCCCTAGACGTTCGGAACATTTTAGAAAAGAATAAGGGATTAGATGCAGTCAAGCAACAAACAGGTTGCATACGCTCTTCACGCCTACATTGCCTTTATTTGTCTACGATTATTTTCAGATCCTTGACATGTACTTATAGTACACGCTTCGCCAGATTTTACCCGAAAATAATTCGTGCTATCATCCCACTATGTAGTTTTCAAAGAGCGATCCTTTTTAAGCATTCCCTGACTAGAGGTGCTTTCCTTCTGGTAGCCTTGGGCTTCGAAGGATTTAATCTTTGCTAAGAGTCTGATTACCTCCTTTTAGAGTTAACCTGTTGAGCAGGCACTCTGTGTTTTGGTGTTAGGTCAATTTTAATTGAAAACTGGATTTTTGTCAACTATAAATTTTATTTTACACTTTATAATTGACTGACTAAAGATGACTGAGGTAAGAGGCTTTTTGTCTGCTCTTGTTTGTGTGCTTCTCTATGTGTCTATTTTAATACTTTAGGCATTATATAGCGAATTCCATTTCAGCCCGTTTTAACCATTTTACAGTTGATTATATGGCATTATCTATAGATAGCTTTTGTTTACGTGGAAATGCTAATTATTTTAATATTATTTATAGATTTGCATGGGATCTATAGCTAAAATATCAATATTTTGATTCTGAGACGTTCAAATCTATTCTAGGTAAGATTATAAAGGGTAATACAATCTGATGGCAAGAAGGGCTGTTTCTGTGGGTGTGTTTTGGGAATGTGAAGGACCGAAGAAGGAAAATGAGTTGATCCGACTGAATGAGCATAGAAAAAGACTAGAATTTTATTTCTAGTCTTTAGATGTTTTTTGATTTATTTTGTAATCACTTTTTTAACGCACTCACTCCCGAAAAAGTATTGACTCCCTTCTGTATCTAAAAAATAATGACCTTTCTTTAAATCCTTGTTGCAATGATCACACTGATAACCTGTTGCGTCTATGATTCCATCAAATGTTATTGAAAAAGATCCCTGCGCTCTTTGGCCTTTGTCTTCGCCACATTCAGAAATGGTATCATAATTATAGGTGTATGTTTCGCCTTTTATTAGTTTCATGCCGATACCTCCTAAAAAATGATATGTAATTACTTAGTATTATAAGGATTGACCGCTACAATGTCAATGTAATATTATTTTGCATTTTAAGGCCCATAATGGCACTTTTAAGGAGTTGGAATGTAAGGAAGGTAAAACTATAGCAAGACAAAGAAAAAAGAAGCTTTTACAGCTTCTTAATTTTCTGAAGGTATCCTTCGAACCATACCAGATCAATTTTGGTCAATAGTGAACTTTTAACCTTTGTCTTATTTAGATAGATTTTAAGATTGTTTTTCCTAGTATCAAATTTCCGTTCGCCGATATGGAACATTCCCCATCTATCTTTTGTGGCTCCGTATTTTTTAAGAAGGTTTTCTAGTTCAGCAACATGGTTTTCTTTTTGTGTAGTTGTCATTATGCTATTATCTCCCTTCTAAACATTCTTTTATGCTCCTCTATGACTCTTCCAAGTGCTAACCTTAAAGGACTATCTAAACTAATTCCTTTGTACCAGTTTTCAGCTTGTTCTAAACTGAGAATATCAAAATGTTTTTGATCTTGACTAATAATATAATACCCTCCGTATGCTGCCAGTGGTCTAAATAATTCTACTTGTTGGCCTTCTTCCTCGGCAATGACTGAAGGTTTAACTTGACTCCTTAAATCCATTGCGTAATGAGTGAGCATTAAATTTTTATGCTCTTGTTCCTTTAGTTGTTGGGATATTTCAGCATAGGTTAATTTTTTGGTTCGTGCCATCCAGAAATCACTCCTTAGATTTTATTTATGTAATGATTATTATTATATAGATTTTTATCAATAAGTCAAATAATTATTTCTAAATTAATACTATAAAAATGGATTTTTAATGGGTAAGAGGGAAAAGAAAAAGAAGGTCATTCGCCTTCAAATTTTCTTTGCAACATAACTTTAACAAACTTATTTACATCCGGTATTTTAATCTGATTTAGTCCGTGGGTTAACGTTGTTTCAATTAATTTCGGGTATCTAGTTTCAAAACCTCTAAACAGCGGTTTTTCATCTTCGTAACATTGGTAAAATAATCCTGTATCTGTGTAAAGTGCTCTGTCGCATTCCCAACCTTTTTCAACTTGTTCTGCTTGCTTTATTATTGCTTCAATAAGAGTCGAAAGGCGAACATAAGGTGTAAAGTCTTCAGTGGCTAATCTTTTTTTAGTTGCCTTAGTTGCTTTGATCATTTAAAAACAACCTCCTTTAATATGTACCATTTCATATATTATAGCACAGGATCAATAAAAATAGTCATAGTGCAAAATAATTATTTTTACTCTTATGTGTTTCCGGTTACCCGAGGAAATATAGGTTTTATTTGGAAAAGAAAAAGAGACTAATTAAGTCTCTTAGGACACCATTTAGGACTAGTTTTTAAATCTTTTGCATAGATAGACTTTTTATCGCCTGTTTGATATCCTTCGCTATTTGTTGTTTCGAACCCATGACAAAAATTAAATCTAGAATCTGACCAAAAATTATTCCCTTTTGTGTTTTCATAACATTTACATTCTTTACATTTTGGAACACTCAATTAATTATCATTCCTTTCTTAACAAACTCTAGAATAGAATTCTTCTTTAGTCATTTTTAATATAATATCATATGTTCCATGATGACAAATAAAACAGGATTCATTTATTATGTGTAAATCATAACATTTTCCATTGGATAGGATTGTTTCTATTCTTGTCTCTTCAGATAGTGCAGGAGTCATTTATTCACCTTCTTTCTAGTAAATAATAAGAAAAGGACTGTTTCCAGTCCCTATTCTTTATATGCTGTGATATTTCTCTCTATGTAGTAGTTTGAATCTTCTAATCCAGTTTCTAAGTCTTCAAGTTCTCTTTTGAGTTTTTCGATTTTTACTTGAGCCTTTTTATTCAGTTTTACTAGGTCGTTTTGAAGTTTTTCGGTTTTAGCCCAACATTCCTTTACGCCTGATATATTATTTTCGTTTGAATATTTTAGACATTCAGCATCAACCGCTTCAAGTTCAGCTAATATTTTATTCATATAACTTCCTTCTTTCTCAAATAATCCATTAACCTATTTTAACACGATAATTATATATCTGTCAACAACATAATAATTATTTTTATATTTAATTTCTATCCATTAAAATGGGCATTTCAATATTTTTACTTATTTATAATTACTAAAATTTGTCTACTGGGTAGCACGTTTTTTTATTTTAAGCAAAGAAAAAAAGGAAGGTTTCCCTTCCCCTTAAGCTTTTAAGTTAAATGTCTCAATTAAACTTTGTTGGTAAACATCATAAGCATTTCCATTTATGCGTTTGTAGCCAATTTTTTCTATGCATAATTCTACATTTGGTGATGTACATGGTTCTAATTTATATTTCATACAATTTGCGAGGAAGAATTTTTTTACTTGTAGAGGAAAATCTTTTTTGTAATGCAATGACTCAAAATATTCAACCTCCACAACAATTTCACCAGTTTGTGAATGTTTTAAAACATTGATTACCCTACCTACGGAATAATTATGTCTATTAAATTTTCCAGTTCTGTTTGGGAATACTAAAATTGTAGGAACTTTCAGCATATCTCCGATTTTAACATTTTTAATAACTGTCATTATGTAAAACCTACCTTTCAAATTTAAAAAACTTTATACTCTTATTATAGACTAATTTGAGCAGATGTCTATAGGTTTTAAATATTTATTTTACGATTATATAATAGGATAAAACAAGGGATTTAAAGTCTTTGAATAGATTTATATTAGTATTGACATCTGAAGCAATACAGACAATTCTGGACGGTCTGAAAGGATTATATGAGCATAGACAAAAAGAAAAGAGAATCAATTAAGATTCTCTCAAGCAGGGTAAATTGATACATATTCTAATCTATCTATTTTCTTACCTGTTCTCTCTTCTGTTTCCCTTTTTACTGTTTCAATGTTTTTACTAGCAAGTGCTGAAACATATACACAATCATAGTCTTTCCCGATTACTCTATAAGACTTTATTTTTTTCATTTTTTACACTCCTTATTAATTTATTTATGTAAATAAGATTATAACGGATAGATAGCGCAATGTCAAAGTATTTTATTTTATGCTTTAGGCCAAGGATAGAGGGGAATTGTTAGGGAAAAGAAAAAGAAGCTGTAAAGCCCCTTTAAGATCCCCATTGTGTATATTCGGTTAGCTCACTCATTTCAAACTTTTCAGCCATGCATACGCCTATGCAATCATTTGTATTATTGTAAATATAAATTATATTATGATCTTCATTTGTATAAAAATTACAACCTTTTTTAATATCTTGATCTAGCAATCCAATTAATTCAGTTTTAATCTTTAGTAATCTGTTTTTAGTTTTAAATACTTGATAAGGTATTTTAGGTGCGTCCTGCCAGACTCCAGGTTTCTGAAATTCTATACCAGTATTTATTAATAGGTATTTGTGATCTAACTTACTTCCTTTTAGTTTTTCCAGTTTTTCTTTTAGTTCGGTATCAAAGAAAAATGATTTTAATGATAAGTCATCATGTACATATTGTATAGACATTAGATGATTAAATAATTTGTCTTTGTCAATCTGATTAAGTTCTAACAATATTTGTTGACTGTAGTTAAAAATTACATTGTTTACTCCTTCTGCGTAAAAACATGCTCTGTAGGTATTAGCCTTGATCATGCGCTTAAGTTCGGTTAATTTAATCATATGTATTTACCTTCTTTCTTATAATAAAAAACCTATACCATTAATATAGCATAGGTTAATTGTTTTTGCAAACAGATATTTTATTTTAGTGTTTAATACTGAAGCAATCCTAAATCAATTATTTTATCATCAGTAACATTTTGTGGTGTATTGTTGCTATCAACTGAGCACTCGAACCATTTATTTGTAACATTGTCGATTGTAAGGACTATAAAGGCATCGCCATTTTCATTTTGAATAGTTGTATGGTAGACGCAATCTGATGGATTATAGGTGGATTGTGTAGCGAGTGCAATCATTGTGTATGAGGTATCGGAGCCTGGGAGGATTGTGGGTGAAGCGGAAGTTGTTAGGATTGATGAAGTTAGGATGGTTATGGAAAGGGTTAGGATAGATATTAATTTTTTCATTTTGTGGCCTACTTTCTTTTTATGTATTATGAATTCACTTTAGATAATAACTCATTCATAAGTGCAGTATGTTTCTTGCCATGTCTCCATATTTCAATATGTGCTAGTTCATGACAGATAATTTCTTCCAATGACTGACCAGCTATATTCCATGAAGAATATTTATTGTTTAAAACAAAATGCTCAAAACATTCAGTAACAAAATATTCATCGATAGTAATAGAATAATGACCGTCATATTGACAACAACATCCCAAAGCTCGTTTATGTTTTCCTTCTAAGATCATATGATCTAATATTTTGATATCAATTGAATAACCTGTTTTAGCTAAGACATTTGCGACGATTGAATTGAAATATTCTTGCTCGGTCATTGCTTTGAACCTCCTTAGGTTAATGGGTATTTGATTTACTTCTATAGTATAGCAAATAATTGTGTTAGTGTAAAGATTTTATATTTTGCTTCAATTTTTCCACGTGGAACATTCTTATATTTGTGTTTATAGATTTGAAAAGAGAAAATTATTAGAAGTATAAATTCAGTATTGAGCACGCTTGCGAAATGCTGACATACGGTCTCGGATCACTGTATAAATGAGGATTAGAGAAAGAAAGAAAAGAAAAGTTAATAAGTCCTATTTTGAACTTGTCTCAAAATTGAAAAGACGCCGTCAGCTATTGTTAGGATTGATTAAATTATAATTATGGAAATAATAGAGAAAAAAGTTGAATATTTAAAGTCCCCTTAATACTATTAATATAGTGGGCATGATAAGTATTCAACTTTTTATTTATTACTCTATTTCATCTAGTAGAATATCTAATATTTCTTCCATTGATTTTTCAATTATAGCTTCAATTTTAGTCTTCTTTACATTATCTTTGATATTGATAGCATTTATAACTATCAAATTGTTTCCTAATTCTATATTATCACCTAAATAATTTTCTGTTGATCTCCTTTTAGTTCTTTGTCCTTTAATATCATTTTTCATCTTTCCTATAATTTTATTCTTCTCTTTAATTGCATTCTCATGTCTTTTTTCTGCATTTGTAATAGTTCTATCCATAATGTCTAAATTTAATAGATATTTACTGCTTATCTTTTCATCTTCTACCAGTTCACATTTACCATAAATATCATCTATAGCCTCTGATATGTGCTTTTCATTGAAGAGAATTTTATATGATTTATAGTAAAAAGCAATATTAAGTTCTTTTAATACTATATCATCAACTTTACTCTTAAATGTCTCCCACATTCCTAATTTAATAATCATTTGTTTACTATCACAGCCTAATTCATTCATTATATCTTTTTCTATCTTTTTTATAAATGCTTTTTCCTTGTCAGTCCCTTCTCTATAATTTAATTGTATTTCATCATCTGCACGATATTTATAGTCAATTTGTTCTTCATCGTATTGATCTATGTATTTTCTTTTAACTATCTCAGTACCATATTTTGTAACTTGTGCCATTGGAATTGCTTCAGCCACGGTTAACTCCTTATCCCATGATATAAGAGATTGATTTTCCAAACTATTTAAGGCTTGTTGTAAATTTCTTTCTAACATATCATCATTTAAATCATACCATTCCTCGACTGTTTCTTTATTAATATTCATAAATTTAGATAATTTTAATATCCTACGCTTGCAATATACATAATTATCATTAATCATATGGAATTCCTTGAATAATTGATTTTTAGATAAAAATACTCTTCCGAACCCTTGTTTATTATTTCCTCCTTGTACTAATAAATCTAATATTAAGTTTTCTATAATCTTCGTGTATTCCGTAACATTATTTCCATCTTTTCTATGATCTATTTTAGGTAATATTTCAGAATATGTCTCATCAATAATAAATTTGTTTCCTTCTTTGTGATATCTAAAATATCTTTCTAGTTCTTTTATTTGAGCTTTCTTTGAATCTCCTGCCATTACTTTTATTTTTAGGATAGCACAGAGGGCTTTATAGTTTGCAATTGTATTGGATGTTTTAAAATATTCCTTTAAGTTAATTATATCCATTTTATTTTACTCCTTCACTAATTAAATTATTTTCTTTTAATGGCGTAGTAACTTGTATTGCACTAAATAGCATAAATTTATCATTTTTAATATTACTTTTTAAATTAACTCTATTACTGTTCAATAATTTTTCTAATTCCCAATGAAGATGTCCAAATTCTTCTGTTAAATTTCCTCCTGATTGATAATAATATTTGTTTTTACCAATTGAGTAATCAATATAAAAATTGTATTTTCTATTCTTGTCCGAGAAACTATAAGCACTAACAAATGCATATGACATTATATCTCTATTTAATGCATCAATAACCAACCAATATTCTTTATTATCTTTTGTATTCACTAATCTTAAATAATTATCGCCATTTAATAAAGGATATTTTTTAGTTTTTATAAATACTTCATCTTTGATCTTTTTATATTGATTTAATAGATTATTGTAAAAGATATTTGATTTTTTGAGTATTTTTAACTCATCCATTAAATATTTACTATAATTATTGTAATTAATTATTATAGATTGCTTATTGTATATCTCATTTAACAGTATATTTTTAAAATTATTATAATCAAATATATCTATTTTACGCAAATCAATTTCCCAGGTCTCAATATTAATTCTTTTTAACTTTTCAAGTTTTTCATTGTCTATGAAATGAGTATAAGCAACTTCAATAAATACTGGTCTATTGTTTATATTAATTATAACGTCTGGAATAATGTCCTCATATTTAGATTCTAATGAATTTAATGTATATTCTTGTTTAATGTGTTGCCAATTAAGACTTATTGGATTATATACAGGTAAAACTATTTTATTATTTTCTGCAATTACTTTCTTTGCTAATATGTGTATCATTGTTTCTGGATTAATCTCACATTCTAAGTTTTTATGAGCAAAGTGATGAACATTTATATTCCCTATTTTAACTACTAAAGGGGTCTTACATTCTGGACAAACTAAGTTAAAAGATTCTTTGTTCTCTTTATTTATGTTGCTGATATGTATTAATTGATCGGTGTTTAGGTCTAGTGCTATGGGTAATTTAATCATTATTTAACCTCTTTCTATTTTATATTTGTACTATTGTAGTGAGTTCGATGACTGAATGATAATAGATAGGATAAATATAGTTACGTGCTGCCAGTGCTATGTATTTGTATAATTTGTATTATTAGTATGATTTGCTCAACTCCTTTCTTTTTATAAATTTATTTTATATAATTGGATAAAATTAATTATAGCATGATGGGAAATGTATGTCAACATTTATTTCATATTTATATTTATATTTTGTTGTGATTGGGAATATGGGAATTGATAAGGAAGATAGATAATTATTAGAATTATAGGATTTGAGATTGTTTAGAATATAGTTTGATATGCGCTAGGATTGATTGTGAGAGGGTTTATGTGTTTAGGTAAGGGATTATAAGGGGAATAGGAAAGAGACTCGTTAGAGCCTCTTTTTATTTAACAATTCTATTTTGCTGCTTGGTCTGATTTTGATTTTCCTTTGACTACTTCTACTTTTGTTCTTTCCTTCTTCTCGACTGTTTCCGAACCATATTTACCTCTAATATCATCCATACTGAATGCCTTATGTTTTTTAGCCTTATAGTCTGATGGTTTAAAATACCATGCTTTTTTATTTCCTGCATACCATAGACCTGCATTGCTCAGAATATCTTTTACTGCTTTTGTCTCACCAGTTACCCAAATCCAGGAGCCACATATTTCTATAAAAATTTCAGGAATGAAGATTATTTTTTCTAAGGTTTCGCGGAATCCATCATTGACATTAGCGTAGTAACTGGATTTTTTCTCTTGATCGTTAATAGGATTGTTTTTGATGTACTCGAATGCTAGTTCGTATTCTAGGTTTAGAGCTTTCATGGTGGCAAGGTCTCCAGTTGGTTTGTCTGGATGATGAAGTTTTACGAGTTCGCGAAAAGTTGTTTTTAGTTCTTGGATAGTTTTACAGGATGAGAAAAATTTAAATTTGTGCATTTGGTACACGCTCCTTTTTATTTTTGGTTTGGGTTGAGGGAATTTGGTTTGATTTTTTATGTAATTGATTTAGTTGAGGTATAAATATAATTATAACGATTTTGAGCGATATGTCAATAGGTAATTTTATTTTAGTATTTTAGAAAATGACAAAAGAAAAAAGGAAGGTTTTAACCTTCCAGTAAATTCTCTAGTATTTTAAGTTCTTGTAGTATGATTTCGTTTTCTTCTCTTTTAGGTTTTTCAGCATGTTCACAAAATTCATTTTCTAATTCTTCTAAAGTTTTTCTCATTGTATTAGCCTCTCTTTCTATTTTTCAATTCTATTTCCCAACAATTTCTGTACATTTCGGTATAATTGCAAGCAATATTATTTTCTTCTAAATATTTTAACACTTCAATTTTAGCAGGTGTAAAGCAAGAGATATAACCTCTACGTAGTAATTTTTGAATTGATGTTTCATTGTTGATCATTAGTAAGCAACTCCTTCAATGTTTTATCTGATGTATTTATTTTACCATTTATAGAGGTATATGTCTAGTGGGTTAATGAGGTATTTTAGAGGTTTATTTTAGATTTTCTGAATTATTGTTTCATATTATATAGGGTTAAAATTGTACAATGGATAAGGTTGTAAGATGCTGTATAAGGGCCGTAAGAGGTCATTTAAGACATTTAGAGTTGTTAGAGGGATAATGTTAAGGATAAGTAAAAAAATAAGTAATAATGGATAAGATAAGGTGTAACAAATAGTAACAGAGTAACAGAGGTTAGCATTGCGTCTCTGTAAGATGGTTAGAATTTACCGGATTGCAGTATATTATGCTTATTGTACTGTATTTGTTAGAGTTGACTGTATTGCTGTATACTATGCAATATGTATGCCAATGTTAATTGTGAGTTGATAGGATGTATTGAAGCGAGAAATAAAATATTGTACGAGAACGACAGAATGGGCCTTTTAAGACGTTTGGGGGATTAGAGGTTTATGTTGGTGTGTAGAATTTTATTTTAGGGTTATTACGATATGTGGAATATAGTACCATACTAGGGTATGGTAGATTTGTGATGGGAGGATACCCATTGATGGTATAGTGATATATAACAGATTATATTTTTATGTTGTGTACTAATTTTATAGTGTAGTGATATGATGTGGATTTATATCCTAGTTGTTTAGTGTGGTTTAATGTATAGTGGAATTATATGATATAAATGTATAGTAATATGGTAGGTATTAAATGTTAAGTAGTTTAGTGTGATATATTGTTGAGTAAGATAGTTGGTATTAGTTTTGATTATAATAGTATAGGTTTATGCTATGTGTTAATTGTGATCATATAATGTAATTAAAGTAATATGGTAACGTGATTATGATTATAATAAACGTGTAATGTAGTCATTTGACTGTATTGTATGATTGAAGGAAGATGATTATGTGATTAGATTTATTATAATGAGTTCATATGACTGTATTAATAGTTTATGTGATTGTATTACAGTATGTTTAATATAGTTAGTATGTTTTATATACTAGGTATACATTTGTATAGTTATTATGATGATGATTATGTAATTACATTTATATATGAATGAGTGTACATATGAGTGATTACTCATTTATTAAAAGTGTTCACTCAAAAATCGCATGTTATATAAATCGAGGTGCAAAAATTTTATGCACATCTGATAAATAGCGGCAAGGCCCAATAATTTGCTCATTCTATCCATTCCGACATTATCACTACCGAGCGCAACCAATATAATGCCAGGACATTATCCATTATCATTTCTCTATAATTTCCATCCACAAAACAGCCCTTCTAACCTACCCAAAATAATTACGAGACATAATATAAGGCAATTCAATTTATAACTCCTTAAATCAACTACCATTTATGTAATTAAATGTATATTAGTATATTATAATGTTACACATTCCCATTGTGTCACATTCAGATTATGATAGGAATCGGCCTGTAACAAGGCTTTCAGCGTTCGGCAGGTAATCGGCCCTTGTTGTTTTCAGTTTGTCATAAGGATAGACTATAGCAAAAACCTGCTTCTGTATTCACTTTCAAGAACCATGCCAACATTAGCATATACCCCCGGCTATGATTACAAACATTATCTCCTTTTATTCGACAGTATTCGACACAGTACATCTACTTCGTTACAAAACCCAAGCTACGAGCCGATTACAGCCATTTTATAAAATTTATTCAAATAATTTAAAATTAAAATAACAAATCATATTTAAATCAATTTGTCAATACTAATTATTCATCTCACAAAATCCATCCCAATTTCCCTTCGTTCTCACATCGCAAAAACATAATCAACACAACAATTTCCAACCCAATAAATCCATATTCCAAATCACAAAACTTCTCAAAAGTCAAATAATTTTACAAATTAATTTCATAAAATAATATAAAATTCTCATATAATATCAATAAATCTTTCCAACACAAATAACCTACAAATCCTACTCTAACAACGATTATTTGGTGCAATTAAATACTTAATTCTAACTCAATTTCATAACTAAAAATAATCTATTTTATAAATTATCATAAATCTTACCGAACAAAAACATCTAATAAAAATTCATAATTATGCATCCAAAATTAATCACAAATCCCTAACCAATCTAATCCTTACAAACCACCTTCAAACCATTGATCCTAACCAATTATAACACACTATAACAATCCCTTCTACTATAGAGGGGTGTATTTTACAACTAACACCGAATCAATTATATCATATATGCGACCATCTAAAAATTGGTAATAATATTTTTCTATGTAATCTTAGAATCCAAAATAAAATATAAAAATAATATTTGTAATTCATTTATAAATATGTTACAATATTCACAGGTACAAATCTATACAAAATTATTTAAAGAAAGGAGTACCACTAATGAACAATCTTAACCAATTTCAAAACTACAAATCACAACTAAAATCCATATCCGATCTCTATTCCACAGCACTATCCTTAGATTACATCCTAAACAATATATTCTGTACATATTCACTCCAAAAAGGTAAAACTAAATGGAGAGAAATTAGCTCAACAATCCCTAACCCATTCAGACAAAACATATCTTTAGAAATTTATCATGTAGAATCTGGTCATGGAATTGATCAAGCTAGATTGGCAGTAAAGAGTGAGATGGAAAAGTATATTGAGTATTTGATATCTGTAAGTATATAAATAAAACTTAATCAAAGAAAGGAGTAACCACTAATGAAATTCCACAAAGCAAAAATACAAAAAGGTATCTACGGAGAATTATCAAAAATAAAAGAAGAATTAGATGAAGCTTATGACGCAGAGTCTCAAAATCAAGACTTAATGCTTCTAATAGAACTATCTGATATTATTGGTGCAGTAGAGGGAGTATCTAAGAAATATGGTTTTACATTAGAACAATTAATGGCATTTGCAAGACTTAGAAGTAAAGTAGCAATAGAAGAGGAGAATGATTAATTTGGATTATAAAGACTTTATTATGATATTATCATCCTATAAATGCAATAAAGATTGTCCATATTGTATAGCAAAGATAGAGAAATTACCAGAAGTTGATGAAGATCTAATACAATTTAAAAATCAAATCAATAAACTCATCCAAGATAAAGCAAAGTTCAAATACTTTGTACTAAGTGGTAATGGCGAACCATCATACTATACATATGAATTTCTAAAGGAAATAATATCAATTGTAACTAATTCAGGAATATTTGAAGATTATAGAATACAAACATCAGGAAGACTATTTCACAACAATAAATTATTCTACTTATTTAAAGATTGGCTTATAGAAATTACAAGAATAAGTGACTATTATGATATTGATAGTGATATCTTGCATTATAAAAATGATTATACTTTAACCAAAAATTTCCATAATGCAAGAATTAGATTAAACTATATACTCCTAAGAAATTTATCTTTAAATATGAATCGTGATATTAAGAAATATTTAATTCAATATAGAAATATTGAAACGATTGCCTTAAAAATATTAGATACTCAAGAAAATCAAGATAATGATTATACAAAGTGGATATTTGAAAATGGATTAACTTATAATGATGTTGATGAGATCAGAATTATTTTAGACAATCACTTTAAATATATAGGATATGAATTTAATAATCATATATGGACACACAATGAAAAACAAATATCAATGTTCAGTAATGCAGATTATAACAAAGATAAAACTATTCATAACCTAGTATGGTATGGAGATAAATTAATTTATTAAAAAAGAAAGGAATATTAACATGCAATATAAAGTAGAAAGTGGTATATACAATCTTGGTCATAAACTATCCCTATTAGAAAAGAAATTATTCATAGAATTTGAAGATATGTTAGATAGTAATGGGTTTAGATATTTATCAATCCCAAGTTTAACAAGATGGGATAGTTTTGAAAGACAAGGGATTGAAGATATTGTTAAATCTCTTTCAGTAGATCATATACATAATTTATCAGGTTCAGCAGAGCAAGGTATTTTACAATATTATTCAGATTCTATGGTTGAACCACAACTCATTTATTCTAAGAATCAATGCTTCAGACATGAGAATTATGATTATGAAGGATTAAAAAGATGCAAAGAATTTATTAAACTTGAACAATTTTGTTTCTGTAATGAGTATAATTGGAAAGAAAATTTTGATTTACTGCTTTTTAATGCAACATCATTTCTTGATAAATATAATATTGAGTATCGAGTTGTAGATGTTAGTAAATTAGATGTAGGATATCATATTAAGAAATATGATATCAAAGTAAAGACGAAACAATATGGATGGTTAGAAACTCATAGTTGTAGTTATTTTGGTGAAGAACAAAGTAAAAGATTTGGAATTACAGGTGCTACACATACTATATCAAACACAGGTATTGCATCGCCTAGAATTTTGATACCATTTATTGAGATGATGTAGAGTTAAATATTTATAAACTAATAAATAAAATATGTTGACATGATTATTATTGTATGGTATAATTATCTAAGGAGGTAAAAATAAAATTATACAAATATTACAATTATAAAGAAGGAGTGAAATTAATTGAAGATAAAAGATTTAACCATCAAAATGTTAGAAATTCTAAAAGAGATCAATATTAAAAACACAAACTATCTAACCACAAGTTATTCTCAGATGCGTATTATGGGTCTCCTATACGGTAAATTCATGTACAATAAATCATTAAAGAATTTCAAAATGAAATATACTGCTGAACAGGTAATAGAAGCAACTGAATTATCAATAGAGTTTTTACATAAAATTGACTTCAATAACCTTGATGATAAACATATTATCAATACTGTACTCAATGCAATAAGCAAACAATTAGAATGGAACTTTTTCAGTGATGAAGAATTAGATGACGTTTTAAATATGGATTTGTAATTTCCCTTCTAATAACTAAATCAAATTTTAAATATCAAATATATTGGAGGACTTAAAAATGATTGAGAACATTATGATTGAAAATAAAATTAACCAAAACACAACTATACCTAAACAAAATAATAATAAATTCATTTTTATCTACAATCTTATCCAGGCAGAATTCTACTTCCATAAAGGAATTGCTCCTTATAGAGTAGGTCTTAGTAGTCAGAAGAATGTATTCGTACAATTCCTAAAGACAGATGAATTAACAAATGCTTTTACTGATTGGTGCAATAGAAAAATGTAGATATACAATGATTATGAAAGGAATAATACTTAATGAGAGAAATAAATCTAATTAATGATTTAGATTATAATTACAAATATAAAATATTAAATAAGCAAAATAATAAACTCCTACTCGATGGAGATAATAGACTAAATGAAGTAATAAAATTATCAAAAGAGGTTTACACAGCAAATGAAATAGTAACTATTACTCCAGAATTAGAATCTATAGCCACTGATATAACAAATAACTTTATCAATACATTTGAATCAAGAGGAGGATTGGCTACTGAACAAATTAACTTTGCTAATGAAACTGCTAAAGTCATATTCGGTGAACTAATAGAAAACATAATTACAGTAATTCCAGCTCCTTGCGGATTTGGAAAGAGTAGTATTACATCTGAAATATTGCAAAAGATAATATCGTTGCATATTAATAAAGAATCTACTGATGGAATAATAATTGTGACTGATAGATTAGAAAGTCTAAGAAATACAATTGAATATTTAAAACAAGTTAATTTAGATGGATATGCATATGTATTAGAAGGTTGGAATCAAGAAATCTGCATTAACAAAAAGATTAAACAATCTGATGCTAAAGTTTGCACTCCTAATAATTGTAATTTCTTTTCTAAATGTAAAATCAGTAAACAACAGAAAGAACAAGAGAAATTCCCTATATTATTAATCACCAATGCCAGACTAAGAGAATGTGCCGATAGTATTATTAAATATAAGGATTGGGAGAATGGTACTAGAACTATATTACTTATTGATGAGCGTC
>Ga0209728_1000850_pt1 | contig 21523 bp, 43 predicted proteins | sample RifGroD1_FD_183997 | JGI IMG/M metagenome (GOLD analysis project Ga0209728, IMG submission 183997) | Groundwater microbial communities from Rifle, Colorado, USA - Groundwater D1 (SPAdes) (version 2) | ecosystem: Environmental > Aquatic > Deep subsurface > Groundwater | place: Rifle, Colorado... | reverse complement strand
AAATTGAAGACACGGGGTCAGAGTTTAAGCTTTCTCATGCTCAAAAGATTGCCGATATCTTAGACATGACGACATCTGAATTCCTGTTAATTTTTTTTAACAAAAAACTTTCTCCTGACGAAAGTTTAACAAAGGTTGGCTAAGAATAGGAGGGGAGAAGTGTGGGGGAGTTAGTTTTCCTAGAACCAAACGATTTAAACGAGATACCTTTCACTACATCAAAAGTTATAGCCGAATACGCAGAGGTTAAGCATCATACAGTAACGAGATTGATTCAACAACATGAGGATTCATTAATTATGTTTGGTAAGGTTCGTTTTAAAAACGAAGCTTTACCCAGTGGTCAGTCGGAAAAGGTATACGAACTCAATGAGCAACAATCAACGTTGCTGATTACCTTTATGAAGAATACACCTAAGGTTGTCATTTTTAAAAGGAATTTGGTTTATCAATTCTTCTTAATACAAAAAGAACTCATCGGACGTAAGGTAACCCGTCAAATCGGTAAACAAGCGCGAGAAGCATTAACAAATGCAATTCAAGGTTTACCAGAAAGCCCTCACAAGTTTAGGAAGTATGGACAGTACACCGACATGATTTACAAAATTGTGTTTGGTAAAAATACAAAACAACTAAAGGATAAATTTGGGTTGGGTAAGTCTGATAACGTAAGGAATAGATTTACAACAAGCGAATTGGAATTGGTCGAAAAATTGGAAAGACAAGTCAGCGTTTTGGTTGACTTGGACCACGATTACCACAGTATCAAAAGCGAGTTGAACAAGAAACATCTAGTATTGGTTTAACTGTCCCACCCCTAACCAAATCTCATCTCAACTTAATTAAGAAAGAAGGAAAAACCTATAAAACTTTGTGAAAAATCTGATATAGGGAGTGATATATCTGTCCCTGCAAGAACAAATAGACTTCCATATCATGGTTGACAGGCAATTACCTGAGCTTCTAGCACAGCTTGTGCAGGGTGGTAAAAAAGATGAAGCATTATCACTCTTAGTGGAGTGGGGAACGCATAGCAAGGCAAATTCTGAGGTTTGGGAGAGCGCTAAAGAGATTTTATGATGGTTCATAGACAATCCTATTAAACGAAAGTGAGACACCAACATGCTAAAATCCATCCTCGAACAAACCACCGGCCCGCTAACCACAACCCAATTCGCACACCTCATGGACCTAACCACGACTGATATCAGAGTAAACAATATTGGATTCAAGCGTAAGACGAGTCTATCGGATGTTATCCGGGTGGCAGAGATTAGCTTTAGGATTTTAACGAGGTGGGAGAAGTAATTATGGCTAAATATCGTGGCAAGTACAAGAAGTGCCGAACATGTACACACGCTATCGAACCTTTAATGGTAATGGTGTTTGTCAGGGAATCCTGCCCAAATAAGCACAAGTTTTCGGGTGGGTACATGACGGATAAATACACATGCGAAAAGTGTGAACATTTTGAAGAGAAAGAGGGAAGTTAAATATGCAAATTGGAGATTTTGTTAAAGGAAAGCCAAGCAACGGATATGACATCACGAACGAGGATATGACGAGGGGTGTTGTGGTTGAGATATTATCCGGTGATCGTATCAAAGTTAAAGTTCTGGATCATATAGATAACAAAACGGGTGCCCATAATGTTGATGCTGTCGGATTCGAAATAATAGGCCATCAAAAGAAATTCGACCGATCAGAAATCTTGGAACTACTTAAAAACGGATGTAAGAAAGCAATATTGGACTACGACCTTAGCAATGCAGACCTTCGCAATGCAGACCTTAGCAGCGCATACCTTCGCGGTGCAGACCTTCGCAGTGCAAGCCTTCGCAATGCAATCCTTCGCAGCGCAGACCTTAGCAATGCAGACCTTAGCAATGCAGACCTTAGCAGCGCAGACCTTAACAGCGCAGACCTTCGCAATGCAGACCTTAGCAGCGCAGACCTTCGCGGTGAAGACCTTCGCAGTGCAAGCCTTCGCAATGCAATCCTTCGCAGCGCAGACCTTAGCAGCGCAGACCTTCGCGGTGCAGACCTTCGCGGTGCAGACCTTCGCGGTGCAAGCCTTCGCGGTGCAGACCTTCGCAGTGCAAGCCTTCGCAATGCAGACCTTAGCAGCGCAGACCTTAGCAGCGCAGACCTTCGCGGTGCAGACCTTCACAGTGCAAGCCTTCGCAATGCAATCCTTCGCAGCGCAGACCTTAGCAGCGCAGACCTTCGCGGTGCAGACCTTCGCGGTGCAAGCCTTGACTTATCTTGTTTGCCACTAAGATGCGGAGGACTTCGTTGGAAAATCGATAAACGTATAGCTTGCCAATTGGCATACCACCTCTGCTCAATGCAGTGTGATGATGAGGAATATCTCAAGATGCGTGATTCGATTCTCGGTTTTGCGAACCAATTTCACAGGGTTGATGAGTGCGGAAGACTAAATCCTCAAGAAAAAGAAGTCAGCTAAGTTATCTCGAATGAGGAGTTTGATTGGGAAGAGGAGTGCTTATTGATGAACGAGTTAAGAAAACCAGGTGTCTATAAAAAAGGTACGAGAACCAGAATTTGTCTTGGGCAGGAAGGATTTTTTGTTTATTACAAAATTCCAAGCAAAATGAAGCAAACAACGGGCGAAAGGATAGACATGTGGGATAAATGGGATAAAAACGCTGTCTATGCGTCTGGCGAGTTACCAAAAGAGTGATAACCATCCATTATTTGAAAGGAGCAAGTCTATTGCGAAAGGACACAGCTCGTAGACTAAGATATCAAGAAGCTCAAAGACTCCAAGGCAATACCGTGAAAACATCTAAAGGATGGCTACCCGAACAATCTAAGGTTCAAGTTAAAAGCTATTTAGCGAAGATAATTAAATAAGAGGAGGGCAAGCATATCCGCATTAACATCAATGAAAAGTACTGTGTAACCTCAAATACAAACTCCATGATGGTCAACCAAAGGAATGTTCCGCCTAAGTTTGACAAGGACGGCGAGGAAGTTCTTACCACAATTGCCCACTTACTCACATTGAATCAGTGTTACAAGTTTTTACTTAGGCATCAAATTAGGATTTCTAAGGCTACTGGGTTTCAGGCTGTCTTAAAAGAGGTCGAAAGGATAGAAAATGAATTAATGGAATCTATAAAGTTTTAATATCAAGCTTGAATGGAGTAGGTAAATGGAAGTCAGGGCTTGCGCGAAGTGAGGTAAAGAATTTCCGATGACCAGTGAATATTTTGTTAAAAAACTTTCTTGCAAAAATGGTATTGAGCGAACTTGTAGGAACTGCCGCAAAAAGCAAAGAAAAGAATACAACGAAATATTCAAGGACGAAATCGCTGTGAAGTGCAGGAAGTATTATGAAAATAATAAGGAAAGGATAGCTCAACGCAATAAGCAATATAAGGCATTAAATATAGCGAGGGTAGCTGAATGGAAAAGAAGACATCACGAAGCGAACAACGAGCAAATTGCTGAATATCACAAAATTTATTATTTAAACCATAAGGATGAAATAGCCGAAAGGGTAAAGCGATACAACGCTCTCAATAGGGATAAACGCTCTATATGGGAACATAAACGCGCAGCAACAAAGCGTCGATTACCTTCAACATTAACTAACGATCAATGGGAAGATATCAAGCTATATTTTGATAACAAATGCGCATATTGCGGGGATGAAAAAACATTAACGAAAGAACACTTTCTGGCAATTAATAACGGCGGAGAATTTACCAAGGATAACATTATCCCGTCATGCCTAAGTTGTAATTGTAGTAAGCAGGATAAACTGTTTCGCGATTGGTATCCAAGCTTTAAATACTATAGTGAAAATCGAGAAGCTAAAATACTTAACTATTTGAATTACAAGCAAGGTGTTCAACAACTATCTATATTGTAAACGTAATTCTCAAAGAGCTGATGGAGGAAGTTGTCCGAATCGAAAAGGAGCTAGACGATTCTATAAGGATTTAGGAGGGATTATTCATGGTAAAACAAGAAACCCAAACTTGTCTGTGCGGAAAAGAAGTCAACCTGCCTGACGGTGAAGTTAAGATAACCTGCTCATGCGGTAGAACTTGGAAAATTAGCACAGAAGGAGTGCTGTTTACTAATCTGATGTTCCCATTTTGTCAGGGAGAATGTTCTAGGCGAGAGAATGTACCTATTGTGGCAAAACGTGAGCGAGTGAGGAATAAGAGGAAGAGGAGGGCGTTGGGAGGGTGATTTAGTTTGAAGCGCATATTGGATGCTTGTTGCGGAAGCAGAATGTTTTGGTTTGATAAAAATAATGACGATGTGGTCTATATGGATAATCGTCAAATAAGCGATGTCCTGTGTGATGGAAGAAAATTAGAAGTTAGTCCTGATTTAGTAGCCGATTTCAGAAACATTCCATTCGATGATAATTCGTTTTACTTAGTTGTCTTTGATCCACCCCATTTAATAAAGGCTGGAGTTGATTCATGGCTTGGTAAAAAATACGGAATACTTGGACAAGATTGGAGAAGTGATATCGCGCAAGGCTTTAGGGAGTGTATACGAGTACTGAAACCGAATGGGACACTTATATTCAAGTGGAACGAGGATCAGATTCCGTTGAAAGACGTAATGAAGTGTTTGAGTAAGGAACCTCTTTTCGGCAATAGGAGAAGTAAAACTCATTGGTTGGTTTTTATGAAGTAAGAAGGGGATGAAAAGATGCTAGAACGAATCTCCAAGGCCGTCGTCCATCAAGCGTCAAAAATATGCTGGATCAATCGAGAAATCCAAGCCTACAAGATCGAGCAGGAGAAGAAGGCTATTGAGGAACGCATTAAGCGCAATAAGGCTGATTTCACCGAGCTGATGCGGTGCGGTAATGCGGTTCGTGGCGAGGATAAGGAAGATGGCAGGATGGAGGCTGTGGTGGTTGATTATGTTGGCAGAGGGAGAGTTGGGGAGCTGTTTAATCCGGTTTTTACACGCGCAGATAGCTTGGCGTTGGGAGAAAAGGTTGGGGATAGGTATTGAGTGGGCTGAAGTTCATCGACTTGTTCTGTGGTATCGGAACTATCAGAATGGGCATGGAACAAGCCGGACACGAATGCGTCTACTCAGTCGAGTGGGACAAGCATAAGCGAAAGATATACTCCATTATTTTTGGAAAGGAGCCAGAAGGTAGTGACATTCGAGCAACTAACGCTAGAGACATACCACGGGCAGACGTGTGGTGCTTTGGAGCACCCTGCCAAGATTTCTCCCCATTGCAGGAAAGCGAGCAGGTCTTGAAGGAGACAGAAGTTCTCTTGTTTCAGAAGTATTTAGACTCATCAGGGAGACTCCGGAAGAATATCGACCCCAGTATATTCTCTATGAAAACGTTAAGGGAATGCTATCCAGTAATAAAGGATTTGACTACCTCGAAATACTCTATCAAATGGCCGCACTCGGGTACGACACGGAACGGGAGATGCCAAACAGTAAAGACTTCGGAGTCCCACAGAATCGGGAAAGGGTGTTCACTATCGGACATCTTAGAGGACGAAGTACCGGAAAAGTATTTCCTCTCGAATACGAAATTAACGGATATTCTACGGTCGGCAAGTCAACAAAAACCGCAGTTGCTAGAACACTTACAGCAGGAGGACATAGCGGAGGAAATCACAGTGGAATGACAATAATAAAATGTGTTGGAAATCTAATACCAAATGGAAACAAAAATAATTCAATCCCGGGTAGGGTTTATGACGTAGACGGATTATCACCTTGTTTAAGAACGCCAACAGGTGGGGGAACAATTCCAATAATTACGGATTATGAATACTTAAGAAGGCTAACGCCTTGTGAATCTTGGAGGCTGCAAGGAATACCTGAACACATCACGGAAAAGGTTATTCAAGCAGGAATAAGCGACACGCAAATGTATCGCGGCGCGGGTGATGCTTGCACTAAAGATGTCATTTACGAGATTGCCAAAAAACTCACATAGAAAGGAGAAATCAATATGAAAAAACTAACCCAAGATGAACTCTCAGCAATTCAAGACCTAGGGGACAGCCAACTCATAGAGCATTGGGCCATCGACGGTCACTCCAACGCACTGAGACGCGTCACGGTCATATCTAAGGTCAATGCAGATTGGGACGAGATAGATGTCTTGCTAAATGCAATCTTCCCTGAGATGGAATATCGCGGCAAGGCAGGAATTAGCGTCGAGGATGGTGTTTTATCGGAGTATTTTTCGATTGATGTTGATCAGGAGATGTTGATTAATCTTGTGATTAAGAAGTCAATTGGGAAAAAAGAAGGAATCCCAACTGAAATTGAGATTCCGGATGACAAGGAAACTACTCATTCCTATTCTACCACGCAAGACGAGTTTTTAGTACAGGTGTTAAATGTTGAACTATTGGGACCATGTGAGTGTAATTATTAATTTAAAGAAATGAGGAATAGATATGAAAATCAAAAGGCTCGAAATCAAAAACTACATTGGAATATCCGAGTTTGCTATGGATCTAGGTAAAATTAACTGGCTGTCCGGTCATACAGGATGCGGAAAAACAACCATCGTTGAATCCCTCGAAAAAGGTTTCACAAACAAATCTCGCCGAACAGAAGTTATTCGCCATGGTGAAGATGAATCGAGAATATTTATTCAATCTGATGATGGCTTGGAGATTGAGCGCAAGATAAGATCCGACAAGGGTGATTATCTCAGAGTTCGCAAGCAAGGTCAGAACGTCCCATCGACCCAAGGATTCCTTAATAAGCTTATTAGCGGAGAAGTATTCAGACCTCTTGAATTTGTAAAGAAGTTACCGGACGAGCAAGCTAAAATAATCCTCAATATGCTTGAGATTCCATGGTCCACAAATGACATTCAAATTTGGTTTGGCGAGCTACCTGGGGTTAATTACGAGGTCCACATTCTCCAAGTTCTGAAGCAAATCGAGAACCTTTACTATGCCCAACGAGAATCAATTAACCGCGAGCTATCAGTCCTAAAGGCTCAAGCTTCCGGGATCAGGGACGGGCTTCCTCCTAACTATGACGGAGCTTACTGGAAGGACCAGAAGGTCCAGGAGTTCTATTCTAAGGTTGCTCAGGCCGAAGAGGTCAATAAGAAGATTTTAGTTGCTCAGAACGCTATCCAGGGCGTACAGGATAAGATTGACGCTATCAATGCTAACGCAGAGTTGGACAAGCAGACCAAAAAGAACGGCTATGATCGGCAACGTGCAGATGGTCGGGAGTTTATCCAGTTCCTTAACCAGAAGATCGAAAAAATACAAACTGTTATTGATGGCATGGAACACAGGATTGAATCAAGAATCAGGGATGCAGACAAGGAACTAGCTCTTAATATCGAAAAGGAAAGGAGTGAATATCAGAAAAAACTTCGAGAACTTAACGACCGACATAATGAAGAAATAGCTACGCTTAATCATGTTGCCGAGATCGCCAAGGAGTCTATCAAAAGAATTATGGCAGAAGAAAAAACTAACGCTAAAGAAGAAATTGCTAAATGCAGAAATTCTCAAACAGCCAAAGAGCAGGAATTATTAAACATTGATTCCATGGAAGAACAGGCGTTGCTATCCATCGACGAAAAAACAGTTGAGCAAATAAAAACTATCAACGCGGAGGTTGGGAACTCCCATGTGATAATTAACGAAACGAAACCAATCGACATCCAACCTCTCCAAGTAGCTGCCGACAATGTAGCACACATGCAAAGTTTCCTCAGAGAGTTTGAAAATATGTCCGACATTATCACGACAAAAATAGCACCTAAATTAGAACTTTCTCAAACATTAACAGCAAGAATCGAGACAGCTAGAAAGACACCCATGGAACTTCTTAAAATTGCAGCAGTTCCGATTCCTGAAATTGCGGTGGATGGCGATGGAAAGATACGGATCGCAGGAACCCTGTTAGATGGTCTATCCGAGGGCGAACAGCTTGAACTGGCGTTTAGGGTGGCCAAGGCTCAAGCATCACAATTAGGCGATCTAAAGGTACTTTGTGTGGATGGGATAGGCAAGGTAAATCAGTCCAATAGAGTATGGTTGGATGAGTATATGAAAACTGATGATTTTCAGTATTTTATCCTAGATACCACGGATTCTGAGTTGGAAGTAAAGATTGAGGGGGAAATTTAATTGAGTAACGAGTTGCAAACACAAGGCGTTAAAACGGTCGCACAGTTCTTGAGTGACGTTAATACACAGAGATACCTTGAAAGCATGTTAAAGGAGCGTACAAGCCAATTCGTGACCTCTCTTGTATCGTTGGCTAATACTGCAAAGGGATTCGCCGGGGCAAATGTTGAACCAAAGAGCTTGCTATTCTGTGGATTAATGGCAGCCGGGATGAACTTACCATTAAATCCTAACCTCGGATTCGCATGGGCTATACCGTACAAAAATAATAAAGTATCTCCTGTTGTTACGGAAGCGCAGTTTCAGATTGGAGCTAAAGGTTTGATCCAACTAGCCCAAAGGACAGGCTTATACAAAAGCCTGAATGCCATAGCTATCCACGAAGGGGAGCTGAAGAAGTGGGACCCATTTACAGAGGAACTAGTGCTTGAATTAGTTGAGGATTTAGAAAAACGTGAGAAGTTACCAATCATTGGACACGCTGCTTATTTCGAGCTTCTTAACGGTTTTAAAAAAACCATTTATTGGCCTAAACAGAGGACGGAAAGACACGGCAGAAAGTATTCAAAAGCCTACAATTATTTATGGTCCTCTGATTTCGACTCAATGGCACTAAAGACGGTTATAAAAAACCTCCTTAGTAAATGGGGACCTCTCTCTATTGAAATGCAAGATGCAATAAGGTTTGATCAGTCGGTGATTCGTGGGGAGTTGGGGGGTAATCAGGAACCGGAATATATAGATGGTTCTGCGTTTACTCCTGAGATTCCAGAGGATACATTGGCTGATGAATTCGCAAAAGAAAAGGGTGCTCATCTTTTGCTAGATGCGGAGATAGTGGCGGCTGATTTAGTCAAGGAGGAAAAAGATGCTAAGTCTAAATAGATCGAACTACCACAGCCTTGAAGCATCACGCGAATATATGAGTCGGGGGCAATATCTTGATTTCCTGAAATGCGAGGCGGCAGCAGTTGCCGTCCTCCGCGGGGAATGGGTAGAGGAAACATCGGACGCCTTGCTAGTAGGCCAATACGTCCACACTTTCAATGATGGTACACGCTCTGAGTTTATCTCTAATCATCCGGAAATGTTCAAGAAGGACCTTAGTCTCAAGGCTACATTCATCGTGGCTGATAAGATGATTGAGACGTTGCAGAATGACGAGTTCGCTATGTATGTTCTTGAGGGCCAAAAAGAAGTTATCTATACGGCTGAAATGTTCGGATGCTGGTGGAAAGTAATGATAGATAGCCATAATCCTGAAAAGCGCAGAAATGTTGACTTAAAGACAACTCGAAGTATAACGGATCAAGCATGGAGCGAAGAAATGCGCGAGAGGGTTAGCTTTATTGAAACTTATAAATATGTTTTACAAGCTACTCTGTATTCCGAAATCGAGCGATTAGCCAACGGTAGGCCTCCCGGTGATTGGTTTGATTTTTATATCGTGGCAGTATCCAAGCAGGACGTTCCAGACAAGGAAGTTATTTCATTGGTTGATCCAGAACGCTATGCTATCGAGCTAATAAATATCCAGAACAATATGAAGCGGATACTTAGTGTGAAAGGTGGCAAGGTTGAACCGGAGCATTGCGGAAGGTGCGACTATTGCAGATCGATTAAGAAGCTTAGTAGCGAAATTCACTACAGTCTACTTTAGGAGGTAATTATGAAAAATAGATACATTGAACTTTGGCAAACAGTCGAACGCGATGGCGTGAAGGAACTTCTTGAATGGCTAGAAACTACAGACTTTTATACTGCTCCATGCTCAACTAGGTACCATCTAGCCCGTGAAGGTGGATTACTAGAACACTCTCTAAATGTCTATGATGCCCTAATTATTAAGGTCACTGAGGATATGCGAGAAAGTGCCGTAATTTCCTCATTAGGACATGATTTATGCAAGGCTAATTTCTATATTCAGGAAATGCGAAATGCTAAAGAAAATGGGGTGTGGGTCCAAAAGCCTTACTACACGGTTAAGGATCAATTCCCATATGGACACGGGGAAAAGTCGGCATTACTTGTTAATAGATTCATTAAACTCAAGCCCGTGGAGTTCATGGCTATTCGTTGGCATATGGGAGGATTCACGGCAGGTATTCAGGATTACGGTCTATCGCAAGCTATGAGTGAAGCGTATAAAACTTATCCATTAGCCATCCTGCTCCATATGGCAGATATGGAATCAAACTATCTCGTGGAAAAAGAGTAAAAACTAAAGGGGTAGCTTACAACTACCCCATCCAAAGAGGAGATGGACGCTATAGCCACATTCATAAGGAGTTAGCCAGTTTTAAGGACCAGAAAACACCGCAGATGTTTCGCGTGTGACGAGATGATAAACAAGGGCGATTCGGCAATAGAGTGGGTATCAGAATGCGACGGAAGCGTTAGCAGCGTGTACGTCCATCCCGGATGTTTTGTTATCGTTGAAAATACTTGTTCGTCATGTCGCAAATGTAGCAAGGATGAAGGGTATCAGGAAGCATTTATCAAGGAATGTATTGATAACGAATCTGAATGCAAAGGGGTAAAGGCGTGGCAAAGCTTGAGGGAGGAAGAGAAATGCAAAACACAGCAACAGAAATAGACCCCATCTTATTCTCAGAACTCTACATGTCCGGCCTAAACGACATAGAAGTCGGAAAAATCATCGGCTGCGGTAAATCACGGATACAAAAAGAGCGTGCAGGACTAGAACTTCCGCCAAATAAGGATATTTTCATATGGCAGAAGAGTTTGGAAAGCGACGAATTAGAGAAGATACCACCTAAATATCGGAGGTAGTTATGGCTTATCAATACTACGTTACCCCCGAACATTACTCCATAGCAGAGGGGAACGGTATTAGCGCCAATACTCTTGATAAGCGAGTTAGGGACCGAGCGTGGCCGATAGAAAGAGCTATAAATACCCCTCCAAAAAAACGCAATCTATACACAGAATGGGTCGAATTAGCCAATAAAAACGGGATAGGAAAGAGAACATTCGAAACAAGGATTTACAGGCACGGATGGACCCCTGAGAAGGCAGCAACTACGCCTGTGCTTGATCCAAGAAACAACATGAAAGTGGTCGGAGAAGCAAATCGAAAGCATCAGAAAAAATATGAGGAATTAGCACTTCGTAACGGAATTTGTCGCAGAACTTTTTTAAGCAGAGTGCTTAGGGAGTGGAGCCTTGAAGATGCTTCTACTAGGCCAATCGAAACGAACAGATGGCATAGCGATAAAAAGAAGGAGATGGCGAAGGGATGAAACCACTAGGAATATCGGTAACAATGGACTCTTTCGGGAGGATTACGATACCAAAATCTCTTAGGCTGACGATGGGATACGAACCCAATACACCCCTAGAAATGATGGCCGATGGAAGTGGATTGCGCATTCGTAAGCACTTGGTAGGCTGTGTGTTTTGTGGATCGGACGATAAGGTTGTGGCATGGCGTGGTTCAATCGTTTGCAGGGCTTGCGCGAGTGATATTTTAGCAAAGAGTGTGAAGGATAACACATGCTAATATACTTCGCCGGAGTAGATCGCCCATCGTTCTTGGCAGATCTAGAGAGATGCGGCGCAAAGAGAATACTTATATCCTACGCGGATTATCGTCTCTCGTTCCCTACTTTTGCAAAGCACCTAGATAAGTACCAATTCGATATTCTGATCGATTCAGGGGCTTACAGTGCCTTTACAAGAGGTATTAGATTGGATATTACAGAGTATGCCAAGTTTATACGGCAATGGGGTTATTATTTCGAGGGATATTTCAATCTTGATGTGATTGGAGATTTCGATAAAACGTGGGATAACCAAGATTATTTAGAGTCTCAGGGGTTAAATCCCATTCCGGTGTTTCATTATTCAGAACCCACAGAGATACTCAGATTCATGATTATGAAGTATGAACGAATCGGTATCGGTGGCATGGTTCCAGTGTCCAACGCAATGCTAGACAAGTGGCTACCAACAGTTTTTTACTCAAAAGATGGTGTAGAGAAGTATCCTAACACTAAATTCCATGCGTTAGGTCTAACTACTGCTTGCCTACTAGAGAAATACCCCTGGGATAGCGCGGATAGTACCAAGTGGCTAATTGGCAGGAAGTTTGGTCATACACTCTATGAAAATCAAGGTAGGGGTAAGGATGATTCTATTATCGACAAGACCATGCATAATATCGAATGGCATTTAAGGATGGAAAAGGAAGTAGATAGGCCTAAGTATCAGGGAGAACTAAGGTTATTCTAGGAGGAAAAATGTGCAAGTTGTAATTTATCTAGGTGCAATAGTGGCAGCAAACCTAACGATAAATCACTTCGGACCATCGGCAACTATGTATGTGGCGTTTATCTTTATCGGATTTGATATGGCTATGAGGGATCAACTGCATGAAAAATGGCATGGGAAAGGATTATTGATCAAAATGATCTGCATGGTAGTGGCAGGGTCACTAATTAGTGCAGCATTTGGAATGGGAAGAATAGCATTAGCATCATTTTCAGCCTTTCTCCTGTCTGGATTAGCGGATTTTGTAGTTTATCACTTGCTTTATAGGAAGAGTCGTGCGGTTAAGGTTAATGGTTCGAATGTTGTTTCGGCGTTGGTGGATTCTTGGGTATTTATCACGGTGGCGTTTGGATTTATGCCAATAATGATATTGATGCAATGGGGAATAAAAGTTGTTGGGGGATATGTTTGGTTAGTGATGATTGGAAATAAGAGTAAGACTATGAAGGTCGAGTAAAAAAATAAGGCAGAGATTAATCCTCTCTGCCGACTGAATCCTTATTTTCCTTTCGTTACCCTTTCATTCCGATTTTAATGAAATATACGATTTGTTGGCTGATTGATCGTTCTTCCTTTTCAGCCAGTTCAGTAACTTCTTTTAGCAATTCCTCGTCAATTGTAACTGTCATTCTTACCTTGGCCACTATCCACACCTCCATAATGTGATTATAGCACAGTATATCCAATAATCAACAGTTGTATGCGTAACGAAGATGTATGATGATTAATTATTGCAAAGTGTGATAAATGATGATATAATGATAGGGTAGTTAATATAGGAAGGAGAACACTTAATGACTAAGATTAGAACAACAATTTCCCTTCAAGAAGACGTATTCAAGGTACTAGATAATATGTCCAAAAAAAGCGAACGGACAATTTCTCAACAACTTTCTTATTTGGTCAAGAAGGGAGACGAGCAATCTGATATTCAACAATTCAATAAGAGAATGGATGAGATGAATGGCAGGGATTAAGTGGATTAAGGTGTATACGAATATGGTTAGTAATAAAAAAATCAAACGTATTCGCACACTTCCAGAGGGTAATAACATTGTTCTGATATGGGTATTCCTTATAGCTCAAGCCGGGGAAAGTAATAAGGATGGAGCGTTGTACCTTACTGACACAATTCCATTTAGACCTGAAGATTTGGCGGTAGAATTTGATTTTGAAATATCAGTAATTAATCTAGCCCTTATCACTCTAGAAAAGTTTTCCATGATTGAAGTATTTGAAGAGGTTATTTACATCAAGAATTGGAGTGAGTATCAAAACATCGAGGGGTTAGAGAAAATTAGGGAACAAACTAGGTTGAGGAACGTCGATTACAGGGGAAGAAAGAAACTCGCTTTACTAGGAGAGGCACAAGATTCATGTGTTTATTGCGGAAGAGAAGGTGTAACTATAGACCACATCGTTCCTCGATCAAAAAACGGAAAGGATATCCCGTCCAACCTAGTTAATTCGTGCAAAAGCTGCAACAGCAGTAAAAAGGATAAGGACTTAGCTGATTTCCTAAATGATTCATATGTCATGGAATACCAAAAAGTAGACCACGAATTGGTTAGGCGAAACGAAAAACTGATGACCTTTGTAGAATATAACGAATTAACGAAACTTTACCGTCATCGTGACGCTACAGTGACGCAAGGTGACGCAATAGAACTAGATAAAGATAAAGAAGTAGATATAGAACTAGATAAAGAAAAGAAGATAGATATTGTGCCTTACAAGGAAATCGTTGAATATCTCAACCACGAAGCAGGAACAAAATATAAATCGTCTTCCAGATCAACAAGGGAACATATCCACGCTAGATGGGAAGATGGATTTAAGTTAGATGATTTCAGATCCGTGATTGATAAAAAAGTAGCAAGCTGGACAGGTACAGATCAAGAAAAATATCTTAGACCCGAAACTCTGTTTGGTACAAAGTTTGAAGGTTACGTAAATGAGAAAGTTAAGCAAGGTGGTTATAAGGGTGGAAATAACGGAAGCAAATCCAATGCAATCAATCAGGGAAATTCTAAACCTTGGGAAACTGACCCATACCTCGCTGACATCCTCGGAAGAAACGAGAAAGAGACTTAACCTTTTCAATACAGGAACAGGATATAGCGTAAAGCCGGTCGAGAAGGTGTTCGCTTGTCAAGCTTGTGAAGATCGGGAGATAGTCGCTACTTCAGAACTAGACCCATACGGATTAACTCTCTATACTGATTGTATTTGTAAGGTCAAGAAGAACGCAGCGAGAAAGTTGAAATCATCTGGTTTAACTAATCAACAACTCAGATATAACATTACTGACTATCGTGTTAATGACGGAAACCGCAAGATGTTCCAAGGGGTAGAGAGTTACCTAAAGGAGTGGCCCGACTTAATTAAAAGTTCCTCAGATGCTAAAGGATTCCTATTGCTTGGTAATGCGGGAATTGGAAAAACGATGTTGGCAAGCATAATCGCAAAGGACATGTTAGACAAAGGATTACAAGTGGTGTTCGTATCCTCTGCGGATCTACTGGCTGAATTAAGGGACGCTCAATTCCGAAAGGACGAAGGCGGCGTAGAGGCAAAGATTGAGGCACTAGCCAAGGCGCAAGCTTTAATCATTGATGATGTCGGTAAGGAGAAGCCTACAGAGTGGGTGCAGAGTATGTATTACCGACTAATCGATCTTAGATACAGGAGCAACTTGCTTACTGGATTCACGACCAACTATTACCCAAAGGATCTTGAAGAAAGATTAGGAGATTTCGGGGAAGCGACGGTTTCCAGAATTTTGGGAATGACTGTCGATTATCTGCTTTACGCCAAGGATTACGACCATAGGACAAAAAAAGATGGGATATAACTTTTACATACCACCAACTGCATACGAAACAGCCAAGCAAAACGGAATAAGCACAAGGTTACTCACTGACAGAGTAAGAATCCTGGGATGGAGCATTGAAAGAGCAACGAAAGATCCGCCACGAAAGCAGAAGGATTGGAAGAAGTGGACCGGTATTGCAAAGGCGAACAATATCCCTTATGGAACTTTTTACCGAAGAATTAACGAATCGGGTATGGGACCTGAGCAAGCCGCGACAATGCCAATAGTGGATACAAAGACAAAAATAAACAACATAGCAATAGCAAAAAGAAAATACCCCAAGGAATTTGAGGATATGGCATTGGCCAATGGGATTGGGAAGAAAACTTTCGTGAGTAGAATGTTCAGGAAATGGAACCCGTTAGAGGCGGCTACTACACCTGTTAAGAGATAAGGAGGAGTCCAAATGAGAACACTAACCTTCGATGAGAAAACAGCCTTAAATCTCTACAACTCAGGCAAAAACGATACCAAAATTGGAAAAGAAGTCGTGGTAAAGCCAAACACCATAGCGTGTTGGAGAAATAGAAGAAATCTCCCGGCCAATATCGGCAACATAGCTGATGGAACATACCGAACCGGTGATCATTACCGAGATGTACTTGAACCGGAGCAGGTTGATGTAATGAGTGATTTTCTTATCAACTTTCTTAAAGCTGGGAAACAAGCTATGGAGGCAGGAGTTAAGCCGGACGTTATGGGATTTATGGATGCTTATGCCGGCAGGACTAAGAAGTGGTCAGAAGAAAGACGGAGCGATATGACGGGGACGGTGGCGAGATGAGGTTAGAGTGTATTAAGGATGTAATTATGAATATTACTTCGGACAAGGCGTTTACCGCAGGATTAACGTACGAGGGATACTACTACACGGACCCTAATTCCTTTGATAAAACCCTTTTCTCTAAAAATAATTTCGGAATAAGGCATCATATTAGGGATTATCTAGACTCTGGTGATGACGAATTTTTCGATAAACATTTTAAAATAGAGATAGTTGAGGAATCGAACCACTTCGACAAAGCTAGGGAACTCCTACCCCTCTCAAACTGCCTAAAACGTCACCACGCCTGTGTAATCGTTAAGGGTGGTCTAGTTATAGCTAAGGGGTATAATGAGTCGCCTGAAGCATGTATTACGTGCGCTAGGATGGATATTGAGCATAACGCGGGGAGTTATGACGATTGCGCAGCCGTGCATGCTGAGGTTTCTGCTTTGATTAAGGCGAAGGTTGATCTTGGGGGTGCTGAGTTATATCTAGTCTGCTCGGATGAGGTTGATCCTATACCGTGTCCGGCATGTCAGAAGTTGTTGGATTGGACGGGGGTTAAGCAGGTGAGGGAGGTGCAGGGGTGAAGCTCGGCAATATGATAACCTATGGAACAATATTAATGGAGAAATTAGCGAGCGAAAAATGCACGACAAGGGTTAGTCCATGTGTTAGGTACTTTGTCGATGCTGAGGGAAATCGAATAACAGAGCCGGAGAAGATTGTAACGGGGAATGCGTATATTACGTCTACGGAATACAGAAAGAGGGTTGATAATTTGAAAAGGGACGAAAAAGGGAAGTTTGTTAAGATGGAAACTAATCCATTAGAGATACCTAACACGCCAGATAATTATCAAGCTATAGATAAGCTCGTAGAGGTCGCAGAAGCACTGCCAGGGGCTAGTAAAGAGGATGATGGTGGGATTGTTGCGGAGGGAGGTGGAGAAGGTCAGGAAACGTTATCCCAAGGAAAGTATCCCTGCCTTGGGAATTACGAAGATATAGATATTGAGTGTGTGGGATGCGAGAGTATAGAAGCGTGTCGCGTTGTGACCAATAACATGTTCGAGGAAGCGAGCAATCATCAGATTGATTATCCCAAACAGTACGAAACTAAGGACGATTTCGAAGGATTGGCCGAACCTGAACCGGAGTGGGTTCCTGAGTATGTAGGGGAACCAGAAATATGGCCATGCAGGCCTAAGCCGGAAAAGGAAACTCCTGACCAGATGTGGGCTCATGTTGCTTACTACATTGGTGCTATAAAGCAGCAGGGCATAAGACGAGTTGAGGAAGATATTCAGACGAGACTAGATAAAATTTTGGGAGGAAGATAATAATGAATTCATGTAATCTAGTTGGCCGTTTATGTGCTGACCCAAGTTTAACCTATAGTCAGGCAGGGGTTGCTGTGTGCAAATTCACACTAGCCATAAACCGTCCATTTTCTAAAGAAAAGGCAGCAGACTTCCTGCCAGTTATTTGCTTTAAGGCAACGGCTGAGAATGTTGCTAACTATCTATTTAAGGGAAGCGAGGCATCAGTTACGGGTTCGATTCAAACTTCGACATGGGAAAAGGAAGGTGTAAAGCATTACAAGACTGAGATTTTAGCAGAAAGGGTTGGTTTTATCGGCGGAAAGTCGCAACAAGGAAGCAACAACGCAAAAAGTGGCAATCCTTCATATGGAACAGAGGTTAATTTGGACTCGGAAATTCCATTTTAAGCAAACAAAGTAAATAAATAGTGGAGAATACTAAACCATTCTCCCCAAAAGGAGGACCACATTGAAAAACACAAAAACAAACAGGCTAAAAACCCTCTACCCAACGCTCTCCGATCTAGAAAAGGCAATAGAAAAGTTTGGCAACGTATCAAGGCTAGCTTATTACCTGGGCATGAGTCGGACAACTATTACAGATTACAGATTGACATTGGGTGGCAATGTATCTATTCGGAGTGGTCGCAGGTATATGAAGGATTGCGAGCTGGATGAGAACATTCGGAAGGTAGTCGATGGCGCAGGGGTAGTTGGGGTTGGGGGAGTGCATCAGTGGATGGTTAAGGTTAAAATATGAAAAGTGTAAAAATGGTCAATAGGAACATACGTGGAGAATGTGAAGTTATCTGCAAAGAATGCGGCAAGGTGGCACGGGAGGAAGAGAAAATTATAAGGTTAAAAATGCCCTATTGCGGTAGCTGTGGTATGAGAATTGACGATGCTAAGCAAAATTATTGCGGACACTGCGGCGAAGAATTGGATTGGGATAACAAGGGGGAGGAAGTTTGATGAATGGAAGAGAGATTAAATTTCGCGCATGGGATAATATGGGAAAAAGGATGCTACATGTCCCTACGTTATATTTTAACGATACTAATTATGTGGCGAGCACAATACGGGAACACAATAATTTTCTATCAGTTAACGGAGAATCCGAGCTAATGCAGTTCACTGGCCTACGCGATAACAAGCGAGACGATGAGTATCCAGAGGGGCAGGAGGTTTTTGAGGGGGATGTCTTCCCCGATCATTTCAACAGCAAAGTTCGAGGTGTTGTCAAACTTGGCGAATACCGAAACCCATTCAACGACGATAGGCATGGGGGTCATGTGGGGTTTTATATCGAGTGGAATGGTGACCTTGGGTTGAATCGAAAAGACTTGGCTTACTGGATAAAGGTATCGTGTGTAATTGGGAATATATACGATAATCCTGAGCTTTTAGGTGATAAGGAATGATGCGTAGAAAGCGTACCGGTGGTAAGTATCACGCTAAAAAAACTGTTGTCGATGGGATAACTTTTGACAGTAACAAGGAAAGTGTTAGGTATATCGAATTAAGGAATCTAAAAATGGTTGGAATAATTAAGGAATTCACATGTCAACCCTCGTTCGTTCTACAAGAAGGGTATAAGCGCAAGGATGGGAAGAGAATACGTGCCATTAGATATGTTGCAGACTTCGAAGTCGTTTATCCTGATGGGCATACGGAAATAGAGGATGTAAAGTCAGTAGCTACGGTAACTCCTGTGTATAAAATTAAGAAAAAAATGTTAGAAAAGATTTATCCAGACATCAACTTTAAAGAAGTGTTTTAATACTAAACACACTTGTATTCAGTATTAAGCTATAGTATAATTATGGTAGATATTGATACTTGGAGTGATATAAATGTTTAAACATAATTGTGATTTTTGTGGTAAGGAGAGCGAATACAAGTATAGGAGTCATATTAAGAGATACTGCAGCCACCAGTGCTCTAATAGTGCCCATTGGTTAACGAGGGAAAGCGGCAAGACGGAGAAAATCATATGTAAAACTTGCGGAAAAGAATTCTCTATTATGTCTAGCGTCAAGAGGGCTAGGGAAAACAACGGATCAAAGGTTCAGTATTGCTCAAGGACTTGCATGGGAATCGGGTCCAAGAAGGCAAAGATTGTTTTGTGTAAAAACTGTGGCAAGGAATTTGAAACAACTAGATCAATATTCTGTAGTAAGAAATGTTCCGGAGAGAGTAGGAAGAAATATGGAATAGCGAAAAAAAATGGTTACTGGATGGAAAATGGATACAAAGTTATTTATTTAGATGGAAACAAAAGTATAAAGGAACATATTAAGATTATGCAAGATTCCATAGGCAGGGAATTAACCGAAGATGAAGTAGTTCACCACATAGACGAAGATAGATTAAATAATGACATAGGTAACTTGCGACTTATGACTAGGGGTGAGCATTCAAGACTTCACAGGAACAAAGAAAAGGCAGACGGAAAGCATCTATTCGGGGGACATAACAACAACTAGGTTAAAGCAAAAGATACTAGAAAAGGTTTATCCTGATATTAATTTTAAGGTGGTAATGAAATGAACCGAATATGTGTTAATTGTAAAAAGGAATCAACCTGCAACGGTAACATTTGTCTTAGTGGAGAATGGTTTGAACCAAAATACAAAGAGTTTGTATCGCTCCCAAAACTTAACGGCCTGAATCCAACGCTTGAATCTTGCACTATGAAAGTACTTGAGGAGACGGGGGAAGTAATGCAGTTACTAGGCAAGGGACAAAGAAAAAGCGGAGAGAGCAAGAACTCAATCCTTGTTATCGATGACAAGGAATATGGAATCCTACTTGCTTGTGAAGCTATGGACCTTGCTCAGTCTGCGTTAACGATGATGTATGAGGTATGTGGAAAATTTGGGATTATCGAGGAGGATATTATTAGGTCTCATGAGGAAAAATTGCTCTTGAAGGGGTATTTGGTGGAGGAAAAAGTATGATAGACAACAATACTTGTCCAGAATGTGGCCAAAGGCTTAGGAATGAAGGGGGTTGCGTCATATGCCCGAATACTGAGTGTGGGTGGAGTCCATGCTCATAGTAGAAGAGATTAGAAGTAGTTTAAGTATTGCGTTAATTGTTGTGAGTATTGGATTATGGCTGACCAATAATGTTACTGATGCGATTTATACAGGGGTAATTGGATTATGGGTTAGACCAGAAAAGTAGAAAGGGGAACTAAAAATGTTAATGGATAAAATTCGCGCAAAGATGGACAAGCGATATAACACGGATTTGACGGTAAAGATGGCAGACATGGGGTTTACTCCTACAACTTATCACAGGATGAGAAAGGCAGGGATAGAGGTTGTAGGTGATTTAGTTAAGATGTCGTGGAAAGACCTCATGGGGTGCAGGAATGTCTTTAGGATGACATGCCAAGAGGTTAGCGATAAATTGGAGGACATGGGGTTGGGGTTGAGGAAGGAATAGCTATGAAATCATTATTGAGTACTACAAACTTCTTTTGCGCTATTTTTTGGTCATATAAACATAGCTTGTTAGGTACGGCGTGGTTTGCATTACTGTTCGTAGCGATACAGTTAACGCATTACGATGAATAAGGGGTGATAATTATGAATCTAAAACTACGCCTAAAGTTTAGTGACATCCTGAAGCTGGTATTCGGTGGCGATGTGATGGTATTGGACCCGTACAGCAACAGTATCTATAGGGTGCAAAAGGGTGAGGATACTGGAATTTATAAGGGGTAGGAAGGTGAATGGATGATGTTCTATGGATTGGGGGAATAAAGATGGGGCTAATTAAAAAGTTTAAAAAGTGGTATTGGAAAAATCGCAGATGTAATACATGTGAATTTGTTTGGAATGGCAAGGAATGCCCCCTTAAGCCTGGTACTGGCTTTTTGGAAGCGATGCATTGTTCTAAATATAAGAGGGGTAAGTAGAGGTGGTGGACTCCATAATTACAAAACAAAAAAGACATCCATGGCATTACTCGACTATTTATCGCCTAACGCACTACAAGGGGAATCAGGACCGCATAACTTACCTACTAAGGGAACTATCCATGATGGGGGTTAAGACGACGCAGGTGTGTAGTGATATGCCTCATGGGAGTGGCGTGAGTGATTCGACG
>Ga0209728_1000849_pt1 | contig 21526 bp, 37 predicted proteins | sample RifGroD1_FD_183997 | JGI IMG/M metagenome (GOLD analysis project Ga0209728, IMG submission 183997) | Groundwater microbial communities from Rifle, Colorado, USA - Groundwater D1 (SPAdes) (version 2) | ecosystem: Environmental > Aquatic > Deep subsurface > Groundwater | place: Rifle, Colorado... | reverse complement strand
AAAATGGTTTGAAGAAAATTGCGTTGATGGTAGATATAAGAAGTATGCAGATACTTATAAAAAACATCAACGTATAGGATATGAAAAAAGAAGAAAATTAAAATTGTATACTAGATTATTAAAAGTATTTTATTATATATTGGAAAAGAAGGAGGATTACAAAATGAAAAACTTTCAAATTTGGGAATCTGATTACCTTAATGATGTAAAAGGTATGCTCATCCCTGTTAATGATATTTATAAAGCAGTAGATATGTATAATGTATCTTGTATATCTATCAATGGAGTAAATGTAGATTTAGCAGATAAACTTACTGAAGCAATTAAAAATCTTGAATATAAAATTGATGACATTACCGAGATGGAAGAATTTTTAACTGCACAAGGTATTGAACTTTCTAGTGTTGAATGGTTGCCTGATTTACCAGTATATCAAGAATTACTATATTTTGATACACGTAACCAACAATTTGATGATTTATTATTGTGTGATTATATTTCTGCATATGACTGGTGGAATGGTAGCAATCATAAAACTGAAACTGCACATGATGGTATTACTGTTACCATTGTTGATACTGAAGATGATCCTATTATGGATTTAGATGAATGGAATCAAAAAAGTAATGGATTCTGCACTGGTGGACAGCAATTTTACCATGAGATTGTATATAAAATTATCAATCTTGATGGTGAAAAAGTAGAAGATACTTACCTATTAAGATGTTCTTCACAATGGCAGGATAGTCATCCTCAAGGTGTTGTGTTGAGTAAGGATGAATTAAATGCACATTTAGAGGAAATAGGTTATAAAATTGATTAATCTAGTCTGCTATTATTCTGCTCATTTGATATGATATAAGTGAGTAGAGATGGTAAGATTGGATTACAAATATTAAAATTTAAAGGAGATTGATAATAATGAAATTAAATGAAGCAATTGAAACCTTAAATTATATAGTAAAAGAAAATCCTGATAAGAAAACTGGTTTATATACTGCTTGTGATGTTGTCGCAAATCACATTTGCAAGGTTATTCCTGTAGGTGAAAAAATCACGGCAGACTATGACTTTTCGGCTACTTATAAGGTAGTCGAAGTAGATGAAGAATATTATAACGGTCCTTCTCCGATAGAAGAAACTAATCTATATTTGGTGCAAGTACATAGTATAACTATTTGGGAAGAAGAACCTTATGAGCAGAAAACTGTATCCTATGTCAACGGAAGGAAGAAAGATAGGATTAAAATTTATCGAGATGATAGAATTAGACAAAATTACAAAGCATGTATGCAATTTGCGAAAGATGTTAATAGAGGTTTATTGACTGTAATTACTGATTATAAATAATATCAACACGAAAGAAAACTTTTATGCAAAATATGAAAGGAGAGATTATTTATGAAAATAAGTTTATTACAAGATGGAAGAAAATTTAAATATTATGCTTGGGCAGAAGGTACTGTGTTAGGTGATATACCGACAATAGGAAATTTAACTTCTCCTCCTATAAAACTTACAGATAATAATAAACCAGGTAGTATAAATGTATATTTTGCTGATGGTAAATATTTTTTTACCAAAGGAGTAGGTAATCACTATAAAACAGGTGAAAAATTCATTTCTCCTGAAGAAAATGAAAAATTAAAGTTATATTTAAAATTTACAAAAGATGAGATATTAAGTGTAATTTTAAATTCACTGGAAGAAAAAGCAATAGTATTAAAAAGAAATTGGGAAGGAATAATAGAACATTCTATATACCGTAAAAATGGTACATATATGGAATGTAGACAGAATTGTTTCAGTGATACTTGTAATTGTATATCTCACCCAAGATATATAGATTATAATTTAACAAAAGATGATGTAATAAGAATTATAATTAGTTTATATAAATTGAATGAATTAGATTAAAACATCATAAAAAATTTCTTTGGTTCAAATATAAAGGAGGATTTTTAAAATGGATTTTAAGAAAATTGAAAAAGAAATGTTTTTAGGAAAAGGATTTAAAATGATTTGTAACGAATGCGGAGAAGAAATGATATTACAAGATGAAAAAGTACCAGATAGTTATAATGAAAATATTCAAGTTAGTTTTATAAGGAATACTCATTATTTTGGTTTTGTATGTAAATATGGCAATACTGCATATGTAAGTGATTAAAATTGGGATGATACTGAGTAAATAATGCTTGACAATTATATTGTGATTGTGTTATAATATATAAAAGGTTTAAATAAAAAGGAGGAATTTTTTAATGATTAATGTATTGAAAATTATTGGGGATAAGTATGAAGGAACAATTTCACCTGGGATTCATAATAATTGGGCAAAATTTAATATAATTGAAAATGCTCAAAAAGCAAAACAAGAAATTGATGATAGTGGATGCTATATTACTGGAAATATTGAAAATAGAAATAATAAATATGGTTTTACTTATGTTATGAAGCAAAAAAGTTTACTGAATTAAATTGGACGTTTCAACTCGTTCTGGTGAGTATAAATAGAACTTTAAGCCAGAAGCGTTCCTGTCTTTATGGCAGGAGGTAGTTAAAATTAAAAGGAGGAATACTGATGTTAAAAGTAGGAAAATATACTGGTACAGTTTATAATCAAGGTGAAGAAATTGAAGAATGCTGTTTTAACGTATCAGATAAAAATGAATTAACTGAAGGAATGCTTGGAAAACAGAAGAATGATTGTATTATGTGTGCGTTAAAGTGTAATTTTTCATCTCCTTGTATGCCATGTAGAAATATGAAATAATAAATTTAAAAATTAAAAGGGAGGATACATAAATGAAAATAGAAGTAAAATATAATTATACAGAAGGTTATTTACCTACCAAAAGACATAAAATATTAAGATATAGAGATGTTGTAGGAATGACGATGGTAGAAATTAATGAGATAAAGAAAGAAGATGCACCGATTGCATTACGTGTTCATAATTATGATGAAACTATAAAAGATTATCGCTATTGGAATAATAAATTGTGGACTGTTGTAATGTGGCAGGAAAGACATTGTGGAAAAGAAGGTTTATACCCAATTGATGAGTTTTTAAATTCAATTCAATATCGTTCATATTATAAAGATATAGAAAGTATAGAGAATGAAATACATGAATACACTTCTAAACATGTGATAATTGATGGTGTTATATACCAAGAAACAGGTGAACCAAGATATGTTTCTATGACTTTTGGATTAGGGCATAATCATGGTGGGACTAGCCTTATGATTGATAATTATTATAACTCAAATATAAGTAAAAACAGTTATTTTAATGCTTTAGAACGTGATAAAGCAATTGAATATACTAAATCAAGAGCAATAAAACGTGGTGATACAAATGACGTTGATAGAATAGGGAAAAGTTATAATATTGAAGTATTAATTCCTGAAGCAGTTAAATGTATTCCTCAGAAAGAGCATGGTGACGGTGATCCTTTTCTCAATAGTTTGTATGCAATAACAGAATCATCTTCTAGTATCAATGAGGCAACGGTATTAGGTTTAACGGTATTAGCAAATGAATTTAATAAAAAATAAAAAGTATTAATCATATCTTAAAATTAACTTTGAATGAAAGATCGGTTTTGTCATGATTAATGTTTGACATGTAAATAAAACTGTAATATAATTAACATATTAAATTATGGGTTAAGGCTATATATCAACCAGATAATAGGTATAAAGGATATGTAAAAACCACATATTCACCTATTTATACTTCAGGTAAGGATATATTATTTCCTAGTCCTATATCGTTCTCTGGTGATGGTTACGGAGATGATTATGAAATGTATAAAAATGATAATTATAAGGAGGAAAGTTAAATGAAAGAATTTAGTAGAGAAAACATATTATTACAAATAGAAAATATGAACAATATAAAAGATGCTTATTGTATTACTAATTTCTATAATCAAAAACTATACATAATATACTTGAAACCTATTAATAATATAGAAATTAGTATAACTAATTGTGAATTAAAATATAAAATAGAAATTAAAAAAGCTGATTCTCATACAATATTTAGTTCTGGAGAAATATTATATAGTAGTGTTTTTAGTCTTATTGTATCCTTTAAGATAAGACAAATTGTAAAACAATACGAAAATATTAAAAGAAATGAAAGATTAAAAGAGATATTAAATTAAGAACACAATATATAGTATAAATTAATTTTACGTACACAATATATAGATATAAAATCGTGATGAAACAGATATTTGTTATTGATTTGTGGGCATTATTAGTGTATAATTAGAGTAATAAAATAAATAATTACAAGGAGGTAAGTTATGAAGAATATCTTTAAATACAAAGACATTCTAACTGTCACACTAGACAAAAATAGAAATTACATAGAAAGTATTGATTGTAACCTTGAAGTTATAGGTGAAGGTATGGATAGAATAGTTTATAAATTATCAGATACAAAATGTCTAAAAGTTGCTAAAACTATAAGAGCATCTTGTATTAATTGGGAAGAAATTACATTATATCAAAACATTAAAAACAAAGAATGTTGTATCCAATTTCCAGAAATATTTGAATATGAAGAAGATTATAGTTTATGGTATGTATATGAGATTATAGAAATGGACGATTATGCAATGGTTGAAGCAACACATTTGATTCCAATATTAGATCAAGCCGATAATGCAGGATATGATAGTAAAGGTAGACTAACTGTTGTAGATGCAGAGAATATTAACTGGACATGGTTTGTTAAAAGTGAAAATCCATATGTAAATAATCAATAAAAATAAATGAAATTCAACTAATTATTTCTTTAAAAGGTATTGCATTTTAATTAAAAGTGTGGTAATATATATTTAATAGAATAAAAAAATAAATAAGAAAAAGGAGATGTCGTTAATGGCTTTATCATTTACTTCTAAGAATAAGGAAATTAAATCAATCGTTGAACAGATAGAAAAGCAATATATCACTGTAGGAAGTCATCTTCAAAATATTATTCAGTCTAAAAAACAAGAAGAAGGAAGTAAGGCAAAAATAAGAGAATATATGGAAAGCCAAAGGAATTTCGTGTGGGAAACATGGAGGGCATCGAATCTTATACAGAGTTATTTGCTGAATATACCAATACCAGAAATTATAACATACAGAGCAGATGATAAAAGCCAGTATGTACGTACAGTTGATGGATTGCAAAGATTAACTAGCACTTATCTTTTTGTTAGTGATATGTTTAAACTTGATTTATCAAAATCAATATTTCCGACATTTGAAATAGAAGGTAAACATTATTCATACATAGACCTACAAGATAAAACCTTCTCTCAATTACCGGAAATACTAAGAGATGCTATTTTAAATTATGATTTAAGAATAACAACTATTAACAATTGTACAGAGGAGCAAGCTGAGAAATTCTTTGTATCCATGAATGCAGGTGCTAAACCCCTTAAACCTGCTGAAGTTAGATTAGCAGCCATGGGCAGTAATACACGTAAATTCATTGGCGAAACTTTACAATCAGATTGGGTATTGCATTGCTTAACACCTAAAGCAGTTATAACCAATATAGGTAGTGAAATTATCTCTCAAGCATTAACTCTTATGCACAATAATTCAGCGGTAGAATTATCTAAGGAGAATATTGATAAAGTAATCTACTCCTTTAGAGACACAGGTGTTCCTGAGAATTTAAGCAATGATATTATTGATATTTGTAACTATCTTAATGAAACAACATCAATATGGATTGAAGATAAAAAGGCAGAAGATGCAAAAAGAGAAAAAGGTAAGAAAGTTTCCAATTATTCAACTTATCGCTTTTCATTCTTCAATAAAACTAATACGGTAATGCTTATAATGGCAGCCGATAAAGCCATTAAGAATAACGTACCAGTTGGAGAATTTGCAAAATGGTCATTTAAATTCTTTGAAAATCCTAATCAGGATTATAAAGATGGAATGGTTGAAAAGGCTTATGAATTGCAAATGGTTGATTTAAGATTGTTGGCTATTGATGCAGAGATTATTAAAATGAGAAGGGAAGAACCTGTAGAAACAACAGTAAAGCAGACTTATGAAGAAATTAGTGCTATATTAGATGAATTTAAAAATGAATCAGAAGACAATGTACAACCTGAAATTGAATCTGATACAATACCAGAATTGACTTTAGATGATATTCCTGATATTGAATTAGATAATGAAGAAGCAAGTTAATAGGGAGGGTAAACTTCTTTCCCTATACTCTAAATTAAAAATATAAATATAAAAGGAGATATAACAATGAATTTAACATTAAGAACTAATACAATTGATAAGGTGAACAAACTAAAAGAGTATTTATTCAACACATATCCAGATGGAAAATTTTCAGCTAATGGATATACATTTAATAAGATTATTGGCTCAGGTTCAACTCCTTACTATTTAGGATTGCTTGTTAAAGAAGGATTTTTAAAGATGATTAAGAAAACTACAAAAGAAGGTAAAAAGTGGATTCCAGCAGAGTATGAAATAATTGGTTATATAGTTAGTGATGTTAAAGTTGAAAATGAAAGTATTATTGAGAAAGAAGAAGCAATACATAGTAAAGTTGATGCAAATGATTGTATTAAGGATATGTTTAATAATATTCCTATGAATCTTTACATGACTGAAAAAGGATATGTAATTCCTATCAGTTGCATTTATAAAGCTTTAAATTTAACATCTCAATCAATATATGATTTATTAAGTAATTATAAAGAATTGTTTGAACCCTATTTAACAAGTGTAACACTGGTTAAATCAGAAAAAGGAAATCCAAATAGAACGTGTTTAACCAGAGATGGTGTAATCGGCCTACTAATGAAAATTTCATATAACAGATTATCACCAGATAAAAAGAAACTTGTCCTTGAATTCCAGAAATGGGCAATTAAAAAATTAGGACAACTTATGTCAACGGGTGAAGTTAAACTATCAAATCAAGAGCAACATAACATTAAAACTAATGTTGCCAATACAATAGGTGCTTCTGATGAAGATATTGAAAAATTATTGGCAGATATTAGAAATTCTCTTGATGATAATATAAAGAAAGTTAAATCATTGTTTGACGGTAAGAATGAGGAAATATTGCTTGCTAAATCAGAAAGAGATATAGCAAATGAACGTGAGAAGCAAGTATTAGCTAAAGTATCTCAAATGGTTGACCAAAGATTTCAAATTATGCTGGATAAAATGGCTTAATAATGTGGTATAATATGATATAATATAATTTAAGGAGTTGATATAATGAGTAATAATGATAGTATATACCTAGAAAACGGTTATAAGAACAGAGATGATTATCTTGAGTCTCTTGCAGACGATTATGGATTACCGTTAGAATTTATTCATAGTCTTGCCGATATGTTAAAAGGTGAAGAATTTGATGGGTTAATAAATGCATTAGAAGATGCAGAAGGTATGTTTTATGATGAATAAGGTAAGGTATTATCCTTTCCTTATAATAAAAAGGAGGTAACACAATAAGGAATTCACTTTAAACAGAAATACCCTTCTCAAATTAACCAACGATAAAATCATAGAATTACTTAACAGTATAACAAAGTTTGATTTATATACTATGTCTCTTGATTGGAGAGAATCAGCAGAGTATATTTTAAAGTGCAAAGGTGCTAACGGTGATGTGTTGGTTTATTGGAGTTAGATTAATTTAACAAAATCATAAAATAATAGTTGCTCTGTTCCTAGCAGAGTGATATAATATAAATATAAGATAAATAAGGAGCGATTATAAAATGTGTAGAGCAAAAAGATACACTGAACAATTACTAGAGATTTATGATAAAATTAACCAAGATTTAGAATATTTTAAATATAAATTACAATATTTACAAAGGCAATTCGTACAAGGCATACTACATACGCAGGTGGTACAACATGTAGAAGTTTTATGGAATATCCGATAAAAATACTTATTGCCACAGATAGTCATATTATTTATCAGTATGTAGAAGAAAGTAAATGGCATAATGATACAAAAACTAAACATATTCTTCCATATGAATACTGTGATAACAATTGGATTAATTATGACTGTTTAATGTTTATGGCAGAAAAACCTAGAAACAATGCTACTGTATATGAGGATGAAATAGCAAAGGTAGCATAACAGAATCTTACTATTTGCGAATCTATATATTTTATTTAAAGGATTCGCAAATAGTAAAAACAATATAAAACGATAATTTGGTATTATATTTTATTTTTAAGGAGTGATAAAATGAATAATAATGACATACTAACAACCATATTGATAATTTGTTTTATAATTCTTTTTGTTAAAACAAAAATGGCAAAAATAAATAATGACATAACAGCAGAAAAGAACAATGAACAAAAAGAGCATTTAGAAAAATTAATTATTCAATTAGATTTAGAAAAAAATAATTTTGAAATAGAAAAAAATAATTCTTTAAAACAAATACATTTAGACAAAGTTAATTTTGAAATAGAAAAAAATAATATTTTAAAACAATTAGATTCAGATAGAACTAATTTTGCAATAGAAAAAATAAATAATCAAAATCAGTTAACTACTCAATTAGATTTGGAAAGAAAAAACATTTTAGACGATATACATAAAATATGTTCAGAAAAATCTCAAGGATTCCCTTGGTTAGCAAAAGCATTTAGTGATTATTTTGAATTAAGAGATATGAAATTAGTAAAATATTTAAAAAATAAAAGTAATCCAGCTTTAAAAGCATCAGACATATTAAAAAATTATGTTGAAGAGAAAAAACAATTAAATAAAGAATATAAAGTTACAAAATATACTTTAGATTATTATGAAAATTTATTTCCATGGTTAATTGATTTAAAAGACAATGATTTAGATAGTTTAATTCAAGTAAATCAAGATAATAATACTGAAAGCAATAATGAAGAAACAGAAGATTCTGCAAGAAAATACTTAACAGATAGTGAATATCAAAAATTATCTACAACAGAAAAATATCAACTTGCTTTAGATCGTTATTGGAAAAGAAATAAATCAAAATGGGAAATTGGTAAAGATTATGAAAGATATATTGGTTATAAATATGAGAAGTTAGGTTATTTTGTTAAATATGAAGGTATTATTAAAGGATTTGAAGATATGGGCAGAGATTTAATTTGTAGTAAGAATAATTCTATTGATATAATTCAATGTAAATACTGGTCTAAAAATAAAACCATTCATGAAAAACATATTAATCAATTGTTTGGGACTACAGTAATGTATTGGATTCAAAATTTAAAGAGTGAAAATATGAAAATGGAAGATTTCTTTAAAATGCTTAAATCAGGTATGATAACACCAATTCTTTATACATCTACAATTCTTTCTCCAACAGCAAAAGATTTTTCAGATGCACTTGGAGTAAAATATTTTGAAAATTATTCTTTAGAAAAATATCCTTTAATTAAATGTAATATATCTTCACGAGATGGTGAAAAAATATATCACTTACCTTTTGACCAAAAATATGATAAAGTACAAATAGGGCAACATAAACATGAAACTTATGTTGAAACAATTAAAGAAGCAGAAGAACTTGGATTTAGAAGAGCATATCGTTGGAATGGGAATAATTTATCTAATGCTAATTAATTACTTACTCGCAAACCATTGTAAAATAAGGGTTTGTAAAATTGAAAATCATTATGAAATATGAGTTTGGTTATGATTTTAAAAATGAGAGGAGATACATATTATGCTAGAAATCAAAAAATTAAATTCTATAATGTCGCCATTCTTCGGAGATTGTGTTTACTTAGAATTAAACGACTATGCAGATACAAGCACAATTAAATGTAAAATAGCAAATCTAAATGAAGAAATCATTCCTGATAAAATTGCTTATGATGGTTCACCTTATTTTTCATATGATAAATTTGAAAAATATTCTAATGGTGATCATTATGCTAGTGTATATGTAGAAGTAGAATACAAGTCTAAAGAATTAGAATTGCCTGAAAGTATATTTAATACAGCAAAAGGTATTAATGATTATATAGTAGATTTAAAAACATTACATCATATTATGTGTATTAGGCATGTTGCTAAACATAAGAAGGGTATAAAATTAAATGAATTTGTTTGGAGATGTGTATTAAGTTTTGACCAATTCGGACAGACAATGTATTTATATGATCAAAAATATATAGATGATACGCCAAATAAAATTAAAAATGGTACAGTTGATTATAATACGTTTAGGTTTTATTGTGAAGGATATTGCGGAACATTTAGAGCAATACCAGATCAAGATGAAGTATGTCCTGAGTGTAGTAAAGCATGGTCAATAGATGATATAATTGATTATGTTACAGTTGAGCAAGGCAATTATAAGAGGATTGGTTATCATAAAGAATGTTTGAAACTGCATAATGATAGAGAGCAATTAAAAGAATTTGAAAATATATTCTCAAAGGTATATAATTTAAGTGAATTAAAATTTACTAATATTTCTAATGAATATTGCTCATGTGAAAAATGTGCTTCATGGTTTATAGTTTCTACTCCAGATGGTGATATTAAAATTGGTTGGAGAAAAAGAGTTATTAATATTGAATGGTTGGATAATTATAAAAGATTTAAAGAAACATTTGAATTTGAAAATGTAACAAGAGGCGGTAATTTAGATGGTATCAGGAATATTCATGCTTGGAGTATGGATAAGGCAGTTGAGTATTTAAATAGAGTAAAGAATAGTATAGTTTAAATAAAGGAGACAATTATTATGATAGTTATAGTATGTCCATGTTGTGATTCTAATAATATCAATATTATCATTAATAAAAATAGTAATAAAAAATATTTTAAATGTATTGTTTATGGTAATGAATTTGGAAAGAATCAAGCAGTTTATGAGGAAAGATAAATAAAATATTAAAGGAGATGTTAATATGGCAATGGTAGATTATGGTGCAGTTTTAAAGAAAAATGGAATAGTAATTCACAGAGATGATTTCTTTATGGATATGCAAAAAGCTGTTGGATTTACTATTGATAAAATACAAAATGAAGATGGTTATGGTTATCAAATTAATGACAATTATTTTGTATACATTGGTGATGAAGAATTATTAATTTGTGTGTATAAAACACAATTGTTGATTATCTCAAATAGCAAAATTATACATCGTGTATTTGGTGCTAATGTTGACTCTTATAGTAATTATGATAAATTCAGATTAAAATTTGAAGTAAATGGAGTTAAATTAGACATAAAAAGAATAAGTTATGGTAATATATATTTACTTAGATTTTGGTATAAAGGTAGTCTTTACGAATGTATCTATGGCTATGGTGTTGATAATAGTATTAAAGAGTGGTATTACAATAATAATAGAGAAAGAAGAATTGCTAGAGAATTTTTTAGAAATAATCCTTGGAAGATATTAACATAAAAAGGAGAGATAAATATTATGGATTTATATACATTTGATAAAAATAAAGATGTTATGTTTAATTGTTTTATAGATGGAGATAATTATATTAAAATAAAAGGCAATATGTTTGATATTGAATTTTATGTGAAAAATGTTATGGGATTTACGATATAGAGAGGAGGGATTAACATGAACAATACTCAGAAAATATTAAGAAAGATTGTTAATTTCATAGATGATTATTATAAAATAGCACCTGAATTTTATAAATTATGGTTAGATAAATATGGAGTTAATAATCTTAATTTTATAAATTATATATCTTTTGAAGAAAAAAATAAGGATATTGAAGATTATTTAAATTATTGTTTGTATATGCTTGAAGAATGTGAAAGACAATATCCTAAAGGTAATGAAGTTGTAGGATTTCAAATTGCCGATATTATGAGAATGATGGCAGAAAGTAAAGAATTGAATGGATTATAATATAGCAAGGGAGAGATAATACTAATGACAAATAAACAAATTGCTAATAAAATTGTAAAAATAGTTTTTGATAAAGAAAAAAATTCACAAGACTGTAATTCTTTTGGTTTACAGCTATTTTTAGAAGCATTTCTACCTGTACTTAAATATAGTAATGATGGCAATACTTATAATCAAGAAAATCTAGAAAAAGTGATTGTTGAATTTTTAAATGAATATAGAATTAATGGTAAGCATTTTTTAGACTTATCTGAAAGATAAATTAAAGGAGAATACATAATGGATAAAACAAATGTAAATACAATAATAAATGGAAAAGGTGTAGTAATTCCTTGGTGGACTTTTATGAATTTAATTGATTCAGAATTGATGAAACAAGCAAGGACTACTATGAAAAATGAAGGTATAAAAAATAACAATCATTATTTATATCATATTTACTTGAGATTACATCAAGAAAAGTATAATGAAATTTTTATATCAGAAACTTGCCAAAATGATAATGATATATGGTGGATGAAATCAAAAGGAGAATATAAGAAATTTCATCGTCTTTTAAAAAGAAAAAATGGAATATTACTTGATGATTATCCTGAAGGTTTAATTGCAAAAGGTTGTTATATTAGAAAATATGCTGAAGATGATATTGAAATAAATTTTATGGATGTTCATCCTACAAATAAATATATTGAATTTACTACAATTTTCGAAGAAGATTTAAACAAGATAATTGAAAAATTGAATGAGGTAAAGAATAAATAATAAATAGTAATATATTGCTATAATTTACTCATTAAAGGTAAATTTTAAATTTTACGATTTCGCAAAGTGTTGATTTATAAGGGTTTGTGAAACTGGAAATCATGACAAAAGAGAGTTTTGATCACAATATAATAAAGGAGAGATTAAATATGCTATTTGATAAAATAATAGAAGGTAAAGCACATAATACTAAATACAAAAATGGATATATAATAACAGATGATATTTGTGAAATGCATATATTTAACAAGGATAAAGATGTAATTGTTTTATTTAATAAAATTGACTTAAATTTTTTCTTGAATTATTTTTGGTGTGCATTTGATGTAGGTAGAATTGGAAGTAAACAAATACATATATACACCAATATAAATAGAATACATTATAAATTAGGAAGATTATTGCTAAATGTTAATGATAATAATTTAAAAGTAGAACATAAAGATAGAAACTCTTTAAATTTTTGTAGAAATAATATTTATGTCGTTAATAAAAATTCTAAGAAAAATAAAATTCCTTCAAAAACAGAATATTTTGGTATTAGTAAAGTAAAACAAAATACTGGAAAAGATACTGGTTATATTGTATATTACTATGATGAAAATAATAAAAAGACATATAAATATTTTGGTATTAAAAAATATAAAACATTGGATAAAGCAAAAGAAAAAGCTATTGAATTTCGTAGTAATGTAAATTAGGTTATAAGAATTTGTAATGTAAAATACTAAAATTGGAAATGAATTATTATTTAATATTAAAAGGAGAGATAATTATGACCAGACTAGAAGCCTTAGAAGCAATGAAACAAGGACATAAAATAACTCATAGATACTTTACTCCAGACGAATATTTGTATATGGTAGATGTAAATATTAAGTCAGAAGAAGGTTATGATTTTGATGATTGGTTTGAAGATGGTGCTGAGTGGAAGGAAAATGGTTGGAGTATTTATTAAAATATAAGGAGATTTCTATATGAACGCATTAATATTTACAATGATAATGTTTTTAGTGATCATATTTCATGAATTAGGACATTATTTAGTAGGCAAATATTGTAAAATAAAAATAGATGAATTTTCCGCTGGAATAGGGTTTACTATATTTAAAAAGAAGATAAATAATACTTTATTTTGTCTTAGAGTATTACCAATAGGTGGTTATGTTAAAAGAGATGTAGATGATTATAATAAATTATCTTTATTAAAAAAATGTATATTTATATTAGGTGGAGTATCAGTAAACATATTATTAATTATAATAACTATGAGTTTATTTCATAAAGAAGGATTCATAGCAGGTTTTCTATATTCATTTAAATTTATGTATCTTGGAGTACATTATTTGTTTACAAATATTAGTTTATTAGATATTATTAAAGATACATCAATAGATAAGCAATATGTTGGATATAAATATATAATAACATCTGAATCATTTACGAATTATAAAATAATAATAAATTGTTTTATTAGGATGAATTTAGTAGTAGCAATATTTAATTTATTACCTATACCTATACTTGATGGTGGAAGAATATTAGTTGAAATAGTAAAATGTATATTGAATAAATTAAAAGTTTCTAAAAATATTATTGATAATGCAGAAATATTTAGTTATGTTGTAAGTGCTATTATATTGTTTATATTACCTAATGTTTATGCTTTATATAAGTATATGTTTTAAAATAAGGAGAAGGAAAAGGAGAGGCTAACATGAAAATTAAAAAGATGATAGACCAGCACAGGAGAGATTTTTGGGCAGATTTTGAGTGTGAAAATTGTGGTAGTATAGAGAAAAATGTATCAGGATATGATGATAGGTATTTTCATGACAATGTAATACCTAATATGAAATGTAAAAATTGTGGCAAATCAAGAAATGATTTAGGTGTAATACAAGAGACAACGGTTACTAAATATCAAGAATGGCAGATAGTATGAAATATAAAGGAGGAATTATCATGTTGAAAACAAACAAAGTATACGGAAATTTAAATGATTATATTGGATTGCATAGGGTTTTAATTTATGGATCAAGCGATGAAATAAATATTTCTAAATCTTCAAATGGAGGGTATCATTTGTTTTTGACATCTAATAAAGGTTTTAGTTATGGTTATGGTTTAGATGCATTAAAAATGGCAATAACTGATTTTGAGTTATTACAGGATAAAACTATAGAAGAAAGGAAGCAATTTATTTTTAAAATATTAGAAGAAAATATAAAGGAAGAATTGAATTCATGGTGAGATTGAGATGAAATTATTCTTTGGGAATGATTTATTTATAATTTATTTTGAGTAAATTAGAAAATAAATGTTGACAGAATGATAAAATAAATGTATAATACATATAGAGTTGAAATAAACTCTATTCTTTGTTTTTGTGAAATATTAAGTGAGGGAGGTGGTGTTATGACTTGATAATATAGTATATAATCAATCAATTATAGATTTAGCAAGAAACATTTTATAGAAGGTAGGTATATTATTTATGAACACAAACAATTCTAATTTCAAAAGAAATGATTATTATATCTATGATTTAGAACAAATTAACTGGATGCTTCAACAAGGTTGTTTACCCTTAGAAATTGGTAAAGGATTAAGCGGAGATTTATATTTAAAATTTCCTAGAACACCTGAAATTGAAAATAAGGTGCATAAATGGAAATTACATAATTGGAAACTTGAAAAGAATAAATACAATTAAATATTCTGATAATTGATAATTTTTTGATAATGATAATTGATAATAATATATGAAAAGGAGAATAAGTTTTTTGATAATTTCTGATAATGAATTAGAAGTAGGTAAGAAGTATGATAATCTAAAAGTTATGTGTAGTATTCTCAGATTAGAATATAAGGATAATACATGTAGTAGAAAAGCATTAGTAAAACAAATTGAATCACAGTATAAATTAGAAAGACAAGGCAGAAGTTACTTAGTTTTAGAAAAATATTCTGAGGTAAAAGAAATAGAAGATAAAAGAAAAGACAATAGAATAGGTAAAGGTAAATATGAATTATTAATGGATAGTTTGTTAATTAATTTATTACATAATAAATATAATGATATAGAAGAAAATACATATAATGTTGCTTTTAGTGAATTATTTATGCAGGATGAAGAATTAATAAATATACCAATATTTACTTCAAAATATAAAAAATTAATTGATGATTATGAAGAATTAGCAAATAAATTAGGAATGAATGATAAATTATTAGATATGTATAGAGAAAAATCTTATATCACTGTAAAACAATGTTTAGAATCTGCATTAAATAGATTGCAGAAACAAGAAATAATATTATGGGAAAAAGCAACAATGGTAAGATATTATAATGGTGATACATATGTGGCTGATGAAGGAACAGAATTAGAAATTAAAGAAATAGAAAAAGAGGTAGAAAATGAAACAGGGATTGAATTTTTTAAAAGAAGAAATCCTATTATAAATAAAGAGTTTAAAATAAAAGTATGTAGAAAAATAACTGGATTATCAAGTTATTGGAAAATATATAAGATCGAAATTTTAGATAATGAAAAATTAATTGAAATTGATAATATAGATGAAATTACAAAAGAATTAACAAGTAGATTCGGCAAATCAATAAGACAATCATTAATAAAGCATAAATATAAATTTGTAGAAGAAGTAGCAATAGGAAACCCAAGAGTGAAAATAGTTTATGCTTTTATAAATGATATTGATAATATTACTAAATTAAATAATATGCTTTTAATAGGACATGATAAAATAGATTTAGAAGTATCCTGTGAAATGCAAGATGAAGAAAATGAGGAAAAAGAAAAAGAGAGATTAAAACAAGAAAAAGAAAAGAAGAAAGAGGAAAGGAGAAAATTAAGAGAATATAAAAATGATTAGATATACATACAATCTGCCTTCGCTTACGCTTCAGGATTAGAATAATAAACTACTAACCGACTAATTGATTTACAAATGTCACAGACTATTTGATATACATAATATAAATTATAATACTACATTTATATTTATCCTAGTCGGTACGTTAATTATTTTTTATATTTATTTATTAATAATATATTTACCATATTAATTATAAATTTTAATCTGAGCGAAGCGAAGCAAATTGTATATTTAAATAAGATAAAAATAATAAAAATAAGAAGGAGAAAAATAGTTATATGCCTTGTAATTTTATAATAAATTATGAATATAAAGATGAAAGTGGGAAAGTAGATATTAATAAATATGAATTACAAACTAAAATATCCAAAGACATTGAAAATAAATATTTGCCAATTTTTAACAAAATTAAAGATATTGAAAATTTTAAACCACATTCAAATAAAATTATGAATAATGTTGAACGTGTAAAAGCAATAGAAGAATTATTAAATAATTTAAATATAGATATTGTTAAATCAAAAGAATTTATAAATTATTATTATTGGTCAACTAATTTAAATTTAACACAATTAATTGAAAAAATTGCTCCTGAAATAAATAATAATTCTATTCTTATTAAAAATTTTGTTGATAAAGATCAATTAGAAATAATACATCCTTGTAATAATTGTGATGCAAAATTAAATTATAGACCAAAAAATAGAACAGATAGAGATAATTATATTAAAGGTAAAGGAGGTGGTTCATATATTAGAGGAACATTATGTAATAAATGCAAAAATCAATTAAAAGAAGAAAAAATAAAGAAAAAGGAAAAATTACGAGAAGAAAAATTGAAAGAAGAAGAAATTAAAAAGGGAAAACTTTTAAAAATAGAAAATATATCATCTAATATAATCGTAACAAAACATAAAAATAATTATATTATTAAACTAGAAAATGAAGAAGTAACTAATAAATTGTCTGATAAATACATAAATCTTATAGATGAAATGTTAAAGATTAATAATTTAAATACAGATGAAATATATTATGAAAATTTCACGTTAAAAGGTAAAATATTTAAAAAAATCATGGAAAAAGAAGATAATATAAATATTATAAATACAACATTATTTATTAATATTTATATATGGTTAACAAATTTACCAATGCATCATTTAGATTCTATTATTTATGGAATATCTAATAGTAATTTAAAAGTAATTAACGGAGATATTTATGAAAATGTTGATAATAGACATGGATCAAAATTTCCTAACTATCTTGCTTTTAAATCTTGGTTGTTGAATAAGTATAAAAACAATAATATAACATTTGATTGTTTATTTAATAATATAGAAAATGTATTTGATATATCTATAAATACTACAGAAGTAGAGAACAAAGATATTAATGTAAATTATATTCAAGATCAAATAAATAATCTTAAAAATATGCCTTATAAAGAATATCTTCAGACAGAGCATTGGAGAGAAAAAAGAAAAAGTGCTTTATATAGAGCAAATAATAAATGTCAATTATGTGGTAATAAAGAAAATCTACATGTTCACCATAATACATATGATAATAGAGGTCAAGAAAAAGATGAAGATTTAGTTGTGCTATGTGAAATATGTCATGCAAGGCATCATGGAAAACTAATAGAAGAAAAAGAAGAAAGTATAAATGAAAAACAGATTGAAATAAGTAATCAAATTAAAACTAAATTATTTATTTCAGAAATAAATACTGAAATTGATGATAATGATTTAGATAGTAAGATTAATGAATACATAAACAAAAATAATATTACTAATATAATTAGTATGCAAACTAATTTTAATCCTAATAATTTATATTCAGTTTTATTAGTTTACAGTATATAGAATATATTAAATTAACATACGAAGAAAAAACTTGACCTTTACATAGAATAGTATTATAATAATTGAGTAATATTATATCAGAAAGGAGTTGATTTAAATGATAAGTGGTTTTATACTTGGCATTGTCTTATTAGCAGTATTCGGTGGTAAATAATATATAAAAATAAATAAAACATTTAAATTAAAAAACAAAAATACATCTTGACATTTTAACAGAATACAAATATAATAATAAAGGAGGTGAGCAATATGTCAAAAGCTAAAATCAAGATTAAAGTAGTTGAAGCAGAAAGAGGGTATATTCTAACTGCTAATGGTTGTAAATATCATCTAGGCACATATCTAGAAAAAGATTTTGCAAATTAACTTGCTTTAAGAGATTTTAAATATTATGGTTGTGAAGTTGAATTGGCATAGTCTATTGTTTTCTGCTCTGGACTTGATTTACCAGAGTAGTATAGAATAGACAAAAGGAAAAACATATAAAGAAGGTGAACAATACATTGGATAAAGATTTAATTGACATTGCAAAATTATATGGTATTGATGTTACAAATGGAAATGAATGTGTTATAATAATGCCAGATGGTACAGAGAAACTTGTTAGTGAATTTTCTGATGAAGAATTAATGAGAATTATGGGATTAGAATTTAATTAAAAGGAGTTATTAACATGATTGATTATACATTCAATATCCCAAAGAAAAACGACATATTAGATCCGTATTCATTATGTGTGCTTGCTATCAGTAAAGACGAAATACTAACCAGAGATTTTAGACGATTAGACAAATTTATGAAACTATTGCATGAATGTAAAACAGAATCTCGTCAAAAAGTTATGATTACTTTTATGGGATATGATAATACGCCTCAAGAAATTTATGAAATTAAACCTATAAGAAAATTTGTAGAGAAGTTATTTAGAAAATATCCGTATATATTATATTTCATAACTAATTTTGAATCTAATTCTGGTTTATTATTAGCATGTATTGCTGATATTAAGATGCAAGTAAGTGTTGATAAAAAACCATTTACTGCATATATGGGCAGTAAAGAAAAATTTATAAATAGACCACAGCAAACAGCAGAATTGTCATTATCGGAGATTAAATGTTTAAGTATAATTAGTGATATTGTAGAATATGGATTGAGTATTGGTGAGACTGAATTAAGTATGAAAAAATTGATTAATACGATGCCTTTGTTGGGTAAGTATTTGAAATAATTAATAATATTATTAGATAAAGGAGTAGAATAAAAATGAAAGAAAAAGAATACAGAATAGAAAACACTGATAATCTACCATCTAAGTATGTTGGTATGATTATTAAAGCAAAAAGAGTTGATTCAGCAGAGCGAATGGTATTGCATATGCTTAAAAAGGATGGAGTTAAAGAATTACCAAAATTTATTAATTTTTCTTATAGTTAATTATTAATAAAATTATAAGAAGTAAATAACTATGATAATACAATATAAAAATAATAATTAAACCTACATGAAAATGTAATAATTGAAATTAATAACTATAAATTAGTTGATGGTAAGGCTGTATTGGATGTATAATAAGGGGAGGAGATTAATTATGTTAGCATTAGAGACTATATCTGATAATGATAAAGAGTTAATAACTAAAGATAAGAAATATACTTTAGGTGTTGAATTTGATTACAATACTAAATATTACGTTATTGATAATTATGGAGAGAAATTGTATTTAACAAAAGAAGAAGCGTTATCGAAGTTTAAATTGTCAGGTAAAGAAAATTTGCAAGTTTGATAAATTATATATAAATAGAAATGAGGAATGAACTATGACAAAAGATCAATTTGCTAAAGATTATAAAAATGCATGTAGAGAAGAAATGAAAAAAGATTTAATAGAAGAGTTTGAAAAAGTTATGAATAGTGATACAATTACTAATAAGAAGAAAGATTGGGTATTTAAAATGGTTATGGATACATTGAAATTTGCACAGGAAGTTTAAATTATGTATGAGTAGAAAATAATTCTATAAAATTTAAGGAGGAATTTAAAGTGAAATTCAAAGGTGATATTATTATTACAGATCCATGCTATATTATGAGAGCAAAACATCATGGTACAATACCTATAACAAAAGATGATTGGGAAGCATGTGATTATGGAAGAAATATGGAAGTCTTAGGAATTAAAACATATCTAACAAGAGACACTATTTATGGCGATTGGTCATGTACTACTTTAAATAGTGATACTAATGAAGTATTAGGAGAATTTTGTGCAGATGCAGGATTAGTTAGTGTATTTTTATTAGATGAAATATTAGCATATAATCCTGATTTCGACTATCATATTAATAAACCTTGGACAACAACATTGATTAAAAATTTTGATGGTTATATTGAAATAGAAGTTGTTAATGTGGAGTATGAAGATGAAGGAACTGGTGAGATAAGAGAAGATGAAGAAGTTCAGGTAATTGGGAAAGGTAATATTAATTTTTATACTACTCAAACTGGATTTTGATAAATAAAATTAAATAAACAGGAGGAATATATTATGGGCTATCAAGAGAGTTATGTCACAATCAACGGCAATGTAGAAGAATTAATCGCCATCATCAAATTACTAGGCAAAAAACATTTTGAATTCACAATGGCAGAACCAGTATCAATTATAACATTACAAAAAGATATTAAAGGTGAATATAAATATAACAAAGGTAGTAAATTTATCTATTTTTCAGGTGAAAAAAGTGGTCAGAGGAATACTAATGCTATGTTTGGTAAATTGCCAGATGAATTGTCAAATAACATAAGTATTATATTTACAGAATATATGCCAAGTGATAGAATATTTGGAGAAGAAGGTTTTGCGTTACATGAGGAATTTGTTTGGAAGTAGGGAAGGAGTTGATACCATGAAAAATCCAGATGAATATAAAATAGAAGTAATAATGAATCCTCATCCTTGGAACAATGAAAAAGAACCTTACTTTTGGTGTATATTAGGATGGGGTAGTAAAAGTTGGTGTAACAGTGGTTGTGGATGGTCTGTAACACCAGAACAGGCATGGATAGATG
>Ga0209728_1000848_pt1 | contig 21551 bp, 51 predicted proteins | sample RifGroD1_FD_183997 | JGI IMG/M metagenome (GOLD analysis project Ga0209728, IMG submission 183997) | Groundwater microbial communities from Rifle, Colorado, USA - Groundwater D1 (SPAdes) (version 2) | ecosystem: Environmental > Aquatic > Deep subsurface > Groundwater | place: Rifle, Colorado... | reverse complement strand
ACTCATACCCTCTCTGCGTGTCGAAACGTGTCGAAATTTGTAAAGTATGCCCCACTATGTATGATGATATAATACATCAATACCCTTTATACGTTGCAAATACTACGTTGTAAGCATATTGATAATATTATTTTGATTGGGCATAATTACTATTATCGGTGGTATAATGGGAATACTAATGATAGAGAGGATAATGAGACAGTATGAATCGGATATCGGCAGAATGATAATATGCATAGATATACATTATAGTTGACATAAATCGTCGGGACAAATAACAGCCAACATTTGACTGAACACTTCACTTACTAAAAGTAAGTAACATACAATTAATAAGTAACTTAAAACAATATACTTACTAATAATAAGTGACTAATATAAAGTAAGTAACTAATAAATTATATTTAATACTACAACATAATTATATATTATCATCTTGCACATTATCAATATGCCTCTCAGAGCCTCTACAATGCGTTTAAACTGATTTTAATGACAGGTAATATAAATATACCTAAATCAAAATAACTTTAATTTGAGCCTACACATTGCAATTACTATATCATATCTAGTTTACATTTTACATTATATTATGCTCATTTACTATCTGTAATCAGCCTTATGCATCCTACATACAAACCATATCTAAAAATCACTTTTATAATAGAAGGAACACCCATAAAATAATTAAGAAAAAACTATATAAACTTAGTATATATCTATTGCAAATAGATAATAATAAGAGTATAATTTAAAATAAAAACCTTAAATTAAGCACTTGCCACTATTGGCATCGCTACACCTCTTGACCGTGGGAACGTAAAACGAGAAATATCCACTTGTAAGGATAAACTACCACTAACCACCAAGTCAATATGTAAGCGTCAAGGCAAGGAACATAAAACCACTTAAACACTGTACAAAGTGCATTATTATTAATATATTTTGTAGAGTGTTTAACACTTAATAAAAATTAAAGGAGTGCTAAAAATGAAAATAGAAATAGTAAAAATTGATAAAGATGGTTACAATCTAGCAAAAATCAGCGACAATGAAAATTATTTAACTTACATGTATTACCCAGACCAAAAACACTGGAAAGGATTGAGCGGAAAGATAAACAATATAAGCATCCGACATGATACAGCCGGATGGCAGAAAAACGGAAAAGGAAAACTTGCAAAAAGCATAACAGAACTACAGCAGCAAATGAGCCAATACTTTAATAATAATATAAAATACTAAAAATCCTCTGAAGAGTCTTTGAAAATTAAGACGAATTACCGGCAATAACAGCCGGTAACAGGATTAGAAGAAAAATAAAAAATAGGAGGTATAACAGATTATGACAAACATTGACAAATTAATACAAATTGGTGGAAAAGAATGGGAAAAGGGAAGCAATCACAGAATATATTTTGATAATCTTGAAAAATGGTATGGATTGACATATGATACATATAACACTGGCAACATATCAAATGCAAAATTAGACGGCGAATCAATATCAAACTCGCAGGCTAACAAAATTTTGAAATCACTAACATGGGCTAAATTGTATTATGATGCAAACACTGATAAATTTTATCATAATATTGATACTGCAATAGGTAGCAAAATTATAAAAAATTTACGAAATGAAATGGAAGCATAACACCATATCCACCTATAACAGCCTTGACTAACCAGTCAGGGCTATTTTTATTTTTTGTAAAAATCCTATAACAGCCATAACAGCCATAACAGCAACCATAAAACCACTTGCACAAATCCCCTATAATCAATTATCTTACATCCTATAATAATCTATATCCAAAAGCCTATATAATTAATCCTACGTCAATTATGAGCCTCTCAGCCCTATATAAACAAACACTAAATAAATCATACTATAAATTACACATACTAATATCTATAAAAATATTATATAAATCATCATGCATATTTATATTGACAATTACATACAATACGAGTAATATAATAAATAGTTACATATCAAAATTAAAAATTGAGAGGAGAAATAAAAATGAATAATTACACAGCGTCAAAAATAACTTTTAAGGAAACAGCCAACGGAATTAAAATAGGGGATAAATTATATTATCCGAACTACGATGTAGACCCAGAGTATCTGAGTGATAGTGTTATGGATATTAGTTATTACAATTTATATCTGTCAGGTGGAGACATGGAATATACTGGTTATTTGTGGGTAGCAGACAAAATAGAAAACGTAGATGACCCTCAGGAATGGTCGGACGAATATGACTCAGACAACATGTATGTACTGGAGTTTAACTAAAAATAAAAACAACATCAGCCAAAAGCAGGAACAAAAAACCTGCTTTATTTTTACCCAAAATACAACACTAATTATTAATACCCAAATAATATTAAAATCAATCCAATCCAATCTACTCACAACTACAAATAAAATCTAATTCCAAATAAACAAATATTATATAAATCCAACCACTATTAATATATAATAATTATCAATTAAATAAATTTATCAAATACACAATAATATTAATAGCATAAATCTATCCATAAAATATATTTATCAAAAGACAATATAAACTTAATCATAATAAAACCATACTAATAAAAATATCCTATTACTAATAATATCTATCTAATACCGACATCTCAAAAATAATCTAACCTTAATAATATGTCATATAAACTCACACCACAAAACTCTTAGCAATTTCCATGCCAATCTATAAATTATCACAATTGTACTCACATTTATACCAATTCATAAATATACAAAAAACACACTAAAAGCCATTAAAAAATGCATAAATAACCAGCGTTTTAAATGCCTTTAAACGAATTATTTTTACCCAATTAATACACTTATACCTTGAAATTTTATGCACTCTAAAACTATTGCAATTACTACATTATGCAATCACTGTATAATGAAAAATACCATGAATTTATATAATATCTTATTAAAATATCCATAAACTGTAAAATATCAATCCTACCCTATAGGGGTATATGATTATTTTATGCATAATGGATTTATAAATTATCTTATTAAAATTATTGGACATTTTGGTTAATTAATATAATATATTATACTGATTGATATTATCAAAATAATAATATCAATGGCAGCGTAACCACATTAAAAAATCCCTACTATATAATATATACAAAAAAATCATATCAAAAAGCCCAGGAATTTTTGTATTAGAAATTTTAAGAATAGTATATATAAACATGCATAAATAATTGTTGACAGATATATAATATAAGTGTAATATAATAGATAGTTACATATTAAAATTATAAGGAGTGTGTGAATCATGAATAAAATATATAGAGTATTGGCATATTATCCAGTAGGTCACATAGCTTATGGATTAGAAGCAAAATGTAAATATTATGGAGACAAAAATAAAGCTAATAAATTATACGACAGATTAAAACATTTTACAAAATTAAATATACAATTTGAAGAATTTTAATTAAAAGCCTGAAAAGGCTTTTTTTAATTTTATCCTTATATAATAATAATTATCAATAAATAACCAAACAAAATTCTACTTTCATACAAAAATATTTAAGGAAAAGTGAAATAAATATAAATAAACATATTGTAATTGATTTATACTAATGTTATAATTAGATATAATATTATATAGGAGGTATTACCCATGCTACAAATAGAAGCAATTAAAACTTATATGGATGCTTGGGAACTAAAAGCAAAAGAATACTATACTAAAATAAAAGAAGAGTATGACGAAGCAGTAAAGAATACACCAGAAGGATTTTATACAGTAAACGGATATAAATTTTTACACTCAGCAAGTAGAGACCAGAAATTTATAAGTAAATATGGAAAAGGCACAATGCAAATAATAAGATGGCAGTTTTACGACATAGATAATATAATACATAAGGAAAGAGAAAGCAAAGAAACAGCATTAATTTCAAAGGTAGAAAAGAAATCAGGAAAAATAATAGATGCATCAGGTTTAAGAGTATCAAACTTAAACGGACAGATAAATGGATTAATTAAAGGAGAATTAAAAACAGTAAAAGTAGAAACAATAGACGCTGGAGGCTACAACATACAATGTTATCACTTTAGAGTATTAGTGAAGGAAGTTTAAAAGACTTCCTTTTTTATTTTATTTTGATGTATATTATAATAATTATTGTATATAATATTAATGCAATCAATAAACTGTGTAAAATAATAGTAGATATTAGTATAATTATAACTAATTAAAACTATTATTTTACACTTAATAATCACACAAAAGACTTATTTGGTGCAATATAAAATAGTTATTGACAGTATAAATAAATTTATGCTATACTAAAATATAATAAATTAAATAAATTAATGGAGGTGCAAAAATGTATATAGACAATCTAATTAATGCATTGCAACAAATGGAAGATGATTTGGTACTTAAAAAAGATTACACTGAAGAAATTGAAATCATAAACGGAATAAAAAGTGATATAAAAACATTGTCTGGATATCATTGGAATACACCAAAATGGAAAATAATACAAGCAAATGAAAAGGCAGACAATATTATAAATTGGATGAGAGAGGAAATGAAAAGGGCTTAAATGCTCTTTTTTCTTTGTCTTAAATTATCCTTATTTTCATCCAAACCCTTAAAAGCACTAAAATATTAATGATAGTACATATAAATTAATTGAATAAATATGTTGACATTGTTTTATAATAGGTATATAATTTTAGATAATAAATCAAATATATTGGAGGGATAAAACATGTTAAACTTCCCATATCGCTAAAATTATAATTTTAGCGATATGGGAATGCATAGACCACAGAGCGGAACATATGACCATGCATGTCAAATTGATAATATAAATGGTTTCCACATTGAAGCACAAAAAGACGGTACATTTAAACTTTTCAGAACTCAACAAATAAAAAATGGTTACTTCTGGAAATCAATCAGAACTGAACAAATAGGTGAAGGATATAAAACCGCTTCACAAGCTAAAAAAGAAGTAGAAAAAATAATTAACGCCTAAATAATAGGCGTTTTTATATAGAGACATAACAATAGAATTGTGCGGGACTTGGTTATATGTATACGGAGAAGGAACTAAAGCAATAAAAGATAATATAAAAGCACTTGGTTTTTGGTGGGCATCAAAAAAAACAAATGTGGTATTTAAAACCAGAAGGATATATAAGCTCAGGACATAAAACTTGGTCAATGGATGCAATTAGAGAGACATATGGAAGTAATAAAATAGAGACATAAAAACCAGTATACATAAGCTAATAACAATAAATATAAATACATAACATAAAAGCAGGATAACAAATATCCTGCTTAAACTTTTTATTGACAGTATATATAAATCTAATATATAATAAGAGTAACAAAATAGATTATAAATTAAGGAGGTATTTAACAGTATGACGTACAAATTAGATGGTAAAAACATTTTTACTGCATATGACCTTATAATTAAAATTGACAATATGCGTATAAACTCATTTATTAACAAATACAATAACAAAACTATAAAATTAATATCAAACATTAATAATAATTTTTTTATGATAATACACAAAAATACAAAAACAGCCGGATATCAAGCATCATTTTTTAAAACTGTAAACAATGATATAATAGCAATGTCAGACATAAGCAGGTTAACATTTGAGGAGCTAATAATAGAGATATATCACAATTACAGACAATATAAAATATCGGAGGTAATATGATGACATTGTCACAATATGCAAAAAGTAAAAATATGACTTATGAAGAATATCAAAACTTGGAATTAAATATAAAATCATTGGCAGAGATAACACTGGAAAAAATAAAATCATTACATAAAACAGATACAGGAGTATATTACCCAATAGACGAGATAATACATCCACTGGCAGACTATAACACAAAAGCATTTTTAATACAGGAGCTTAAAAAACTTGGAGTAGAATTTTATGACAATAACAGTTTGTATAGATATTAAAGGAGGCTATAAAAAATGAACCGATGTAAAAAAGATTGTAAAAATTGCGATATGTGCAAAATAAAAACAAGTAATAACAATAATGACAATTATATCCCATATTGCTTAGAATGTATCAAATATGGAGTATATGGTGAACATTTTGACGAGTTGTATAATAATGTAAAGTTAGAATTATCATAATAGATTAATATAACAGGTTGCAAGACCTGTTTTTTATTTTGCCATAACACAAAAATATTTATTGACAAAACAAATAAACTCATGTAATATAATATTAATAAGTTAAATAAATGGAGGTGTAAACAATGAAAACTGTAAAAATTACTAAACGCCGGAAACCAAAATTAATAAACGGAAAATTAAAAAGAACTGGAGAAATATATTTTGAGATAGCATATTGGAATGGCGGTAATTGGCACTATTGGCAGGAAGAACCCAACACAATGATAAGAGTAAAAGAAATAATAAAAAATAATAATTTAGGTGATTATTATGAAAAATAATATAAAACAGCCAAAATCAGAAGAAGAAATTGCCGGAATTGCTAATGAAATAATATATAAGATTAATAATAGTGAAGTTAGTATAATATGGCTTGAACGTGAATTAATGCAATTATATTGTGATGGTGTACTACTAGGTAGGGAACAAATTATTAACAGAGATAAAATAACAGGTTAACAGCCTGTTATTTTTTATAACAATTTACCCATAACAGCTTCACTATAACAATCAATCAAATAACAATTTCATATGGTGTATAATTTACTTAAAAAGATATAAAATAAATGTATGTAGTGTATTGACAATTAAAACTATATCATTTATAATTAATGGTAGAAACTTGAAAAAATAATAAAGGAGATGTATATAAATGTTAACAATGAAGTATGGCGAAATAGTAAAGTATAATAATGAACTTGGGGAACTGGTAACCGATGACGGAAAATTTTATTTCCATCCCGTAAATTATGGAAGTTACTATTGCAGTAACTTAGATGAAGTAACAGAGAAAGACATTCAAGAAACCACAACAGAAGAAAAAATTGATTATATTGAAATGGAGTATACTTGGGGAACAGTAATAAAAACTCATTGTATAGGAGAATATCAAATAATAGAAGAGGAAGACGAAAAAGGAGAAAAGGGATATCACGCATATATAAATTTTAAAGATACTAATTCAACGTATGAAACACTAGATAATGCTTTAATTGGTGTAATAGCTGAAAAACATTTAGAAGTAAATGCGGCTAGATATGCAACCAGTTTTATATTAAAAATGCTTAAAAGGGCTGAATAATAACAGCCTTTTTCTTTTTATCTAAAATTCCCACAAAACACTTCTTTCATATGGTTATTTTTAAGAAGAAGTAAAATAAATTTAGAATACATATTGCAATACTAAATGGGGTATGCTATACTATAGTAAATAGTAAATTATAGGAGGATTAAAAAATGATAATTGATTTTAGAACGGATTCAATTAATTCTACGCAAAGTGCAAGGACAACAGTGGACAGTAGGCAAGTTTTTAATTTTGATGCTCTTATTCAGAAGCATACAGAAGAAGAACAGAAATTTTTAGACTCTTTAGCAAAAGAATGGAAAAGGATTCCTTCAGAACTGCTTGACTATACCACAGCACAAAATTTTGTCTGCTATGCAAAATTAACAGAGTAATCTCCGAGTTTGCTATAACAGTAATATGTTATAGGTCGGTAAAATTCCGACAGTTGCAGAAATGCAACTCAAAGCTTATAAGATTAAAAAAGGAAGGTGAAAAAATGAAAAAGAAAGTTTATAACGTTGATAGAACAGTAAACTTAAAAAACTATAATGGAGAACTTTTATACAATAATGATGAATGGGGATTTATTAAAGTAAATGGAGAAATAAACGTTGATAAATTTATGAATGATTGGTTACTTACTGATGATTTAATACTTGATGAAGATAATTCTATTTACTTAATAAGAGTACCTGCATGTTTAACAGATAAGGAGTTTTATATAAGGCATCCAGAATATACAGCATAACAATTACATCAAAAAAGTATTTCATCCATAAATAAAAATTGAAAGGAAGTAAGAAAATGAATAATAACATTAAAGTAAAATGTATCAAAACTGAAGGTTTAGCAATGCAATTCCCTCTGACACTAAATAAAATATATGATGCTCAACCAGTTTATATAAAAGGTACTCAAAAAGTCAGCGGTGTATGGATAATAGAAGATAATGGAAACAAAGACTTTTATTCGATTGATAAATTTAAAATTATATAAGTTAACATTGCACCAAATCCAAATTCTATTGTAAGTAAAATTTTAGGAGGTTAGAAAAATGGAAAAGCTATTAAAAGTTAAAAATGACATGGAAGAAGAATTAAAAGCTCTTAATAAAAAATATGAAGAATTGAAAGCTGAATATATAGAATTTATTCAGGTTGCCGATGCTGAAAAGTTTTTACATCAAAGCAGGTACACAATTCACAGCAGAATTTTTGAAACAGTACAAGACATTGAAATATTAAAAGCACAAATTAGAACAATTAATTACAGTATTAAATTGTCAGAAGCCGAATAAAATCGGCTTTATTTTTTATATTGACTTATATCTCAATAAAGAAATACTCTATAAACTTATTAATAATTTGTTTGACATTTGCGGATAATAAGAATATAATTAATAGTAAGATGATATATAAATTTAGGAGGTTGCCAGCATGTATATTGATAAAAAGTCTTTACCAGAGCATTTAGACATTAATATTAAAACCTTAACCGAACTATTAATAAAAGCCAATAATGAATATGATAATTTTCAGCATCTAATAAATTATAACAACGAATATTTAATCGGCTTAGAATTTACATGGGATACGCATAAATCAAAAGGGTTTAAATTCAAAGTAACAGATATTAGAAGGATATACAGCATAGATAATAATACTATTTTTTCTTATCCAGTATCAATATAAAATAGATGTTTCATTTGCATGGTAGAAATTAACAATTAATTATAAGAATATAATATATAAATTTACGCAAACTATTTTTATAAATAGTATTGACATACTAAAAGTATAAGTGTATAATACGAAGTATAGACAGTAAATAATTAAAAAATAAAAATATAAAGGAGCGTATTAAAATGAGTAAAAATTATGAGGTAACAACTACAAACTTTGCAGACTTCGGATGGAGAGAAAGAAAAATGGCGGCTGAACTTTTAACTGCATCATGCGAACAGGGTTTTCCAGAAGATTTTGAAGATGAAGAAGTAACAATCATGATGAACAGAAATAGTGGAAACGTATTTTTCACAAATAGCGAATATCAAGTTGCAATGATGAACGGAGACACATTAGAAAGTTTTTACACTACACCATATAGCGGACACGAAGGATTCGCAGAAGATTTAAAAGCCGAATATGAAAGTGACGGAGATTCTTGGAATCAGGAAGACATTGATTATTTGATAGACTTGGGAATAATTGAACAGCCTGAAGAAGAGGAAGAAGAACAGGAAGACGAAGAAGAATAATATTCTTCCCTTCCTTCCCTAATGTGACATAACAGAAATGTTATAAGGTTGCAAGTCCTTAAAACACAGAGCAGGGAAAGAAAAAATAAAAATAATTATTATAAGGAGTGTTTTAAATGTTAAAAGAAGGTATGACAAAGTTAGATGCATGTAGAGAATGGGTAAGAGAATTTAATGCAATACCACAAAGTTTAATTGTAAAAGCTTACATGGGAGACAACATTGATGATATTACTGAAATTACTCCTGTTTCTATTGGAAATTATGTTTGGAGTAATGAATATCAGGGACAATATGAAATTATAAAAATTAATCGAGAAAAAGGAACTGCAACAATTAATATTGATGGTAAAAATAAAAAAGTTGACATTGATGATTTATCAAATGAATTTGACGATTTTCTTCCAATGTGGGGTACAATGTGGACTTTTGGAGATAGTTGCGATGAACACTGGTTAGAGGAAAAAGAAAACAGGCAAATAATGGCTGATTGTGGTTTTAGAATTTATGAAACTGAAGAACTGGGATATCTTTTCGGAATAGATGGAGCAGGATATGACTTTTATGAACAGCATTGGCTTCCACTTTATGAGGCTAGAGGTTTACATTGGCATGATGAAAACGCATAACAGCAGGTCAATCCTGCTTCCCTCAATGCCACAGAACAGGGTGACAAGTCCCACAAGGCAGAGTCAAGGGAAATAATAATTATAATGGAGGTATAACAATTATGAGTCAACCAAAAGCATATAAACCAGAACAGGGATATAAATTCCAGATACTTTGCAGGAATCAGCAATATGACAGAGCTTTTGAGCATTGCGACTATGCAAAAGACAGAACAGAAAAGAACTATTTAGTAAATGAATATAGAACAGCATACGGAGCAGGATGGGAATTCAAGTCAATAATGTTACCTGCTAAGTATTGGAAAGAACAGCTAACAATATAACAATTAATAATGTTAGTAGGTGATTATATGACACTACAAGAACAGCAGGAGCTAGAACAGCTTATAAATCAGTATAACAGCACAGACTCAGCAACCATCAAGCAAAACATAGTTAAATTCATAGATACTTCAGGCTTAAAAAATCAGTATATAGCCGACAGAATGAATTTAAACATACAGACAATTTACCTATATAGACAGCCACAGAAAAAGACTAACATAGACTTTATAACAGCCTTGAAACTTTGTAACGTGTTAGGAATAAGCATAACAGAACTAATAAAATAAAAGGAGTGTAAACAATGAATAAAAATTATCAAGTAACATTAAGTATACAGTACAAGAGGCAACAGGAAGCAATAAAAGAAATATGTAAGGAATTAAACCTTATAGCCTATTATCCAAATTACCATGCAGACAAACAAGATAAAAACACAGTGTTAATATATACACCAGAAGCAAGAGACTATAACAAAACGCTTCCAGAATGGGCAGGAAATGACCAATATAAGCCTTATGTATGCCATTTTGAAAACTCAGATATAAACGGACATTTTGACTTAAATTGGCTTAATCATGGCAGTATAGATTGTAGAGGGATAAACGAAAAAGAAAAAATCAAAAATTATATAATACAGAAATTGGAAAATAACAGATAATGCCTTATATTCAGAATATGCAATAGTTATGTAAAATATGCATAACAACATAACAGAAAGTTTGTTCAGAAGACGTATTCAGTTGAAAGTTTAAATTTAAAAATATGAAAGGAAGGAATTAAAATGTTAAGATTTTTCGGTTTAGAATGGTTGTGGGAACAAATGGGAGAGGGTAAAGAAGCAGATGAACTTGATACCAAGATAAGAAAAGACGAACTTTTTAAAGTAGTTAAAAATAATGAAGCATTTTTTATAGATAAAAATGAGCAAGAAATATATAATAAATATCCTCAGATAAAAGAGAAAACTCATGTCTATAGTGTAGATGAATATATTGATTATCATATAGACTTTAAAAATATTAAATTAGGAAATTTAGAAATTGATTCCGCAGACTTGATATCTTTTATAAAAGAATCAATTCTTGACAGAGAAGAAGAACACGAAGATATTTTTAATTCTGAAGACTTAGAAGAAAAATTAGGAAGTATTATTGACTCACTTGTGAGTGATTATATATCAATAGAAATTCAATCAATACTTGAAGATGTTGCAAATAATACAAATTACAAACTTAATAAAAGTATGCTTCAAATGTTTTTAGATGATTATATTAAATAATAGAACAACACAACCAATAACCAGTCAAAGTGAATTAAAAGCATCCTGAGAGATACAAATTCACTTAATACATATAACAGACCATAACAGACCATAACAGCCGGAAATATAAGATTGAAAGGAAGGAAAGAGAATGAAAAAGTTTAATTATGAAACCCTAGTAAATGATACAAATGATATTAAGGCAGAATATGGCATATTAGAACAGCACGAATTTACGAAACGTTTAGCACATAAAGGCTGGACAGTTACCAGATATAGAGAAATATTTATTGATATAAAAGACTTTCAGACCTTTATCAAAGAAAATAGTATAACAGCATAACAGCTAACAACAATTAATAGGGGAGGTTAAAACAATGTCAGATAAAGAAAAATTATTAAAAGTATTACAGGAAATTGAGGCAGATTGTTTTGAAGCTAATGACGAATATTGCGATAGAGTGATAGTAAGAAATGAAAATTATGATGTAGAAGAACAGGCTTTTATATTTAAGTTTAACAAAGACAATGGTAAATATTTTGAGTAACAGACCATAACAGCAACCTATAATTAATACAGGAGGTTTTGAGAGTGAAAGATTTTAGTAAAACATATATCATTGGAGGTAAAAGACAAAAAGAACTCTGTGAAAAAGGTTATTCAATAAAAACTTTTAACTTCAATGATAATCCACAAGAATGGGCGATAGAAATGACAAACAAAGGATATAAAGTAATTTTAGGAAAATCTACAACAAGTATTAAAGGGTATCATAATTATGTAGGATTTTATAAATAACAGTATAACAGCAGAGTTTAAACAAAACAGTAGTTCTGTATGAATGTAAAATAACGTAAGATTGAAAGGAAGAATAATATGATTAAATATTATAATAAAATTCGGGTTTATGTGACATATGAAAAAGATTTTACTTTTGTATTTAAAATCAAAAAAGATTTAAAGTCTAATAAATTCTGCTTGCAAGAAATTAATGATGTAACAACAGATTATGGTATATTAGAAGATACCATTCAGCAATTATTTAAAAGATTAGAAGAAGATAAACAGGACGGTAGTATTTCAAATTATAGAATTAGAAAAATAAGAATAAGAAATAAAAATATGTAAATTTGAAAGGATGGAGAGCAATGAATTCAAAAAATATAAACATGTATAATCCTAACGGAACAAAAGAAGATTTTTTAAGTTACTTAGCTAAGAATACAATTGAAAATAAATTAGGGAAATATCTATTTTCTTATTATAACAACGGTGAATATTTTACAATATTTGTATACAATATAAGAAAAAAAGACGAAATAGGATGCATGTTTGTAGAAGCTTTATATGACCCAAAGGTTTGTATATTTGTTTCAAATGATAAAAGCTGGTTAGGTATTGATGAATATGATAATATTATAGATTGGCAAAAAGCAGTTGAAGAAAATATTAAAAAACATATTGATTGGGATGTTATAACAGGAAAGAAAATTGCATAAAAGATAGAATTTATATGGATATTAAGTAAAAATAATTATTAAGAAGGAGAGAGTAAAAATGGAAGAGTTAAAGAAATTAGTTGAAATTCTTGAAAAGAAAAGGGAAAAGGTTAACGAAGAAATGCAAGAGGCAAGCAAACAACACAAAATGGATAATTATCGTTTTTTATTTGGTGTATTAAATGGATATGACGGAGCTATATTACAGGCTAGTATGATAATTGAAGGATTAGCATAACAAACACGTTACAGCGTGTATAAACAGCCTTTTAAGCTGTAAGCGTAAGCAAGGCAACTATAACAGCCTTGCAGGTAAGGATAAATAAATTTTAAGGAGTGTATTAAAATGTTAACAAACACAATAAAAATAGGAAAATCCAATTATACCACAGACCAATTCACAACGGCAGTAAAGACCTCTAGCCGATTTACAGAGGTTGCAGATAGGTTAGGACTCAATAAGCAAATGACACCACATATAAAAGGAATATTGACTTATATAGTGAAGCATAATGTTGATGGATGCTGCGAGACTATAAGTAAAGATACTTTGATTGCTATAATATCAATGTAGGGAGTGTATAACATGGATAAGGTAGCAGTATTTAAAGGAAAAGAAATAGCAAGAGAAAAGGCAATAGAGCCATATGATACAGATGGTAAATTCAATGTGATAGAGTTAAGCCAATTTTATAATAAAGTAAGTAGAAATCTTAGTTATAATAACAGCGTTAAAGTTGAATATCATTGCTTTTATCAGAAATAGTATGACGGAGTATAACAAGAGTAAATATAAATTAAAGGAGTATATAAAAATGATAAAGAGTGCAGTAGAAATAATAAGAGAAAACATTCCAGAGCTACAAGATATTAATTTTAGGTCACAAAATGGTCGTAAGTGGTTATCATTAACACAATGGAAAGCTCGACTCAGAAGTATTGAAAATAAAAATATAAAATTGCATGGAAGAACAATAACAGCATCCTCTATGCAAAGTTATTTTGGTGAATGTATCTATGAATGGGAAGATGGTAAATATGTTTTAATAAATGAAGAAGCGTATAAATTAATAAGAGAGTTTTTAACCTCTGAAGAATTTAATAAATCAAGAGCAAGTTAATATTTTCAACCATATCAACATACTATTGAAAGTTAAAGGAGGTAATACAATGTATAATAGTTTATATATTCTCAATGTAACAGACAACGGAGAGCAATACCCATATGAATATAGTAATTTAAAACATGCTGAAGAACATTATGACTTTGAAAAATCCTGTATATTGTTAGAATATATAAATGGAGCATATCACTTTGTAAAAGGTAAATAAAGTTTAAATAAACTAAGGAGGATATAACAGATGACAAGTTATAAACCATCAACAATTAGAGAACAAAAGATTATTAACAATATAAATAAGCCAGACTATAAACGAATAACAGCACTAGATATAATATTAATGTTTGTATCCAGTACAGCATTCGCATTTCTAATAGTATTCTTAGTATAACAATCATGGGTAACAATTACATATAACAATCAAACATGGGTAATATAAAGGAGGTTTTACACATATGCCACGCAAGAAATCGAAGCCTATAGTTAGCAATATTAATAACAGCTTATTCGCCACATACTGGGGAGAGGTATACTACAGAAATTTCAATTGCTTTAATAGATATGAAAAGATATGTTTCTATACCGATTAAAACTTATAACAGAGCCTACTTTCCCATACTATGAATATATTCTGAAGACTAGAATAATATGATAAAATTACTATAACAGGAGGCACAAAATGTTCAAAGCCATTTCTCACATAACAGACCTAGAGCAAGGACTTAGCACAGGAACTCAATATACCATAGTTAATACAAAACATCAATCTAACTCCAGTATATGCATTGTAAACGATTTTGGAGTACACCAGAGGGTGAACAGAAAGTATTTCACTATAACAGTTGATAGTGAGTATAACAGCAAGTTAAATGTGGTTCGGCATAATGCAGTATAAAAAGATTTATTAAAATGTAGTAAAATATTATATAAACTCATATTGACAATAACAGAAAGGTATGTTAGTATTAAGGTAATAAAAGGAAAGGAAGTGTTACGATGTCAAATTATAATCCATACATAGAAAATGGTTATCAGAGCAGGAAACACTACTTACAATGTATATCAGAAGACTATGGAGTGCCACTAGATGTAGTTTACAGTTTAGCAGATTTACTAGGAGAAATTGAGGATTTTGACGGTTTAATCTCAGCATTAGAGGATGCTGAAGGAGAATTTGAAGAAGAATAATAGTTTGTGATTAATTTAATACAGAGATATTAAAATCATAACAATAGATTAAATAAAATTAAGGAGTGAATAAAAATGAATTATAACTTCAGAAATTTCTTTATAACAAAAAGTCCTATACATAATGAAGAATACGTGACAAATGGATTTATCTTAATAAAAAAATCAATCCTGAAAAAATCACAATTAGAATATGTTAATAGTTTTCCAATGAACGAAGTAACAATAAAAAATCTTGAATATATGATAAAAAATGAATCAGAAAAATCTATAATAACAGAATTTATCCCAAAACTCATTAAAGAAAACGTAACAGACGGACATTCTGGAGAAAAATATAATGCACTTATAATGGAACGTGACAGAGGATATAAAGGATGCAATGAGAATATATCAGTAATTAATATAGGTATTAATGAACAGTACTATAACTTTATAACAGCATTAAAATGTAAGCTATTTATAGTAAATAATGATACAGTAAATCCATTAGCAATATATAATAACAATAATGAATTTGTCGGTATATTATTACCAATAAGAAGTCTTAAAATGGAAGATACAGAGGATTATACAGAATACCTTAACAGAATTGAAAGAGAAGAACAGGAGCATGAAGAATCCTCTAAGAAATGTCTCTATATTTCCGATAACAGGGCAGTAGTAAGACACAAAGAATTAACCTGTATAGCCGACATAGTAAAGGATGAATCATATAAGAATCTTTATGTGGAATCAGATTATAAAAAAGACGGTGGAAATGTATATGTTGATTTTGGTTTTATCTTAATGAACATATCATATTTAGGTAAGTATGATATTGAACCTGAAACAATTAAGTATAGACTTGAACAATTAAAAGACTTTACATTACAAGACTATAAAAATCATATAACAAAATGCCTTAACAACAACCAGTTTATCAATGTAGCTGAAATTAAGCTTATGGAGCTTGCTGGAGAGTCTACAGAGTACATTCAGACATTAACAGACCATAGACAAAAGGTTGTAGATATGAGAGAGAAGGAACACAGGGAAAGAGCAGAAAAAAGAGAATGTGAAGATAGAGAATATGTTAAACAGGAGAATACTAAAACAGAATCTAAAATCAATGAAGTAGAAAAGGCAATAGTTAATAAGGAAGAAATTAAAAACACTTATATAACAGTTTATAAGTCAAAATATGACTATAATAATAGCAGAATTATCCTCTATCTCATGAAACAATATGACATCACTGTACCTTTAAAAACTCAGGGATGGATTAACAATGCACTTGCAGATATATTTTATGATAAAGATTATAATGAATGGACATATACTTATTATACATCATCGGCTAACAGTACAGTATTTCAAAAGTATTTGAATGAGCTAATAAAAAAGATTAATGAGAAATATCAGAATGTAGCATAAAAGGAAAGGAAGTGTAGTAAATGTTTGGTATAGAATTTAACTTTAAAGAAAAGGCAATAAGGTTTTATAACTCTAAAAATGGTATAACAGTTTCAATTAAATCAAAGAACCAGTTACCACTATTTATGCTCATAAAAGAATATTATCTATATAACAAGAAAAGCGGAACATATGAAATGGATTTTGCAAAAGTATTATGGCAAATATAAAATATTAATTAAAAGGAGAGTGCAGACAAATGACAAGAACACAACAATACATAGAAAACAGAATAACAGAAGAGGCTCACTACATAGTAAACAACATATCAACAGTAAGAGACACAGCAAAAAAGTTTGGAGTAAGTAAAAGTACAATACATAAGGATATAACACAAAAGCTTTTAGACATTAACAGAGGACTAGCTGAAGAGGTTGCTATAGTTATGGAACTTAACAGCGAAGAGAAGCATATTAGAGGTGGAGAGAGTACAAAAAATAAATATAAGGGGATTAATTAGAAAGGAAGTGTAAGAAATGTCAAGTTTTTATACGAATTTATACACAGAACTAATAGAGATTAATAAGAGATATATTTTTGGTGAGTTTGTTAATGAAGAAATAGAATTGGGAAATATACTTGTAAATAGCAAAAAACCAGATGATATTAATATGAGTCTTAATTTTGGAGATGTTATAACAGTACATGGAATTGACTATAAAATATAATAACAGAATCCATATGAAAGATAAGTTATATTCAAATTTTATAGGAGGAATTATATGGCATATAAAAAATTAAGTCCAGAGGAAAAGAAGGCAAGGGCAGAAAAGAGAAAACAAGAACAATGGAATAAATTACATAAAATTAAAAATGATATAATATATAAATGGTGTAATTATGGAGAACATTGGGTAGAAGAAAACGATGATAATTTTTATAGGAATAGTAAGAATAGCGTAGATGGATTTTATCCTGATTGTATAGATTGTTCTATAACAAAAACTGAATTATGGCAAATAACAAATCCTGAACAATATAAAAAAGCAATAAAGAAAAGAAATAAATTTCCTTCAGAAAAAAGATTAAAGACATTACAAAGATTAGGCAAGGAAAAACGAGAAAGAGGTTATGATGCGGAATATAGAAAAACCCATAAAGAAAGAATAAATGGTTATAGTCGCAACAGAAAGGAGAAAAACCATAGAATAACAGCTAATGAGTGGCATAATTGCAAACTCTATTTTAACTTTAGATGTGCATATTGCGGTAAAACGTGGGAGCAAAGTTATGAAGAAACTAAACAAGACCTACATAAAGAACATGTGATATGGGATGGTAAGGATAATTTAAAAAACTGTGTACCTAGTTGTAAAAGCTGTAATTCATTAAAACATCAAACAAGTTTGAATGATTGGTATAACTCTAAAAATAAATTATATATTTATGAAAGATATCATAAAATATTTGAATGGTTACACCATGATTATAAAAAGTATATACAAAAGCGTAAACCAAAACAAAAATATGAACGTAAAAATAAAATATAATAGCAAGGTTTGAATCAATCAAGAATTTGATGGTAAATAAAATTTGAAAGGTGAATACTAAAAATGAAAATAAAAAACACAATTAACAAAATAGAAGTAGGTAGAGTATATTATTTTGATATAAGAAATATGCTTACAAGTCTTCATATTGGAACTAAGACTGTAAGAGTATTGAGTATTAAAGCAAGAAATAACGCATCACCATTGGCTGAAGTACGGAGTATAGAAACAGGTGAAACTTTTTATACGGATACTGGACATTTGCAAATTAATCCAGAAATACTAAAGAAAAAGTTTATAAATATGAAATATTATTACAAAAAATTTAATAGTAAAATGATATTTAAATATAAAAGTTTCTTAAATAAATCAGAGGAACATATAATTATAGGAAACATGCCCGAAGTAAATTGTTTGTCATGCTTAGATAAAAATGGTGTAGTTCAAAGTTTTGGGTATGCTTGGTTTGAAGGTTTTGATTTAAAAAGAAATGAAGCATATGACAGAGAACAGGAGCAATATATGGATGATATGTATGAAGAGGATTACTGTGAGGACTATGAAGAAATAATATAAATGTCCACCAAATAAGAGTTCTGTATTGATGTAAAATATTAGGAGGTATTAAAATGTATTCAATTATTAAAGAGGCAATAAAAACAGTAGCCGGAACGAGATATTTATCAGAACAGGAATTATATTATGCTTATAAATGGATTGAAGATGGTAGTCTCGAAGTCCTCGTAAACACATTTCATTATATATATAATGAAATGTGTTTACGAGGATTATAACAGACTAAATGAATTATCATAAAGGAGGTGTAACAAAAATGCTTATAACTTCATTCAGAACAGAACAAGAAGTAGAAGACTTAATATTCACATTAGAAATATCAATAAAATATTTACCTATGGATGCTCATCCAGCACATGAACAAAGATTAAACAGATTGATTGAGGATATAGAATATAGTAAAAGAAAGGAGATATAAATAAATGTATATAACAGAACTCATAAAACAAGAATTAAGATTTCGCAAACAATTCTCATGTAACACTGTAAGATATAATAACAATCAAGGTGAATTCACTTATAATCAAGAAACAAAGAATCTTTATTATAAGGGCAATAACAGACAGTACAAAGAATTTCTAGGTACAGTAGCAATATAATAGGGAGGTATAACAGTATGAAAAACATAAATAAACTATTAGAAGAAATACATAATTGCGATACAAAAGACCAGATTATATTTACTTTGAGAAAATGGAAGTATGGAGATAAAGAACGTGCTGAAGCATTAAAAGAAGAATTAGAAGACTTTTTACCAAGAGGGTAATAAGTGAATCAAAACAGTATTTTATCTATAACAAAAGGAGGGATATAATTGAAAGGATTATTAATGTTTTCATTAGGGTTTATCTTATTCTTGATTGTGTCGTTTATAATTATTGCATTTATAATTGATAAACAAATGGATAAAGAATTTAAAATACAAAAGAAAAAAGAAAAAGTAATAGAAACGAATCTTAAAAATAAACTTATACAATTTTGTAATATGTTTAATATACCGATTGAATATAAAGATTATCTCGATATTGCCGCAGGAAGAATATTATATCATTCTGATATGTCAGGTAGGTTAATGGTAGATAACAGTAAAATACAGTTATTAAATAAGTATAAAGACGAACCATATGTTTTAGCACATGAAGTAGGACATTACATAGCAATAAAAAGATATCAAGATACAAGTGAAGAAATGGCTGATAAAATGGCAGGAGAAATATGTTGTATGATGTTATCAGAAGAAGAACAAAAGGTTTTAGAAATAAGTTTGGGAGTTTATTTTAAAATGGGTAAGTATGCATAAAACCATTATTTGATATGGTTATAGAAAGGAGAAAAAGAGATGAGTAATTTAATAAAACTTACAAGAAAAGATATAGAACAAAGGTATAACAAGAAACCAATACTAATAGAATACGACAATGAAAGCAAATGGTATATTGTAAAAAATGAATATAGTAGAATGCCGTTACACATGTTAACTTCTGAAGAATCTGAATTATACGACCAAAATAAAAATAATATTGACGGTATTAAACTTTCTGGAACGGGCGAAGAATATTCATATGCAATGTGGATTTATTTTGAAAAAGAAGATGGATGGAAAGCATATGGATATGAATAATAGTTTTTCAATCAATGCATTCTTTGGTATAATTTAGAAAGGAGAAAATTATAATGGCAGGGCGTATTTATACACCAGAAGAACAAGCTATAATATACAAAGTTAAAACAAAACTACCTCATATATGCTACTATTGTAATAAAACTTTAAACACTAAAGATATTACTATAGACCATAAAACTCCATTAAGTAGAGGTGGATTAACCGTAGAAGAAAATTTAGCTATATCATGTTATGAATGTAATAGTGAAAAAGATGATATGACAGAATTAGAATATAATATATATAAGAAGAAACAACAAGAATTACAAGAGACTTTTGAAGTAAATATTGTAATTAAGAATTTAATAAGTGTTCAAGATAATATTTTGAATCGTATTGACCAGATTAGAGGGGAGTTTACACAGGTAGAAAGACAACTTAAAGAAGTAAAAGATGAAATATTATATAATGATTTTAGTGCTTCAGAAGGTTATAAATATGCTAAAAGATATAAAGAATTACTTAATAAAAGAAATGAATTATGTTTATTGAAAGAACAATATAATAATTTACGTGGGATTCTAGGTAGCCATAAAAAGCAAATTAATGACTTGGCACAAAGAGTATCCTTAGATATATATAATGAAAGTAAGCCAATTATTAGGAAGCAAGTTACAAATACTAAGATTAAGGTTACAAAAAATAAACCTAGTAACGTAATAGAACTTAAAAGTGTAGTTAATGAATAACTATATAAAATCACTATTTCAAACAAATATGAAAGGGGAAAATATTATGATAAAAGATAATAGAATACTATTTGGATACGGAACTATAGTTGTTAATT
>Ga0209728_1000844_pt1 | contig 21595 bp, 31 predicted proteins | sample RifGroD1_FD_183997 | JGI IMG/M metagenome (GOLD analysis project Ga0209728, IMG submission 183997) | Groundwater microbial communities from Rifle, Colorado, USA - Groundwater D1 (SPAdes) (version 2) | ecosystem: Environmental > Aquatic > Deep subsurface > Groundwater | place: Rifle, Colorado... | reverse complement strand
TCTTGTATTGTCCGGTTGCGGAGCCAAATCTAATAAAATTCAACAACCTCAACAGCAAGTTCAAACCGATGATGAAGAAGAAATGTCTTGGTTTGAAGATGAAGTTTTGGATATGGACGACTGGGGCGAAACAAAACATAAGAAAAAAGTTGTGCCTAAAACTGGTGTTATTGCTCCTAGCACAACTAAACCATCTACTCCTCCCAAATCTAGTTCTACTTTAAGTCCAAATACTAAATCTAGTACAACCAAAAAGAAATGAGTTGATTAAATGGGAAATAGTTTAGCAGCAGAAGGTAAACTCCAATTTTACCCTACGGCATCCCAAGAAACACACAGATTGCTAGGACTTCTCGGAAGAATTGATATTGATTGGTTAAAGAAAAATGCCCTTAAGGATTATTATATAAAAGAAGGTATATATCAAGAATTAGCCGAACAATATCTCAACCATAATATTCCTATGGACTATGTTTATTATGATTATTGGTTAAATACAAAGCAATATGACATGATTAAAAATAATTGTGAATATACTTTAGGACATGGAGATAAATTTCCTATCACAGTTTTTGATCTTTTTGCAGGAAATGGAGACTGGTTAGACGTAATGAAGTCCTTTATTCCCAAGAAAAGTAACAGCAATAACTTTCTTCTTGTCGCTAACGAGTTAGAGAGCAACAGATTTGAAACTGCAAAAAATAATACAAATATTGATGATTGTTATAATTCTTCATTCGAAGAGTTAAATATCGGGAAAAATATATGTAGTTTATTTTTGTTCAACCCTCCCTATGGGAAAACTTTAACAACTGATAGCAATGGAAAAACTGTCTCAATAAGAAATGTTCGACACTACTTAAAAATGTTGTTAGATAGACAAATCATATACAATCCCACAACATCAAAGGACTATAAATCAGGATATATTGCATTTGTAATTCGTAAAGATGATTTTCTAGATTCTTTAGACATCTTATCTAAAAACTTTGACATCCTCAAAAACTCAATATATAAAACAAATCGAGAAGAATATGCTAAATTCAAACAATACATTTTCATTGCTCATCTCAAACGCCATCCTTATGACCTCACAAACACTATGCAAGCAATGGATTTCACTAAACAATACAATGAGGTAAAAGAAATAATCCTATCAGAACCAGAATTTAACATCAGACAATACAACATATATCAATCAATGAATTATCCTTATATTGATTATGAAACTGCAAAAGAAAACAATAAATATACTGAATCTCCTGAAACTCATATTAGCAAAAATGATTCAATATGGAAATGGGTAAAAGGAATCACTGAATTAAAGGACTTAGGTGAAGAGAAATTAGTTGTTCCTAAACCACTTAAATTAGGTGAAATTAGTAATCTCTTAGCATCTGGAATGATTAATGGAGAAATATCTTTAGAAGATGGTACTGGTAAACATGTGGCTATTGGAGGTACAAAGAGTATTGAGAAGAAGGAAGTAAGTAAATATAAAGATGATAATGGGGAAAATGTTACAGAAACTAAAATTATCAAAATGAGCCTTCCTTATCTTAATATTTTGTGTTCAGATAATGGGAAACTTATTATTAAAGAACTTGGAGGGGAGGAGAGTAATTAATTTGGTACCATACCTAAGAACCACAGATAAAAATACTATCAATTGTAATTCTGATCTAGTAATTTTAGATTCAGGCAATCCAATATTAATATCTCTATGCGATTTACATATTAAAAACAGAAAAATATGCTCTGATTTAATCTCTCATTCTTACCATATTTCATTGCGTGATAGAGAAGATATATTCTTTGAACAATCATTGTATGGTAGAGAAAATCATTATAGATATAAATCTGACAGAATGGAAAATGATTTAACTCATACAATTATTTACAATACTAAAATTAATGATTATTGTATAAATTGGAACAATGAAGATAAGAATGAGATTATCACAAAGTATTTAAGAAATATTCATTATTTGCCTGTTACTAGTGAAATTGTTGGTTTGATTTTAGATAAGGATGAAATTGAACAATTAAAATATAAAAGCAGTTATAGTAGTAGTTATGGATGTGTTAGTGAATGTACGGTTTATACTAATAGTCCAATGTATTTAGATTTAAAAGTTTATAAAATAAATATTACTTGGTTTAAGCAGAGTTTAAATGCTTTGACTTTAGTTGGATACGAGGAAGATTTTGATTGGAGTACAATTGAAGATGTTCAAGAGTATATATTTGCATTTTTAAATCCTATTAAAGAGAGATTGAAGCAAAACGTTAGAGTTTTATTTGATCCTAATAATATTAATCAGAAAATGTTTGAAGGAAAGATGAAACCATTTGATGGTCAAGTTCCTATAATTCAGTCTATGTTAGAAGTATTAAAACGAAGTAGATTCGTATACTTGGCTGCTGAGATGGGAACGGGTAAAAGCACTTGTTCAACTAAAGCAAATCATTGTCATTTATATCCCAATAAACAAAACTATGTAACATTAATTGTTGCTCCAGCAATTACTTTAACTCAATGGAAAGATGAAATAAAAAATAGTATTGGCGATAAAGTAGATATTCACATCATCAAGAAAACATCAGAGTTTATTAATATCTATAATAAGAATCAGTTAAAATTTGATAAACCAACTTATTTTCTTGTTGGGAAAGAAACCTTTAAATTAGATGCAAAAAGAATATCTGGTGTAAATATTAAGACTATGGAAATAAAGTACAAAAAAGAAGTCCAAAGTGGTGGTTATTATAGTTATTCAACAATTAAAGAAGTTAAAGAAAAAATAACTATAGCATGTTGCCCTGACTGTGGAAGACCTTTACAAAATGAGTTAAGGAAAAAGGAAGATGTTTTCTTTACTAAAAAAGACTTTCAAGGGAATCCAAAGAAATCAAATTATAAATGTTCAAATTGTGATGCCGTATTATGGCAAAGTACATATGATAAGACAAAGAAAAGTAGTTTAATTAGATTTATAAAGACCAAAAATATTCATTTTGATTCTGTAATTTGCGATGAAATTCACGAATCTAACTCATCGAATACAATTATCGGAAATTCAACCAGAACATTATTTAATTATGCAAAAAAGATAATTTTACTTTCAGGCACAAGTAATAATGGATATAGTAGCTCATTATTTAACCTTTTATTAGGATTATTACCAAATAAACTCAAAGCAAATGATGTCATGGAAATAGAAGAATTTATTAAAGCATATGGAACATTGATGGCAGTATCTAAAAAGAAAGATGGCGAATATTACAGATCAGGCCGAAGCGAAATTAAAGATAGCGATTATAAAGAAATTGAAGGAATCAACCCAATAACTTTTTCTAAATACCTTGTTGAGAACTATATATTTGCCACATTAGAAGATTTAGGAAAGGATCTGCCGGACTTAAAAGAAGTCTATGTACAAATACATCAAACTGATGAAATGGAACGCTTAGAGAGCAATCTATGGAGTGATATTAAATCAGCAAATGCTTTTAATGCTAAAATGTATGAGGATTCTATTGTAAAACATTATATTAATAATCCATTTAATTGGGATAGTATTACAATTAACAATGGCGAAGAGAATAGTAAAACTATTCAACCAAAATGTATTGATGATTGTATTCTTCCAAAAGAACAGGCTATATTAGATAGGGTTTTGCAAGAAGTTTCTGAGAACAGAAAAGTTTGTATATATGTTGATTTTAACAACGGTGGAGAGTATATGCAAGGCGACACTATTTCAAAAAGAATTGAATCTTTATTGACAAGAAATAATATCAAATGTTTTGTTTTAAAGACAAGCGTTCCTACATACGAGAGAAAAGATTTGCTTGAGAAAAAGAAAGATGATTTTCAAGTATTGATATCGAATGCTAAATTGCTTCAAGTGGGTGTAAACCTTGTTTTTATTCCAACATATATAAACCTCATGCCTAGTTATCATGTCAATGTCGTTAGTCAATCTAATAGAAGGGGTTATCGGGCAAATAGCACAGATGAGAATAGGATTTTTCATTTCTATTATGATAATTCATGTGAGAATGCAATTATTAAAAGATTTCAAAGAAAGATGGCTGAGAGTAAAGCAATTGTCGGTCAGTTTGATGTATGTTTGGAAGATAACGATACTATTCGTACTGCTAGTAAGTTAGGTAAAAAGATTGTAGAGGGAATTGTATAAATCGTAAAATAAATATTTGACATATATTATGGTTGTATGTTATAATGTTAACAAGAGGTAAATAAATTCATTTGAAATATTTCTTTCGAAGGTTTTGATGAAAGGGTGATAAATTATTAAATTATATACTCAAGAAGTTACATCTTGTTTAAACTGTCCTAATGTTTCTGCTAACCATAATGCAAAAGGTAGAGGTGGTGTGCGTTTTAGCGAATATAGATATAGAATTACAGAAACGAGAAATCACAACTATCAATTAATACATAATGAAACTGATAGATATTCTTTCCCAGAGTGGTGTCCACTGATAGATGTAGAAGATTATTCTGATTGTAATTGTAATACTCGTATAGGTGATGAATAAATAAAATTGAGGAGAGTGTATAATTAATGAAAAAGAAAATTACGCTTAAATATAAAACACCATTAGAGTTTGTTGCTACATACACAAGAGAGGAATTTTTTAGAGGGGGATATGATAGTGAAAGAAAATGGTTAGAAGAGGATGCAGGAATGCCTATATTGAATATTATTGCAAAAATTAGTGGGAAAGATTATTTTGATTTATTAGTAGCATTTGATAGATTTGCTCCAAAAGTAGGGTTTTTGTATTGTGGAGAACATGATATTTTTCATGAGTATGCAAATTGTCCATTCTGTCAACTAGATATAAGAGTTGATTAATAAAATAAATATTAGGAGGAATACATAAATGGAAGAGTTAAAATTATACAAATTTAATGATGGTGATTACGAGCATTGGATTTTAGCAAATAATCTTGTTCAAGCAATTGATTACTTTGTTCATGATTATTGTGGAGAAGACGAATCACAATTTGAATATGGTTTTACTATTAATTTAGTTGATAATAAAACATTGGATGTTGAATTTGAAGATGAAGGGGAAATGACATCTTGGAGAAAAATTATGAATGAGTGTGAAGTAATTCCAAATTGTATTGGAACAAATGTAGATTAATTCTCATATTTCAGGAAGTTGCGATTTCAAGAATCAAGCTATAGGCCACTTTCAGGGTTCGTAACTTCCTTTAAAAAGTCGATTTCCAAGGAATTTAAAATAAAAAGGAGGAGAGTGATAATTTTGATTAAAAAGACAGTAAAAGAAAATATCAAAGTGTATCAAGAAGTTGATGTAGAGGTATATGAAACCGAAGATGGAAGATTGTTTAAAACGGAAGAAGATGCTCTTGAACATGAAAAAGTTGGAATGATTAAGTCTAAAGATATAGACAGTGAAATAATTAATAATCCCTATCTTACACAATACATAGGAAAATTTAAGTGGGTATATTTCTTAAATGAAAACCAAGTTGAGGCATATGAACAAAAACATTGTAATAATAAAGATGATAATACATGGGGTAGTTGGGTATCGTGCAAGCAAAAATTTAGTTTTCCTTGTTGGATTATGTGTTATTATATTCCACATTCTTTATCAGAACATAATTTCGGAGATGATGATTATACTGCTGTGTATATGACTTTAGATGAAGTAGAAATAGATTTAACAAAAGTTATTAATGAATTAAATAATTTACGTTAAATAATTAGATTTATTGGAGGATAAAGAATGGAACAGTTTAGTATTGAAAAACATCTGAATAATTTTATTAAAGGTGAGTTCGCAGTCAATTGTAGAACAGATGATTTAGCAAATGAATTTTTAAATTATTGTCATAAATCAAACTTAACGTGGTGTTCAGGTGAAGAGTTAACAGGTAATAATGAATGGGGAAAATACCAAGAAGAAACAAGTTATTTTTATGATAAATATGGAATGGAGTTTAGTCCAGCTAACTATTATGAAAAGAATAGGGGACTTATTATTATAGAATTTACTGGATTTAATTCTGATACATATAAAATTAATAAACCTCAGAAGTTAACTAAAGAAATGATCAATTGTCTTAGAATGCCACATACAAAATTTAGGGATTGGTATGGATCATGTCTTGATTGTGAAATTCATAAATTAGATAAAGTAGTTAGGGATGAAAATAATGTATGTACCATTGCAGTAAATTGTCTTAAATGGCTTGAAGAACAAGAAGAATTGTTGAACCATTAAATGTTTCATTTTAATTGAGATTATAAATAAATAATAAAGGAGAATGATTATGGATATTAATTTGTTTTCGTTAATAGTTAAAAAGTTAGGTGATTCTGATTTAGATGATTTTTCATATACATATAATGGTAAAATTTATGGATTTAAAGAAGTTGGAGACGATAGTTGGGAAGATGAAGGTAAATATCAATATAAATATGATGAAGGTCAGTTAATGGAAATGGATGAAAGATATGTTGAAATTCAATTATTCCCTTTTGGTGTAACACGTTCAGTGCAAAGAAGTGGTTCATATTTCTCAGATTATTACTATGAAAAAGATCCTTATGAAATGTTTGAAATAGAAGAGATTTTAATACCAGAAGTTATTATCCCTGCTCACATGGAAAATAAATGGAATAAATTAGAGATTGATTTAGATAATATTGTTGATCAAGAGGAAGAAAATAGAAAGCAAATTGAAGCTGAAAGAATTAGATTAGAGGAAGAAACTAAAGCAGAGAAAGACAGATTAACTAAACTTTATCCAATGAATAGAACTGAGATAATTAAAATGGTAAATAAAAATTTTAAAAAGAAAGGATTAGAAAAATTCGGATTACAAGAAATGCGAAAAGAATATTTTGATATTGTTGTGAAGAAAAAACTTGAGAATCAAGATTGGATTGACTATCATATGAGTTTGCAAGAGACAGAATAAAACATCACATAATTATTGATTAAAAATAAATTAAGAAAGAAGGTTTTTATTATGAAAATGAATAAGAAAAATGTAAATCTATACGGAGCAATCGGAATTGGTTTAATGGCATCTGCATCCATATATAATTACCTAAACTCTAAATATAATTGGTCATTAACACAAACTATAGTCCTAATCGCTCTTAGTGGTGCTGTCTACGCATGGAATAGATATGGTAAAGTAAGTGTAATTAAATGGAAAACGAAATGAAATTAACACACAAACATCTTCAAATAATTCATGATGGAATCGTAAAACTAGATTGTCAATCATGTAATCTAATTAAAGATTGTTATGTTCATGAAGATAGATATTGTCGTGAAATTATAGAATGGTTAAGAGAAGAAGGAGAGAATATAATTGAATAAAAGCATTTTCAAAGGCAAGAACATTCAAAAGGTATATAAGTTTGAAAGTTATTCAAGTTATAGGAATAATAAAATTCCTTACATTATAATAGTTGATGACATCGAAAGTTATGAAACAATTATAGAGACAGAATTAGATGAGCCACCTCTTGATAGAGGAGATCAATTTTACCTAGTAAAAGAAGATAAGATTGTAAATATTGAAAAAGCATTGCGTGGAACAGATAATGTCATGGTTTATTTGACAGATGTTGTTTTAAGTACAAAAGAAGAGACAGATGAATCACTTAAAGAAGCAATCAGCAAAAGAGATAAATATTTATTTGATACAGAAAGATACAATAAGGACTCTGTTCAAAAACAAGTGATTGAAGACTATAAAAGAAAATATAGAAATGCTTTCTTTTTTGTAAGATGGTTTATGAAGAAACCAGAGTAGGTTTTCTAATATGTGAATTATTTTAAAGTAAAGGAAGTGAAAATAATTAATTTAGCAGAAATGATTATTGCATACATAAGACAAGAGGCAGATAGGGAAGTTGTAAGAAGAAAAGAAAGAGAATTTCACCATTATTGTATAGTGAGAAAAACTAGAAAGTATAAATATAAGCATATGTTGAATTTGTGTGGTTGAAATAGAGGAGGTAAATTATGCTCAGACCAGAAAATTATTTAAAAGTAATTGAAAAATTAAATGAAGAAATTATGGAATCTGATAAACTATTTGAAAATGAAGGAATATGCTTTACATATGGCTCATCAGGTTATGTTGATTGGATTTGTTTTTTGGAACATACCTTATTCAATAGTGAAATGGATGAAGTTTATAGTGAAGAAAATTTAGAAAATTGGATTCGTGGACAAATGAACATATTAATAACTGCTTTAATAAAATGGAATAATTATGCTTAAACTTAAGATTTAATTTAAAGGGGAATTGATAATAATGAATGCAAAAGAACTTTATGAGTTATCTAAAAGTGTAGAAAAATTATGGTTAACGAAAGAACCGTATACCCCTTATGATATTAGTGAAATTAAGAGATTTTTAGGTCAATATTACACAGTTTTGAATAATAAATTACTAGAAACAGAAATAAAAGGATATTAGAAGGAGGAAATTAAATGTCAATGACGATAGGTGTAATTTCAGGTATGGTAGCAATAGGTGCTTTAGGTATAGGATATTACCTATACAATTCCAAACATAAATCTAAATATCAATCTAACTCTAAACCAGAAATCAAAGTAAAAGAATCAAAAGAGCAAGATGTTAAATTATCACAGAAAACATATACACCATTGAATTATGTTCCTAAAAATACTAAACCTACTTCTAAAACAACTTATGGTTCTAACTCTAATAAAAGTCGCAAGAGTAATAATTATGTTGAAGATGATGATAATTTATTAAGTTCTTCAATAGGTTTTGGAATTATTAATTCTTCATCAGATTCAGATGATTGTAGTAACAAACATTCATATCATAGTTCACATAGTTATCATGACTCACATGATAGTAGTTCGCATAGTTCATACGATTCTGGTGGAAGTGGAGATTCAGGTAGTTGTGATTGTGGAGGGTGTGATTAATGGCAAAACTTCATAAAATTGAACTATATTTAATTGATCACAATGACAAGTATTCTAGTTTAGATAATATTGTAGTAGATATTGAAAACGCAACTGATTTAGATGTTAATTGCTTTAATACAAAAGAAGTTGAAATCGAATGGGACGATGATATTGATATTAATTTTAGTAGTAAGTGTACTGTAGAAAATTTTAGGAAATATTTTAAATAAAGGAGGAGAAAGGCAGGTTAAATAAATTGAGTTCATTTAGAAAACAATTTAATACATACACGTTAGAAGAATTAAAAGATAATGATTTTGGTTTTACTTTAAAAGATTCATTTGTTCCAGAAGATGAAGTTAAAAGTATGCTTGATTCAATAGAAGCAGGTGTAAATATAATTAAGGAAGGATTAGAGAATATCAAAGGATTGACAGAAATTGATGATATTTTAATATTGTGAAAGTGTTGTCTGATAAATTACTAATATAAATCACACTTATTTATAAATGTCAAGCCACTACATATAGTGTTAAAACTCAAAATAGACACTATATGTAGTGTTAGAATCACTAAATTATACATTAAAATGTCCGTTTGGTCGGATTATGTTTGACGTGAGAGGGATTAATTTCTCTCTCTCAAATTCCCAAAAGAAAGAAGGTTAATAATGGATATAAATAAAACCATAGAAAAACATGAAGAATATAAGGAATACAAACGTAGTCAAGATCCATTTAATATCGAAATGACTAGATTGATGAATGATGTATATCCCTATGAAAAACTATATAGTATTTTCAAATTAGGTCAAGCACATATGTTATCAACATTTAAGAATAATATATACCAATATATGTGCAATGATGATAAGGATTATATTGACGCTATTGTTAGACAATCAAAGGATGATCCAGAAATGAAAGGTTTCTTAGATATTCTAATTAAAGGAGAGAAAGGAGAATGAGTTAAATTATTGAAAATAAATATATCGAATTCGCAAATGGAAGTAAAATTGAGATTATTGAGACAAAAGATAGCATTAGAGGAAAGGTGAGAAGTATAATAGATCTAAAGAAAGCTCTGGCAACAAAAGGTGGAGTAATTCATATTGCATATTTTAAATCTAATATGAGTTTATGTTTACAATATGTCGGTGAAGGAGTTCAGGATATTCAAGATAAGAATGTAACATGTAAAAGATGTATAAAAGCATATGCTAAAATAGAAAATAAATAACTCAAATAACATTCATTTGAAAGGAAAGAATAAGCAATGTTAAATCTAACTCAAGTAGCAATTATTAATAAAGAAACATTAGATGAATTAATCAATGAAGGTGAGTGTACGTCGATTAACGATGTAAGATTTAGTGATGCTCAATTCGGAGATTATGCACAAACTGCTCTAATTGATAAAGATCAAAAATATATCATATATTGGAATGATAACATTCATGGGAATCCTGACGATTTTATGGATGGATTTATGAGTGCTTTACAACATTTGGATATTGAATATTTATTAAAAGAAGAAGTTAAATTGGAAAATGATATGAAAGAGTATAAAGGAGTTACATATCGATAACTTGAAAGGATATTTTCATGTGATAAAGGAGGAAAACTAAAATGGATTATTTTAAATTAATAGAAGAAGGAAATAAATTAAAATTTATTTTCAAAAATCCTCAACAAGATGGGTTTAATAATAAATGGTATATAGAAATTTGGTATAAAATAAGTGATAATCAATATGCTTGTGAATATGATGATTGTCTTGAGTTAGACAAGAGCGTGTTTAGAGAAAAAATAGCGGAATCGCTTATTAAAGAAAATATAGTAGTTGTAGAGATGGAAAATGCAACAGTTGAGATTATTGGAGAAAACAATGTAAAGGAGAATTTAAATATGATTAATACACAAGAGGGATATACCGTGTTCAATAAGTCTAGTAAAAAATATATTGATAATAGTCAATATGAAGTGAATGATTTTAAGGAAGCTGAGGTATATAATACTAAGGAAGAGGCAATTGATGAATTTAGGCATATGGATTCACCTGAAGATTTTGTAATTCATAAAGTTGAAATCAGTGTTAAGATTATTAAAGAATATGTAAGAAAAATTACTTTTGAAGAAATTTTATAAATATAAAAATAAAATATGTTGACATCGGTTAATGAAAATGTTATACTTATTAAGTAGAGAAGTTACATATTACATAGAAACGAGGTGAGAAAATGAAAGTTAAAATTCTATCCAATGATTTTATCGAAGATATCCCTGTCGGATCATTAGTAGAAGCAAAATATTTCAAAGATATGTCATCAGAAGAAAAGGCAAAATGGGCCAACGTTTTAAAAGGTGAAGAAGAGTCCCAAACATTATGGGATGATCTTGATGTATTTGTTCAAGATAGCAAGGGTGAGTGGATATGGATGTATGATGACGATATTGAGGTTGTTAAGGAATAAATATAATATTAAAAGGAGGTAATCTATGGATCTAGATATAAAAACTTTAAAACATAAAACTATAGTTTGGGGTTGTGCATATAACGAGGATAATAATTACGATTATTCACACTTAAAACAATTACCAATACAAGGAATTATTTTAGATAAGTATAAGGCAGAAATTGATAAACCAAAGTATAGTAGTTGGGTATTTGCTCCATTAAATAAAAAAGGCGAAATGATTAAAAGCAAAGTTGTGGATGTGTATTCTAGACATTATGCAAATACATATGAGGAATGTGTTGAAGTCTATAATGGATTAGTTCAAATGAGAATTGATAGGCTAAATGAAATTATTAAAGAGTGTGAAACACATAAGATAGTTTAATGAAGCAGTTAACTTAATTAAGTAGGTGAGAATCATAAGAAAAGTAAGATTCCTTAAAGATTTTAAATCATTCAAAAAATATACTTATCGAGTAATTATGGAAGAAACTGCATTGCATTATCGTATTCAAGTTAATTTAGATAGTGATAAATTATATTGGATTCATAAAAGTGATAATGGTGATTTGTTTCAGGTAGTTGAGAGGAGTTAGATGATAAATAATGAAAAGAGAAGACATTGAGATATTTCAAAAAGTAGTACCTCATTCAAAGAGTATGTGTGGTAGTTTAGACAATAGTTATGTTTGGAAAATGGCAAAAGAAATAAATCAACCATATTTATTTGTATATAAAATTGATCATGAAAAAATTGTTTTGAAATACAACGAAGATGATTTTGGTGATTTTTTCTTACCAGAAGATTTTGAGTTATACATAGAGAGTAATACAAATCAAAATAATAATAATGAAAGTAGGAATATTAAAATGAAGAAATCAGAATTAAATAGTTCAATGCTTTTCAAAATGAGAAATGATGTTTTGTACGCTCTACTCCCAGATATAGAAGGTGATCTTATATTCTATGATAAAATTGATATTGCTGAAGGTTATAGTGGTGATGGAATATTACTTGATGATTATAGTGATAATTTGTTTCAAGATGAATCAGATGATTATGATATTGTAGCGATTAAACAACGTAACGGTTGTGCAAGAGTTATTTCAGATGTTTTAAATAGCAATGAACCAGAAGAATGGGATTGGGTTGAAGAGGTTGAGAAAGTAGTAGAAGAAACAAAAGTTGAAAATGTTGTTCAGAATATCACAATTAATATTACCGTTGATTCATCTAATAAAGATTCGTCACAGTTTAGAGAATTAATTAATGGACTTAGTAAATACGCAACGCAATGTTCAAAAGTATAAAAACAAGAATTAAGCTATAAGCGAGTTTCAGGGTTCGGTACTTGGCATGAAATCAAAATTTTAAGTCATTATTTGAAAGCGTAAATGCAAAAATAATTATTTGACATGATAATTGTAGTATGGTATAATTATTAAGTGGGTTGAAATAAATAATATTTTGTAGAAAGGATTGGTTAGTTGAAGAATTCTGGCACAGGTTGGAAAGCAATTAAACGAGGATTAAGTCCACCTTCTTTCAATATATTTTAATAAATCATGCGCAATAAATAATAAAATAAAATTATTGAAAGAAGGAATTAATACATATGGAAAACAATGAAAACAATACAGAACTACGACAAGCAATTAATGATATTACTTTAGTTGGAGAAGTTAAGGAACAAAAACTCAATTTAAATAAAAATAAAGAAGGAAATTATATCAATGGATCTTTAGTTATCAATACTGGTGATTTTTCAGAAATTGAAATTAAAGTTTTTGTAGCAGAAAAAAATAAAAAAGGTAAAGTTAAGAAATCGTTTGAAACATTGCAAAAATTAATTAATGAAGATTATTTAACTTTAGCATCATGTAAAAATGATGAGGATCGTGAAAATGTAGCAAAGGTAAGAATACAAGGACAAAAGGAATTTACTCCTCGCTTTAATGAAGATATTTTTAAAATTAAAGAAACAGAAGAAGTAAAAACAAAGGTAAATATTGACTTAGGTTTTGGTAATATTACAGTAGATTCTTCAATAAAACCAGAGGATTATAAAGCAAAATTTGATGTTGAAATGTTCGTAACTTCTGTTAAAGAAGAAATAAAACAAGATGAAACTACTGGCAGAGCTATTGTAAGTGGATGGACACCTATTTATGGTGGGAAAGTTATTCCTATGGAAGTTGTTGTAGGAATTATCTTAAATGATGATGGTGAAGAGTTCGATTTTGGAGAAGACATTCTTGCTCAAGTTGAAGAAGGAATGACACTTAATGTATGGGGAGACATTAATTATAAATCCATTATCACTAAAACTACAAAAGGAGGAGGCTTAGGCAGAGCAAAAGTAGAAGAACATAAAGAATATATTAATGAATTAGTTGTCGTTGGAGCAGATATTCAAGAGGATGAAGATAAGGAATTCGATATGGAATTGATTAAACAAGCAAAAATTGAAAGAGACGTTGCAATCGAAGAAAAAAAGAATGAAGAAATTGTAGATAGTAAAAAAGGTAAAGGTATGAATAAGGGATCTGGTACAGGAACAAGTGGAGAAAAAACTACTAAGCGCGAAAGACCCAAGTTTTAATCAACAATAGGGGAGAAATCCCCTTCTCTTGTTTAATATATTAATAATAAAAAAAAAGAATATTGGAGGAATTTATTAATGGCAATATCCGATAAGTTACAAGAATTGTTACAAAAAAACTTTAAAGGTGACGTTCAAGTTAGTCATGTTTCTGCTGATTTAAGAGGGAAGGTAATTGTCCTTTATGGTGGAAACAACGTGGGCAAAACGTCTCAATCTGCAAAGTTTAAAAATCCTATTTTCTTACCAGTAGAAAAAGGACTTAATGCAACTAATGGAGCCATTGCATTAAAAACAGCAAATTGGAGTGACCTGAAGAAAAACGGGAAAAAATTAGCTGGCAAAGATTTTGTTCAATTGTTACAAAGTGGTGAACAAATTACTGTAGTAGTAGATGGTATTGAACGAATAGGAACATATGTTAAAAATTATCTTTGTGCTAAATACGATGTCGATTCAATTGGTAAGGCTAATGGTGGATATGGATGTTGGGAAGAGTATGATAATTTAGTTTGGACTTGGGTTGATGGAATAATTAGTTTAGGATATACTATTGCGTTCTTAGGCCATGCAAGATTAGATAAAAAGAAAGATCAATATGTCATTGAAGGAGATGAAAGAAACATCAAACCCATTAGAGATAATGCAGATATAGTATGTTATCTGGAATCTAATGGAATTGATGATAAAGGAAGGGTCATTCCCTCTTCGGCTTATTTAGCTGAAACAGATGATTATTTTGCTAGAAGTAGATTTACATATATGGATACATATATTGAAGAATTTTCAGCAGAAAATTTAGAGAAGACAGTTATTGATGGTATAAAAAAGCAAAATGAAGCAGAAGGATATATTGGAGTTAGTTTTGAAGAACAACAAAAAATCTATGGTAAAGTTGAAGAAACATTTGAAAGTGTAGTTGAGGAAATTAAAGAAATGTATGCTAAATTAGATGAACTTGATTTAGTGGATGATTATGTTCAAATTGTTGAAGAACATCTTGGTAAAGATGGAAGAGTAGGAGAAGCGACTGCCAAACAATTTGAAGCCCTAATCTGCATTAGGGATGATATTGAATCTAAATTAGAAGAAGTTCAATAATAACATAAATAAAAAATAGGGGGTAGTTTCATCTACTCCCTATTTAAAGTAGAGGTGATTATATGGTTACAAAAGTTATAAAGGAAAAACCACCTAAGAAATTAAAATGTGTTATATGTGAAGAAGTGTTTCTGAAAGAAGAAACAATTATTAAAAGTCAAAAAAGATATTGTAAAACCTGTTTGGAAATCAAAGAAGAAGAGTCTGCTCTATATAAGAATGATTGGGATTTGCTTTTTGAATACATATGTAAATTATATAATATTGATAAACCTACAGGCATGATGTTCCAACAAATGAAAAATTATAGAGCAGACTATGAATATACTAATATTGGTATGTATTATACTTTACAATATTATTACAAAATATTAGAGAATGAGGTATTGGAGGATACTGGATTAGGAATCATACCTTATTTTTATGATAAAGCAAAAAATCATTATAATAAAATATTTAATCTTCAAGATTTTGCAGAAGATTTCAAAAATAATGAAAAATCAGTTCAAATAAAAACCAAAATTGCTGACAAGATATCAATTAATAAGAACCCTTTGCCATTGAATTTTGACTGGGAGGAGTATAATGAAGATAACTAAAAAACAAATTGAAAAATATCATGATAAAAGAACCTCTTGTCAGGTATTGGGTTGCATAATGAAGAATCCTAATTTATTAAAAGATAAAAAATATGCGTTACATAAAGACGATTTTCCAAATGGACTACACCAATTAATTCATACTTGTGTATATAATTTATCTCTTCAAGGATTGAATGAAGTAAAGATAGCAGATATAGAAACATACTTAAATACAAATGATCCTAAGTCATATAAAGTGATTTTTGATAATGAAAAAAACATTGAATGGTTATCAGGGATATATGAAGACGGTAATAATACAAATTATGAATATTACTATAATAAGTTGAGAAAATTATCGCTACTAAGAAGTTATATGAGTGAAGGCACAGACGTATCTGGTATGTTAGATATGGATGAAATAGACCATATAATTATTAAACAACAACAAGAAAAATTTGAATCTATGACATTAAATGAGGTTCAACAATACTTTGATAGGAAAAATTTTAATGTTAAAGAAAAGTTTTTAATAAGAGACTCAACAAAACGAAGAAAAGCTGGGGACAATGCAGATGAGTTAAGAGTAAAAATGAAAGAATCTCCTTGTTATGGATATGGGCTAGAAAGCAAATACCTAAATACACTAACTTATGGTGCATTAAAGGGTGGGTTTTTTCTTGAAACAAGAGATAGTGGTAAAGGGAAAACGAGAGCAGCCATAGAGAGATTGCTTTTAATATGCTGTTCTCATATTTGGGATTTTGATAAAGAAGACTTTGTTCTAAATCCAAATGGACAAAACAATGTTGGACTGTACATAGGGACAGAAATGAAAATCTATGAAGAGTTAGAACCTATGATGTGGGCATTTGTTAGTGGAGTAGAAGAGTTTAAAATTAAGAAAAATATCATGACTGAAGAGGAAGAAATAAGAGTAGATAGAGCCATTGAGTATGTTAAAAATACAAAGTTATTTTTAGAAGATGAACCTAATTATGATTTAGCATACATAAGAAATACTGTAGATAGATATAAAATTAATGAAGGATTAGATGCTTTAGCTATTGATTATCTTGAATTAACTGTAGCGTTAACTTCTGAATATGTTCAATTAACTAAAGGGATGTCTGCCAGAGAAGATCAGGTATTGTTAAATCTTTCCTCTAACACAAAAACAATGGCAACAGATTATGATATTGTTATTTTTGGATTTACACAAACTACAGATGAAGCCCGCAGAGATGGTGTAAGGGATCAAAGAGCTGTAAAGGGTGCTAGGTCATTGCCAAATAAAGCAGATGTAGGTATAGTTGTTTTTGCACCTACAAAAAAAGAACTTGATTTTATTCAACCTTTAATTCCAAAAGCGAAAGGTTTAAATAAAACATTAATTCCAAATATGTGTTACACAATATATAAAAATAGATTTGGTGAGATTACTGAAGAAGTAAAAATATGGTGCTATCAAAACTTAGGAAATATGAAAACTATTGATTTGTTTTGCACTAATAAAAATTATGAACCAATATCTATAGATAAAACATTAATTGAATTAGAAGATAAAGTTATTGAAACGAGTGATTAATAGTGGACAGAGATGAATTAATGGAGTTGGTGACAACAGAAGACGTTATTAATATATTAAATGATTTAGGTTCTGGGAGTCCCCAAAAAGACAAAAATAATGACAACGCATTACTTTTTTCAACCGTATGTCATGGAGGAAAGAGTCATAAACTTTATTATTATATAGATAGTAAAATCTTCAAGTGTTATACTTCATGTGGTTCAATGAGTCTCTTTGATTTAATTATGTCAACAAATAATGTAGACTTCCCTGAAGCTTTTAAATATCTTTGCAAATATAAAAATATAACCAATTTTGACAAAAAGAAAAGAGGACTACAAAGGAAAGAAGTGGTAAATAAGGATTTAGATTTTCTAAGACTTCATCTTCGTAAAAAAGAAAAACAATTGATAAAACTACCTTCTTACAACAAATACATTTTGAATATGTTTGATGACTATATTCCCATGTCATGGCATTCCGAAGGAATTACAGATGAAATTGCTAATATTTTTCAAATAAAATTCTATATGAATCAATTTAAATGTATAATTCCACATTTTGATACTCATGGTAATTTAGTAGGTATAAGAGCAAGAAATTTCTTACAGCATCAAGTGAGTTCAGGGAAGAAGTATATACCTGTGACTATCCAAAGGTTAACCTATAGATACCCAATTGCATTCAATTTGTTTGGGATATATCAAAATCAAGAAAATATCAGAAAAATAAGAAAAGCAATATTATTTGAGTCTGAAAAAGCAGTTATGCTTTTTGGCAGTTATTTTGGTCAAGAAAATAATATTTCACTTAGTTTATGTGGTACAAATTTTAGTTTATACCAAAGAGATTTATTGCTGTCATTGGGCGTTGAGGAGATCACAATTGCTCTCGATAAAGAATATCAGATTGAGATAATGGACAATAAAGAAAATATTTTAGCCCACAAAGAATACTTAAATTATGTAAAAACTTTAATTAAGTTTTCTAGAATGCTTTCACCATATTGTAATTTATATGTTATTTTATGTTGGGATAGTCGTTTAGCATACAAAGATTCTCCGATAGATAAAAATAAAGAAACCTTTGAACAATTATATAGAGAAAGATATTTATTAGATGAAACTGAATTATTAAACCTAATAGAAAATGAAAGTGAGAATTAGATGAAGAAAATAGATAGAATTGGAGAAGTTAATTTTAATACCTATGGTTTAGCAATGAAAATTATAGAATATAATAATTGTAGGAATATAGTTGTTCAATTTGAAAATGGATATAAAAAGACAACAACTTATCAAGTATTTGAACAGGGGCAAATAACCAATCCATATTTTAAAAGTATCTTTAATCAAGGGTATTTAGGAGTAGGCATATTTAAAACGGATAATAAAGAAGGGCGAAAAAGCAAAGAATATCATGCTTGGACTCATATGTTAGAACGATGTTACAATGAAAAGTTCCAAGAAAAACAACCAACTTACAAAGAATGTTCAGTTTGTGAAGAATGGTTAAACTTTCAAAACTTTGCCAAATGGTACAATGAGAACTATTACGAAGTTGAAGGTCAAGTAATGTCTTTAGATAAGGACATATTATTAAAAGGAAATAAGATTTATTCTCCTGAAACTTGTATGCTTGTTCCGAAAAATATAAACGAATTATTTACTAAAAGACAAAACCATAGAGGCAATTATTCAATTGGTGTAGGTTGGCATAAAAGAGACAATGTATTTTATGCAAGCTGTAGTAACGGCAATGGAAAAAATAAAAGTTTAGGGTATTATAATACAATATTGGAAGCGTTCCAAGCATATCAAAAATATAAGGAAAATCTCACAAAGCAAATCGCGGATAAATATAAAGATAAAATTCCTCAAAAATTATACGAAGCATTATATAATTACAAAGTTGAAATCACAGATTAATAAAATAAAAGGAGGATGTTTAATATCAAATACAAGGTTTTAAATAAAAACTACGATTTAATTAGTGAGAATGAATTATTGGATATTTTATTGAAAAATAGAGGTGTGGAAAATCCAAAAGAAATGTTAAATGTAAGCGAATCCTCCTTGCATGATGGAATGTTGCTTAAAAATATGAATAGAGGATTAGACATGTTTCATTGGCACATTGAAAATAATAGTAAAATACATATTATAGTTGATGTGGACGTTGATGGCACTACATCAGGCACAATAATTGATAATTATATCTTGAATATTAATCCAAATATCATAATTACACATTCTATGAACGAAAAGAAAGTGCATGGAATTGTAGTGAAAAGTCTTGAAGAATATGATTTCAATTTATTGATTGTACCAGATGCAGGTTCTTCAGATGTTAAACAATGTAAAGAGTTAGTGGAAACAAGAGACGTAGATATACTAATTTTGGATCATCACGAAATAGAAGAAATTAATCCTTATGCAGTAGTTATTAATTGCCAAGATGGTCAATATCCCAATATTACATTGTCTGGTGCAGGAGTAGTTTATAAATTTATTAAAGAGTATGATAAAAAATTTGGATTTAATTTTGCTGAAAATAATTTAGATTTAGTAGCAATAGGCATGATAGCAGACTCTATGGACTTGAGAAATTATGAAACACGATATTTAGCTATAGAAGGTTTAAAAACAATAAATAATGAATTTATGAAACAATTCTTAGTAAAAAATAAAATAGAAGATAATAAAAGCGTTGATTTTAAATTTATCGGATGGAAGATTGCTCCTTTTGTTAATGCAGTTACAAGAATAGGCAATGCTGAAGAAAGAAAAGATTTAATAAATGCATTCTTAGGCAAAGAAGAGAAAAAAGAATATCAACCAAGAAGAAAATGTAAGACAGATCCTAAACCAGAAATTATAATACAAACATTACAAGAGTGTATGATTCGAGAATCCACTAATATTAAAGCAAGACAGGATAAGTTAGTTAAGAAATCAATGGAAGATATAGCAGAAATAATTGAAACACAAAAATTGAATGATAATAAAGTAATTATTGTAAATGCTACGAATGTATTAGAAAAGTCTTTTTCCGGATTGGTTGCTAATAAATTAGCAAGTATTTATAAACGTCCAATAATTATTTTGAAACAAATGAAAATAGATGAATTAAAAAATGAGGAAGAAGAAACAGTATTCGGAGGAAGTTTTAGAAGTTATGATTTGTTCCCTGTAGTATCTTTTATGGATGTTTTAAGAGAAATTAATACTTTTATAATGTTAGGTGGGCATCCAAACGCAGGGGGTTTTAAAATTAAAGAAAGCAAAATTCAAGAAACACAAGATAAGTTAAATGAAATGTTTAAAGATGTAGATATTGAAGACGTTTATATGGTGGATTATGAAATCCCTATTGGCAGGTTAAAGGAGAAGCATATTCTTCAAGTAGGTCAATGGGCAGATATTTGGGGGAATACATTAAAAGAACCAATTTTTTGTATTATAGATGTAAATTTAAAGATAGAAGATATTCAATTGCTAGGAGAAAAGAGGAATATTATCAAATTCGAAAAAATAATAGGTAGCAATAAAATTGTATTTATAAAAATGTTCGCAGGAGAGGCATTGTATAATAAGATGATTATGAAAAATCATACCGGATTATCTAAAAAGAATAATAAAGTTAAGTTAGACATCATTGGAAAATTTACATTGAATAAATGGAATGGAAACGAATTTCCCCAAATTGAGATTATTGATTTTAACGTTAGTAAGGAAAAAGATTTTAAATTTTAAATGTAGAAATAAATATTATTGTGTGGTTTACTTATTAGGAAAGGAGCAATAAATATTGACAATATTAGATGAAGATTTTGCACATCTACATGTTCATTCAGAATATAGTAATATTCGCTTTCGTGATTCGGTTAATAAAATAAAAGATATGGTTATTCATGTTAATGAATTAGGGAATAGAAGTATGGCACTAAGTGACCATGAGAATGTTTCTGGGCATATTAAATTTTTAAATACAGTAAAGGAATTAAAATCTAAAGATAAGATACATAAAGATTTTAAGCCAATTCTAGGGAATGAAATATATTTAGTTGATGAAGAAATAATGTATGAAGAAACGAAGGATCAAAATAAAAAACCTAAATTCTATCATTTTCTAATTTTAGCCAAGGATAATGAAGGTCATGAGCAAATGAGAGAGCTATCCACTAGAGCATGGACGAGATTATTCAGCTATAAAGGTGTTGAAAGAGTTCCTACTTTCTATAGTGATATAGAATCAATTTTAGGAGAAAATAAAGGGCATTTGATAGCATCAAGTGCCTGTC
>Ga0209728_1000843_pt1 | contig 21614 bp, 20 predicted proteins | sample RifGroD1_FD_183997 | JGI IMG/M metagenome (GOLD analysis project Ga0209728, IMG submission 183997) | Groundwater microbial communities from Rifle, Colorado, USA - Groundwater D1 (SPAdes) (version 2) | ecosystem: Environmental > Aquatic > Deep subsurface > Groundwater | place: Rifle, Colorado... | reverse complement strand
ACTCATGGTCATTTCGATCATTGCTTGGCAGCTCTTGAACTCAAGCTAAACTTTAACCTTCCTATATTCGTTCATAAAGACGATTCCTTCCTTTACCGCACAGCAGACAAATCGGCTAATCACTGGACCGGAGAAAAAGCACTTAAATTACCCCCACCGGATCACAATTTAATCGACGGACAAGAACTGGAATTTAATGATCTCAAACTCAAAGTCATTCACACCCCAGGCCACACCCCCGGATCTGTCTGTTTACTTACCGACTCAGCTCTCTTCACTGGGGATCTTCTCTTTGCTGAAGGTGTCGGACGTACCGATTTTTCATACTCCGATCACAAAAAACTCCTTTTCTCCCTGAAAAAGATTAGAGGCCTTCCGGATACCCTCCTCGTCTATCCCGGTCATGAGGAATTTGGACTACCCCTATATCAAATCCTCTCCGGTCATCTCCTTTAAAGCCTCATATATCCAGGTTTTAATTCCCTCATTCACATATCTGTCTTTAGTTTCTCTATAGAAAAGATCGCTCTCCCAGCACGCCCAGGATACATATATGTCCGCTCTGGTTATTCTGTCGTCATTTTTCACCATCAAACCCTTCTTGAAGTCAGTCAATACCTTTGAAGATACTCCTCCTTTTGGATATGCGTCCTCTTTAATTAAGTAAGGCATATATCTTAATAGCGCCAATTTATCTGCATCCCTGGTTAATTTTACGTAAGGATCGTCTCCCAAGTATTTCATCCTACTGTGGTGCCTCACTGCCTCGGCGATCACCCTCTGATCAAGGCCCAAATATCTCAGCGGAGCCCACTCTGTCTTCTCAATCATTTTTGCTCCTTCCTCTGCGTGATTAAAGTTAGTCTTCTCGTCAGAAAACGCACCCAGGAGTGCTTGTCTAAATCTTGCCAGATCATGAAGCAGACACACCGACACTACTTGATATCTATCCCAATCAAACTCCTTCTCTCCCTCCATAATGTCCATTCCTGCCTCAACCACCTCTCTTGTATGCAATATTTTATGCATTATTCTTTGCCTGTCCCCATGGTTTTTTGCCTTTTCATATGCACCGATTACCTCAGCCAACCACAACTCAAAGATCTCGTCCGGCAATCTATAATTTTGCGATGCACGGCCATAAAATAGATCTATAACCCATTTCTTCAGGCCATCTACACCATAAGAGGCTTTCTGAATTGCCAACTCATCCGTCTTATTCCTTTTTCTCACAAGGGATTATTGTTACACAAAAACTCCTTCGTGCCAACCACTGTCGGCCGGTTTGTCTTCTCATCAATAACACCATATCTTCCTGTCTTATTTTATCTCCTCCTTCAAAAATTCCTTGAAGTCACTCGCCAAATCATCCCTCTGCATGGCAAACTTGACACTGGCTTTTAAAAATCTCAAAGGGTCTCCTGTTGTCAAAAACTCTCCTTGTATTGTTTTAGCGTACAGCGGCCTCTTGGAAAGCAACTGATGAATTGAGTCCATTAACCATAGCTCTCCATCCTTACCGGTATTTGTTTCGTTTAAATATTCAAAGATCTCCTGCGATAAAACCATTCTTCCAAACTCAACCAACTCTGACGTCACATCCTCAATTTTCGGCTTCTCTACAATCCGCTTGATCTGCCCCTCCTCTCCGCCGTTCATCAGATCTACCATTCCATACCTCACCACCTCTTCTCTGGGGACTTTGGTCGTTGCTAGCACCCCATACGCCCCCCCTCTCTCAACATAATAATCGACCACCTGCTTTACTCCTCCCGGTCCACCGGGATTCAACACCAGATCGTCTCCCCAACAAACTACAAAAGGTTCATCGTCAATTAAATGCTTGACGGATAATATCGGGCTCCCGTTACCATAAGGGAAACGGGGATTCTGATGGACAAATACAAAATGGGCCCTATCTGCCACTTCATAATATGTTTGTAGATGTTTTTCCTTACCAGCTTCGATTAAATAGGATTCCAGCTGCTTGCTTGGAGTGAAATAATTCATCACCGCCTCGTTTCCCGGACGGATTACTACAATAATCTCCTCAATCCCCGCCTCAACACACTCGGCCGCTACATAGTGGATTATCGGTGTGTCCAAAATAGGCAGCATCTCCTTGGGGAGGTTTTTGGTCGCTGGTAAAAATCGGGTTCCGAACCCTGCGGCGGTGATTACTGCCCGCCTTACTTTGCGCTCAAGCATGTCTAATGTTACTACTCTTTCCTGACACTTCCAATCACAATTTCCACGTCATAAGTTTTCTCGCTTGTCAGTGCGAATAAATTCCCGATCTCGAATTCGGATAAACTTTCTACTATTCTGGACAATATTTCTCCGGGGACATCTGGCTTGTACGCGATCGTTGTCCGGGAGATTGCCGGGGCATTACCAATTTCAACCTCACTAAAACCAAGCGAGATCAAATCGTCTCTAACTCTTGCTGCTTCACCCGTCACACCGCTTCCATTCAACACGAGTAAGGCATAAGTATGTATCTCGGCCAAAGCCGACTCTGTTGCTTCAACGGGTGTTACGCTGGGTGCCACTTCTTCCACGACCGACTGTTCGACTACCATAGGTCCCAAAGCTCGCTGATAAGCATAAATACCCAGAGTCCCCAAAAAGATTATTACAATTGCAATTGGCGCGAATGTTCTAATCCAACTTCTCCACACCGGTTCTGTTTGGGTTTCAACAGTCACACCCTCTCGTCTTTGCTCCTTGCTGATCAAACGAACCAGTCCACGCTTTGCCACAACTTCTTTTTCAACCTCTATTTCCATGACCTCAGAATCTTCCCCTTTATTGCTTAAGGCCTCAAACTCTTTCCCGAAATCAAATCCATCATCGCTTAATACTATCTGCTCCGGATTTACTGCTAAGTTCCATCTATGCCTTGCATAGGCATTGATTTTCTCGTCCGGTTCCGTCCCCACGAAATCTACTAACCCTCGGACTGCCAGCACCGACACCTTCTCCTTACCCTGCCACTTGATCAGTACTGGTGCCTCTTTATCCTCGGAAATTCCGGCTAATACTACCGCCGCGGGAACTGCACTCAAGATCTTTATTCCCGCTGTTTTGGCGGACTCCGTCAATAATTTAAGAAAATCTGGTTCTATGGCGGCTATTTGCATCCAGTCGTCTCCCTCCCCAAAAGAAATTTTTTGCCAGTCGAAGCCCTCATCCACAGGTACAAAGGGCAGGTTTGCGGCGGCAATCTTCAAAACCTTTCTTCTATCAATCGATTCACCCACTGGTGTTCTCACCGCTACGACATAACTGACCTCACTACCCAAAGCGATACTTATTTCACTTACATCCTGATCTTTTTTTGCTGCCCTAAAAACATCTTTCAACGTATTTTTGCTCCATCCAAAAGCTCTCCCGTTAAACCAAACCTCATTTCCGTTAATATAACAAATCGACATGAGTAAGTTAATTTAACCACACCTCTACAATGCTCACCACCATTCTCCGATTTGATTCCGGATTCCTTTGATTAGTTCCAGAGGTCGAAGCATGCCATGAATTTGTGCCTTCCAGGCAACAACACTACCAACTAATCCGATTAACCAGCGCATTTTTCGCATCTAATCTTTAAACATTCTTGACAACTCTTCCACTGTGGTTTGACCGGTTCTCACTTTCTCCCAACCGTCAACAGCCAAAGTTTTCATCCCAAGTGACACCGCCTCTTTCCGAATCGACTCACCGTCACTTTTAATATTGATCATGTTTCTAAGCTTCTCACTCAATAGCATTATTTCAAAAATTCCTACTCTACCCAGAAAACCGGTTTTATTACATACATCGCATCCCTTGCCGTAATACACCCTTATCTTTGTTTTTCCTGAAAGTTTCTCTCCCAGCTCTTCAGGCAATGAATTTAAAAAAATCGCTACATCTCCCAACTTGCTGGCTCTACAACTTGGACATATCTTTTTTACCAAACGCTGTGACACGACCATATCTGTTGAGGAGGCGACCGAAAAAGGCTCACACCCCATCTCAAACAATCTATTCAGCGTTTTACCTGTGTCACTATCACCCAAAGTTGTTATCATTCTCCTTCCTCCAGTTGCTGCCTTAAGCGCCAAATTGGCTACACTCAAATCTTTTACCTCTCCTACCATTATCACGTCTGATTCTTGCTCAAGCGCCAACTGTAATCCGACTTCGATGCTCGGAGTCGTCAACGGATTTACTTGAATTTGATCTATGCCCGCAATTGGCATTTCTATTGGATCTTCAATACTCACCACCTTCTTATTTTTCGCACTCAACCACCTGCAAAGGGCATAGGCAGTGGTCGTTCTTCCGGATCCCTCAGGCCCGGAGATCCACACCATTCCGTAGGGTTCGTCCATTGACTCTCTGATCTTTTTAAGATCGTCCTCGTCGATTCCCAAGTCCACAAGACCCAAATTTTTCGTTACCTCAGTCAATAATTTCATCACCAACTTTTCACCACTAGGAAATCTTGCGCCTGAGACTGCGATTCTAACTATCTCAATACCGTGAATATCAAAATCCATAATTCCCGTAGGTGCCATACTCCTTACCTCTTCTACCAACATTTCCCTCCATCCATGAGGCAATCTGACAATTTCCTTCAACTCCCCATCCACTTTATACTTTACCGACAGGTGGTCAGCCATTGGCTCAATGTGTACCTCACTCGCCCTTGCCTGATATGCATAGACCAAAATTGTATTGACTATGTGCTCAGCCCTCACTCCTTCCTTATGGATCTCCAGATCAAAAGCCTTGCTCACCTCCGTGAGATAATTCAAAAGCGCTGCTTTGACATCTCTTTCTGTGGCGTAATACACCCTTACCTTGTCTCCAACCTTCTTCTTGATCAGGTTTATGGTCGCCAAATCCTCAGGGTCTATCATCGCCACGTGTGTCGAAGTATCAACCTTAAAGACGATTACCTTCTTGTTTTTGGACATCTCCTCGGAAATGCTATTCAGAACATCTTTATCTATTGTCAAACTGCTCAGTCTGACGAACGGAACTTTTAAAAGATCCGCAGTCAGCTTCCCTAAATTTTCATCCGTTATTAAATCTCTCCCCAGTAAAACATCATTAAAGCTCCTACCGGATTCTTTTGTCTCCATCCACGCCTCATCCAAAAGCTTTTTATCGATTACTTTCATTTTTGAAAGTGAACTAAAGAGAGAGGCGTTGTCTGGCATGAAGATTATTTCTTAGGCAGTAAAGCATTGATCTTGGTCACTAGATCTTCAAGTGACAAATCACTCTTCACCACATACCCCGCAGCACCCAAAGCCATAGCTCGGTCAATATCTTCTCTTTGCCCTAAATTGGATGCGACCAGTACCGGAACATTTTTCCATCGATCGTCTGCCTTCATCTTTGTCAAAAAATCAAAGCCGTCCATTTTCGGCAGCATTAAATCTAAGATCACCAACTCGGGAGTCCACCATTCAAGTATCTTCAGTGCTTCTGCCCCATCAAGAGCTTCCTTAATCTCATATCCCAATCCCTCCAACTTCAGTCTGTAGGCACTTAACAAAAACGAATCGTCTTCGACTATTAAAGTTTTCATAGTTTAAATATAGCTTAATTTATTTTGCAAGGGTCACTTCACCTTTTTTGGCCTTCATCCCCGAGAGTGGTAATGTAAAGTAAAAAGTAGTTCCAACATTTTCCTTACTCTTAAACCAGATCTTTCCCCCTGAAGACTCCACAATAGTCTTGGCCAGGTATAACCCCAACCCCGTACCTTCAGTCTCCCTCTTCATTGCATTGGCTGCTCTGAAAAATCTATCAAATATCCTCCCTTGTTCAGAGGTGGGAATCCCTATTCCGGAATCTTCTATAACAGAGAACAGATATCTTCCCTTAGTTTTAACTTGCACATTGACCTTGCCTCGTTTCCCGGAGTACCTGACTGCGTTTGTAACCAGATTCATATAAACATGTCTGATCAGATCTGGGTCGATATTAAGAAGCGGCAAGTCTTCTTCGATATCCACCTTTATTTCGCTGGTTTTCTTATCCTCACTAATCCCCGTGTCGGTAACCACATTTTCCACCAACTCCTTCATATCTGTCGGCTTGGGGACGATGCTTATCCGTCCCGATTCGATACGGCTGATATTTAATAGGGAATTTACCAGTCTTATTTCTCTCTCGTTGCTGGAATTTATCTTATCTATATACTCCTCTTGTAACTTTGTCAGTTTGCCTGCGTCGCCCGCTAAAAGCATTCGTCCGAACCATTTCACGGCAGATAGAGGAGTTCTTAACTGGTGACTTGCCAATGAAATAAACTCCGTCTTCATCCTATCCAACGCCTTAGTTCTAGTAATATCTCTTTCTATTCCAATAAAATAGATCAGATCGCCTTTTTCGTTCAGAATTGGAGATATATTGATCTCGGCCTCATAAACGTCACCGCTTTTCCGTTTATTTGTCAGCTGACCACTGAACGGTTTCTTTTGTACCTTTATTGTTTTCCACATTTTCTCATAAAAACCTTCGGGCATCTGCCCACCCCACAACGAAGGTCTCTTGCCAAGCATCTCCTTAACCGAATATCCTGTGATTCTCTCCGCTCCCTTATTTGCATAAATGATCGTCCCATCCGAGTCGGTGATGATTACATGATCGGACACACCGTCGACCGCCATCTTGAACTTTTTCAAATCCTTGGTTGCCGTATTTGCTAGCTCTTCTGCTCGCTTTCTGGCGGTTAATATTGAAATAAGTGTTCCGTACCACATCAATATTACGACCAAACCAGTCGCTAAAGTAAACATCGGCAAATTCTCTTGGAAAAAAGTTAGTTTGTAATCGCTTCTCCCTGAAAAAACCATCCTAAAATTCTTATTCAACAAAGTTACCTCCCGCTCATACAAGTTATTCTGATTCCCTTCAATACCCTTTGAAATTAAAACACTTCCGTCGTAAACATCATAAGCCAAGGCAGGATTTTCATCCTCGATAACGGTTGATAAATCTCCAAAGAGTCTTTCGCTATCTATCCACACACCAACAAAGTTAGTCAACAACCTATTTCTCTGATCGATCGAAAGCTCCATTGCACTAACGTCTGAATATATAGGCATAGCAACTACATAGCCTGTCTTGTCACTTGAAGGGATCACCAGTTTGAGGTAGGTCAGTCCCGACATCACTGGTCCGCTAGTCCGGACTGACTCCACTACTGCCCCGGATACTGCAGGCGAAGATCCGACATCATACCCCAACAATAAAGAGATGTCCTGATCGAAAGTATGCAACAAGCGTATAGGATAAGTTTGTGCATTATCAGTTTTGGGGAAAACAAAAAAAGATTTATATGAAGGATTATTTTTCTCAGCTGTCCTTATGCGGTTTTCATAAGCTGCAGCCTCATTCTTATCCACAATATCGACATATGCAAATGAAAAATAATCCGGATATCTATCCTCAATAGCTGTCGACAAAAAATAATTCCTCCACTTCTCTGAGTCGACATCCCCAACCGTTATCATTCCTCGGAGATTGTATAGAGTATCTACCATGAAATTCACCCTCGATTGCACTTCATCAGTTATGAACGTAATCTCATTCTCATAAGATTCATTTCTTAGTCCCTCGATAGTTAGACTTACGTATCTCCATACCAAAAAAGTAGCGACCATGATAACCATCGTTGTAAACACACCCCAAATAGCCCTACTTATTCTGGCCCTTTCACTTTCTATTTGAACGTCTCTTGGCACAAATTCATTGTAACATTTACTACTGGCTTTCTATGAAGCCTTTGCCAGCAATTCTTCGATATCCTCAGCCACACTATTCAAATCAACGTCCGTTTTCATGCAACATTTTGTCGCCCCCAATTGCATAACCTTATCAATTGCGTCAGGCAAATTGGTTACTACGAAGACGGGCACCTTAGCTAACATATTTTCTTTTCTTATAGCCTGAAGAACGTCCAACCCATTAAGTCTTCCGGGAAGGAAAATGTCCAGCAGAATAATATCCGCTTGCCAATTTAATGCTGCCTTTAAACCGGACTCTCCGTCGGTCTCGAATCTCAACTCGTAAACTCCCTCAAACTTTTTTTTATAAGCTTCGTTCAACAAAACATCATCCTCAACGATCAGCAGTTTTATCATAATCCCAATATAACACACACTGTAAGATTACCGACACATCTATTTCCCTACTTGGTCTTCTTTAGAACCTGATCCGTCAATCCCAATATTTCCAAACCTTTAAGCAACGTAAGAGCGTCATGCATAAAAGCAGTCTCTTCTTTGTTTACTGTGGGGAAAGCCAGATAATCGGACTGGGAACTTCCGGGCATGAAAATTATTGCCTGACCGGGTTCTGCTCCCTGCATTACATTTCCCTTACCCATAGTGTCAACATACTTGGCAAACCATCCAGGTGCCACTAGCATCGGATGATCTGTTATCGGGTTGAGTCCGTCAAAGAAAGTCATGGCCCCTGCATGAGGCATATGTCCTCCGGCTACAAATCCTGGTTTTTCCTGAGCGTAAAGGTCATACATCCGTCGCAATCCATATGTCGGTCTGGAAAATGATCCATGTCTCAATAATTTGTCTGCAAAGGCGCCCACATATAGCGGTTTCTCTTTAACTCGCACAGCCGGACCAACGGCCAACTTGATTAGTGACAGGTGATGTATCAACGGCACTTGTGTCTCGTTAGCCAGGTAAGACCCTGGTGCCAGAGGCGCCTGTTCAAGGCTCTTTCCGACAGATCTCTTCCAAGATCCTTGGCGTAATGACTCGCACATCATGATTGCCAACGTCTGCTCCTTGGTACCATTGATCATTTCGACGAATCTGTCCAGAACGTCTATTCTCTCTCCTACATTTCCCGCATCTTTATCGATCATGTTTCGCAGATACACCACTAAAGAATGCGGGTTGTTTGCGATCAATTCTGCCTGATAATTCAAAAGCTCGTCATAACCCTCTGAACTACTACCCAGACGGGCATTACTTATAAGATGGAGGGCCAGAGGCAGTCTTGTTCGCACATCGTAAGTTAGTGAATCGTAGGGGGCTTTCATCTTCATTTTGGAATATGGGTTTTGCACTACTTCCCCACCCACCTTCAACGTTTCTGCGGGCTTTGATTCCGTGTATTCTCCCCCACTCGTTCTACTGGAACCGGCCAAAAGTGAGATTTCCGGTTTTGCTTCTACCTGATCTTTGATAGTACTAAGCAGCTCTTCTGTAATCCCCTGATTCTCTGCTCTATCCAGCAACCTCAAAGCATCGAATGCCTGTTGACCTTGTTGGAATGAAGAGAAAGGATAGTTCTTGCCCGCACCACGTCTCTTGCGTTTTGGCTCTAGAATCACTCCCTGACCTAGTGGATCTGCAAGTGGTAATCCTAACTTCACTCCAAATCTGTCTGGAGGTACGGACGCAGATGAGCCCTTAGTTGTACCAGATGCAATATAGTAGACGGCTGCCTTAGCCCCGGCATAGATTTCCTTAGCGACTCCCATTCTGTGAAGATGACCTGCCAAGTATCCATCGGCTCTCTTTGACTCACTTACCGGGAAAGCAGCATCTCTCAATCCGGACACAGGATCAAACCTGCTCTTTCCTGGAGGATTGTGCCAAATTACTTGGGTCTGAGTTTGTCCATTAGCGAATTTAACATTCAACTCCCCTCCATTCCTTAAAAGGGGAATGTCTAAACCATCCGTCATCAATCTCCAAGTGTTGATTGTCGTTGCATCTTCTGCCCATCCTGGATGACCCCAGTACCCCGATACCATCGCCAATATTTTCCCCTGCTCCGCCAATGGCTCGAGGAAATAACCTCTCATAAAATCCAACTGTTGATGAAAATCAATTGGCGTTCTGGCTGTGTTGGTATTCATGTAAGCCTCCTTCAGTCCCTCAACTTCGTCTCCCAATAGCACGATCCCCACATTCTCATGGGTCAGGGCATAGTCTCTCAACTCGGATATCGATTGGTAATCGGAGGTAATACTTCCTGCGTGTAAGTCGCTTCCGCAAATGACCATAATCGGGTCATTGTGGCGCAAAGCCACCGTTACGCTGTCACGGCCAATGTAATTTCTCTCAACTTGCTGCAGAAGGGCAATGGCATCCAGTATCATTTGCTGGCTATTCTCTGAGGAGACCATTTTCGGTTGCTGATCTACTATCCTAAATAGCTTCTTTTTCTCTGCCATGTCCTTATCCTACCCTAAGATATACCAAAAGCACAATCCTGAAAAATATTACTTTTTAGCCATCGGAAAATGACTCTTCAACATCCATTGAGTTTTCAGCCATGACCACTTTTTTTCTTAACTCGGTTGCATCGGGTAATCCTTTTACATAACTGGCCAAATGTTTACGAACGGACAAAAAATTATTGGGGAATAATTCTTCATGCTTCTTGGCATGCTCAATTGCCACCTTAAATTTTTCTTCTCTCGTGGGCTCATATATTTCCTTCTTTAACACCCAAGGATTTCCCAACGACTGTCTGCCAATTAACGCCCCGTCAAATTCATCTAGCTTCCGAGTTTTCCCACCGGCCAGCTCCACCCAAACTGCATCTTCTTTCTTATACAGTTTTTTAACATCCCCATTAGCCAAGAAAAGCGCACCACTTTTTCTGATTACCTTTGCGGCTTCTGACAACGATTCCCAATCTGCCTCACCGGAGTACAACTGCTTAAAAGTTCTTCCGTGCATCGCCACAGCCGGTAGTTTCATGCTGGACAGGAAATTCCACCAATCAGGGTCCGGTTCGCTGCTCCCCACCCTCGTCTTCACACTTACGGGAATTTCACTACCCGAATCCATAATCCCTTTTCTCGTAGCTTCGATCACCGCTCTCGCCCTGTCTTTATTCCTCATTAGTCCGGCCCCACCCTCCCTCTTTTCCAGTCCTGGGGAAGGACAGCCCATGTTGATGTCGATACCGTCAAAACCCATCTCCACAATAATTTTGGCCGCCTTATAAAAAGAATCCGGATCACTGCCAAAAAGTTGGGCTACTACAGGTCTCTCGGATTCACTATATTTAAGATCATTCCAGATCTTGTGAGTCATCTCACCTCGCTGTTTTATCCTCCACAAACCCTCGGCACTTACGAACTCGGTGTATGTCACATCGGCCATACCGTATTTTTTGGCAATAAAACGGCATGCCGCATCTGTCACCCCATCCATCGGCGACATTCCTACAATCGGAAATGATAATTTTTTCCAAAACCCTTTATTCACAGCTGATATTTTAACAGAAAACACCCCATATTATTTCAACCAACCTATTCGACCACCTCCACCTGCCTCAATCGTTCGGCGTATTTAAGCTCCCCATCACCTTCGACAAAGTATGTCTTTACCAGTCCCATCTTCAGTAATTGCTCATTGACCAACACCCCCCGCATGCAACCCATCGGATTTCCCTCAACCCAAGGATTATTTATTCTTCCCAAATTTTCCATATATTTATCGGGCTTAAATTCAGGCTCGCTCTCACACCCTACCCACAACCAAGCCAAACGTCTTCCATAAAGATCTTTCCCATATCTGTCTCCCTCAACCCACACTCTCCTTCTACCCACCAGTTTCTCCAATATAATCTTTGCCTTCTCTGATCCCTCAATCCCATTGTCAGCTGCATCAATCCCCAAAAGCCTTACCTTTTCACCACTACTCATTGCCACAGTATCTCCATCTATGACCTGAGTCACTTTAAAATCTGCTGCTCTGACAGCAAACATACTCATCGTCAACCATGTCGTCACAAAGGCCAAAAGAAAAACAAAGAAAAACTTGCTAATTCCCCATCTTTTTACCGACATTTAATTTAATATATCACTTGATCAAGGCCAGCACCTTATCCATATATTTAGGCTTCCCTGTCTTCGGATCTCTAAATCCATGGTCCGCCCCCCTAATTTCATGATATTCGATAGCGGTTGAAGATGCTCCTTCCAAGTCCCTTTTTACCAACTTAATTCCACCGAACGGATCCTCACTACCCTGAATAATGACAATTTTTTCTTTAAGGTCACCTACCTTTATCCAACCGAGGTCATAACCCAAAATCACCAACTCAAACTTCCTCTGCTCCCCTGCTGACAAGCTGGATAAGAATTTACCGGCTACCACCCCACCCAAAGACTTCCCCAATAATCTTACCTTTTTATACCCCCCTGCTCTACAAAACTCTAAAACACTATTCAACGCTCGCACCTCCTCACCCACTTTTTCACCGAATCCTTTCTTTTCTAGCCGCTCATGAAATGGATAATCAAATGCCACCACGCTTCTCCCAGTCCTTTTCGCCGCTTCAAACAATATTTGGATAAAATCGGAATCTATTCCCCCAGAACTTCCCGGCAATATAACATCTAACTCCTCACTCCTGGAATTGTAATAAAATTCCATGCTGGGCAGTATCATTACCTCCAATATAACAAAAAACCCACCGGTTTGGTGGGTTAGGGAATTCGACTTATTACTTGTCTCACAATTTCATTTTTTCCCCTTCTGGGGATGACAAGCACAACGATTTGTCCGAATCGAAATTGTTGCCTCATAGGGGATTTCAATGACTCTCCATTAAGAGTCACCATGGGCTCATGCCTTCCATCGGCCACTTGGATCAGTAGCTCTTTTTCCCCATAGTGGCTAAATAGCACACCGTCATGACAAGCAACTATCGCTGCATTGCCCACAGGATAAGATTCTCCAGGATCCAAAGTAACTTCTAACTTAATGTTCTCGATTACCTCTCCATCAACTTCCGTAGTCTGAACCACACTCAGCTTCATCAAACACCTCCGGGTTTAGTTTTTTGGGGAACAGGTTATGAAGTGGGCGATCTTGGGGTCGAACCAAGCACCTCGGTCTTATCAGGACCGCGCTCTAACCAGATGAGCTAATCGCCCAAAAACTACTCGTATATTTTAACTCAGGCTCAATAATTTCACAAGCCAAGGTCAATCATAAAGATATATCCAATTACTTGACATTATAAGATATAATATAGTTATGGAATGGAATAGATATTACTCAGAGGAAAATATCCGCTCTCTCAAGGAACAGTCACCCTATTATGCCTATATCCTGGAACAGCTTGCGGAATATGTCTCCAAAGGTAAAGCTCCCGACGAACCACTTTTTGTCGCCCTGGGTGGCATTCACCCCAAGGTCACCAGACCGGAACACTTCATCACCCTTTGTGAAGATAGCCTGGATCATCTCATTTTCCCCATCATCCTTGACCAAAATGAGCAGGCTCTTCAAGGACTATCTCAAGACGGCTACGTCGCCATGCAAGCCAACTTAGAAGACCTTCCCGAGATTACTCCGCCCCTATCCCTTCTGATTTGCGACTACACCACCGATTTCATGACTGACAGTCAGCTGTCGCACATGAACCAAACACTTCCCGGTCACCTTGACCCCAACGGCCTACTTATGCTAACAGTAGACACACCCACCATTCCCGGCTTAAGCCGTCTCCGGAACAAGATCAGCTTCAATGTGAACGTCCATCCTCGAAGCGAGAAAAAATTGACTACCCTGCTCTCGAATTTTAAGCTTGTCTACGTTGCCCAAACTGAAAATGATAACCTCCTGACGGTATTCGCCTCAATAGATTCTCCATTAGAAGCTCATAAGGGTGCTCCCTTTTCCCTATCTCCGGAAGAAAATGGAGGTTTTGGTAAGTGGCTAAGTCAACAAAAAGAAAAAAGCGCCCCCTAAAGAGCGCTTTGTATATCAATATCTACTACTCATATTCATTTTCACTAAGGCTTATTGAAATCTTATCAACTACAGCCTCTATTTCCCAATCGCTCAAACCTTTTATTGTCCAAGTCCACTCACCCAACTGGACCAAAATGATTGCCTCAGGCTCAACAAAGTAGGCGTTCTCGACAATCATAATCCCATCTGTTTCAAGTACCTCTTGGGTTATCTCTTCATCGTCATACGACCCCCAGAGGGCGTCAAGATCAGACTCACTGTAACCAGCCCAATGTAGCCAAAAAGCCTCCAGGAAATGAAGCCACTCCAGGTCTGTGACTATCTTGCCTTCCCTAAATTCAATCATCTCGCTCTCCTTTGAATGTGCGTGATTGTCGATGTATTCTACCAAAAAACAAAAAAACCGCCTATAAAGCGGAATCTTTGTTACTTTTCAAGCAAAGCAGAAGCTAATCGTCTCAGATGTGACAGCGAGTCTAGGTCAATTTTAAATTTAGACACTCATTGACCAATAGTGTGGCGTGATGTTTCGGGCTCGTGTGCCCTACGCTCCTAGAAAGGAGGTGATCCATCCGCACCTTCCAGTACGGATACCTTGTTCATGAAATTCCACGTATTTCTAGTGGCATGGACTATATCTTCATCCACAAATATTTTGCTTTTTCCGGATGCAAAGAACCAATTTTCTGTACAAAATCTACATAAGATTTTGCTTTTACAAAAAATCTCCAATAATACGGATCAATCCTTTTGCTTGGATTATGGATTACTCCACAATCTATGCGAATCTCTTTCAAATAATTTCTTACTTGTTCGAGATCAGAATAATCCTTCTGGGCAAAGTAGATATAAAATCTAACTTTGCTGCTCTTTGCCACCCCTCCATCGGCATCAAAATAACCTCGAATATAATCAATTTTGTCCCTTTCGGAAACAATCTCAAATTCTTTTAGAAAAGATTTTGAAAATTCAACGATATATACACTTCGATTACTTCCTTCTTTATAAGTCCAGGCGTTTCCGCCCAAACTTCTAATTCCATTAGCCACCATTTCGACAAACTTAGAGGATTTTTGTGAAACCCTGAAAGTAGTCTTTCTTTTGGTAGCATCATGAAGGATACCAACTATATAAGCTTTCGATATTTGCGGCGCTCGCGTGTAGTCTCTACGGAGTCCTATCTCTGATGTCTCAGAAACAGGTTCCCTCGGTATTACCATATCTCCAGTATACCCGAAAGTATACCGAATGTTTAGGCTTCACCGATACAGCGAGATTTTTCATAGAAATTACTCTCTATGGTCGCAATAAGTTTACGACTTAGCCCCCATCGCCAGTCTTACCTTAGGAGGCCCAATCCTTGCGGTTATGGGTACCTACTTCGGGCACTACTGACTTTGTTGACTTGACGGGCAGTGTGTACAAGAAACGAGAACGTATTCACCGCAGTGTTGCTGATCTGCGATTACTATCAACTCCCCTTCACGCAGGCGAATTGCAGCCTGCGATCCGAACTGAGGATGAGTTTATTAGGATTTGCTCCGCCTCGCGGCTTCGCACCCCGTTGTCTCATCCATTACGCCATGTGTGTAGCCCTGGATATAAGCGCCATGATGATTTGACGTCATCCCCTCCTTCCTCCACGGAAAAAACCGTGGCAGTCTGCTATGGATATTTAACATAGCACAGGGGTTGCGTTCGTTACTATACTTAAATAGACGCCTCACGACACGAACTGACGACAACCATGCAGCAGCTGTGTACCACCCTCGAAGGCGTCTCTGTTTCCAGAGATTTGCAGGTACATGTCAAACCCAGGTAAGGTTCAAGGTTTCGTATCCAATTAAACCACATGGCACGCTGATTGTGCGTTTCCCCGTCAATTCCTTTGAGTTTTAGCCTTGCGGCCGTACTCCCCAGGCGGAACACTTAACGCGTTAGCTTACGCCACTCCCCTTACGGGAAATAGCTAGTGTTCATAGTTTACGGCTAGGACTACAGGGGTCTCTAATCCCTTTCGCTCCCCTAGCTTTCGTTCATCAGCGTCCGGTATATCCTAGATGCCTGCCTTCGCTTTTGGTGTTCTTCTTGATATCAACGGATTTCACTCCTCCACCAAGAATTCCGACATCTCCGAACAACCGCTAGTCTGCCAGTTTATCGAGCATCTCTGGAGTTGAGCCCCAGGCTTTAACCCGATACTTAACAAACCGCCTACGATACTCTTTACGCCCAATAAATCCGGATAACGCTTGCACCCCACGTATTACCGAGGCTTCTGGCACGTGGTTAGCAGGTGCTTTCTAATAGGGTACCATCTTTAGTTTTCTCCTATCACAGTGGTTTACGACCCGAGGGCCTTCATCCCACACGAAGTGTCACTGCATCAGACTTTCGTCCATTGTGCAAAATTCCCAGTTGCTGCCACCCGTAGGTGTAGGCACCGTATCTCAGTTACCTTGTGGGGGGTCATGCTCTCACACCCCCTAGCCGTCGTAGCCTTGGTAGGCTTTTACCCTACCAACTAGCTGATAGCGAACAGGCTCATCCATCTGCGGCCGGTTAAGGCCTTTCTTCTTACGAACTTATGCGGTATTACCCCGCCTTTCGGCGGGCTATTCCCCACAAAAGGGTAGATTCCTGTCTTTTCTCACCCGTCTGCCGCTGCTCCTCTCGAACTCTTGCGAGCTCGAGATTCACCGCTCGACTTGCATGCTTAAGGTACACTTCCAGCGTTCATCCTGAACCAGGATCAAATTCTCAAAAAAAGAATTAATGTTTAAACGTCACTCTCTGCCACATCTCAAACGATTATGTTGTTTTTTTCTGCTATTGACTTGGTAAAGTGCTCCGATATTCTAACAGCTAAGATCCACCTTGGCAAGTAGTCCGGCCAAGAAAATTTCAAACCCAAACTGATCCTTCGGAATATCAGTATTTTAGCACAGGAAAGTAAAAAATGCTCAACTCAGTCGATGACTCTGATACCCCCCGGAAAGGGTGTTTTCAGTAGTCCTCGTCCAAAGGAGAAAAGTCTATTTTTTCCAAGAACTCAAGAAATTCGGCAGGAAGAGACTCGGTTGGAGCTTCGGCCAAAGCTATTTCCAGCAATCTTCTTATTTCACATACCACCTCAAGCCTCTCTTCTTCGGAAACGTCCATACCACCCACCGGCCTCGTTTCACCCTCAAGACCGCCTTCGATCAATTCTTCACGGTTGGTCAGATTAAACCATCTTTGGGGGTTCATCGCCATAGCCAATTCGTTGGCCAAATTAAACAACTTATCAAAATCAGGCTCCGATTTTTTTACTCTTCTTCCGGAATTATTCTCCATGTGTGATGATAATCACAGATGGATCTGGTGTCAAATCTAATTCCCTGGAATTATAGCCATCCCGGCATTGGTAACCGCAACCCGCTCCCACCACCAAGTAATCAAAATTAATTTTTCTCACTCCTTATATATATCCAATCGAAATTGCTTATATTATGACTCCGCCACCAAGGACTTCTCCATTATGGGAATAAAACACTGCACTCTGACCACTGGCCACCCCTCTCACGGCCTTGCCAAGAACCACTGACAAACCTTTTTCCGTTTTGCTTATACCCGCCTTAAGCAGCTCTCCTCCGTGTCTAATCCTTACCACTGCGTCTCCCCAGTCCTCTCTGAGGATGGTGTTTATTTCTCCGACTTCAAACTTATTCTCCACTGCCTCATCTGCTTCTCCAACAATTAACAGATTCTTCTTTGCATCTTTATCTATCACATACAAAATGGGTGTTTTCCCTGCCTCAACAAGCTTTCTTTGAGCGCTCGGATTGATCTCCCAACCACCCCGCTCTCCAATAGTGTAATGCCATACTCCCTCGTGCGCTCCCAAGACCTCACCTTGTAAGTTCACCACCACTCCCGGATTGTCTCTCAATCGTCTGGCCAAAAATTCTTTGACATCGACCGGCCCCACAAAGCATATCCCCTGGCTGTCTTTCCTGTCAGCCACGGACAGTTTTGCCTCCTTTGCGATACTCCTTACCTCATCCTTGAAATAGTCACCTAAGGGAAAAAGTGAACGAGACAATTCCTTTTGTGTCAGTTTCCATAAAAAATAGGTCTGATCTTTGTGTCTGTCTTTTGGGATCATTAGTTTAATACCACCCTCATTAAGAAGCTTCGCATAATGTCCAGTTGCCACATAATCAAATCCATTCTTCATTGCCCAATCCATGAATAGTCCGAACTTAATCTCACTGTTGCACAGAACATCCGGGTTTGGCGTTCTTCCCGCCTCATACTCCGCATAAAAATAACTCACCACTCGCTTGTTGTATTCATCGGAAAAATCTAAGACCTTAAATGGAATTTCCAGCTCTAAAGCAGTTTTCAGAGCCGCGGATCTATCCTCGTCCGCTCTGCAACCATTTTTCTTGATCCATTCTTCCCTCGTGATTCCGTCTTTTTCTATCTCGCTCTTTGGCGGCCAACAGTATAGATGTACTCCGACCACAGCAAAACCCTGCCTCTTAAGAAGCAATGCCGTCACGGCGCTGTCAACGCCACCGGAGAGCCCTACAGCCACTTTTTTCACAGGTTATATTTTCTCACAAAGTCTTTATTTGTGCGTCAACTCTTTCAAGATCACCTAGATTTCCGGTACAAAGTGCGTTTTGGGGGTGAACTTCAATACATTTTTCAAGCATCTCTTTTGCCGATTTGAGATCCTCTTTCTGCCAATAGTAGATTCCCCAATTATTCATCAGATATGGATATTCTGGATAGATTGAACTTGCTTTCTCCAAGTATATCCTTGCCTCATCCGGTCTACCCTCCATTAAATAGACAGCGGCAACATTGCTTTGCGTTAGTACACTCCCGGTTGAATAAGCACCATCTTTTACGAACAATCTATTCTCTCCCAGCCAATCAATATTCCTGACAAATGACCTGACTCCCAATAACACCACAACTAACCACAAGACTAATTCAATCCATCTGAACTTTATTTGCCTGATTAACCAAACACATATATATAGCACCCCCAATGAAGGCAAAAGCCACAATCTCTCCCCAAAAATAGTTCCAATGGGTTTAATTATGTTCCCCGTAACGATCAGGGGCAGCCATAAAAAGAGTAAACCCCAACTCAGCTCAGCTTTTCTCTTCCTCATCAAAAAAATAGATAAAAGGATCACTCCCAAACCAATCATTAACCAAGCCTTGGATAGATTTCCACCACCCAACTGATCAAAAGAATAGTCATATGACAATTGGATCGGAAAAAGCGTCTTACTTATACCGTAGGCGACCAATCCTATTCCTGCCATCACTCTCTGTGAATGGCCAACAAATTTAAGAGGGTTTTCGACCAAGGTTGCATTATCGGAGAAAATATCACTCCCTAAAATTCCCAGACGGAACGCAAAATATGCGATTAAACCCATTGTCATGATCATGACAATTCCCACCAGTTTATCCTTCTGTAGCTTGCTCTGAAAGGTCAACCAAACCAATGGAACTGCCCACACTATGGCCGACTCTTTTGACAATACTGCCAAAAAATACAGCCACATACTCCATCCCCATTTCTTCTCCATTGCCATGACCAACATCCAAATTACCAACCCTCCCGCCAAGAGCTCCCCTCTACCCACAATATTGCTCACTGCCTCCGTATGGATCGGCAACACGGCAAATAACAATCCTACCCAAAAACCCCACTTATCACTCCGAAAAACCCGTCTGGACAGCTCGTAAACACCTATACACACTAAACCGTAAAAAATGATGTTCATCATTCTGTATCCCCAAGCACTCTTCCCCAAAATTATCGAGTCAAGTGCCAGAGAAAAACTGGTTAACGGACGATAAGCTCCCGACTCCGGATTACCTTTGTAATAGGGGCTTATCCACGCTTCTAACAAGCTTTCTATTTTTCCTAAAGTTGGATCGGCCAGAATTACCTTCCTATCGTCCTGAATAAAACCACCAAAAATACTCACTCCATAAATCAGTACACATACCAAAAAAATAACCACTCCTCTCATTCCACCTATTCTAAATCAACCCTTCTTCCGCTGCGCTAGTTTTTTCCGATACTCACTCTGTCCCTGTTTTTGGTCTTTGACTCGTGTCTCATCCCCACCCTTCTTCATAGCCTTAAGTTCATCCTTACTTTCCAGATAGGGATCATGTCTCTTCAAACTGTAAACAGTACTCCTTTGCCTCATACCTAATTTGTACCCTATCTCACTCTTTATCGCAATCCTGTCTCAACAATACTTTTCGCTACATTTATATCCTGTTGAGCTTTCTCGAACCACTTGAACTGTGCGGTCCTGTTGACTTCGAAGATGATCCATTTTTTCTGATCTTCTTCCCAGGCAACGTCCAATCCAGCGTAATCGCACTCAAAAATCTTGCACGCTCTCACACAAATTCGTTTTAACTCGCCAAATTGCTCATCTGTAAACTCTGGCCGGATACTTTCCACCTCCGTCCTTATCTCCTCTGTTTGGAACTTCCCTTTTTGTCTGTGAGCCATCATTCCCAAAACTTCACCATTCAACACTATCACCCTGTACCATCTTCTAACCTTCAGTACCGGTTGGATCAGCACCGTGCCTTCATTGTATTTTTCTGAAAGTTTCACTAGTTTCTCCATAGTTTCGGCCAACCTCACCCCTTTACCATGACTTCCAAATCTCATCTTTACCATCACCGGCAATATCGGATCGGAATCGAGATAACTCTTCCATCCTTTCTTACCGTTAAAGCTCTGAAAGGGGATCGCTGGCAACCCTGCCTGAGACAACAACACGCCCTGCTCCAGCTTCCCCATCAAAGGATAAAGTTTAAAACTCTTGCCATTGATTACCCCAGTATTTTTTCCTGACTTCTCCAAATATTCCAACATCACGGTCTTTACCCCGGTTAGACTCGCCTTCCCCCTGGCGCTGGCGGCTCTTGGAATCACCAAGTCATATTCCACCAAACTTCTTCCTGTTCCCAAATCGATTTCAGGTTTTCCGGACTCATCCACACCCAACCTGACATGCTCGTAGTTAACTGTGTCTGCTTCGCAATCCAGACCTATCGCCTCCTTTTTAAGTCTGGTCGGCTCATACTCCCCTCTAAATCTGGTCAGTATTAATATCTTTTTCATATTATTTTGAAAACTTTCGAACACAGTGCTCCAAGATCTCTCTGGCTGCGTTTTTACCGGTTCTCTTTTCAAACACCTTGAACTGTGGCGCCTCATTTACCTCAATGATGTATACCCCTCCATCCTTCTTGTTCCTCACCAGGTCGGTACCGGCTATCTCAACTCCCAAAACCCTGGCGGCGTTTTCGGCGGTTTCGGCAACATCCTCCGGTACCTCTATTCCGACCGACTTCCCCTCACTCTGATTCAACACTAGTCGTTCGACTTTAGGCTGCCTCTTGAACCCCCCAATACATTTGTATCCAACAGTCATCACTCTGAAATCACCGTCGTTTTCAATATATTCCTGCACCAAAAATCCTCGATATACTCTGGTCTGCTTTCCTGCCTCGGTAGCACTCGTATTTCTCTGCTCCAACCTCTCTACTAAAGACTTCAATTCATCCAAAGTTCTCAGGAAAAAAGTTCCCATTCCATGTCTTCCTCCTTGAGACAGCTTAACTATTAATGGGAATTCCCATTTCTTCAATTCGGTCTCCAAGTCCTCAATTCTTTCGATGTAGGCTGACTTTGGATAATTCACTCCTGCGTCCAATAGTTGCCAGCTCATCACGGATTTAAATCTTCTCAATGGTCCCTCGGTTATCAAATAGTCATCCACTACCGGCATTTGGTATTTTCTTGCATAA